>Ga0209821_100027_pt1 | contig 34920 bp, 34 predicted proteins | sample SSWtaG_3_FD_184118 | JGI IMG/M metagenome (GOLD analysis project Ga0209821, IMG submission 184118) | Hot spring microbial communities from Sandy's Spring West, USA to study Microbial Dark Matter (Phase II) - SSWTFFsm_matched (SPAdes)... | ecosystem: Environmental > Aquatic > Thermal springs > Hot... | reverse complement strand
ACACTTTTACCTTTGCTTGTATTTGGAAAATTAAGGGTTGAGGAGATATAAAATGATAAGACATCTCACCGAAGATTATCTTGTTGAACAACCTGCCATAAAATGGTTTAAAGAAATCGGCTATTCTTACATTCACGGCTCTGAGCTTATACCTGACAAGGGAGAAAGAGAATCTTATAGACATTGTGTTTTAAAGAATAGGCTTACTCAAGCAATAAAAAGAATAAACCCCTGGCTTACAGATAACTTGGCAGAAGAAGTTTATAAAAAGATTATTGAGCTTGACCATCCAGATTTTGCGATAAAAAGTAAACTCTTTTATGACCTTTTAACAGGAGGAGTAAAACTTACTTTTAGGGAAGGAGCAGAAGAAAGAACAAGACCTGTTAAGCTGATAGATTTTGAAAACATAGAAAATAACGAATTTCTTCTGGCTAACCAATTTAAAGTTGAATATCAGTATGAAAAGGGGCAACACAGAGTCCCAGACCTTGTTGTGTTTATAAATGGTTTACCCGTAGCAGTTTTTGAATTAAAAAGCTTTAACGCCGAAGAAACTGCAAAAGATGCCTTTTTAGACCATCAAAGAAAAATAAAAGATATACCTCAACTTTATGTCTATTCTCAAATTATCGTTGCCTCAGATGGATACGAAACTAAGTATGGCTCACCAACGAGCGATTGGGAAAGATTTTTTGTATGGGAAGGAATTTTAAGTGATGATGATATAAAGGTTGAAGAGGTTGCTGATGGTTATTATAGATACTTCTATAATAACAGAGAACTAACTTCTCTTGAGCTATTAATTAAAGGATTATTCAGAAAAGAGCATCTTACTGAATTTTTGAACGATTTTGTATTTTACGAAAAGGAAGGAGAAACTTATAAGAAGAAGATAGCAAGCTATCATCAATTTTACACCGTAAAAAAGGCTGTTGTAAAAACCGTTAAATGCGTCTTAGAAGGTAAAACTCCGGAAGAAAAAAGGATTGGGGTTGTTTGGCATACCCAAGGTTCTGGCAAATCACTTACTATGCTTTTTTATGCAAGAAAAGTTTTAAAAATGAGAGAACTTGAAAATCCGCTTATAATTTTTATAACTGATAGAAATAGTCTTGATGAACAACTCTATAAACTTTTCTCGCAATTTCCTATAGCAAAGCAGGCAGAAAGTATAAAGGATCTACAAGAAACGGTTAAGACATCGGCAGGAGGGATATTATTTACAACCATTCAAAAATTTGGAAGGAAAAAAGCTGAAGAGTATCCACTGCTTACAGAAAGAAAAAATATCATTATTGTTGCAGATGAAGCTCACAGAAGTCAATATCGTGAGCTTGCTCAAAATTTAAGGAAGGCTATCCCTAACGCTTCCTTTATGGGATTTACCGCAACCCCTATAGAGCTTCAAGATAGAGATACTTACCTTGTATTTGGCGAACCAATAAGTGTATATCCCATGGACAAAGCACTCAGACATAGAGTAATAGTTCCTATATATTATGAACCAAGGCTTGCAGAGCTTCATTTAACCAATGAGTTTATAGACGAAGAGTTTGAGGAGCTGTCAGAAGGGCTTGAACCAGAACTGAAAGAGAGCTTAAAAAGAAAATATGCAAGAATTGAAGAGTTAGTTTTATCACCGGAACGCTTAAAAAAAATAGCTAAGGATATTGTAGAGCATTTTAATAAAAGAACCGAAACGCTCGAAGGCAAGGGAATGGTGGTTGTGATTTCAAGAAAGGTTGCAGTTGAACTTTATAAGGCTATTAAAAGCATTCCTGATGCTCCCTCTATAGAAGTTATAATGTCAGGAAATAAGAAAAAAGACCCTGAAGATTATCATCCTTTCATAAGAAATAAAGACCAGTTAGAGGAAATTTTGAACAATTTTAAAAATCCAGAAAAAGACCCAAAAATAGTAATTGTAGTAGATATGCTTTTGACAGGCTTTGACGTGCCTTGTCTTCATACCATGTATATTGATAAACCGATGAAAAACCATAATTTAATGCAAGCAATAGCACGGGTAAATAGAGTATTTAAAGATAAACCAGCAGGTCTTATAGTTGATTATATCGGGATTGCTGATGATTTAAGGAAGTCTTTAAGCCAATATACAATTTCGGCTATAAATCAAGTGTTAACTAATATAAATGAAGTTATAGATGTTTTAAAGGAAAAATACGATATAGTTTCTTCTATGTTTTATGGATTAAATTATCAAAACTGGACAGAGTTAACCCCTGAAGAATTAGCTCAACTTACAGTGTCTGCATACAATTTACTAAACGATGAAAAGTTAAAACGAAGCTTTATCAAAAATTATATAGCCCTTAAAAAGGCTTATGCTTTGGCAAGCCCCCATCCTGAAACAATTAAGATAAAGAATGATATTAAGTTTTTTGAGATGATCAAAAAGATGATAGTTAAGTATAAAGTTCCTTCAAGGAAGGAAATATCAAAGGAATTAGAATATGAGATTAGTCAACTTATTTCAAAAAGTATATCAGCAGAAGAACCTGTAGATATATTTTCTTTACTTAAAAAAGATAAGCCAGACATATCTATTTTAGACGATGAGCTTCTCTCTAATATTTCAAGTTTAACCCAAAAAAATTACGCAACAGACCTTTTAATGAAACTTATTAAAGATGAGCTTAAGGTAAAACTAAGAGTAAATCCTATTAGATACAAGTCTTTATATGAGAGATTGCAAAAGTTGATTGAAAGACATAACGTAAAACTCATTACTACAGTAGATGTTATTAATGAGTTAATAGAGATAGCAAAAGAAATAAAGAAGAAATTAAACGAGGGGAAAGAATTAGACTTGACGGAAGAAGAAGTAGCCTTTTATGATATGTTGTTAAAAGAAGGCGTGTTTAAAAATAAAGAAGAAATAATATATGTAGTAAAGGAAATTAAAAAGCAGTTAGGATATTTTGTTAAAATTGTTGATTGGCATAAAAAGGAAAGTTTGAGAGCAAGAATCAAAGTAGCTATAAAGGAAATATTATTTAAAGTTTTAGAAGAGAGGGTAGAATACGAGAAAATAGATCAAATTACTTCTGAAATTTATGAACACATAGAAAAGTTATATGCCGCATAAACTATTTTAAACTTAAAAATTCTACGTAACACTTTTGGTTAAAAATGGTAAAAATTTAAGCTGATTATAATGTCTTTTTATAAACTTTTCTATTTCTACGACTTTGGATAGAAGAAAGGGCAAAGGTAATGGCTTGTTGTCGTAAATTTTTCTTCCTTCTTTTATAGATTTGGCAATGGTTGCGAAGTTGTCATCAAGAAGGATTAGGTCGCTTGCTTCGGTAGTGTCTCATTAATTGTATAAAGTCTTGAAGGAAAGGGAAGGATATGCTTTCAACTTCACACGGTAGATTAGGAACTTTGATGCAATTTTAAAACCTTTCCTGGGAAAAGTATTCAAAATACGCAGATCTAACTTCGTCTTTTATCAAGGATTTAGCAATGTTTGCAGTAATGGGTGCGTGAAGTATGCCATTTCTGTAATGTCCAGAAAGCAAGCAGTAGTTCTCTCCTGCCATGAAGATGGGTTTTTCGTCAGGTGTGGCTGGTCTAAAACCGTAAAGGGTAGATATAACTTCAGCTTTTGCAAGAGATGGAACTACTCTTATTGCATTACTGCACAGATAGTTTAACCCACTCACCGTGTTCCCCCCCAAAAAGGCCACATCTTCTGAAGTGGCACCTATGTAAGTGTGTCTGCTTCTTGGAATGATGTAAGAAATGGTGGAATAATTAACTACATCAACGGGTTTGGCTCTCACTTTTATAGCCTGGCCCTTTATGGGATACACTGGCACGTCAAAGAGCTCTTTGGTCCAAGCTCCCGTGCAAAAAACGTAGTAGTCTGCGGTGTAGCTGTCTTTTATGCCCTTTAGATAATTAACTCTTCCGTCCTTGAAATCTACCTTTCCGATCTCGTCTATTTGAATTTCCACTCCCAACCTTTCCATAGCCAAAAGTAGAGCATCCATCAAATTCTCCGTGTCTACCCATCCTTCTTCTCCATATCTTATTACTGAAACCACCTCCTCAGAATGATAGTCCATCTTTTCAAGAAACTCCACAGAATAGCCTCTTGCTCTGTATTGCTCAGCCCTTCTTAAGAGTTCTTCCTCCCCCTTTAGAACAACTCTAAGCATTCCATCGTTCCAATAGTCTATTTTCAGCCTTGAAACCTCTTCTACGAGCTTTATGTATTCTGGGAACATCTTGAGGCTTTCATAAGAAAATTTAAAGAGCTCTCCCTCCAAGCCCTCTGAGAAGGGAGCTAGCATACCGCCTGCAACCCAAGAGGTTGCTTCCTGAGGGTTTCTTGTTATTATCTTTGTTCTGAAACCCTCTAAAGCAAGGTAAAGCGCAGTGCTGAGCCCTATAACTCCACTGCCTACTATAGCTACCTTCATGCTCTCTTAGGAAAAAGTATAAGCTTACCCTTTGTAAAGTAGGAGCTGAATGTGTATGGTTTAATCTCCTTTGGTAACTTTTCAATTTGGAAGTTTTCAAACACGAGCGCTGTTTTTGTGGGCATAAAAGGATTTAGAAGGTAGGCTATTACAAAAAGCCCATCCATCAAAGTGTATAAAACTTTTTTAAGGGCTTCCTCGTCAGTCTTTGCCAGGTTCCAGGGTGCTTTGCTATCTACGTATTTGTTCAAAAAGGAGGAAAGCCTAAGAACTTCCTCCAACGCATGGTAAAAGTCTATCTCCCTCATAAACCTCTCGTAGCTTTCTACAACATCGGTGCAAAAGCTGAGGTACTCCGGATCTTTATCACCCGCAACCCTTCCTCCTAAGTGTTTGACAGCCATAGCCAAAACCCTGCTGTAGAGGTTGCCTATTTCGTTGGAGAGCTCTCCAACTATTCGGTTTTTTAAAGCTTCCTTTGTTATATCCCCATCTTGCCCGAAGGGCACTTCCCTTAAAAGGAAATACCTTATCTCGTCCAAACCGTATTCTTCTACCAGATCGTAGGGACTTATTACATTACCCAAGGATTTGGACATCTTCTGACCTTCTACCTTCCACCAGCCGTGGGCAAATATGGTTCTTGGCAGCTCGTATCCTACGGAAATCAGAAAGGCTGGCCAATAGATCGCATGAAATCTTAGTATGTCCTTTCCTACCAAATGAAGATCTGGTGGCCAAAATTCCATCCTTTCATACACCGCCGAAAGATAGTTAAAAAGAGCATCAAACCAGACGTATATGGTGTGCTCTTGGTCAAAGGGCACGGGAATGCCCCACCTTACCCTACTTTTTGGCCTAGTAACCGAAAGATCCTTTAGGCCCTGCTTTAAAAAGCTGAGAACCTCATTTTTCCTGTAGGAAGGAAGCACAAAATTGGACTCTTTCTCTAACAGCTCTTCTATAGCCTTTTGATACTTGGAAAGCTTAAAAAAGTAAGAAGGCTCTTTTAAGTATTCGCAGGGCTTTAGATGTATCGGACACCTGTTTCCTTCCAAAAGCTCGCTTTCTGACTTGAATTCCTCACATCCAACACAATACCAACCTTCGTATTCTCCTAAGTAGATGTCTCCCGCCTCGTAGCTCTTTACAAACACCTCTTGTGCAAGCTTGACGTGATAAGGATCTGTAGTGCGGATAAAGTGGTCGTAGCTTATGTTGAGAAATTCCCATAGCCTTTTGAAGTTCTCTGAGTTTAGATCTGCCAGCTCTTTTGGGGATAATCCCTTTTCCTCCGCTGATTTCTGTATCTTTAGACCGTGCTCGTCCGTTCCAGTTAGGAAGAAAACATCATAACCTCTGAGCCTGTAAAAGCGTGCTATGGCATCCGCTGCTATGGTCGTGTATGCATGACCTACGTGCGGAACATCGTTAACATAGTATATTGGTGTTGTGACATAGAACTTCATCATGGCTTTATAATTATAAATACCCTCGCAACGGGACAGGGTGAACCCCGCCAGGCCCGAGAGGGAGCAACGGTAAGCCTGCCGTTCCGGGTGCGAGGGACTTTTGATGAAAAAGCTCATATATCTTGTTAGACACGCCCAAAGTGAATTTAACGAAAAGGGAATCTTTCAAGGTAGGCTCGATAGCGACCTAACTCCTTTAGGTTTTGTTCAAGCAAGAATGTGCGCAGAGTTTCTAAAAGACAAGGGAATACAGCTAATAATCAGCTCTCCCCAAAGAAGGGCATACAAAACTGCACAGACCATAAGCGACCTTCTTCAAATTCCTCTTCAGATTGACGAGAGAATAAGAGAGATGTCCTTTGGTGTCTTTGAGGGTAGGCACTTTTGGACTTTGGTAGAAGAGAATAGAGACACCTTCTTAAACTGGTTAAAAGATCCAGTAACTCATCCTTTGCCAACGCAAGAGAACATGGGGGAGTTTGAAAACAGAGTTAAACACTTTTTGAAAGACCTTATCAACTTATCACAGGAAAGGCTGTGTGTGGTAGCTCATGGTGGCACCTTGCATGCTATCATATGCCTGACTGTTGGATTGAGCCTGAATAACTTATGGAATATTCACATGGACAATACAGGGATAAGCCTTTTGGAATTTGACGGAGAGAGATTCCATCTGCGCTTGCTAAACAGCCTTTGCCATTTAAAACTATGAGTATTTATAAACGATTTTCCCCCTTTCTACAGTTTCTGGTATTAGGGTTGGCTTTTGATCGCTCATGAAAGAAACAAAACCTTCTATGAGCCCTGCAAAAAAAATATATTATGGGAGAATCTGCCACGTTCCCCCCTACTATGGCATCGGTAAATATGTCTTCTTATATTACGATTTTCCCATCTTCTTTACTTATAACCTTCGCAAATCCCAAGTTTTCTAGTATAATGCACGCCCTTCTTAAAGCTTCTTCCTTATCAAGCACTTCTGGGAAATGTCCAATTAAGCTTTCAAGTAGCTTTGGTCTAGACTGCCTTCCCGCATACCTAAGAACCGCCTTAGCTCCCTTGTCCCCTATAAGAGCCTTAACACCCTCTGACATATTAACTATGGCAAGAAGCAGTATATCTGGATCAACCATTATTACCCTCCTTGAAGGTCTATTATAATCAAAAACTCATCCAATAGACTCGTATATTCTTGCCCTCCACTTAGCACCTAAACTTTTGGCAAGCTCCTCTGTCTTTTTCATATCAACACCTGGAAAATCCACCGCAGTGGCGATTACTTCAAAGCCCAGCTTCTTAGCCTCCTTTATAAATTCTATTACCGTTTCAAAGGCATTGGGTTGTGCTGGTTTGCATACTTTGTTGTAGGTTTCTTTGTCAGGAGCGTTCAAGCTCACAGACCAAACGTCCACCAAGCCTTTCAGCTGTTTTAAGCTGTCTTTTGGCATGAAGGTAAATAAAAGGCCGTTGGTATCCACTCTCACTTTACCGCCCTGCGATTTTACCCAACTTGCTATCTCTTTCAATGCAGAGAACCTTAGAGTAGGCTCTCCATAACCACAGAACACTATCTCGTCGTATTTCTTTGGATCTCCTATTTCTCTTATTACCTCTTCCACAGAGGGATCTCTGGAAACCCAAACCCAATAGCCTTTTACCATGAAATTTCTCTCTCTTTCCCTTTGGCAAAACACACAGTGAAGGTTACACTTGTTCGTAAGGTTGATGTATAGCTTGTTATTTATGACGTATGTTATAGACTCTTTTTTTTCGTTATTGCCTATGTTAAAGATGAGCTTTGCATTTTCAGAGGTCATACGGTCTACGTCTTCCAAGTTAGTGTTGGGTATGATCTGAGCTAAAGTTTCTGCAACGTACCAAATGTAAGAGGGTTTATTTGGCTTCCCTCTTACTGGTTGCGGTGCAAGGAAAGGGCTATCGGTTTCTATGAGCACTCTCTGTGTTGGCGTTCTCTTGACCACTTCTCTGAGTGAGTGGGCGTTGGGATAGGTGATGATGCCAGAGTAAGATATGTAAAAGCCAAGGTCTACGCACTTTTTCATGAATTCGTAGCTTCCAGTAAAGCAGTGCATAACTCCGCCCACTTCGTAAGCTTTCTCTTCCTTTAGTATTCTGTAAGTTTCTTCCTCTGCGTCTCTTGAATGAACCACTATAGGAAGGCCCAACTCCCTTGCTATTTGGATCTGTTTTCTAAAAACATCTTCTTGCCTTTTTCTATCTGAATAGTCTTTGTAAAAATCCAAGCCCATCTCACCCAAAGCCTTAACCTTTGGATGATTGGCCGCTAAGTTTTTGAGCCATTCAAGGTCTTGGTCTTTGACCTTATCCGCTTCGTGTGGATGAAAGCCTATTGCACAATATACTTTATCCACTTGATTTGATATCCTAAGGGCATTTTCAACGGTCTTCCTATCGTAGCCGATGGTTATCAGGTATTCCAACGAGCTATCCCTTATGGTCTCTTCGTAATCTTCCTTCTTCAACAAATCTAAATGGCAGTGCGTGTCTATCATAGCAAAAAAATAATATTCTAAAAAAGCTTTCGTTCAATGCTTAATGTTATAATTTCATCAGTGTTTTACTACAAGGCAAAGTTGGTAAAGATAGGGGAGTTGTTGTACAAAGAAGGCTTGGTGGATGCAAGGGCGGGCAACCTTTCTGTAAGGCTGAGGGATAGGGCTATAATAACAAGAACTGGCTCCCACCTTGGGAACTTAAGCTTTGAAGACTTAATTGAGCTACAGCTTTATCAAAAACATACACTTGAAGACAGGGCATCTTCTGAGTGGATAGTGCATAGAGAAATCTACCTACAGACTTCTCACAAAGCGGTAGTCCATGCCCATCCCCTCTATACAGTTTTTCTTTCAAATTACTACTCCAGAATAGAACCAAAAGACTCAGAGGGCAAAGCCATCTTAGGTGCGGTGGAGGTTATTCCAGACTATCCCTCCGGTAGCGAAGAACTTGCCGGAGCAGTGGCGCAGGGATTAAAAACGTCTAAGATTTTGGTAGTGAAAAACCACGGAGTTTTTAGCGCGGCTCAAACTCTCACGCAGGCTTACAGTCTAATTTCCGTGCTCGAAAGGTCCTGCAGATATTTATGGAACATCAATTTGATTGAAAGAGGCACTACATTATAATTTTCGTATGGAAAAGGAACTCATACTTGGCGGTCAAAAGGTCAAAACAAACAACATAGTAGAAGTTAAGTATCCATACACTCAGGAGACTGTTGCAAGGGTGCACTTTGCCACTGAAGAGCAAGCCCTGCAGGCCGTTGAGATTGCACAGCAGGGAGCAAAGGAAATGGCAAAGCTTACTCCTTACGAAAGGTATGCCTTTTTGATGAGGGCGGCAGAGCTTCTTCAGAAGAGAAGCGAAGAGTTTGCAAAGACTTTGGTTTTAGAGGTTGGGAAAACTATAAGGGAGGCAAGAACGGAAGTTCAAAGGGCAATACAGACTTTGCTCTTTTCTGCTGAAGAGGCAAGAAGGATTGGCGGAGAAGTAATTCCCATAGCTGCCCATCCTAACGGAAAGGGAAAGTTTGGATTTTATGTAAGGGAGCCTGTGGGAATAGTAAGTGCCATAACACCCTTTAACTTTCCTTTGAATCTTTCCATGCATAAGGTTGCTCCAGCCTTAGCTTCTGGGAATGCGGTTATATTAAAACCATCAGAAAGAACACCCCTTACACCTTTGATGCTGGGAGAACTGCTTTTAGAAGCAGGTTTTCCACCCTTTGCCATATCCGTGCTCCCAGGGTTCGGAGATGTAGGTAAGGTCATAACCACACATCCCGACGTGAGGGTAGTTTCCTTTACAGGAAGCAGAAAAGTAGGAGAGATAATAGCTAAGCAGTGTGGTATAAAAAAGCTGGTTCTTGAGCTTGGTTCAAACTCAGCGATAGTAGTTCATAAAGACGCTGACATTGAAAGGGCGGTGCAAAAGACAGTGCAGGGAGGCTATGCCATAGCGGGGCAGGTTTGTATATCTGTCCAAAGGGTCTTTGTGCATGAGTCTATATTTGAGGAGTTTTTAGAAAAGCTTTCTTCTGAGGTGGAAAGTTTAAAGGTCGGGGATCCAATGGATGAGAGTACAGACGTGGGTCCCATGATATCCATAAGCGAGGTGGAAAGGATCCAAAGTTGGATAGACGAAGCGTTGCAGCATGGGTCAAAGCTGATTACTGGAGGAGTGTTCTGTGGTGATAGGGTATCTTCTGTGTTGGTTCCAACCGTAGTTAGCTTGGTGCCACCGCATGCGAAACTCTTCAGAGAAGAGGCCTTTGCTCCCGTGGTGGTGGTAAATCCATACAGTAGCGTTGAGGAGGCTATTAACATGGTAAATGATTCAGATTACGGTTTGCAGGTAGGGGTATTTACAAGGGACTTGGACACTGCTTGGAAATTTATAAATGGAATAAAGGCTGGTGGGGTGCTGATAAACGAGGGTCCTAACTTTAGAGCAGACCACATGCCATACGGAGGTGTGAAGTTCTCAGGCGTGGGTAGAGAAGGACCAAAATACGCCATAGAAGACTATACGGAAGTAAAGATGGTTATATTTAACATAGATGGTTGAAGTATCTCTCCTTATAGCCTTTACTGCAGGTTTACTGTCCTTTTTGTCTCCCTGCGTTCTTCCAATCATTCCGGGTTATCTGTCTTACATCTCTGGCATAGGTCGGGTTGATGGGAGTTCAAAAGGTTTTAATCTAAACATCTTACTTGCATCAGTGCTTTTTGTTTTTGGCTTTTCTTTGGTTTTTTCCCTATTGGGTGCAGGAGCAACCGCTGTAGGACAACTGCTAAGAGAGTATCAAGAAATCATCTCAAAGGTGGGTGGAGGTCTGATAGTTTTCTTTGGTCTGCACTTTGCTGGAGTTTTTCTAAGAAAGAATTTCCTAAGAGAAATTCTGGGTGTTTCTGCTTTGCTGGTTTCTCTGCATCTTTTTGGGGTCATAAGTCAAAAACTGCTCTTTGAGCTTTTGGGAATTATATTAGTGGTGCTATTTTTATACTCCTTTGGCTTTCATGAAAAACTTTACAGGCAGATGAGGATAGAAATGAAAAGTAATGTCTCTTTGTTTGGTGCTTTCGTCGTTGGAATGCTTTTTGCCTTTGGTTGGTCTCCTTGCATAGGTCCTGTGCTTGGAAGCATTCTTCTTTATGCATCCCAACAGGAGACCGCATTGCAAGGCGCTGTACTGCTTTTCTCTTACTCCATGGGTCTTGGTATTCCTTTTATTGTTGCGGGCGGACTGCTGTCTGCCTTTTTGAGCTTTGTCAAAAGCTTTAGCAAGTTCTTTGGGGTGGTAGAATTAGTGGGTGGTTTAGTACTCGTAGCCTTAGGAGTTTTGCTAACTACAGGATACCTTTCTGTGCTGGCAAATTTAAGTTTTTAAGCGCCTTTCTTTCCAGCCAAACCTTCTGAGTTATATCACAGTTTTATAAGAATATTTGAATATCCTTATAGTATAAGGAGGTGTGCCATGTATGGAATGAACAGGATAGTTGATATACCAGAAGATGCCATAATGAACATAAACTACGTTGTTCTTAAGGAAGGCGTTAGCCTTGATGAGGTGGCAGAAAGGGTAGCCTACCTTTGCGAGCACGTAAAAACCTACCACTCTGACACAGGTTTTTACGGTGGCTTTGTAGCATTAAACACAGGGGGTGTATCTCTGGAAGGTTCAACTGTAGGACAAACCACCGAACATCCGCTGAAGGACAGAGAGGTGCTTATCATAACATTCTGGAGAAGCTTAGAGGACCACGAAGAGTCCCACAGAAGTGAAAGGTTTAATAAGCTGTTTAAGGAACTAACCGAGCTGGCAGAGAGCACCTTTGAAGTAGTCTATAGCGTCCTGTGGCAGGGGAAAGCATACGATCCAGAGATGGCAAAGAAGGCAAAGCAGGCAAAGGAGCAATCCTGCACCAGCTGTTAAAATAACTTTGTGGCAAACATACTTTTAGGGGTCTCCTCCTCTGTTGCAATATACAAAGCCTGTGAGCTGGTAAGGGAGCTAAAGCATAGTGGACACCAGGTAAGGGTAGTTCTTACTCTAAAGGCAGAGGAGTTTATAAGCAAGCTAACCTTTCACGCTCTGAGCGGAAACAAAGCGTACTCTGAGTGGGAGGAGGACCCTTTCCTGCACATAAACCTATCAAGATGGTCTGATCTCTTTTTAATAGCTCCCTGCAGTGCAAACACACTTTCAAAAATAGCTTTGGGGCTTGCTGATAACCTGCTGACCAACTGCGCTCTGGCTCACAGCGGACCTTTGATGCTCGCACCTGCCTGTAATGTGGAGATGTGGAACAATCCTGCAATTCAGGAAAATGTAAGAAAGCTAAAAGAAAGGGGGGTAATAGTAATAGAGCCAGAGGAGGGAATTTTAGCTTGCGAAGAGGAGGGTAAGGGAAGGCTTGCAAGTTTGGAGAGAATCTTGGATTGGGTAGAGTGGGGACTGAGGGAAAAGCCCCTTTACGGTAAAAGGGTTCTGATAACTGTGGGTGCCACCAGAGAGTTCATAGACAGTGTTAGGTTTATATCCAACCTTTCAAGCGGAAAAACGGGCTTTGCCATAGCAAGAGTTTTACGCTGGTATGGCGCGGGGGTTGAACTGATAAGTGCTTATACAGAGGAAAAGCCCCCACCGGAAGTTAAACTGGTAAAAGTTGTATCTGCAGAAGATATGTTAAGGGAAGTGATGAAAAGGATCGGAGAGATTGATCTTTTGGTAATGAGCGCAGCTGTGGCTGATTATAAGCCTTTGGAGAGCTTTGAAGGTAAGCTAAAAAAGTCAGAAGAGCTCACTCTCAAACTTGTGAAAAATCCAGACATTCTTGAAGAAGTGGCAAAGGTAAAACCGAGCAACCTAAGGGTTTTAGGCTTTGCCCTTGAAGAAAGACATGTTCTTTTGCAAAACGCAAAGGAAAAGCTAATAAGAAAAGGGTTAGACCTTATAGTAGCCAATCCTGTGGGGATAATGGGTCAAGAGTCACACGAAGGTTATTTGATCTTTAAGGACGGACAAACCATTCCCTTTTCTTTTGAAAACAAGCTGAGCTTTGCGGAGTTCTTGGTGCCTCATATTCTGAAGCTTTTCTGTTAATATTTCTCTATGCTCTTTCTTCTTGGCTCTTCAAAGCGACAATCGAGGATAAGGCTAAGGGAAAGTGTAAGTGCAGGAGTAGAGGTATATCCATTTCAAGAGCTGACCGCAAAAAGGGTAGAGCTAATAAATTGCTTTGGGATCAGTATGGAAGAGCTTTTGCCCGCGTGGAGAAGGTATAAAAACAACTTCTGGGACAGCTTAGAATTTTGGGTTCTCCCTTCAGAAGTTCAAAGCTTTATATCAGCTCGGTCGTTGGTTTTGTCTCCACTTCTTGGCTTAATAAACATAAACTCTCCAATTCCTTACGCTTGCCTGTCGTGGGACGAAGAGTGCAAGGGAAAAAAGCTAAGGGATTGGTGGAAGGAAGATTTAAGAAATCTCTCCAAAAACGTCTTTCAAGGAAAAACTATAGTATCGCTGCTTGGAAGTGAAGAAGAAAAAATTCTAAGCTTTGAGAGTGTTTCTGAACTGGTTAAGTTTGAGTTCTACAAAAAGGGTCAGAGGGTAAAAAATTCACAAAGGCATAGGGCCTACGCGTTAAGGTACATAGCAGAAAGGAAGCTTTCTATAGAAGACTTTCACAAGATCAACTTCTACGATTACCAAGTCAAAGAAGTAAAAGAAGAAGGAAAGATCACGCGCGTTATTTTTGAGGGTGTTGGAGCCTACATCTGATAAACTATTTTTATGCTCTCTGTTGTTATACCAGCTTACAACGAAGAAGAAAACGTCCCTATTCTTTACGAAAAGCTAAAGAAAGTGTTAGACAGTCTGGGAGAAGATTACGAAGTTATCTTTGTGGATGACGGCTCCACAGATTCAACCTTTGATATACTAAAGAAGCTGGCAACGAAAGACAAAAAGGTAAAGGTCTTAAGATTTAAAAGAAACTACGGACAAACTGCCGCCCTGTCTGCAGGTTTTGAACACGCAAAGGGTGAAGTCATCATAACCTTAGATGCGGACCTTCAGAACGACCCAGAAGACATACCAACCCTTTTGGAAAAGCTGAAAGAAGGCTATCACATAGTTAGCGGTTGGAGAAAGGACAGAAAGGACCCCTTCCTTTCAAGAAAGCTTCCGTCTATGATAGCCAACTGGCTTATATCCAAAATTACAGGTGTGCATCTTCACGATTATGGATGCACCCTCAAAGCTTATAAAGCTGAGGTAGTAAAGGACCTTGAGCTTTTTGGAGACATGCACAGGTTCTTGCCTGCCCTTACAAAAAGAAAGGGAGCAAAGATAACGGAAGTTCCAGTAAGACACCACCCAAGGATCTACGGAAGGTCTAAATACGGTATAGGCAGGACTGTTAGGGTTCTTTTGGACATTATGCTTGTAAAGTTCCTCAACGAATACATAAACAAACCCCTTTACATGTTTGGCAGCATAGGCTTTTTTCTGCTCATCGCAGGTCTTGTTGCACTGCTTTACCTTCTCTTTTTAAAGATCTTTCTGGAAGAATCCATTGGTGGAAGACCTTTGCTTATATTAAGCGTCCTTTCCATACTGGCTGGTGTTCAGCTTATATCCACAGGTCTAATAGCAGAGCTCTTGATCAGAATATACTATCAGACTAAAGATACGAAACCCTACGTGGTTCAGGATAAGATAAATGTGGATTAAACTTCCGCCCCTTCCAAAGCTTGATGGCAGTTGCAGGTTTTTTGATCTTCAAGCATTTCTACTAACAACTCAAGTATAAGCTTTATCTCCTCTTCTTTGCTTTTCATCATGGATATAACTTCCTCACTGGTTAGCCTGTAGCCTGCAATTCCAGCCGCTGGGTTTGCAACAACGCAAAGGCTGGCATAGCATAACGCAAGCTCTCTTGCCAAAGCTACCTCTGGATAGCCCGTCATACCTACCACGTCCCCGCCCAAGATCTTTATAGCTCTTATTTCTGCTGGAGTTTCAAACCTAGGACCCTCCGTGCAAGCATAAACACCCGACGGATGATAGATTAGCTTTAACTCTTCCAAAACATCCATAAGCCTTCTTCTCATCTGAGGACAGTATGCGTCCGACATATCCACATGAACCACTTTTTTATTTTTTAAAAGCTCGGAAGGTTTGTCTTCTCCCCGAACGTCCACAGAGTAAATCCCCTGGTAAAAAGTGTCTTCTCTGCCCTTTGTAAAGTCCAAAAAGTCGTCTATGACTACAAAGTCTCCCGGTCTAAACCTTTCGTTTATAGCTCCCACCGCAGAAATAGACAAAACTCTACTTGCTCCTATCTCCTTTAGAGCCCAAAGATTTGCTCTGTATGGGACTAAAGAGGGACTATACTGATGGTTTAGTCCGTGTCTTGCCAAAAAGGCAACCTTTTTACCCCTTAGCTTTCCTATTAGAATAGGAGAAGATGGCTCACCAAAGGGAGTGGTTATTTTGACTTCCTGCACATCTTCCAACCTTTCAAGTTTGTAAAGCCCACTTCCTCCTATAACCGCGAGCATGAGATAATTTTAGCACATAGTCTTGCTATACTAAGTTCAAGGACTAAGCGATTCTGAGAATGTATACGGTTAGGATTAAACAATGTTTGTTCTGTAGTATCCACTGTCAACCTTTTTTACTGTTGAATAAATGTAATGCATCTGAAAGTGAAGAGGATTGCCAAGCTTAGAGAATAAAGGGAAAGTTTTATGTATCCCAGAAACGCTCTTTCTACGGATAGATATACGCGAGCATCCTTTGCAGATGGCAAGTCTTTTCTCAAGAGCATTTTGGCTCTGTTCTAATTCTGTCTATTTAACCACTGCATAAAGTAGTATATTATCCATCCTGTAATAGCAACGTAAAGCCAAACAAAGGCAGTTATTGGAGCAATCTTTTTGTGCTTGTCAAAGAGTCCCCTAAAGGCATACCTGAGGGTTATCACAGCAAGAGGAAAGTTGATAATAGCCAAGATCGTGTGTGTCCAAAGTATGAACAAAAATAATCCCTTGTACGGACCCACGTAAGGCTGAGGCGAATACAGAACGCTCTTTATAACGTAAAGCAGTACGAATATAATAGCAAACACAGAAGCGTTTATCATAAAGAACTTGTGAATGTCTCTTTTCTTAAGCTTTATGAATACAAGACCGCTTAGAATTGACAATCCACTTATACCTATGGTTATAAGGCTAAGATAATTTAGAAGCGAGTACATCATGGTGTGCGCAACCTCGTTTGATAGTTTTTTGCCATAAAAAAAATGATAACACAAAATCGGATGATCAGTTATAATTGGACACAAGAAAACGATAAAACTGAGATAGAAGGGGAACTCAGCAGAACTCTTCTTAAAGAGTTTAGAAAGATTGTTAATCAAACCCCCCGGGACGACCTACTTTCCCGTGCCGTTCGCCCGGCACAGTATCATCGGCGCTGGAGGGCTTAACTGCCGGGTTCGGAATGGAAACCGGGTGTTTCCCCTCCGCTATGGTCCCGAGAGGAACTTGGCAACTCAATAGGTCTTTCTTCCTGTAGGTGTGCAAGCCGAACGGGCTATTAGTACCGCTTGGCTCCACCCATTGCTGAGCTTCCACCTGCGGCCTATCAACGTGGTAGTCTCCCACGGCCCTTCAGGGAGTCCTTATCTTGGGGTGGGCTTCGCGCTTAGATGCTTTCAGCGCTTATCCCGTAGCAGGATGGCTACCCGGCTCTACCTCTGGAGAGATAACCGGTACACCAGAGCCTGCCCCGTCCCGGTCCTCTCGTACTAAGGACGGACCCCCTCAAGACTCCTGCGCCCGCGGCGGATAGGGACCGAACTGTCTCGCGACGTTCTGAACCCAGCTCGCGTCCCCCTTTAATGGGCGAACAGCCCAACCCTTGGGACCTGCTTCAGCCCCAGGATGGGGGGAGCCGACATCGAGGTACCAAACCTCCCCGTCGATGTGGGCTCTCGGGGGAGATTAGCCTGTTATCCCCGGAGTAGCTTTTATCCGCTGATCACCGGCCCTTCCCCGTGGAACCGGTGGGTCACTAGGCCCCGCTTTCGCGTCTGCTCGGCCTGTCGGCCTCACAGTCAGGCACCCTTCTGCCCTTGTACTCTACGGCGGATTTCCGACCCGCCTGAGGGTACCTTTGGACGCCTCCGTTACCTTTTAGGAGGCAGCCGCCCCAGCTAAACTGCCCACCTGGCACGGTCCCCGCCAAGGATAACTTGGCTGGGTTAGGGTCTCAGCTTGTCAAGGGTGGTATCTCACCGGCGCCTCCATTCCTCCCGGAAGAGGAACTTCACAGGCTCCCACCTATCCTGCGCAAGACAAGCTAAGACTCAATACCAGGCTACAGTGAAGCTTCACGGGGTCTTTCCGTCCTGCCGCGGGTAGCCGGTGTCTTGACCGGCATCACAATTTCGCCGGGACTCTCCTCGAGACAGTGCGGCACTCGTTGGGCCATTCATGCAGGTCGGAACTTACCCGACAAGGAATTTCGCTCACCTTTCTCCTTGACTTTCGCCAAGGGGTGGACTGTATCTTGTCCTTGCCTCAAGGTCCCTTTTTATCCGAAGGAGGTTTTCTCTTTTTTCCGTGTTCATCTGCAGCGCTATATCCAGAATTTCCATCAATCCATCTAACCTTAGGTGTCTTCCTTCAAGCATGTAGCTTACTATTCTGCAAAATCTTATTCTCTCCACATTTTTCTTGGTTTTCAGAGGATGTCTTTCAAAGAAACTGCATATTTCCTTCAAACAGTTTAGCTTTCGCACCCTATAGCACCATCTATCTCCGTTGTTTTTACGCACAACCCCACATTTGAAAAAACCCTTCAGTGCGTAAAGCACTTGAACATTCCTTTGATGTTGAACTACCACAAACTCAGGAAGCACCTGATATCCTATTTGCGTTTCGGGATGGGAGTTTATGGATACGTGAAAACATCCCTCTCCATCCACAAAACCAACTACCCAGTCTGGAGATAACTCCATGGGCTAACTTCCTCCTTCGGGAGGCAAGGACCTCCGCGTACAGTCTCTGAGGATCCCCTTTTTTAGGGTTTCCTGCGGATTGCCCAATCCTTTGGCATTTTTACGGGTCCCTTTTGGACCTCGTAGCCAAGGCTCTAAGGGCTTCCCCGCATACAGCAGAGTTCAGGCAGCTTTTGCTACCTTAGGACCGTCAGAGTTACGGCCGGCGTTTACCCGGGCTTCGGTTTGGAGCTTGCACTCCGCCCCTTAACCTACGGGCACTGGCCAGGCTTCAGACCACATACATCCCCTTACGGGTTTGCGTAGTCCTGTGTTTTTGATAAACAGTCGGCACCGCCCGGTCTCTGCGACCCACAGAAGCTTACGCCGAGAGGCTTCACTTCCATGGGCCCCCCTTCTTCCGAAGGTACGGGGGCAACTTGCCGAGTTCCTTGAGGAGAGTTCCCCCGACGCCTTAGGCTGCTAACCCAGCCCACCTGTGTCGGTTTGCGGTACGGGCAGCGATGCTTCAACGCCAGCGCCGTTGTTTCTTGGCAGTGTGGCGTCAGGAGAGTTACCCCATCAGCTCTCGGAGTATGGGGTGACGGATTTGCCTGCCACCCCCTCCTACTACCTTGGACCACCATTCCATAGGTGGCTCTCCCTAGCCTCCTGCGTCACGACTCTGGCTCCACACCGCTGGCGCGGGAATGTTGACCCGCTTCCCATCGGCTACGCCTTTCGGCCTCACCTTAGGGTCCCGGCTAACTGGCGGCTGATTTACATTGCCGCCAAAACCTTGGGCTTCCGGCGGACAGGTTTCTCACCTGTCTTCGCTGCTACTCATGCCAGGATTCTCACTTCCCTGCAGTCCATCCCACCTTACGGTGAAACTTCAACCCGCAGGGAACGCTCCCCTACCGCTCGCTAACGCGAGCCCGCAGCTTCGGTGTCGGGCTTAGCCCCGCTAAATTTTCGGCGCACGGCCGCTCGGCCGGTCAGCTGTTACGCACTGTTTAAAGGATGGCTGCCTCTAAGCCAACCTCCCGGCTGTCTTAGCAGCCGCACATCCTTCCCCACTTAGCCCGAACTTTGGGACCTTAGCTGGCGGTCTGGGCTCTTTCCCTCTTGTCCACCGGAGCTTATCCCCCGGGGACTGACTGCCGTTCTACCTTTCCCGGCATTCGGAGTTTGGCAGGGTTCGGTACCCCTCTCGAGGCCCTAGCCCAACCAGTGGCTCTACCTCCGGGAAGGAACGAACGACGCTAGGCGTCGACCTATTTCGGGGAGAACGAGCTATCACGGAACGCGATTGGCTTTTCACCGCTACCCACACCTCATCGGACGGTTTTGCAGCACCGACCCGTTCGGACCTCCAGGCGGCATTACCCACCCTTCATCCTGGGCATGGGTAGATCGTTCCGCTTCGCGTCTGCCCCCAGCGACTTAACGCCCTGTTCGGACTCGCTTTCGCTACGGCTTCGCCTAACGGCTTAACCTCGCCGCTGAGGACAACTCCCTGGCTCATTTTGCAAAAGGCACGCAGTCGGGCCTTAAAGACCCTTCCACTGGGTTGTAGATCTGGGGTTTCAGGTTCTATTTCACTCCCCTTACGGGGTTCTTTTCACCTTTCCCTCACGGTACTATGCGCTATCGGTCTGCCCGTAGTACTTAGCCTTGGAGGGAGGTCCCCCCTGATTCCCACGACCTTCCACGGGGGCCGTGGTACTTGGGATCGTATCCACGGGAGACTTCTCACCTTTTGCCTACGGGGCTTTCACCCTCTATGGCGGAGCATTCCAGCTCACTTCGGCTAGGTGGAAGTTTTGTAACTCCCTGAGAGGTTGGCAGCCCTCTCCGGATACGTCCCACAACCCCGCACGAGCTAAGGCTGCCACCATGGCACCCGTGCGGTTTGGGCTGGTCCCCTTTCGCTCGCCGCTACTTGGGGAGTCTCGTTTGATTTCCTTTCCTGGGACTACTAGAAGGTTTTACTTCGTCCCGTATTGGCTCCGCTTGCGCGGATGACAGGGCTCAACACCCTGCCAGGTTTCCCCATTCGGGCATCCGGGCTTCAAAGGCATTTTGCGCCTCCACCCGGCTTATCGCAGCTTTACACGCCCTTCATCCCCTCGGGCAGCCGAGGCATCCACCCCAGACCCTTACTAACTTGCACACCTACGAGGAAGAAAGACCTATTCAGTTGCCAATATGACATGGGCCCACCAAAGGACCCACAGCCTGCCTTGTAAGCATGGAGATGGAGGGATTTGAACCCTCGACCTCCTGCTTGCAAAGCAGGCGCTCTCCCGCTGAGCTACATCCCCTCTGTACCCCAGACAATGGGCCTCGGTGGACTTGAACCACCGACCTTGCCCTTATCAGGGGCACGCTCTAACCAACTGAGCTAGAGGCCCTGCTGGATTGACAGCTCAATAGGGAGGAAGAACCCACTTTTTAAGCCTGAAACTTTTTCTCCGTCAAAAAGGAGGTGATCCAGCCGCAGGTTCCCCTACGGCTACCTTGTTACGACTTCGCCCCAGTTGCCAGCCTTCCCATCGTCCCCTGCCTCCCTTTCGGGTTAGCTCGGAGGCTTCCGGGAAGACTAACTTCCGTGGCGTGACGGGCGGTGTGTGCAAGGCCCGAGAACGTATTCACGGCGGCTTAGCTGATCCGCCATTACTACCGATTCCGGCTTCATGAGGGCGAGTTTCAGCCCTCAATCTGCACCATGACCGGGTTTAAGGATTGGCTCCCCATTACTGGGTTGCATCCCATTGTCCCGGCCACTGTAGCGCCTGTGTTGCCCCGGGCATAAAGGGCATACTGACCTGACGTCATCCCCACCTTCCTCCGGCTTATCGCCGGCGGTCCCCTTAGAGTGCTCCCCTTCCGGGGTAGCAACTAAGGGCAGGGGTTGCGCTCGTTGCGGGACTTAACCCAACATCTCACGACACGAGCTGACGACGGCCATGCACCACCTGTGGTGGGATTCTGTCCAAAGGACAGCACCCCTCGCTTTCGCAAGGGTTTCCCACCATGTCAAGCCCGGGTAAGGTTTTTCGGTTAGCATCGAATTGAACCAGACGCTCCACCGGTTGTGCGGGCCCCCGCCAATTCCTTTGAGTTTCAGGCTTGCGCCCGTACTCCCCAGGCGGGGCGCTTACCGCGTTAGCTGCGGCACCGCCACGAGGACGACGCCAAGCGCCCATGGTTTACGGCTGGGACTACCCGGGTATCTAATCCGGTTTGCTCCCCCAGCTTTCGTCCCTGACCGTCAGGACAGCCCCAGCAGGCTGCCTTCGCCTTCGGTGTTCCTCCCGATATCTACGCATTTCACCGCTACACCGGGAATTCCGCCTGCCTAAGCGTGCCTCAAGATGGGCAGTTCGGTACGCCGTTCCACCGTTGAGCGGTGGGCTTTGACGAACCGCTTACCCATCCGGCTGCGGACGCTTTACGCCCAGTGAATTCGCGCAACGCTCGGGACCTACGTATTACCGCGGCTGCTGGCACGTAGTTAGCCGTCCCTTCCTCTGGGGGTACCGTCATGGCCTGAGATTATTCACCTCAGACCACATCGTCCCCCCCGACAGGAGTTTACACCCCGAAGGGCTTCTTCCTCCACGCGGCGTCGCGGGGTCAGGCTTTCGCCCATTGCCCACGATTCCCCACTGCTGCCCCCCGTAGGGGTGTGGGCCGTGTCTCAGTCCCACTGTGGCCGACCACCCTCTCAGGCCGGCTACCCGTCGTAGGCTTGGTAGGCCGTTACCCCACCAACTACCTGATGGGCCGCGAGCCCCTCCTTGGGCGGTAGCATACCCTTGCGGGCAGAGGCCACCTTTCACCGGGAAGTCTTAGTGACCCCCGGCAATATAGGGTATTAGCCTTCCTTTCGGAAGGTTATCCCCTTCCCAAGGGCAGGTTACTCACGTGTTACTCACCCGTTTGCCGCTGAGGGGCTCATCACCCCTCCGCACGACTTGCATGTGTTAGGCACGCCGCCAGCGTTCGCGCTGAGCCAGGATCAAACTCTTCACAAAAACCTTGGGTTCTTCCTCCCTATTCAGTTGCCAAGATGTCAAGGGGCTTCTTACACCCCTCGGTTCTATGCAAACAGTTTTTATTATTATATATCTGTTTACAAAAGATGTCAAGTCCTTTTACAAGGGGCCTATCTTATCAACCCCTCAAGCAAGTATATTATTTTAATGTGTTTTATCGGGTTTGTCAAGTCTTTTTGCGCAAGGGACCTTTGACGTCCCTCAAGTAGTGTTTCTAATATAACACAATCTAGTGTATTTGTCAAGTTATTTTTGGAGGGTGCTCGCAAATTGCTATTTTGGGGTTGTGGGATAGAAAAGATTCTGTCGTTTGGCTACCTGTAATCTATTTATTTTTGTTTGCCTTATCCGCTGCCTTGTATCTTTTTTCTAGCCTTAGAACTTTATCATAAAAGGCTCCGGATAAGAAAGAAAACAGGAGAAGGATTGAAGCGTATAAATGAGCTGTAGGATAGTCTACAGCTTCCACCGCATCGTAGATAGCTATTGATACTACCCTCGTCTCACCCTGAATGTTTCCTCCGACCATCAGAACAACTCCAAACTCTCCCATAGTATGGGCAAAGGACAAAACTATGTCCGGTCAATATGGAAGTCTTCATGTTCGGAAGTATTACCTTAAAAAGTGTTTCAATTGTAGATAGCAGAGTCTATGTATTTGGTAGGTAGGCCTAGAAATCGTTTTGTTAGCGTGTCGTATATTTGGCTATGGGAGTTTTTGTTTTTCAGCATTTTATAAGCAGACCTTATGGCGGACGATTGCTTGCGCATTAGCTGAAAAAGCTTTTCTCTGTCTAGACTGTTGAGTTGAAGTTTGAATTGCACGCTTACAATTACTTAGTACTGTCTGAAAGATTTTTCGAACAGCCTCTCCCACGGGTTGACAAAAAAATTTTTTTGTATATAATTAATTCCATAGAAGCTTAGAAGATTTGGGGAAATATATAGGTTAGAAACTCCCTCCCCCTCCCTCCCCAAATTTGTTTGCCCTACCGCCCGGTAGGGCCTTTTTAAAGATGAAAATTACATCCCTAAAGGAAGCAATATTTCTAAAGAGAATAAACAGGTTCGTCGGAGAGGTATTGGTAGAAGGAGAAAATCTCTTAGTGCACATAAGAAATACAGGACGTTTAACTGAGCTTCTAAGGGCTGGGAGAAAGGTTTTTCTGCGTGAAAAAGCTTCTGGTAAATATCCCTTTGATATCTTTTTGGTCAAAGCTGAAAATTCTTTGGTATGCATTGACTCAACGATTGCACCCAAACTTTATGCAGAGTTCTTGAATCTCCCTGTCAAGTTTGAGCCAGTCTTTGGTAATCAGCGATTTGATCTAATGTATTCATCCACAGTAGTAGAAACAAAATCGGTTAATCTGGTAGAACACGGGATTGCATTATTCCCAGACGCACCCACGGAGAGAGGGACTAAGCACATTTATAAACTGATAGAGATTGCAAAAGATGGACTAAATCCAGAGCTTGTTTTTGTAGTCCAAAGGGAAGATGCTAAAGCTTTTTCACCCAACTACGGAGTGGATAGAAAATTTTCAGAAGCGGTTAAGCTATTTTACCAGATGGGTTTTCCTGTAAAGGCATTCCTCTGTAAAACAAGCTTGAGCGAAATCACGATTTATAAAGAAATAGAGGTTATATTTTTAGAACATGGATAGGATAATCGTTGCACCGCATGCTGGGTTTTGTTTCGGAGTAAAAAGGGCTATAAATATAGCGGAAAGAACTTCAAAAGAGAACAAAGGTAAAAGAATATGGTCTATAGGACCTCTGATCCATAACCCACAGGAAGTGGAGAGACTAAGAAAAGAGGGGGTGGAAGTATTGGAAACCGAAGAAAATATACGCCCTGGAGACACTGTAATAATACGTTCCCACGGAATCCCCCCAAATAAGGAAGAGGAGTATGTCAGTAAGGGTTTGAGAGTGGTAGATGCTACATGTCCCTACGTGAAGGCAGTCCATCAGGCTGTAGAGAAATTGGTTGCTGAAGGATACTTTGTTGTTATACTGGGAGAGAAAAACCATCCAGAGGTTATAGGCACGTTGGGTTATCTAAAAAAGGCAGGTGGAGAGGGTGTCGTAGTAGAAACAAAAGAGGATTTGGAGAAGGTAAAGCATCTAGAAAAAATAGGTATAGTTGCACAGACTACTCAGAATGAGCAGTTCTTCAAAGAAGCAGTGGGCGAGCTAGCCCTTTGGGCGAAGGAAGTTAAAGTGATAAACACAATATGCAACGCTACTTCGGAAAGGCAGGAAGATGTTTATGAACTTGCACCAAAGGTGGATGTAATGATCATAGTAGGTGGTAAAAACAGCGGAAATACAAGAAGGCTTTATGAAATATCTCGTTCTTTAAATCCACGTAGCTACCACGTAGAGACAGCTCAAGAGTTAGATCCAGCTTGGTTTTCTGGTGCAGAGACTGTAGGCATAACCGCAGGTGCCTCAACTCCAGACTGGATAATAGAGGAAGTTAAGAAAAGAGTGGAGGAAATAATCGGATGAAGATTTTGATGATAGATAATTACGATTCTTTTACTTATAACTTGGTGCAGTATTTTCAAATACTTGGTTCGGATGTTATCGTTAAAAAAAACGATGAGATAGGGCTGGACCAGATAAGGGCTATAGACCCAGAGGCTATAGTTATCTCTCCAGGACCTTGCACGCCAAAGGAAGCGGGTATCTCTGTAGAAGTGATCAGAGAACTACATAAGGACTATCCTATACTGGGCGTATGCTTAGGGCATCAGTCTATAGGTTATGCCTTTGGGGCAAAAATCGTAAGAGCCAAAAGGTTGATGCACGGCAAAACATCCCTAATAACACACACTGGAGAAGGAATATTCTCTGGATTGCCCAATCCATTTACTGCAGTGAGATATCATTCCTTAGTGATAGACAAAAACACTTTACCAGCCTTTATAAAGGTAACCGCTTGGTCTGAGGATGGAGAAGTGATGGGCGTGCAGCATACGGATTATCCTGTTTTTGGTGTGCAGTTCCATCCTGAGTCTGTGCTTTCAGAGGCAGGCTTAGATCTTCTGAGAAACTTCCTTTTTATTGCCCAAGGGAATCGTCTATCCACTTGAGGTAATCTTCGTTCCCCCCCACTATAGGTAAGGCTATTATCTCAGGCACAGTGTAAGGATGGATTTTTTTAACTTCATGTATCAACTTTTCAAGCTTTTCCATGGAGGTTTTCACGACTAAAAGATTTTCCTTATCCTTTTCTATATTTCCCTTCCACCAATAAACCGAGCTTACCTCTGGTATTACATTTACGCAAGCACCCAACTTCTGCTCCACTATGTAATTTCCTATATCCCACCCCTTGTTCGTAGGAGTGGTTATGAAAACCACTACATGCTTCCACTCCATAAGTATGAATTATAAACTACCTGTAAACCTTTCTTTTAGATATATCTTTTGGTGATGCGACTCTTTCTATGAAGAGTTTACCATCCAGATGGTCTATCTCGTGTTGTATAACAACCGCTTCAAAGCCCTCCGTGTCAAAAACAAAACGATTTCCCCTTAGGTCAAAGGCTTCCACCTCAATCCAGTAGTATCTTTTGACGTTGCCCGTGAAATCTGGGACACTTAAACAGCCTTCTCTAACTATTATCTCACCTTCAAACTTTACTATCCTTGGGTTTATCAGAACCATAAAACCGTGACTGACTTTGTTTTCTCTATGTTTTGACTGAGAAGTATCAACGAGAATGATCCTTTTGTGCACGTCCACCTGAGGTGCAGCTATGCCCACGCAGGCAGGTGAGTTAGTCATTACGTATCTAAGCTCCTCAACAAACTCTCTCAGATCACTTCCAAAATCTACTACTTCAACGGATGGTATCTTTAACCTCTCATCCGGATAGGTGAGTATTTCAAGTTTTTTCATAAGACCGCTTCTTCGTCCCTTTCTATAGATATATCCACACCCAGTTCCTTTTTTAGCCTTTCTAAGCCTCTTTTTAGATCCTCAAACTTATCTTCTTGAGATTCAGCCTCTATATACATTAGATACAAGCTACCTCTCTTCTCGGTCCTTAGGTCTGAGATGTTTATACCGTTTTTAGACAGAAGGTTAGATACGCTGTACACTATGCCGGGCTTGTCCGCACCGGATACCACTATCCTGTATATTTCTTTCCCTTTGTATTCTTCTTCCCAATCCTCTGGCAATTTTTTACAAATTATAGAAAGATTAAGCCTTTCCCCCACATCCTTTAAGGCAGATAGTATGCTTTCCTCTTCAAGGTTTCCTGGATGACTGACTACCAACATGATGGTAAATTCACCCTTTAGCCGGGTCATAGAAGAATCCTCTATGTTTAAACCAAGATCGTAGAGGACTTTACTAACTTCAGAGACTATTCCGGGTCTATCCTTGCCAAAGACAGAAATTAGGAAAAAGTTCATAAGAAAATCTTATCATACAAGGGAAGAGAGCCTATCCTCTAAGGTCTTTATGGCTTCCTCTATGTCTTCCCTCTGACAGGCAGCGAGCATAGGAAAATCTGTTATCTCTATTGTTTCCAAAATTGGCTTTTCATCTCTGTCAAAAAATACTCCAATCCAAACACCACTTATGCCTGTTTCCCTCCACTCTACCTTTTGGGTTGCGGACTTGAAAGAAATCTTAACTTGACCGTCTCTCAGCACATCCAGTATAACATGCTTATCCTCTTCAGTAAGGGGTAATTTGTTTATATAGATTACATGTCTTTCCCCTTTGTTGTAAAAGTCCTTTAACGCCTGCAAGATCTCATGCAGTATTGCGGGTGCGTTCATCAACATGTTTAACCTCTGTTTGCCAATCTTTGAGTTGCTCTATGATTAATTTTACTAACTTTTCTAAACTATTTCTCACGGTTTGTGAAAGTTCCAAAGAAATTTCTAAACTTTCTGGTTCCATACCTATGACCACCACTTCTTTAGGATACTTGCCGGTTAGCTGAGCTATACCCAAAACCTCTTGAATACCAAGTTCATGGGCTGATACCTTTCCTCTAAAGTAGGCTTTTACTTCGTCCCCGGAAAATTTATAGAGGGTTCCAGGAGGACCCCCACCCATTACTGCATCCACTATTATGAGCCTTTCTGCACCTTCTAGAAAATAGAGCAGGTCTATACCAAGCGTGCCCCCGTCTAAGAGTTTTACGTTCTCTGGAAAAATGTAACCTTCCTTGAGCTTTTCTACAGCCCTTACTCCTAAGCCTTCATCCGATAGCAGTATGTTTCCTACTCCTAGAATAAGGATGCTCAAGCTACATCCTCCACATCCACGGGTGTTTCCTTGAAAGTTTTCATACCGTTAAACATGGAAGACACTTCTCCTTCCTTCTCTATCACATCATACCTTACAACAAGATACACATGAACAATCACGAAGAATATAACAAGCCAAGCAAACCAGTGATGCCACATGTGAACCGAGAATTCTCCTCCCAACATAGGAACTATCCAACCAAACATCTTTGCCCAAAAGCCCCCTGGATCCGAAAGACCATACATAGCAAAGCCAGTTATTACCATAAAGATAAGGACCAAGTATAGCAAAAAGTAAACAAGCCTTGCCAATGGATTCCTTATGTAGGTTCTGTGTCCAGGCTTGATAAGGAGATAGTGAAGAACCATTTCTCCTACCCCAGAGAAGTGTATGAACCTTATAAAATCCATTGTTAGACTGTGGGCGTAGGCATAAGTTGCTTCAAGCCCTTGTGAGCCTATGAAAAATGGGTTACCTATGTACAAACCGGTTAGGAACAAGACCACTATACATACAGCATTTACCCAATGCCATATGCGTAGGGACGGACTGAATATATAGATTCTTTTTACGACCTCTTCCCTCATGACTCATCCTCCTGTATAACAGATTGGCACGCTACCTTGAACTTTTACGCTGGTTATTTCCTCTCCCTTTGCATTGTAAATGTGCGTGGAACACGCCAAGCATGGGTCAAAGGAGTGTATACCTCTCAATACTTCCAGGGGTTTATCTACTACTCTCACAGGTGTATCTTTCATACACTCCTCAAAGGCTCCTTGACCACCCATTGGGTCCCCTGGACTGCCATTCCACGTTGTAGGCACAACACATTGGTAGTTGGCAATCTTCCCATCCTTTATTATTACCCAGTGTCCCAATGCACCTCTTGGTGCCTCTGTAAGCCCTATTCCCCTTGCTTCCTTTGGCCAGGTGGAGGGGTCCCAAGTATAGACAATTATGTATCTTGCGAGAGGACCAACTTCGCAAGGTTTCCCTTTCCACCTTGGAGACTTTATCCAAGAGTATTTACCTCGCTCGTCTAAGTATTTCCAATGGGTTTTTGTACCTTCCTTTGGTCCTGTGTAATTAGGTTCAGTTATACCATCCCAAGGATGCAGCCCCTTCTTCTCGTCGGGATACTTATACCAAGAGTGCGTTACATATTCTTGAATTACCTCTGAGTCCGCAAAATCTTTACCCACCAAGGGATAATACTTCGCCTTATCTACACCAAGCTCAAAGTCTTCGACCACACCGTTGGAGTGATAGAGGATCTTATTATGGTAATCTCCAGTCTTTATGCCCTTGTAAGGTTCATCTGGAAATTCTCCATATCCGATTACCCTTTTCTTTGCAAGCCCTCCACCGTAGGTTTGACCTTTTTGAACGTATATATGTCCGATGGCTAAAAGATCCACAAGATAGAAAAGGTTTACAGCTTCCACTTGGGTATATATGGCATCCTCTACAACCGCCAACCTTTCTGCATTGACCGGAGCGTTCATGTCGTCAAGAGATATAGAACAATTCATCCCTCCAACTATATAATGAGGATGAGGGTTTTTCCCACCAAAGACCACCTGAGGAATAAAGAACTCCCTCTGGACATCTAACATATTCAGGTAATGCGCTATTCCTATTAGATGAACTTCTGGTGGTAAGAGTTTGTAGTCTGGATGGTCCCACCAGTGTGCGGCAAAGATCCCAAGTTGCCCACTTTCTACCAACTTCTTTATCTTCTCTTGGAAAGCTATAAAGTATCCAGGAGTAGCCTTAGGAAATTTTCTTAGGTGGTAGGGCCCCTACAGCCTACCTTGTAAAGACACCACCCCTTCTTTGCCCCTTCATCGTCAAATCTTTCTACGAACTGTCCTGCGTTGAAGAAGGACCTTCAGTCATAACCTCAGCTATGGGAGGGCATCCTGGGACTTTTATGATTGGCTTGTTCTTTATAACCTTATCTATAGAAACTGCGGTGGTTGGGTTTGGTTTCGCAGCTTGCACACATCCCCAACTGGCACAAGAGCCCCAAGTAATTACAAACTTACTTATTGAATATTCATTCACAACTCTATGATAAACTTAGAACATTGCTATGTCAATTTATATGCTTACAGAAGAGGTCTTTGTTAGTTTAGCAAATCTCACTCCCCATCTTTTTGGCTACTGCAGTACTCCCTATCAAGAAAAGGCTCAATACTATAAAGAGGTCTACTTACGTATGCTTGCTGTTTAACTTCTTTAGCTTTTTGCTTGTAATAGTTTCGAGCCATCTTTTAACTTATGTCAGTCTTATAAGAGAGTTTAGAGAAGCTTTAAAGAGTAGGACCATGAGAAGGCTAGACAGAGGAACAAGGCTTAACTTTTACGAGAGGGTGCTTACTTTCTTTCTTGAAAAGTCCATGCATACTTCAAAGTGGATAAAGGAGAAAGGGTAGTTGTTCTGGGTATAAACGGTTCAGGAAAGAGCACCCTTCTAAAGATTCTCAACGGTCTTCTCTTTCCAGAAAGGGGGGAATACCTTTACAAAGGCGAAAGGTTGAACGAAAAAAGCCTAAGGGATCCTAAGTTTAACCTTAGGTTCCGCAAGGAAGTTGTCCTCCTCTTTCAGAACCCAGAGGTAATGCTTTTTAATCCAACGGTGTATGATGAGATGGCTTTTGGGCTCAGGCAGTTGGGATTAAAAGAGAGAGAAATCAAGGAGAGGGTCCTAAGGTGGGCTGAGGTATTCGGACTTAGTCCTTATTTGGAAAAGATTCCTTACAACCTAAGCAGAGGTCAAAAACAGAAGCTCTGCTTAGCCTGTCTTTTAATCCTTGAGCCAGAGGTTTTACTTTTGGACGAGCCTACTTCAAACTTAGATCCAAAAAGCACAGGTTTGCTAATAGACATCCTCCAAGAGTTAAACCTTACTACTGTGATCTCAACCCATAATCTTAGCTTGGTACCAGAGCTTGGAAACAGGCTTGTAGTATTAGGAGAAGGGGGCAGGATAATCTACGATGGAAGTGTGGATGGGTTTTTTTCGGATAGAGAAAAACTAATAGAAGCGGGCCTTATGCACAAACACAGAGACAAACCATACTACCACTTGCACTAAAAGAGCTCGTAGTATATATTTAATGAACAGTCTTTCACCGAGGGAGGCTATGTGTTTGGCCATACCTGCCCAGATAGAGCAGATAAGAGAAGACAACAGCGCAGTGGTGAATACTATGGGAGTGAAAAGGATAATTTCCTTGGAGCTTTTGAACGAACCTGTAAGGCAAGGGGACTGGGTCCTGGTTCATGTAGGTTTTGCCATATCAAAGCTGGATGAAGAAGAAGCATTAAAAAGTTTGGAGCTTTTTGAAGAGATACTTTCAATGGAGGAGGAGTTTGAAAACCTTTGAGCTAAAGGAATTCAGAGATAGCAAAAGACTAAAAACCATAGAGAAAGCTATAAAAAGGCTTGTGGAAAGGATAGGTAGAGTGGTAAGTATAATGGAATTCTGCGGCGGACATACTCACGCTATAGTAAAACATGGCATAGACCAGCTTTTGGAAGGTTATGTTAGGTTCGTACATGGTCCTGGTTGTCCAGTCTGCGTTATCCCACAATCAAGGATAGACCTTGCCATACACATAGCAAGGCAGGAAAACACCGTGCTGTGTTCCTACGGAGACCTTTTAAGAGTTCCGGGTTCCCAAAGAAAGAGCCTTTTGGACCTAAGGGCTGAAGGTAGGGACGTTAGGATGGTAAATTCCTCTTTGGAAGTGCTAAAAATTGCGCAGGTTGAAGGTGAAAAAAATGTGGTGTTTTTTGCCATAGGTTTTGAAACAACCACGCCCCAGACTGCAGTCTTGCTATTAAAAGCAAAGCAGTTAGGACTAAGAAATCTTTACGTGGTTTCAAACCATGTAATAACTCCATCCGCCATACAGCATATACTCAATTCTCCCGAGATAAGGGATATAGGAAAGGTTAGCATAGATGCCTTTATTGGTCCAGGGCATGTAAGCACCATAATAGGGGTAAGACCTTACGAGTATTTTTCACAGGAGTTTTTAAAGCCTGTTGTAATATGCGGTTTTGAACCACTGGACGTTATGCAAGGAGTATGGATTTTGGTCAAGCAGATAGCCAAAGGGGAGGCTTACGTGGCTAATCAATACACTCGTTTTGTTACATACGATGGGAACTTAAAAGCCCAAAAACTCGTTTCGGAAGTTTTTGAGCTTAGGAAGGAGTTTGAGTGGAGGGGTTTAGGAGTTGTGCCATACAGCGCCCTGAAGCTAAGAGGCGAGTTTGAAGAGTTTGACGGAGAAAAAAGATTCTATATAAACTTACCAAGACCTAAGGAGCATCCTGCCTGTATATGTGGAAAGGTCATCCGCGGTGTGGCTTTGCCTACTGAATGCAAACTATTTGGGACCGTTTGCACACCCCAAAATCCCATAGGTTCCTGCATGGTTTCCTCAGAAGGCGCCTGCAACGCTTACTATAGGTATAAAAGACTATGAGGATCCTTTTTCTCTGCCATAGGTTCAACTCCCTTACCCAGAGACTTTACTGTGAGCTAACTGAAAGAGGCCATGAGGTATCTATTGAGCTTGACGTTCATCCAGAGCTTACGGTAGAAGCCTTTAATCTTTACAAGCCTGATTTGGTAATTGCACCTTTCTTGAAGCGCAAAATTCCAAGGGAAGTTTGGCAAAAAGTAAAAACGTTTGTAATACATCCTGGCCCTCCTGGGGATAGGGGCCCTTCTGCCTTAGACTGGGCTATCTTAGAAAAAGCAAAAGAGTGGGGAGTTAGCTTTTTGGAGGCGGTTGAAGAATACGATGCGGGGCCAGTCTGGAGCTATAGAACCTTTCCTATGAGAAAGGCAAGAAAGTCTAGCATATACAGAATGGAGGCTACAGAAAGTGCGGTGGATTGTGTGTTAGAAGCTTTGGATTACATGCTTGAAGATAGAGAGCCTAAAAAGATATATCCAAAGGGCTCTTGGAAACCTTACATGGATCAGTCCTACAGACGCGTAGATTGGTTTAAGGATGGCACTGAAGAGGTAATAAGAAAGGTCTATGCTTCGGATAGCCAGCCTGGAGCTTTGGCATGCTTAGGAGGAGAAGAATACTATCTTTACAATCCACACAAAGAGGATATGCTCAGAGGAAAGCCTGGAGAGATACTGGCAATTAGAGATGAGGCGGTATGCATTGGAACCATAGATGGGGCTGTTTGGATTACCCACATGAGAAAAAGAGAAAAAAACTCAATAAAACTTCCAGCCCAAAGGGTAATACCGCATCTTTTGGATAAGGTAAAGGAGGAGCCTATAAAACCTTGGGAGAAGATTGATTTTAATACCTACCGGGAGATCATTTACGAGGAGGTGGCAGGGATAGGATACATAACATTTAACTTTTACAACGGGGCCATGTCCACCCAGCAGTGTGAGAGACTTTTGGAGGTGTTTAGGTATGCAAAAGAGAGACCAACAAAAGCTATTGTGCTCTTGGGACAGGAGGATTTCTTTTCAAACGGGATGAACTTAAATACTATAGAAGCTTCCGAAAGTCCGGCGGATGAATCCTGGAGAAACATAAACGCTATGGATGACCTATGTGAGGAAATTCTAAAAACATTAGACAAGCTGACTGTAGCATGTCTGCAGGGAAATGCGGGAGCGGGTGGCGTTTTCTTAGCTTTAACTTGCGATTTAGTCTTTGCTAGGGAAGGTGTGGTTTTGAACCCCCACTATAAAAACATAGGCAATCTATATGGGTCTGAGTTCTGGACATACACTCTACCTAAGAGGGTTGGGTGGGAAAAGGCAAAGGAAATAATGCAAAACAGAATGCCTATAAGCTCCAAAAAAGCTTACGAAATTGGCCTGATAGACTTCGTTTTTGGAAGAACGCCAAAGGAGTTTAGGGAAAAAGTTTCTGGATTTCTTGAAAACTTTATAAACACGAGTGATTATGATGTTTTTCTGAAAAGGAAGAGAGAGGGGAGGATTAGGGATTGGAGGGAAAAACCGCTTTTTGAATACAGAAACGAAGAGCTTGAAAGGATGAAGCTTAACTTTTTTGGGTTTGACCCAAGCTATCACATAGCCCGCTACTATTTTGTCAGAAGAATACCACCTTTTAGAACACCTCCCTATCTTGCTATTCACAGAAGATTGAAGATTAAGCCCTAAGAGCGTTCCAGATGTTGTAGGCGACTTCGTCCTTGTATTCTATTAAAGGTTTTTCTAACACTCCTTCGTTGTGCAAAAATACCATCCCGCCTATTGGACCCATAATAATGGTGAAAGCTGGGAAGAAACTCTGATTTCTAAGCTCCCCTCTTTCTATACCATCAGACAGCAAAATCATGACCTCGGTGACAACTTCAGCCACACAGGCAAAGCCCTCACAACCCTCCTTGAAGATTTCCCTGTTAACCAGAAAAACCCTAAGAAAGTAGTTTATCAATTCTGGCTCCTTTAGAGCCATTTGAAAAAATTCTTCCGTAAATCTATATATCTTTTCTCTTGTAGATATATTCTCTTGGTTTATTCTTCTTAACCTCTCCGCTACATAGCTAGAAACAGTTAGCATTATCTCTTTTGCCAGCTCTTCCTTTGATTCAAAGTAGTTGTAAATATTACCCACACTCATTCCAAGGGCGTTGGCAATATCCGGTATAACGGTGTTGTGATACCCTTTTTCAGAAAAAAGCTTACAGGCTGTTCTTATTATCTCAAGTTTTTTCTTTTCCTTAAGTAAGGACCTTTCCATGATAATTTTTATTTTAGTTAATTACAAAACTAAGGCAATAACGTTTTAAGTTTTATGTTTTCGCATTGAGAGCAACCAATGGGGAGCTGAGGCTATTAAGCTTACTCCCCAAGGGTCTATTAAGGAGATAAGTTTTTGGGCTCAGGCTCTTTATGAAGGCGATAGGAAAAAGCAGAGCATGAAAGTTTGATGTAACTTGGGGTGGATCCAGAAAAGTTAGAGAAAAAAGAGCAGAAGGGCAAGATAAAGAGAAGGTAAAGGGGTAGTTGTATTTCAAAAGATTTAAGGGTGGTGTTATATCCTTGCAAATTTCGGAGTTTAAACTATATAATAGATATTTATGATTTACTCAGAAACTGTTAAATACGCTTTGTTGGCTTTAGCCTATCTGGCTTTACAGAAGGGAAGGCTTGTGAAGGTAGAAGAGATCGCTCAAGTGCAGAACATCCCCAAGCCCTTTCTCTCAAAGATCTTTCATAAACTGGTCAGGGAAAGGGTTTTAAAATCATACAAAGGTCCCAATGGGGGTTTTGCATTTGCTATCCAACCTGAAGAAATATCCATATACGATGTGATAAGATACCTTGATGAGGACTATCGCTTAGATTACTGCGCTTTGAGACCTGGAAGATGTGAAGAGTGGCAAACTTCACCCTGTGCAGTTCACGATAAGTGGACAGACCTTAGGGAACATATTATGGAATACTTGACAACAACTACTATTGCAGAACTGGCAGGTGTTGAAGAAAAGCACAAAAAGTCAATCCAAGTGGATGGAAGAAATACTTAAGAGATTGAAGGGTTATAATTATTGAATAT
>Ga0209821_100026_pt1 | contig 37160 bp, 44 predicted proteins | sample SSWtaG_3_FD_184118 | JGI IMG/M metagenome (GOLD analysis project Ga0209821, IMG submission 184118) | Hot spring microbial communities from Sandy's Spring West, USA to study Microbial Dark Matter (Phase II) - SSWTFFsm_matched (SPAdes)... | ecosystem: Environmental > Aquatic > Thermal springs > Hot... | reverse complement strand
GGGCTTACAAACTGGCAAAAGAATGCGCCATAATCTTAACCGACGGAGAGATGGATAGCCCCTTAGTTAAAAGGATCGTGGATACAGTACAAAAGGACGGGAAGAGTTCAGTAAAGGATATACACATTCTTAGGATCCATCACGATAAGTACGCCTGCATAAGGATATCTCAAAAAGATTGGAAAGTTTTGAAAACCTTGCCCATATTACAATAGAACTAAGAGTATGCTCTCGTGTTTGAAAATAGCTATACCCGGTGGGAGGATATTGAAGGTAAGGGTTTCCTTTCCCTACGAAGGCTCCCCCATAGGCTACAGGGTATTGATAAACGGGAGAACTGGCGTAGTAGTTGGTTTGGCGGAGGATGGGAAAGAGGAGCCTTTGCTCTTTCCAGAAAAACTACCTCTGACAGACCCTAAAAACTTGGAGGCTATAAAAGACTTAGCCCTAATATACGGATTACCCACCTGGCAGTTGATGTGGGAGTTCATTCCTTCTCATTGGAATTGGACAAAAGAGAACTTTCTTGAAGTTTCTCTATACCCTTTTCAGGCTTTGGACCAAAAAACAAGGCAAATTCTTAGTTGGGTAGCAGATAGGAAGTTGGTAAAGGAAGATTTAGTAAAAAAAAGGTTTGGAAGTGAGCTGATAAATATGCTTATAAAAAAGGGGTTGTTGAGGGTAAAAAAAGACTGGTCTGCTCCCAACGTGGAAGTGGAGCTGTTTAAGTTAAACGTTCCCTTTGAGGTAGCTATATCTAAGCTCAGGAAGACGAAAAGATACGCCGAAAGGATAAGACTTTTGGCTTATTTGAGGGAAAGACTTTACGCTTCAAGGGAGGAGTTAAGGGAGGAGGGCTTTTCGTCTAAAGATTTAAGAGCTCTTCTTTCTTCTGGTCTTATAAAAGTTGAAAAAGAGCTTATGCAGAACTTTACGATAAATCCAAAGTCTGAGCTTAGAATGGGTGCAGGTTTCTTGTTAAAAAAACTGGAAAAGCCTACGGTGGTAGTTGGAAGCCTTACAAAGCTCACAGAAAGCCTTTTTCAGCTGGTAGAAGAAGCTCTAAGAGAAGGAAAAAGCTTAGCCATATTCTCCTTTTACAATCCTACCCTTAACTATCTTTTGAGAGAGTTAAAGCCTCTCTTTGGAGATAGGGTAGTTTCTTTATCGTCCTTTGAAAGTCCAAAGCAGTTTATTAAAAACTGGTTTTTGGCTCAGGAAAAGGGCAGGATAGTTCTAACTGGAAGGATGGGGCTTTTGGTTCCGTTCAAAGACCTTCATTCCGTAGTGCTCTTTGATGACTACTATACAAAAATGAACGGATACATAGACCTTAGGAATTTTGTCTTTCAGCTTTATAAATACTACGGTTGTCAGTTTTTTTACTACACCTGTGCTCTTAGTGTGGAGACATACCAAAGGGTTAAAGGTGGTCAGTGGGAGATGGAAACTTTGGGCTATTCTGCAGAGGTTAAGTTCTTGAATAGAAAACCAGAAGAAATCCTTTCCCAGGAGCTCCTTTCTGAGCTTGAGGATGATTCCTTGCTTTTGGTGAGAAAGACGGGCTACTCTTACGCATACTGTCCAAAGTGTGGTTTTTTGGTGGATTGTCCAAGGTGTGGAACCTTTTTGACTTTAAGCAAGAACGCCCACACTCTTTATTGCACGAGATGTAATTGGAGAGGGCCTGCTGAGTGCACCCATTGCGGAGGGAGTGTGATTCACTACGGATTTGGCATAGAGAGAGTTATGGAAGAGATAGAAAGGTCTGGCCTTTTAAGGGAAAACATACACTTTGATACGAAACCTTCTTTATCGGGAGTTTATAAAAAGGTCTTTTTGGTTCATGGAGACAACATTCTGTCTGTTCCGAGCATAAACGCAGAGGAGGAGTTTTGGAAATACATACATAGGGCAAGGGCTATAGCAAAGGAACGATTATACATTCAGAGCTTTTTGGATAAGGAAATCATAGAAAATTACCTAAGAGAGGATTTTTTGGAAGCAGAACTGGAGAGAAGAAAGGAAGAGAACCTTCCGCCCTTCTCAAAGCTCATACTTGCGGTTTTTACAAAGGACAGAACAAAGGCATTAGAATCTATCCCAAACATCAAAACAAGGATCTACGGAAATATATTGGAGGCTTTCGTAAAGGTAAATCACAAACAGCTTAGAGAGATCCTACCTAAGGTTATTGCCCTTAAACCGATCAAGCTGGAGGTTTGGTAAAGGTTGCACCTTCTTTATCCACAGAAAGGGACATGTAGCTCGCAGATATGCCGTGTTTTTCAAAGGTAGATACCATAGCTGATCCTACTCTATCTTCTCCATCTAAACAAAAGGATGCCACAGTAGGACCGGCACCGCTTAAGAACACCGCCAATGCTCCAGAAGAATAGGCACTTTCTAATACATCGTTAAAACCCGGAATTAGCTCCTTTCTGTAAGGCTGGTGCAGTTTGTCCTTCACCGCTTCTTTTAGCAGATGATAGTTTCTCTTACAAAGACTGCTGACCAATAGGCTTGCTCTCTGAAGATTGTAAATTGCGTCTTTTAGAGAAACTTCCTTCCTTAGAACTTCCCTTGCCTTCTTGGTTGAAAGCTCAAAGTCTGGTATGCAAACAACTATTCGTATATCTTCTGGAAAGTCAAGTTTTTGATAATGAACTTCTTCGTCTACCGCACACACCAAAAAACCTCCCAAAAGGGCTGGTAGTAGGTTGTCCGGATGGGGTTCAAACTCAAAGGCTATCCTTAGTTTTTCTTCAACGCTTAACTCCTTTTCCTGAAAGAGCTCCCAAAACTTCAAAGCGGAGACTATGGCGGTGGCAGAGGAGCCTAAACCTCTGGCTGTAGGTATGTGGTTTATCATTTTAACTTTCAGTGGTGAAGCTTTAACTCCAAAGACCTGACAGGCTCTAATGTATACCTTAGCAAATAGATTTTCTTGGTCCTTGGGTAAATTTTCTCCTTCTCCTTCTATCTCAAAGGACCACCTGTCTGAAGGCTCAGCTGTAAAGTAGTTGTAAAGACTTAAGGCAAGTCCAAAGGTGTCAAAGCCAGAGCCTAAGTTGCTTGTGCTGGCAGGCACTCTTAAAGTCGCATAGTCTTGTCCCATTGTTTATATCCTACCATGTCCTTTATAGCTATGGCAAACTCCCTTATTTCCTTCTGGGCTGATTCATGGGTACGAAGACTTATGAAGTTATCCAAAGATATCCTTGGCACAGTCCAGTAGAAGCGGGTTTTCATAAGCTGAGGTAGTATGCCTCTCGCAATTTCTCTTGCCACGTCTTTTTCTAACATTTCAAGATAGCACTTATTTAGCTCCTGAACGTAGAATTTTATCTTTTCCAAAAATTGAGAGTTCCAGGGTTCTTCCACTGGGTGGTCTAAGCTTGCTTGCTTGTTATGCTTTGCCTGCTTTCTTAGGTAGGCTGGTATATAGAAGGTTGGCTCGTAGCTAACGTACCTTCTGCTTACTTCGTTGTAAGAGCCAAACCTATGCCTGAACCACTGCCTTGCAACAAATATGGGACACTCCACCAAAAATGTATAGTAGTCCATAGGGCTGTCCAGCTCTAACTTGTCTATTAAAGCCACAAAGCCCGAAGAGGTTTCAATCTTTTCCTCGGCATAAGCCCTGTCTGTAGAATAGCCCTTCACTTCTTCACCTTTGATCATGGCGTAAGTTGCAGGGAGTCTCTTTCTAAGCACATCCACAACTTTTTCAGGAATGTGATCCATTGCATTTATAAGGTTTCTAAGGTTTAACCATACATGTCTCCCATCGTAGTATGCTTGAAAGGTGGGATTTTTGACCTTTCTTAAAAGTTCAAGCCAAAATGCTTCCGAAGACTCAAAGGCAATTACCACATGCTCAAAAGGTGAAGAGTGTCTGTTTTCTAATAGATATCTTATGAGCTTTATGTCCCTTTCTATTTGCACTTCCTCGTCTTTTGCAAAGGAAACCCTTGCAGCACGCACTATTCTCTGATCAGAACCGAGCAGAAAAACATTCATGGATTAAACTATATTATACGGTAATGCTTAGATCCTTTTTGTATGGAGTTTTCCTAACGCTGATTATTCTTGCGTTTTCCTTTATTTATGTTATAAAAAAAACGTTGAGCAAAGATCTATTTGAAGTCTTCCTATCCTTGGATAAACGTTTTGTTTTTTTCTCCCTCTTCAGCATGTTTCTATATCATACCTTTGATAACCTTAGACTGTTTATCCTCTCAAGGGCTATGAATCTGCGTTATCCCTTCCTGTATGGATATGTTGTGTCCTTTATAAACACCTTTGGAGCTACCATTACTCCTGCCCATGTAGGTGGGGAGATGATGTCTTTATACACTCTTTCCAGGAAAGGTGCAAGGTTTCATAAAGTAATGAGCATAGTAACTATGAAAACGCTAACGGGAACGGTCTTCTTTGTTCTATTCTTTCCTTTTGTAGCATACTACATTTACGATAATCCTACTGTAAGTGTAAAGCTTCTGATAATTTTGGCAGTTTTTGGTCTTTCCAGCCTTTTATTTTACATAGTTGGGAGGACATTCTTTAACAAAGCTGAAAAGAAATCGGGTCTGATGTTAAGGATAAGGTATGCCTTTAACAGGTTTTTGGTAGCGACTAAACTGTTTCTTAGGAAAAAGAAAGTTTATTTAATCCTTTCTACAATAATGAGTGTGCTTCTTTACATCTCCTTTGTGCTTTCTGGGGTTTATCTGATAAAAGCTTTTGAACAATCCATAAGCTTTTATGAGGCTTTTTACGCTCAGGTAGTGTTGTTGTATGCCATATTTTTCAGTCCTACGCCGGGTGGTAGTGGGGTGGGTGAGCTGGGTGGTGTGGAGGTTTTCTCCAGCTTTCTTTCACTTTCAGCTGTGGGTGGGTTCGTCATACTTTGGCGTTTTATAACTCAGTATATAAGCGCTATAGTGGGGGGTGTGCTGTTTTTCTTTTTATTTATTAAAGACTCAAAAGGCTATCTTCTAAAATGAACTTTTTTAATCCTTACTACTACGCTGTAAAGCTCAGAAATTGGCTATACGATAGGGGGATCTTAAAGTCTTACTCCTTAAACGCGCCCGTGGTATGCGTGGGGAATCTCTCTGTGGGTGGTAGTGGAAAGACAAGCTTGGTAAGGTTTATTTCGGAGGCTCTTTCAAATAAATTTCACGTTGCGGTGCTTTTGAGGGGATACAAAAGGGAAACTAAGGGTCTTTTGGTGGCATCCTACAGAGGGGAAGTTAAAGCAAGTTGGGAAGAAGTGGGGGATGAAGCTTACATGCTCTCAAGGATTTTGAAAAACTCCAGCGTGTTGGTGTGCGAAGACAGATACACAGGGGGAAACTTTGCTATCAAGGAGCTTGGGGCGGATTTGATAATCCTTGACGATGGATTTCAGCACAGAAGGCTAAGAAGGAATTTAGACTTAGTCCTTCTAAAGGACACAGACTTAAGGGACAGGCTTTTGCCCTTTGGGCGTTTGAGAGAGCCTTTGGATGCGCTCAAAAGGGCGGATGCGGTAGTGCTTTCCTACCAGGATATAAAGGAATGGAATCTCCGAATAGAAAAGCCGGTTTTCAAGCTTTACAGGATCAACTGGAGGGTAGTTTCTTTCGATGGTAGGTTGGTAGATTACAAGGATAAGACCTTTGTAGCCTTCTCTGGTTTGGGAAACAACGGGCAGTTTTTTCAGACCTTGGTAAAGCTCGGAATAAGAGTTGAAAGATTCTTGAGCTTTCCAGACCATTACCACTACAGGGGTTTTAGGCTTGAGAGGGGAAAACTCTACTTGACAACTTTAAAGGACTTTTTTAAGCTTGAACCTTCGGAAAATTTATTCTACCTTGACTTTGACCTTAGAGTGGACGGTCTTTTGGAGTTTATAATTAAAAATATAAGGGCTGGTAGCTCAGCTGGCAGAGCAACGGACTCTTAATCCGTGGGTCGCGGGTTCGACTCCCGCCCAGCCCACTTTTAGCCATGGACCAGCAAGAGCTTGCACACATTCTTATAATCCTAGTAGGTCTTCTCAGAGCCGTTGGAATAGCTTCCATCGTAGCTTTAATATTCTTGGGTGCAAGAATAAGGTTCATATTCTTAACCGCCATCCTTACGGTAGGTGGTATATTTACCACTGTTCTGAGCTTTCTACTGGGAATTCTATCCTTTACTCATGCCGTGGTATACGAGCTCTTTGCCATTGGTTCTATAATGGGAATGCTCTATTATGCCTACAAAGACAAAAAGAGTGCCCCACCGCCTAAGCCTTCAGAAAACACGCGTTGTGCTTTCTGTTCGGCGCTGATAAGGGAAAACAGAGATTACTTTGTGTTGAAGTGCGAAGACCAATACCTTTTCTTTGACTCAGAAGAACACATGAAAGAATTTTTAAAAAACATTGAAGAACAAAGAAAATTCAGGAAACTGGACATCGGCAAACCAGAGTGTTATTATTCTAAAACTAACGGAAAATGGATCCAGCTAAAACAAGAAGAAGTACGAGTACAAGAGACTGACTAAGATTCTGTAAATACCAAAGGGCACAAAGTTGTAAGCGGAGACAAATTTCAGAAGAAGTTTTACCGATAAAATGGCGGTTAGAAAAGAAACCGCAAAGCCTATTCCCAAAAGGTGAAATTCCTGAAGGCTAAACTGAGAATAAGATTTGTAAAGGTCGTAGCCTGTTGCCGTTAGCATGGTGGGCACTGCCAGCAAAAAGGAAAACTCCGCCGCTTGCTTTCTGTTTAGTCCCATAAGCATTCCGCCTATTATTGTTGCTCCGCTTCGGGAAACACCGGGCACCATAGCCAAAGACTGAAAAAGACCAATCATAAAAGCTTTGCCAAGGGGTAACTTTTGAACTCGTTCTATACGACAAAACTTTTCACACCACCTGTCTGCAAAAAGCAAAAACACACCACCTAAGAAGAGATTTATTACCACCACCAGGTCGTTGCCGATTAGGTATCCTTTGACGAACTTGTAAAGCAAAAATCCAAAGATTCCAGTAGGAAGAAAGGCTACTATTATTCTCTTCCATGTTTCAAGGTCCGTTAAAAATCTTGTCAAATAAAGGAAAAAGACCGCCATTATGGCGCCAAGCTGGATAGAAATCTCAAAACTTTTGGTAAAGTCGTTGTGTGATAGTCCAATTATGTGAGCTGTAAGTATAAGATGACCAGTGGAAGACACGGGCAAAAATTCTGTCAATCCTTCAACAAAGCCTAAAATAATCGCATCCTTCGGGCTCATAACAGTATCCTTTTTAAAAGCTCTTTATCTCCCTTTATCTCCTCCAGGACTACCTTTACGCTTCCTAATACAAACAGTAGCTCCATCTTTACAGGAAATAGCTTTTCTTTATCTATCCACAACTTCCACCTGCCTTTTGGTTTTAGGATCCCTTTAGTCTCTACATTTGGTTGCACGTTTAAAACCAAAGCTCTGTATTCTTCTAAAATTTGTTCCTCTCCCACTACGGTGTATGGTATGTTGTAAATTCTGTCGTCGTAAAACATCTTCACAGCTCCGCTTTTTTCCTTTATTGCACTCTTGTACAGTATCAAGCTTGCGGTGTAAGGATCTACATAACCTTTATAGTCGTAGACTCTCTCTTCTACTCTTTCTTGTTTTTCCGTTAGCTCCACATAGTGGATTTCCTTCACGTAAATTTTGGAGTTTTCAAAAATATAGTGCTGTCTTCTTTTAAAGTTTCCTTCCTCTTGGTGGTAGAAAAACTCATCTGGAGTTAAGCTTTTTATGTGAATTACCGCATAGCCGTAATTGTAGACTCTTTTTACTAATCCACCTACGTTGATCGTTCTTGCCCAACTTGAAACTCTTAGGTTTTCTTCCTCTTGTTGGTAGGTTATGCAAGTGCGAGCCACGGGGAAAAAAAGATAGTAAGCTTTATAGCAAAGGGTTAGCTCATTGGCAAGTATGCTAAAAGGTAAAAACAACAAAAGGAAAAGCATCGGTTCTTATTTTAAAATCAATCTTCATGAGAGTAGGATTTATAGGTTTGGGTGTGCTTGGCAAAACCATAGCCAAAAGATTGATATCTCAAGGTGTGGAGCTAATAGTTTGGAACAGGACTAAGGAAAAAGCACTTGATTTGGGAGTGGAAATTGCGGAAAGCCCTGCAATGCTAACCAAGATGGTAAATACTATAATGGTCATTCTCTTTGACTCTCAAGCAAGCGAAGAGGTAATATTTGGAGAAGGCGGATTGGTGGAAGGGGACCTAAAGGGGAAAACTGTAATAGACATGACCACTAACCACTACGCATACGTGCAGAATGCATACAAAGAGCTAAAAGAGCTTGGCTGCAGCTACTTGGATGCGCCAGTGCTTGGCAGTGTAATACCAGCCCAAAAAGGGGAGCTTACTATACTTGTAGCTGGAGAAGAGGAAAGGTTTAGAGAGCACAAGCCACTTTTTGAGAAGTATTGTAAAAACATCTACTATGTGGGGCAAGCGGGTAACGCAACAAAGCTTAAACTCATAAACAACATAGTTTTGGGTGGGTTTATGGAAATTTTGGCGGAGGCTATAGCCATAGGAGAGCGGGCAGGCTTTAGCAAGGAGCTTATAATAGATGTGCTAAGCAATGGTGCAGGAAAGTCTTACATTCTGGATGTAAAAAAACAAAAAATTTTGGAAGAGGATTTTTCCACTCATTTTTCTGTGGAGCTCATACACAAAGACCTTCACTACGCCCAAGACCTTGTAAAAGATGTGGAAGGCTTTACCTTTGCCTTACAGAATATAAAAGAAGCTTACGGACTTGCAAAGGCTATGGGTCTATCAAGCCTTGACTTTTCGGCAGTTTATAAAGCTTTCAAAGTCCCAAAAACCTGATAGCTCTGTCTCCTATATCTTTCCTGTAATGCATACCTTCAAAGTTTAGCTTTTCAACAGCTCTGTAGGCTTTGTTTTTAGCGTCTCTAATGTCTTTGCCCCACGCGCATACATTTAAAACTCTACCCCCTGCGGTTAAAAGCTTACCGTTTTCTATCTTGGTTCCACAGTGAAATAAAATGGCTCCTTCTTTTTGTGCTTCTTCTAAACCTTTAATTTCCTTGCCAACCTCTGGGTTATCAGGATAACCTTTACTTGCCAAAACTACACACAGAGCCCATCTATCATCCAGCTCCAGCTCTATCCTTTTCCCTTCGTAGAAGTTCAAAAGCTTTTCAAAGAAATCTCCCTTTATCCTCATAAGCAAAGGTTGTGCTTCTGGGTCTCCAAGCCTTACGTTAAACTCTAAAACCTTCGGACCATCGGAAGTTAGCATCAGCCCAGCGTATAGAAATCCCCTGTAGTATATACCTTCCTTTGCAAGAGCTTTTAGGGTTTTTCCTATGATTTCTTTCCTTATTAGTTGCTCGGTCTTTTCGTCAATGAAAGGATTAGGAGAGTATGCGCCCATACCACCTGTGTTTGGCCCTTTATCTGAGTCCAAGAGTCTCTTGTGGTCCTGAGAAGTAGGCAAAGGGATATACTCTTCCCCATTGACCATAACTATGTAAGATCCCTCTTCCCCTTCCAAAAACTCCTCTATCACAACCCTTTCCCCAGCTTTTCCCAAAGCTTTTCTTACCATCAGAAAATCCACCGCTTCTATTGCGCTTTGCTCCGTTTTGCAAACTATGGCTCCTTTACCACTTGCCAGACCGTCCGCTTTAACAACCACAGGTGCGCCAAAATCTCTGATAAATCTTTTGGCTTTGTCTGGATCGTCAAAAACTTCAAAGTTTGCAGTGGGTATGCCGTGCTTTAGCATGAAATCTTTTGCGAATACCTTACTGGCTTCTAAGAGGGACGCTTTCTGCGATGGACCGAATATTCTAAGGCCCCTTTTCTCAAACTCATCCACTATACCTTCCACCAGAGGAGCCTCGGGACCTACGATGGTAAAGTCTATACCCTCTTTCTGAGCAAAATCTGCCAGAGCTTTAACGTCGTTCGGATGAATATCTACCTTCTTTGCACTAATCCCGGCGTTTCCTTTAGCCGCAAAAACCTCTTTAACCAGAGGACTCTGACCTATTTTCCAAGCTATGGCGTGCTCCCTACAACCGTTTCCTACTACCAAAACCTTCACGGATATTGATTATACTACAATATTATGAAAGACTTGATAAACCAAAGATTGCAAGAATTACTTTCAAAAAAATACGGTATTCAAGGTTTAGACCATACACTGGAAGCTCCAAAGGAAAAAAGTTTGGGAGACCTTGCCACTAACGCATGCTTTCTCTTGGCAAAGCATCTAAAAAGACCTCCCAATGCCATCGCAGAGGAGGTAGCGCAAGAGCTTAGATGCAACGAGTTTGAATCCTACCCTTTGAGAGGCTTTATAAACTTTAGATTCTCCGAGAGTTATGTAAAAGATAAATTTAGAGAACTTTTAAAAACAGGGCAGTCTTACTTCTTTGAAAACGTAGGTAGAGGGAAAAAGGTGCAGATTGAGTTTGTTAGTGCCAATCCCACTGGACCTTTGCATCTTGGACACGGCAGGGGTGCGGTGGTAGGGGATGTGCTTTGCAGACTGCTAAAAGCCTTTGGCTTTCACGTGCAAAGGGAGTATTACATAAATGATGCCGGCAACCAAGCTCAACTTTTTGGCCTTTCCATACTTTACAGGCTCTACGAGCTGTTTGGTATAGAAGACGAGGAATTAAAGAAGATGTTTGAAGAAGAAGGATACAAAGGATATTACATAAAGGAGCTTGCAAAGGATGCCAAAGCTTTCTATGGAGAGCAGATACTAAAAAAAGATAAGCAGGAAGCTATAGAGCTTCTGAGTGAATATGGGATAAAACGGATGTTAGAAGACATAAAAGAGACTCTAAACCTTATGGGTGTGGTCTTTGACTCTTGGATAAGCGAAAGGGAAATACTCAAAAGCGGTCTTTTGCAGGAAGTTATTCGGAAGTTAGAAGATAAGGGCTACCTTTATCAACAGGATGGTGCTTTTTGGTTTAAAAGCTCAACCTTTGGAGATGACAAGGATAGGGTGTTGATAAGGTCCGATGGCACTCCTACATACTTTGCTGGAGATATAGCCTATCACTATTACAAGTACAAAAGAGGTTTTGAGCAGGTTATAAACCTTTGGGGAGCAGACCACTGGGGTTATCTACCAAGGCTGAAAGGAGCTTTGAAGGCTTTGGACATACCAGAGAGCTGGCTTAAGGTGGAGTTCGTCCAAATGGTTAGACTGTTCTCACAGGGAAAAGAGATCCGTATGTCTAAGAGGACTGGAGAGTTTGTGACCCTTAAGGAACTTTTGGATGATGTGGGCGTGGATGCTGTTAGGTTTATCTTTCTTACAAAGCGCTCAGACACTCCCCTTGATTTTGATGTTGATTTGGTAAAGAGCAATACTGCGGAGAACCCTGTCTTTTATGTGCAGTATGCCCACGCTCGGATAAGGGGTGTGTTTAGAGAGGTTGGCAACAGGTTTGGAATAGACCCAGATAACGAAAAGTTGGAAGAGTGGATAAGTTTGTTGACTGATTCTCAAGGTATGGAGCTTATGAAAAAAGCTTTGTTTTTTAGGGATACTTTAAAGGATGCAGCCCTTAACCTTACACCCCACATAATCGTATATGACCTGTTAGAAATATCCAAACTTTTCCACAACTACTACAACCATCACAGGGTAATAGTGGAAGATAGGTCGGTTATGATGGGAAGGCTTGCGCTGCTGAAAGGAGTTGAAATTACTTTGAAGGCTATTTTAAATTTAATAGGAGTTAATGCACCCGAGCGAATGTAAAAGGAAGGCAAAATGAAAAAAGAGAGATTAGTAATTTTGTTAGGAACTCTCCTGGCTTTGATATTCTTTTCCATAGGTTTGAACCAATGGCTTAAACAAAAAACTCCCGCTGAACTCCCACCAGTTGTAGTAGAGCCAAAACCAAAACCTGCGGAAGAAGCTCAACCCAAGGTTGAAGAAGCAAAACCTCCCGTGCAGGAGGAGCAAAAGGTTGAGACTAAGAAAGAGGATTTAATAGCAAAAAAGATAGAAGAGGAGAAAAAGAAAGAGAGCAAAAAGCAAATGGAGGATGAAAAAAAACAAAAACAATCCCCTGTTGAGCAAACAAATAACTTAAAAGCCCAAAAGGTTCAGGTGGAAAAAGAAAAAAAGGAGCATGTGATACAAATAGGAGCTTTTATTTATAAAGAAAACGCAGAGAAGGCGTTAAGCAAGGCTGAAAATATGGGCTATTCGGGAGAGATTGTAAGTGAAGATAAGTTTTACAAGGTGAGAGTGAAAGTGAGAACAGATAATATTAGAGCGGGGCTGAATAAACTAAAGTCTGCTTTTGGGAACGCAATAATTATACGATGAAACTTTTATCAGCTATTCTCATACTATTTATTTTTTCATGCGCAAGTATCCAGCAGGAAAAAGATGTTAAAGGTTGGCAGTATTACTATGACCTGGGCGTGTCTTCTTTGCTGGTAAAGAACTATTCGGAGGCTATAACTAACTTCTTTTTGGCTGCCCAGATGGCTCCTAATGAGCCTAAGGTGTGGAACTCCTTAGGAATGGCTTATATGGAGGTTATGGAATACGATAAGGCTGAAAAGGCTTTTAAAAGGGCATTGGAGGTTGATAAAAAATTTACGGAGGCAAAACTAAACTTAGGAATACTCCACTTTAGGAAGAAAGATTACGAGAGGGCATTAAAGGAAATTAAGGAAACTCTTGACTATGAGGCTTTTCCTAACAAGCACGTAGCCTTTTACTATTTGGCAAGAATATACAAGGTTTTAGAAAACCAAGCTCTTTACTTTGAGAACTTAAAAAAAGCAACTATTTACAACCCTATGTTTTTAGATGCTCAATTTGAACTTGCTAATGCCTATCAAGAAATAGGAGACTACAGATCCGCTCTGGATGTTTATAGAAATCTTGTTAGCAACGGTGTAAATAATCCGCAAATAGAGCTCAACATGGCTTGGCTGATGTTCTACCTGGGAGACTATGAAAATGCTAAGCTTTACGTAAGAAGAATAATAGAGAACAAACAAGCAGAGGCAAATTTAAAAACACAGGCTTATAATTTGCTTAGCCAAATTTTGATCAAAGAGCAAGAAAGGTTGATCAGCAAGGCTAAAGCTCAGGAAGAACTTACAGAAAAGCCAGACTTGAGTCAAAACCCTCAAGATCTTCAGAAAAAGGATATACCTAAGGAAGAGCCAGTGGCTGCCAAAAGTCCTCAGGGCAGTCAAACACCAGATAAGAGCACCCAGCCCAAAGAAAAGGTTATAAGAATACAATTGGGAGCTTTTTCTTCTGAGGATAGGGCTAAAGCGTGGAAAGAAAAATTGGAAAGAGAGAAAGGTGTTAGGGATTTAGTAATTGTGGAACAGCTTGGGATATACAAAGTGCTTTACGGAAATTTCAAAAACAGAGCTGAGGCGAAGTATCACCTAGAGAAACTTAGGACTTACAACATATACGGTTTTATAGTTCAGGAATAACTATAAACATCCTTTTGTGGAGGGGATTTCTCCTCCAACCAAGGATACCGCCTGTTTTAAAGACAGAGCAAAGGCCTTAAAGCAAGCTTCCGCTATGTGATGAAGTATTCTTCCAGAAAGGACCTTTATATGCAAAGTGCTTTTGGATTCTAAGGCGAAGCCTTTAAAAAACTCCCATATTAACTCAAAGTCAAAGTCTGTGATCTTCCCTCGTAAACCCAGGTCATCGTAAAAGAAAAGGGGTCTGCCGGAGATGTCTATACTACAAAGCACCAGAGCTTCGTCCATAGGAATTATGCTGTATCCGTATCTTTGAATACCCTTTTTGTCTCCCAAGGCTTCAAACACTGCCATTCCTAAGGTAATCCCCACGTCTTCCACCGTGTGGTGGTAAGATACGTGAATGTCTCCTTTGGCTTTTAGGTTTAAGTCAAATCTTCCGTGTTTGGCAAAGGATTCTACCATGTGAGTTAAAAAACCTATAGGTGTATCCACTTTGAAAAGCCCGCTACCATCCAAGTCAATTTCAAGCTCTACCGTTGTTTCTTTGGTTTCTCTTAAAATTTTGGATTTCCTCATCTTTGCTTATTATAATAAATTTCTCTATGCTTGACATAGAGGCTATAAGAAAACAGCCCGATCTGATCAAAGACAGACTGCGATTGAGGAAGGAAGACTATGTAGAGTTAGTGGATAAAATACTTGAGTTTGACGGGAAGAGAAGAGACATTCTAAAAGAGTTAGAATCTCTTCGGGCTGAGAGGAACAGACTAAGCAAAGAGATAGGAAAGCTAAGGTCTCAGGGTCAAAATACGGAAAGCACTGAAGCAAGAGTAAGGGAAATTAGGGAAAAAATAGAAAGGCTTGAGGATGAGCTTTCTGAAGTTGAAGGAAAGCTTAGGGATACTATGCTTTTTTTACCTAATCTGCCACACAAGAGCGTTCCCTTTGGAAAGGACGAGTCAGAAAATGTAGAAGTTAGAAGATGGGGAACACCGAGGGAGTTTGACTTTGAACCAAGGGCTCACTACGAGATAGGAGAACTCCTGGGCATATTGGATTTTGAACGGGGTGCTAATTTGGCTGGGAGTCGTTTTACGGTTATGTGGGGCTGGGGGGCTAAGCTGGAAAGGGCACTTATAAACTTTATGTTAGACTTTCACACAAGCAGAGGCTACAAAGAAGTTTGGGTTCCCCATCTGGTAAAGCCAGAAATACTTCAGGGCACGGGCCAGCTACCTAAGTTTGAAGAGGATGTTTATAAGTGTGAATGGGATAACCTTTACCTAATACCTACTGCAGAGGTGCCCCTTACCAATCTCTTTAGAGATCAGATCCTTGAAGAGAAAGACCTGCCCATATACCTAACAGCTTACACTCCTTGCTACAGAAGGGAAGCGGGAGCCTACGGCAAAGACATAAGAGGCATAATAAGACAGCATCAGTTTGATAAAGTGGAGCTTGTGAAGATAGTTCATCCAGAGAAGTCAGATGAGGAGCTGGAAAAGCTAACTGCAGATGCGGAAGAAGTTTTAAAACTGCTTGGACTTCCATACAGAGTTGTGATGCTATGCACGGGAGATTTAGGTTTTGCCTCTGCCAAGACTTACGACATAGAGGTGTGGTTTCCGTCCCAGAAAAAATACAGAGAGATCTCCTCCTGCTCCAACTGCACCGACTTTCAGGCAAGACGTATGAATACAAGGTTCAAAGACTCCTCTGGAAGAAACAGATTTGTCCATACTCTGAACGGCTCGGGTCTGGCAGTGGGAAGAACTCTCGCAGCCATACTGGAGAACTACCAGCAAAAGGACGGTTCGGTGATCATTCCTGAAGTTCTTAGAGACTACCTTAAGGCGGATGTAATAAAACCAGATGGAGCTTGAAGTTAGCAATCTACCTTCCGAAGAGCTATACAAACTTATAACCGAGTGGGTTGCACCAAGGCCCATAGCGTGGGTATCCACCATAAATAAAAACGGGACTATAAACTTAGCTCCTTTCAGCTTTTTTAACCTCGTGTGCGACGAACCGCCCGTGATTATGCTTTCTATTAGTAAAAGAGAAGATGGAACACGAAAGGATACAGCGAGGAATATTTTAGATGTTGGCGAGTTTGTAGTAAATTTTGCAGAATGGAATCTTTTGGAAAAGGTAAAACTCACAGGAAAAGAGTTCCCACCCTCTGTTAGCGAGCTTGAACTGGCTGGGCTTACTCCCGAACCTTCAAAAGAGGTAAAGCCACCGAGAGTTAAAGAGTCTCCAGCAAGCTTTGAATGCAAGCTTATAAAGCACATGGAGCTGTTTAATTACGACGTTATATTTGGTGAAGTGGTATTTTTGGTGGTAAGGAGAGAATGCGTTAGGAGGGTAGGAAGGATAGGAGAGGGTTTTTGTAGATGTGATTGAACCGTACTTCTAAACCGCTGTTAAAGCTAAGGCTGTCATGAGCTTGTTATGAATTGTCTTTTCCGTAGAACAAAACAAACTTTAACTCTGACAAAATACGTATGAAAGTTTAACTTTATTTCTATGATTACCTTTGAACTTGCAAAGGAGGAGAGCTTAGACAATAGGCAGATAAAGGAGCTTCAAGAGGAAATCAGAGCTTTGGCAAAGCAGAAAAATGCTGTCATACTCTCCCATTACTACCAAAGGCCTGAAGTGCAGGACATAGCGGACTTTGTGGGAGACTCTTTGGAACTTTCCAGGAAGGCGAGCCAGACAGATGCAGATATTATTCTCTTTTGCGGTGTTAGGTTTATGTGCGAAACTGCCAAAATTCTAAACCCTACAAAGAAAGTTTTACATCCCAATCCCGAGTCGGGCTGTCCTATGGCTGATATGATAACCGCAAAGCAGGTGCTGAAATTAAAAGAGGAACATCCGGATGCAGAAGTAGTGGCTTATGTAAATACTACCGCAGAAGTTAAGGCGGTTTCTGATGTTTGCGTAACATCAGCCAATGCGGTAAAGGTGGTAAAAAAATTGGAAAGTAAAAAGATTATCTTCATACCAGACCAAGCCCTTGGTAATTGGGTGAAAAAACACGTGCCAGAGAAGGAATTTGTAATCTGGCAGGGCTTTTGCCCTCCTCACTTTGAGTTTACCGCAAGGGAGCTACAAAAGCTAAAAGAAAAATATCCAGATGCTAAAGTGGCAGTCCATCCAGAGTGTCACCAAAAGGTTATTGAAATGGCAGACTTTGTAGGCTCAACCTCCCAGATAATAAACTACGCCACCACCTGCGACGCAGACAAGGTTATAGTTATCACAGAAGTTGGGCTAAAACATACCCTTATGAAGAAAAACCCAAACAAAGAATACATATTCCCAGAGTCTATGAATTATTGCGGAACAGTTTATTGTTGCACCATGAAAGCTATAAATTTACCCCTTGTCTATAAAACCCTAAAGGAAGAGATAAACGAAGTGATCCTTCCAGAGGACATCATAGAAAAAGCAAAAAGACCTTTGGAAAGAATGCTTGAGCTAAGTTAGTAATAAGTTCAGTTATTAATATGATTTCTATCATATTGAATATTGAAATTGGATATTAAAATTGTTTTCAAATTGAGCAGGAGGAAACTGGCTATTAAGCTTAAGCTTTTTATGGTTTCCCTATTAATTTTGCCTGGGCTATCCTACGCTGGAAAAAAGATACTAATATTTGAGGATGGAGAAACCTTAGGTAAAGGGGGATTGCAAACTGAGAACTACCTTTTAAGGTCAGAACCAAGGACAACAGAATATACCTTTAACCTGACTTATGGATTGACGGACAGAGTAGATGTGGGTTTAAACGTCCCCTTTACCTACGAGAAAAAGCTTGAGGGATCCAACCTTTCCCTTGACCTTAAAGGAAAGGTATTTGAAAAAGAAAAATCCAAGGTCGCTTTAAAGTTTTCCTCTGAGATACCCACAAAGGATGAGAATTTTAAGTATGGTCCTACCCTTGCTTTGCAAACATCGGTGGAGAACCTATCTTTTTACGCTACAAGTTCCTATGAACTTCGCCACAGGGAATTTTTTCAGAGCGTGTCTGCTGAGTGGAAGCCCACGGAAAGGTTAGGCTTAATTCTAACTGGTTTTTACTCCTCTGAAGGTTCCCAAACAGGGGCTATTGGAGGTTTGACTTTGTCTGGGAAAAGCTGGGAATTTGCTTTGGGAGTAAAAAAGGTCTTTGAATCAGGACAAAAGCCTTCTGCGGTGGCAGGTTTGACGATAAGATTTAAATAAGGAGGTAAAAATATGCTGGAACAGGTGGAAGTGGGTAAAAAAGTTAAGGTTTTAAAACTCGAAGGTAACGATGAGATTATTAAGAAGCTTGAGGCTATGGGTATAAGGGAGGGGAAGGTTTTGGAGGTTGTCCAAAAGCTTGGAAGGAATATTGTGGTTAAGCTTGACCACTCCAAGATAGCCATAAGCAAAAGCCTGGCAAAGAGGATAAAGGTTAAATGAAGAGAATAAGCGTAGCACTTGTAGGTAATCCTAATGTAGGTAAAACGAGTCTTTTAAACCACATTGCTGGCACCACCTTAAAGATTGGAAACTGGGCTGGGACTACTGTTGAAAAAAAGGAAGGAAAGGCATACTACGGAGACTACGAAGTACACCTTGTAGATTTACCAGGGATTTACACTTTGGAGCCCTTTTCCGAAGCGGAGCAGTTGGCAAGAGACTACATACTAAATCAAAGGCCGGACGTGGTGGTAAACGTAGTAGAAACCCCCAACATGGAAAGGGACCTTTTGCTAACGGTGGAGCTTTTGGAGATGGAGATTCCCATGGTCATAGCTTTGAACATGTGGGACGAAGCAAAAAAGCTTGGGATAGAGGTAGATACATCCAAGATGGAAGAGTTTTTGGGAGTTAGGATAGTAAAAACCAATGGTAGGACTGGGGAGGGTAAGGACGAACTTCTTAGGAAGATCGTAGAAACCTACGAGGGCAAAATCAGACCGATTGAAGTTAAGTATTCACCAGACTTGGAAAAATTCCTTTCAAGCGTGCAGGGAGACACAAAATCCGAAAGGATAAGAAAAGCGCTAATCTCTTACGGCGAGGAGTTTGAAAAACTTCTGAAGAGAGAAAGGTTTGCATTCATCCACGGTCTTTATTACAGCACGGTAAAAAAGACAAAGTACGACGTCTTTGAGCTTACAGATAGTCTGGATAGGGTGCTTCTTCATCCAGTGTTTGGCGTTTTGATCTTTCTTTTTATCATGTTTATGACCTTTAAAATCGCCTTTGATTTTTCTGCTCCATGGATGGACTGGTTGGACGGTTTGATGAACGGTTTCTTTTCTCCATTAATTAAACACCTTCTTGGTGAATCTATCTTTTCAAGGTTTTTGTCTGAGGCTGTAGTTGGTGGGGTGGGCTTTGTTCTAACCTTTTTACCCCTGATTGCCAGCATTATCTTTATACTTTCCCTGCTTGAGTTTTCTGGGTATCTTCCAAGAGTTGCCTTTTTGATGGATAGCTTTATGCACCGCCTTGGTTTACACGGCGCAAGCTTTATACCTCTTCTTTTAGGTTTTGGTTGCAATGTGCCAGCAATCGTAGCAACAAGGGCTTTGGAAAGTAAAAGGGACAAGCTTTTGGTCATGGCTATGATACCTTTTGTGAGCTGTCCTGCAAGGCTTGTGGTTTTCTCCTTCTTTGCCACGCTGTTTTTTCCAAACCCAGCCCTTGTTATCTTCTCCCTCTACATCTTTGGTTTAGTTTTTGCCTTTTTAACCTCCTTTGTTCTTCAGAAATCCATCTATAAAAATCCACTCAGACATATGATACTTGAGCTCCCACCTTACAGACTACCTGTTTTTAAGCTGGTTTTTAGAATAACCTGGGCTCACGTAAAGCAGTTTATATACAGGGCAGGAACGCTTATATTTGGAGTTTCTGTGGTACTTTGGGTTCTACTAAACTTGCCTCCGGGAGTTAGCAATCCAAAGGACAGCTTTGCAGGTTATGTGGGAAGGATCTTGGTGCCAGTGTTTAAACCTATGGGTTTAGAAGACTGGCAAATTACCACATCTTTAATACCAGCTTTCTTGGCAAGGGAGATAGTTTTAAGTTCTATGGCAACCATCTATGCGGTGGAGCAGGAGGAGGAAGGGAAAGACTTTGAGATAAAACAAGCCCTGATTGAACAGGCAATGGCTTTTGGAAAAGCCTTCAAGGATTCTCTTTTTAACACCATCAACCCATTACCAAAAGCCTTTGAGTTAGAGGAAGAGCAATCTGCTTTAAGGGAAACGGTAAAAAACTCCTTGAGCCCAGCTCAAGCCTTCTCCTTTATGCTGTTTATCCTTCTTTACACCTCTTGCCTCGGCACAGTGGCGGTGCTTCAGAAAGAAGCTGGCACAAAGTTTGCCATTGCATTTTTAGCATACAGCTTTGTGTTAGCTTGGTTGGTTGGTGTAATCGCTTACAAGCTATGGAGTTTGTTCTGATCCCTCTTTTTGCTCTACCTTTGCTTTTCCTTTGGTTCAAAAGGAACAAAAAGGACTGTTGCGGTTAAACTTAGGTACCAAGCTCCCAAGATGAAAGATAGTTTATCTGCTCTTGGGTTAGTTGGTCTATTTCTACTCCCATACTACTTAGCTTCAAAGACGCTACTATTCTGTCTATTTCATCGGGAACCTTATATACCTTATTTTCTAAACGCTGATGATTCTTTGCTATGTATTCTACGGAAAGGGCTTGATTGGCAAAGGACATGTCCATAACGGATGCAGGGTGCCCTTCTGCAGAAGCGAGATTTACAAGCCTTCCTTGAGCCAAAAGGTAGATCCTCCTTCCGTCCCGTAGGGTGTATTCTTCCACAAACCTTCTGACTTCCCTTTTGGAAACCGAGAGCTCTTCCAAGGCTTTTTTGTCTATTTCCACGTCAAAGTGTCCTGCGTTGGATATAATGGCACCATCTTTCATAACTTCAAAGTGCTCCTTTCTTATAACAGATGTGTTTCCTGTGACAGTAACAAAAAAGTCCCCAAGTTTTGCAGCTTCAAGCATCGGCATCACCAAAAAGCCGTCCATCTTTGCTTCAAGTGCCTTTATGGGATCCACCTCCGTAACTATTACCTGAGCTCCCATTCCCCTTGCCCTTTGGGCAACACCCTTTCCACACCATCCGTATCCTGCCACCACAAAGTAGGAACCCGCCAACAACCTGTTGGTAGCCCTAAGTATGCCGTCTATGGTAGATTGGCCAGTGCCGTATCTGTTATCAAACATGTGTTTTGTGTATGCGTCATTTACCGCTATGATGGGAAAGTTTAGAATTCCCTTCTGTGCCATAGCCCTAAGCCTTATAACCCCCGTGGTGGTCTCTTCCATACCACCCAAAACCTTCTTTGAAAGCTCTGGATACTCTTTGTGCAAGGTGGATATAAGGTCTGCCCCATCGTCTATGACAATATCTGGACCCTTTTCTATAACAGCCCTTAGGTGTGAGTAGTAGGTTTCTGTGTCCTCCCCTTTTATGGCAAAAACCGGGATTTGATAGTATTCAACCAGGGCAGCGGCAACGTCATCTTGAGTGGAAAGTGGATTGGACGCAGTTAAAAAAACCTCTGCTCCACCTTCTTTTAAGGTTAGCATGAGGTTTGCGGTTTCTGTGGTTACGTGCAAGCAAGCGGAGATTTTAAGCCCCTTTAAAGGCTTTTCTTTTGAGAACCTTTCTCTTATGCTTCTCAAGACGGGCATATCCCTTTCTGCCCACTCTATGCGGTTTTTCCCTTCCTCCGCCAAGCTCAGGTCTTTTATGTGGTATTCCATAGTCTCAATAGTTTAACATATTTTTATGAAGCGAAAAGCTGTCCTTATACTAAACTTTGGTTCCCAATACGTGCAACTTATTGCCAGAAGGGTCAGAGAACTGGGAGTTTATAGTCAAATAGTGCCTTTCTACCAAAGCTTAGAAAAGATTATGGAAAATGAGCCTTACGCTTTGATACTCTCTGGTGGTCCTGCAAGCGTCTATATGCAAGGCGCACCCTTGCCGGACAGGAAAATATACGACTTAAACATTCCCATCCTTGGTATATGCTACGGACTTCAGGCTATAACTCATCAGCTTGGTGGGACCGTAGAAAGAGCCCAAAAACAAGAGTATGGAAGAGCAAGGCTTGAGATTTTAAAAGAGGATCCGCTTTTTGAAGGTCTTCCTAAAAATTTTGACGTTTGGATGAGTCACGCAGATAAAGTTTCTAAGCTTCCTCAGGACTTTGAGGTCCTTGCAAGCTCAGAAAATTCACCCTATGCAGTAATAAAGCATAGGTTCAAACCTATATACGGGGTTCAGTTCCATCCAGAAGTTTCCCACACGCAGTATGGAAAAGAGATCTTGGCTAACTTTCTCTTCAAAGTGGCAAAGGCACAGACAAATTGGAAGATGGAAAACTTCTTGGAAGAGAAGGTCAAGGAAATAAGGGAACAGGTGGGAAATAAAAAGGTAATATGCGCTCTTTCTGGTGGTGTGGATTCTACCGTCGCTTTTGTGCTAACCTACAGGGCTGTGGGCAATAATCTTTTGGGTGTTTTTGTAGATCACGGACTATTGAGAAAGGGAGAGGCGCAGGAGGTAGAAGAACACTTCAAGCAGATGGGCCTTCCCTTTAAAAGGGTAAATGCAAGCAAGTTGTTCTTGGAAAGGCTAAAGAGCGTGGAAGACCCAGAGGAAAAGAGAAGGATAGTAGGACACACCTTTGTGGAGGTGTTTGAAAAGGAAGCGAAAGAGTTTGGCGCTCAGGTTTTGCTTCAGGGCACCCTTTACCCAGATGTGGTAGAAAGCGCAGGCATAGAGGGGGCGCAGGTTATAAAAACTCACCATAACGTAGGTGGATTGCCAGAAAGGATGGCATTGGAGCTTCTTGAACCGCTAAGGGAACTCTTCAAAGACGAGGTCAGAAGGTTGGGAAAGCTTTTGGGAGTGCCAAAAGAAATACTTGAAAGACACCCTTTCCCTGGTCCAGGACTTGCCATAAGGATATTAGGAGAAGTGAAAGAAGAAGACCTTGAAATCTTAAGAGAAGCGGACGCCATTTTTATAGAGGAGCTAAAAAAGGCAGGCTTATACAACAAAGTTTGGCAAGCCTTTGCGGTTTTACTTCCAGTTAAGAGCGTGGGGGTTATGGGAGACGTGAGGACTTACGAAAGGGTAGTTGGTTTGAGAGCGGTGGACAGTACGGACGGAATGACCGCAGACTGGTCCAGATTGCCCTACGAGTTTTTGGACCACGTTATGCGTAGGATAATCAACGAAGTTAAAGGAATAAACAGAGTAGTTTATGACATCTCTTCCAAACCACCAGCTACCATAGAATGGGAGTGAGCTTAGAATTTAGAAGAAAGGTATTTCATATATTCAGTGTTTTGTTTTGGCTTGTCCCACTCTTTTACCTTCCAAAGACCTGGCTTTTGATTTTCTCTTTATTTGTCCTTGCTTTGAACTTGGTTTTTGTTTTAAGACTTGCGGAAGACAAGATTAAACCCATCTACAAACTTATTTACCTTTTTGAAAGGGAAAAGAACCTTGAAAGACCAGCAATCCAAGCCCTTTGGCTAAATTTGGGCGTATTCTTAAGCTTTCTGTTTTTTACAAAAGAGTGCGCTGCGGTGGGTATAGTTCTTACAGCTGTGGGAGACGGCTTTGCGGGACTGATAGGCTACCATTTTGGAAGGATAAGGATAGGTCAGAAAAGCTTGGAGGGATTTTGGGCTTTCTTTGTCTTTTCAAGCCTTGCTCTTTGGCCTTTTGTTGGAGCTTTTGCTTTACTTATAGCTTTCGTGGGCGCAGTGGTGGAGATTTTACCAAAGAATATAGACGATAACTTTTTACTTCCCTTAGTAGGAAGCGCCTTGGCGTGTATAATTTAAGATGTGAAAGCTGTAGGCACACGCTCTATACTAAAGCTTTTGGAGGGCAAAGAGGAAGCTCACAAAATAGAGCAAGAGCTCAAAAAATTGGAGAAGAAAAAGCAAAAAGTCTATGTGTCAAACTACACCCTTTTGGAGTTGGCTTACATTCTTGAATTTAACTACGGACTTGAGAGGGAAAGGATAGGAAAGATCCTGAGAACCATACTGGAGGACCCACTTTTTAAGGTAGAGGAAGAGGAAGTTTGGAAAGAGGCCCTTGAGTTATACATGAAGGGAGAAGACCTTTTGATGGCTTTAAAGAAAGCCCAATACAGAAATAACGGTGTGGAAAATGAGCTCAGTTAAAGTAAAATTCTGCGGTATTACCAGAGAAGAGGACATTAAAAAAGCCATAGAGCTTGGCGTGGATTACGTGGGCTTTATCATGTATCCAAAAAGCCCACGATGGGTAGGTTGGGAAAAACTGAAGAATCTTTTAAGGCTTTCGGAAGGAGTTAAAAAAGTTGTAGTTTTTGTAAATCCATCCTATCAAGAGGTGGAAAAGGCTTTAAGTATGGGTGCCGATTTGGTTCAACTTCATGGAGAGGAAAGCTTTGAGTTTGCAAAAGGCGTAGGCTTAGAAAGAGTTATAAAAGCCTTCAGGGTGATAGATAATTTCTCTGTAGCTGAAGATTGGAAAGGCGCTCACGCCATACTGCTGGATACTTACTCAGAGAAAGCATACGGTGGCACTGGAGAGAGCTTTGATTGGACTATAGCACAGTCCGTAGTGAACATGGGCTTCAGAGTTTTTCTGTCTGGTGGGCTAAAAAAGGAAAACGTGCAGAAGGCTATAAAGATAGTTAGACCATACGGAGTGGATGTTTCTTCTGGGATAGAATCCTCTCCCGGCATAAAAGATCACAAGAAGATGGAGGAATTTATCCATGCAGTTAAGAACGCACTTAAAGATTGATCAAAGTCTAAGCGGTAAGCCAGTAGAACTAAAAGAAGGTTATGCGGTGGTGGTCCTTGAAACGAAGGAAAACATGGTAGCAGACGAAAAGGGCCTCATACACGGTGGCTTTATCTTCAGCCTCGCGGACTACTGTGCCATGCTGTCTGTAAATGAACCTACGGTTGTGTTGGCCTCTGCAAAGGTGGATTTTAAAAAACCGGTAGTTTTGGGAGAAGTGCTCAAGGCTGAGGGAAAAGTTGTAAAATCAGAAGGAAAAAAGAGGTGGGTTGAAGTAAAGGTTTTTAGAAACTTGGACTTAGTCTTTGAGGGAGAATTTCTATGCGTGGTTCCAGAAAAACACGTGCTTGACTTGATTTGAATATTGTGATAAATTTAAATCAAACATTATCAAAGGAGGTTGCGCCATGGTAAAAACTGTTCTGATAGGCCTTGGTGCTGGTGCCTTAGCCTTAGCCCAACCAAAGATTGAAGTCAAGGACCCATGGGTAAGGCTTGTACCTCCGAATTCAAAAAACACCGCAGCTTATATGAAGATTGAAAACAAAGGCACTGAAGCAGACAAACTTGTAGATGCTTCTAACAACGTATCTAAGATAACCGAACTGCACGAAACGGTAGGTGGGAAGATGCGCAAAGTTAATGCAATAGAGGTGCCGGCAGGGAAAACAGTGGAGCTAAAGCCCAGTGGCTTGCACGTAATGATAATAGACCTAAAAGAACCTCTCAAAGAAGGACAAACTGTAGAGATCACCTTAAAATTTGAAAAAGCTGGAGAGATAAAAGTTCAAGCTCCAGTTAAAAAAGCCATGGGAAAGATGGAACATCATGAACACAAGCAGGGACACTAAGCCTTGGCTTTAGCTAAATCCCACGAGTTTTTAAACCTTCTAGCCCTCCCGGGCTTTTTATTTTTTTTACCAAAAGAATTTTACGTACCCTTCAGTTTGGGCTACTTAATCGGAACGTTTTTTCTGTCCCCCGACTTAGACCTTAAACACTCCAAACCATCCAAAAGGTGGAGATTCTTAAAGATTATCTGGTATCCATATCAGAAAAAGTCTAAGCATCGCGGGCTATCACATATACCAATACTTGGAACGTTCATAAGGCTGTTTTATATATTAGTTTTCTCAGTTCTTTTATACTACTTGATATACTTAGCTTTTTACTTATATCTGGGTGTTTCAGAGGAAGTTTCTACGATTAATCCCCTTTCGTTGGTTGAAAGAATAGCATACAAAGAATCCGTGTTTTACGTAATCTTAGGCTTAATCGCTTCTGAGATTATGCACATACTTGTTGATGTTTTATGGAGTTTGTGGGTAAAGATTAGACCTTTTTAACCATCTCCCTAATACCCTAATATAAGATCTTTAACAAGAAAATACGTTGGGTGAGAAATTAGGAAAAGGGCAATTTATCTTGTTAGAAAAGCCTCGGGGAGACAAGGTATCTAATAAAGCAGGAAGAACACCAAAAAGGTATAACGCTTTCGACTTACCTTTATGGGTATGCTGTTGGCTATAGCTTTTTCAGAAAAAATTATGTGCTTGGTTAATTTCTCACCCAACGTATTAAACTATTAACTATGCTTCTACTTTTGTTGTTGTTGCTTGTGAGTATGTCCTTTGGAAAAATTTTTTACGCAAAGTGGGACGATGCGGTTAGTCCTATAATGCTTGAATATATTAAAAGGAACATAGCTAAAGCAGAAAAGGAAAATGGAACGCTTTTTATCCTTGAGCTCAATACCCCCGGAGGGCTTGAAACTTCCATGAGGCAGATAATCCAGGAGTTTCAGAAAACCCCATTGCCAGTGGTGGTGTATGTTTATCCTCCTGGGGGAAGGGCAGCCTCCGCTGGTGCAATAATAACAGCTTCCGCAGACATAGCGGCAATGGCTCCAGGGACGAACATAGGAGCAGCCCATCCGGTTCAGGTAAGTGGAGAGAAAATGGAGGAGGCAGTAAAAGAAAAAGCCCTTCAGGATATGTTAGCTTTTGTAAGGTCCATAGCAAAGGAGAAGGGAAGAAATTCAGAAGTGCTTGAAAAGATGGTCAAAGAAAGCATTTCTCTTACTCCAGACGAAGCTCTAAGGGAGGGAGTGATAGACCTGATAGCAGTAGATAGGGCTGATCTTTTGAAAAAGTTAGATGGTAGGAAAGTAAAAAAGCACGGAAGGGAAATTGTCATAACAACCTCTGGTGTGCCTGTAGTAGATGTGCAAGAGAGCATAAGGGAATCCTTTTTAAAGATAATCACAAATCCCACCGTAGCTTACATGCTACTTTTAATAGGTTTTTACGGTATATTCTTTGAACTTTACAATCCCGGTGCCATAATTCCAGGTGCGGTGGGCATTGTCAGCCTTCTTCTGGGCTTATACGGTTTGGGGATCATAGGTATAAACTGGCTTGGTTTGCTCCTTATTTTGGCAGGTTTGCTTTTGCTCGTGTTAGAGCTTATCACACCAACCTTTGGGGGCTTGGCTATAGCAGGTATGGTAGCTTTGGCTATAGGTTCCTTAGTTTTAATCAGTCCAGACTCTCCCTATGGGGACATCCCCCTTTCTGTTATAGCCACCATGGTATTTGCCACTACATTTTTCTTCTTGGTTGCCGGAAGGCTTGGCTTAAAAGCACAGAAAAGGAAAAAGATAACTGGATCTGAAGGGCTCATAGGAGAAGAAGGAGAAGCCATCATGGACTTTAAAAACGGAAAGGGAAAGGTTTTCATAAAGGGTGAAATATGGAATTCAATAAGTAAAGACGACATTAAAAAAGGCGACAGAGTATTGGTAGAAGAAGTTAAAGGTCTAACGCTTTACGTAAAGAAACTTTAAACACTTTCTTCTTTCTTAGAAAATTTATGATGACAGAATGGGCATATGAGGGCTTTTCTATGAACTTCAGAGTAGCACATGCTGCATCTTTTTTTCCCTTTTAAGAGCAAGAAAAGGTTTATATGGAAAATGTGTTTTATTAAAAAATAAACAAACAGTATGGTTAGGATTACAGTCCAACCTTTTAAAGGTGTTATGGGTTCAAAATTAATAGTCCAAAGATAAGTAGTGGATAGGGACGCTACCCAAAAGGCTACTCTTCTCTCCAAGAACACTTGGGCTAATATTTGGAGTAGTGCAAGATAGACAAAAAACTGAAAGACTGAGTTTAAAAACAAAGGCTCAAGAAAGTTTAGGAAATCCAACTTTAAAAAACCCCCTAATTATGGTGTGTATCAACAGCCCAATGAAAAAGCCAGTAATTAGAGCTATAGCTTTTATAACCCCACCTTTTAGCAAAAAAACCGTCATCAAAAAAGCAAAAACGGACACTCTAATAGGGTAAGTAAGCAATGTCCAAGAGGTGCCGCGCTTAAAAACTCTAAATAGCACCTCGACATAAACTACACCTACCGCTACTCCTAACAATAAATCAAAGACTAACACACCTAAAAGCCAAAGGTTGTGGGTATGTCTAAGTTAATGTCCCTCACTTCCTTTATTTCGGGAAATCTATTTTTTAAAGCCCTTTCTATACCTGCCTTAAGCGTAAGCACAGACATACCACAACCCGCACAAGCTCCCATCATTCTAACTAACACAACTCCATCCTCTTGAACATCCACCAACTCTACATCTCCACCGTCAAACCTAAGGGCGGGCCTTATCTCATCCAAAACCGCTTCAATTTCTTCCCTTGTGGGCATTGCCATCCTTAATCACCTCCTTAGTTAATTAATAATATAATTCTATCGTGCGAGTTTTGATAACCGGTTGCGCTGGGTTTATTGGGTCCCATCTGTGCGATAGATTTCTCAAAGAAGGTTTTGAAGTTATTGGTATGGATAATTTTATAACAGGAAATCCAGACAACATAGCTCACCTTATCGGACATCCTAAGTTCAAGTTCATCCATTACAACGTGGTAAATTACCTGTACGTGGATGGACCTTTGGACTTGATACTGCACTTTGCCTGTCCTGCATCACCCGTTGATTATCTTAACCACCCAATACACACCATGAAGGTAGACTCCTTAGGGACGCTAAACACCTTAGGACTTGCCAAGCTAAAGTCCGCAAGGTATGTTTTCGCATCCTCTTCCGAAGTTTACGGAGATCCGCAGGTTCATCCCCAAAGGGAAGATTACTGGGGATATGTAAATCCTGTAAGTGTTAGAAGTGTCTATTCGGAAGCAAAGAGATTTTCGGAAGCTCTGTGCATGGCCTATTGGAGAGAGCACAAAGTAGACGTCAGAATAGCAAGGATATTTAACACCTACGGCGAGAGGATGAGGATGGATGATGGCAGGGTAATTCCTACCTTTCTCTCTAGGGCTTTAAAGGGTGAGCCTATCCCCGTCCATGGAGATGGAAGTCAAACCAGGAGTTTTTGCTATATAGAAGATTTAGTGGATGGTATTTTTAAACTTTCTATCACTGACCATTTAGAAGGTCAGGTCATCAACTTAGGCAATCCAGAAGAGATAAGCATATTGGACCTTGCAAAGCTTGTATTGGAAGTGACAAATTCTGACTCGCCTATACAGATGCTAAAAGGAAGGGAAGAGGATCCAAGGAGAAGATGTCCTGACATAAGAAAGGCTAAGGAACTTCTAGGTTGGGAACCTAAGACAAGTTTGAAAGAAGGCTTGAAAAAAACCGTAGAATGGTTAAAATCATACCTAAGGAGGTGATATAAAATGTTTCACATGCCTAATCTAACGGAGTTGTTGGTAATACTGCTTATAGTTTTTCTTCTGTTTGGTGCTTCCAAACTACCCGAAGTGGGAAGGGGCTTAGGCGAGGGTATAAGAAATTTCAAGAAAGCACTATCTGGTGAAACGGAAGAGGAAAAGAAAGTGAAGGAAGTAAAGGGTGAAGAGGTAAATAAGGAGAAGGTCTAAGCGTTATCCTTAGGATTGTAAGGGATGCTTAAAGGATTTATTTTTGATATAACTCCATTGATAAACTTTGCTGGTGTCTTTCCTGCATACTTGGTGGCTATTCTAAGGTAATCGTAAAGGACAAGCACGGGATACTTCACTTTTATGTAAAGTAATTCGGCGAGAGCCAACCTAAGGATGTTTCTCTCTATGTAGCCCAATCTGTCAAAGTCCCAACCTTCAAGATTGTCCGTTATTTGTTTATCGATAGCTTCGGCGTGATTAAAGTAGGTTCTTAAGAGTTTCCTCAAGTATCTTCTCCTTTCTTCGTGTTTTATCCTATTCATAGCTATGTATTCTTCTATAATTTCTTCTAAGTTCCCTCCCTTGATGTCCCACTGATAAAGGACTAAAAAGGCGTCCTCTCTCGCTTTCGTTTTATAAATGGTCATCTTATACCTTTAAAGAGGTTTATCATCTCTATTACCGAAAGCATGGCGTCCCATCCTTTATTTCCATGTTTTGTTCCTGCCCTTTCTATGGCTTGTTCTAAGGTGTCTGCGGTAATAATGCCAAAGGATACAGGTTTTCTGTGTTCCAAACTAAGCATCGCCAAACCCTTTGATACCTCATTAGCTATGTAGTCAAAATGGGGAGTGGCACCTCTTATCAAAACTCCAAGGGCTACTACTCCTTCAATGTTTTCTTTGAGCAGAAGTTCTTTGACTGCCATAGGAATCTCCCAAGATCCTGGCACTCTAACCAAGGTTAAATTCTCTTCTTCTCCCTCGTGTCTTAAAAAACAGTCTATTGCACCCTCTACCAACCTCTCCACTATTGCATGGTTAAACCTACTAGCTACAATACCAACCTTTATACCTTTGGCTGTAAGCATGCCTTCATACTTTCTCATGGCTTATCCTCCAGTTGTCTATCAGTCTTGTGTTGCCTACAAAAACAGCCACCAAGATTCTGTCCCCATCCTTTACCTCACTCACAGGATTTAAGTTTTCATCTGTTATCTCCACGTAATCAATTTTGCTCACGTGGGGGTGTTTTAAAAGAAACTCTCTTATTGCCTGCTTTAACAGATCAGCATCTGTGTTTCCACCTTGAAAGAGTTTTTGAGCCAATAAGAAAGACCTGTATATAGCCAATGCGCTTTGCTTTTCTTCTGGACTAAGATAGACGTTTCTGGAACTGCAAGCAAGGCCGTCTTCTTCTCTTACCGTAGGCACGGGAATAATCTCTACGGGAATGGACAGATCTTTCACTAATCTTTCCACAACCTTTAGCTGTTGATAGTCCTTTTCTCCAAAGTAGGCTCTATCAGGTTGAACTATGTTAAAGAGTTTCAACACCACTATAGCTACACCGTTAAAGTGTCCTGGTCTGTAAACACCTTCCAATCTATCTGTCAACCCTGGGATTTCTATTTTCACGCTTGGATGCTCTGGATACACCTCTTCATCATCTGGAGCAAATACCACATCCACACCTGCTTCCTCACAAAGTGCAAGATCTCTGTCTAAATCTCTGGGATACCGATCAAAGTCCTCCCCTGCTCCAAACTGAAGTGGATTTACGTATATACTTACAACCGTGAGATCATTCTGCAGTTTTGAAAGTCTTATGAGCTTCAGATGTCCTTCATGTAAGTAACCCATAGTAGGCACAAGCCCCACAGAAACATTGTTTCCTCTACACTTTATGTCCTTTATAAACCCTCTGATTTCCTTTATTCTTCTAAACAGCCTTGGCATTTTTCCTCCGAATAATTATATCTGATTCAGACAAAGATCATAGTATAAACCAGGCGTTGGGCTAAAATCCTAAGTAAGGTGGTGGGATCTAACAAAGAGGTGGTCATACCTAAGGATTCCCTGAGAGGCAAGGCTATCCTCAATAGGATTGGTATAGGTAAAGAAAGTGAGCTATCACAAGAGATTTACTTATAATTTTAGACTGTATGGAAGAGTTTAGAAGTGTTAGAGGTTTTCATGACCTATTTGGAGAGGAGCTGGATAAGTTTAACCTTGTAAGACGTACCGTAAGAAGAATCCTTCAGCTTCACAACTTTGAAGAGATCATCCTACCTGTAGTTGAGTATGCGGAAGTATTTCAGAGAAGTATAGGGGAAGCTACAGACATAGTTCAGAAGGAAATGTTCGTATTCCCAGATAAAAAGGGAAGACTTTTGGCGCTTAGACCGGAAGGAACAGCGGGTGCGGTTAGAGCTTTTATCCAGCACAGGCTATTTGCAATAAAACCATACACCAAACTTTTCTACGAAGGGCCCATGTTTAGGTATGAAAGGCCTCAGGCAGGAAGGTACAGACAATTTCATCAGATTGGGGCGGAGGTGTTTGGAAGTTCAGATCCTTTAGTGGATGCGGAGACAATAAATATATCTTACAAAATACTCAAGGATTTGAACATAAACTGCTCCGTGGAGATAAATTCAATAGGCTGTAAAGTTTGCAGACCAAATTATAGAAAAGCTCTCGTAGAGTATTTGAACGGCGTATCTGGCGCTCTCTGCCAAGACTGTATAGACAGAAAGGATAGAAACCCTCTTAGAGTGCTTGATTGTAAAGTCCCTACCTGCAAGGAGGCAGTGAAGGATGCTCCAAAAATGTTGGACTTTTTGTGTGAAGATTGTAAGAACCATCACCGAGAACTTCTTGATTACTTAGAAGTTTTGGGCATTCCTTACGTTGAAAATCCAAATCTAGTAAGGGGGCTGGACTACTATACAAGAACAGTGTTTGAAATGGTTTCCGAAGAGCTTAACATCACGGTAATAGCTGGTGGTAGGTATGACTACCTTGTGGAAGAGATGGGGGGAGTCTCTACTCCAGCTGTGGGTTTTGCAGTGGGTGTGGAGCGTTTGAGTATGTTTGTAAAAGAACCACCACCAAAAGATCCGATCTACATGGTCATACCTATAGGAGATACCGTAGGCTATGCCCTTAGAGTGTGTGAGCTTTTGAGGGAGAAAGGCAAAAGGGTAGAGCTGTCTTACAAAAGGGGTAGCTTAAAAAAGCAGTTAGAGCTTGCGAATAAACTTAAGGCAGATTACGCTGTTATCGTTGGTGAGGATGAGATGAAAGAAGAAAGTATATCTGTGAAGAACCTTCATACCGGAGAACAAACAAAGTATAGTTTGAAAGGTGTGCTAAGTGAGGTGTTTTGAGGATATTAAACAAAAGCTCAAGGAAGGAATAGAACTTCCTCAGGGTAGGTTGGGTTTAATTTCGGTAAGTAGGGGAAGGTTTGCGGAAGAGCAAAACTACGAAATAGGCCTAAACGGAAAGCGCCTTTTGTTTGCCAAAGCCTTTTACGGAAGGAGGCCATACTACAAGGAGTGGATAGAACTTTTTCACATAGAGGAGGAATTTTTTGGAAGTCCTGCGGAGGATGTTTTGCTTTCTCTTATCAGTCAGTGCTACAGAAGGGTCTTTGTGGAATACTACAACGATTTCCAGACTCATAAAGAGCTAAAGGCTGGACTTCCACCTGAGGAAACAAGGTTGGGAAGAAAGCTAAAAGGATTGGGCTATACCTTTTTTAGAGATTGGTATTATCCAGAGGGTTGGATGGAAGGGGGCTACAAGTTGCAAGCAGAAAGAAGCTAAAATTTCTTATAATCTTAGAGCGTGAAAGTTATACCTAAAATCCACTGTTTGAAAGGAGAGCTAAGGGTTCCATCGGATAAGTCTATCTCCCACAGGGCGGTTATCCTGCCTTCTTTGGCAGAGGGAGAGAGCTCAGTAGAAAACTGGCTTGAGTCAAAAGATACCTTAGCCACGCTAAGCATAATGAAGGCCTTAGGGGTTAAGATTGTCAAGAAAGGTGGAACGTTAAAAATAAAGGGCTCGAACTTTCTGCTGAAGGAACCAACCGGTATTCTAAACGCAAGAAACTCGGGAACCACCGCAAGGCTTATGTTGGGGGTTCTATCCACTCAGCCTTTCTTTTCGGTCATAACTGGAGATAAAAGTCTAAGAAAAAGACCTATGCTACGCGTGGTAGAGCCACTAAGGCAAATGGGCGCTAAAATAGACGGCAGAGAGAAAGGGGATAAACTGCCCATAGCGGTAAGGGGTAATACTCTAAAAGGTATTTCCTTCTTTAACAAGAAAGCTTCTGCCCAGGTAAAGTCTTGCATCCTTCTTGCTGGCTTAAGGGCTGAAGGTTTAACAGAAGTCTATGAGCCTTATCTGTCAAGGGATCACACGGAAAGGATGTTAAAGGCTATGGGAGTGGAGCTTGTTTCTTACGACACGGAAAAGGGAAGGGTGATAAAGTTAGAGGGTGGGCAAAGTCTGAAGCCAATTCATATGGTTTGTCCGGCGGATCCATCTTCTGCTGCTTTTTTTGCTTCCGCTGCGGTGCTTTTAAAGGATAGTGAAGTTTTACTAAAGGATGTGCTTGTAAATCCTACCAGGGATGGCTTTTTTAGAAAGCTAAGGGAAATGGGGGCAAAAATAAGCTACGAAAACGTAAGGGAAATATCCGGAGAGCAGGTGGCGGATATATACGTTAGATATACAGACACGCTAAAGCCTGTTCAAGTTAAAGAGGAAGAAGTGCCAAGTCTTATAGACGAAATTCCCATTTTGGCCGTACTCATGGCTTTTGCAAATGGAGTTTCCACAGTAAGAGGCGCACAGGAGCTTAGGGTAAAGGAAAGTGACAGAATTAAGGCTATAGTGCAAAATTTAAGGAAAATGGGTGCAAAGGTGGAGGAATACGAAGACGGCTTTTCTGTAGAAGGGGGTCGATCTCTCAAAGGGACTATCATAAAGACTTACGGAGACCACAGAATAGCCATGAGCTTTAGCATAGCCGGTCTGGTGGCAGAAGGTGAAACAACCATAGACGATCCAGAATGCGTAGCAGTTTCCTATCCTGAATTTTACGATCATTTAATACAATTAGCATGTTAAAAAAGCTTTTTTTAGAGGATTTTCACTACAAAGCCTTATCCTTGGTTATTGGTTTTCTTTTCTGGTTTGTTCTTAACTTTGGAACCAAGTCGGTGGTATCCGTTGAAAAGGAGCTGGAAATAAGAAACGCGGAGGAAAGATACAGCTATAAGCTTTCCAGAAAGAAAGTCAGGATGAAAATACACTTTGTGGAAAAGTTAGCATCAGCAGACATGGTGGATGGAGTTAAACCTTTTGTAGATGTTAGAGGCTTGTCAGTGGGAAGACACGCCCTTGAAGTCCAAGTTAGCAATCCTTACAAGCTTATTGTTTCTGTAGAAAAGTTAGAACCTGAAAGGGTAGAGGTTTATATAACAGAAACCCCCCGAAGGGGGGAGTAAGTTTATCCGCAGGAGAAGCTGTTTCCACAACCGCAAGATCCAGTTACGTTCGGGTTCCTTATCGTGAAACCACCGCCCATAAAGTCCATCACATAGTCAAGCTCTGCGTTATTCACGTATGGCATGGAAAACTGGTCTATGACTATCTTCAGCCCAGAATATTCAAAGACAAAATCTCCTTCCTCTATGGTGTCGTCAAAACCCATGGCGTATTGGAACCCAGAGCAACCTCCTGGGACAACCCTTATTCTTAAAATGGGCTCTGCTATGTTGTTCTCCTTTGCTATACGTGTCACCTCTTGCACTGCCTTCTCTGTGGCAAAAAAGTTGTAAGCAATCTGTTGCATGACTTACCTCCTTAAAAAGTTTTACTCAAAAAATAAGAAAGTTTTCGAAGTGTGCAATATGATAGCCGTCACCTAATACCTGCTAAGCTTTCCAAGATGTATTTAAAGCTCTTTGCATCTACGAGCTTTATTCCAACTCTATCCGCCCAGCGATGCAATCCCTCGTCTCCTGTTATGAGGATACCGTCCAGCTCGTAGGCAAGAAGTAAAACGTCTGCATCTTCCTTGCTGTCTATTATTCCACTTCGTAGGGCTTCCCTGTATTTTTCCCTAAGCTTGTTTATTACCTTGCCAGTTTCCGTTTCTGTAAGCCTACCGGCTTCTTTAGTATGCTCTTCTGCTACCCTTAGACCTTTGTTTATTCTGTACCTTATCTCTTCTATAAATTCGTACAAAAATTCTGCAGGTATCATCAAGTTAAACCGTCTTGGAGACCTTATGCGCACCACAAGCTCAAACTTTGGTTTTAGCTCCCCCAAGGATACCATCTTGTTAAACTCTTCATAAACAGAAGTGGGCATGTAAAACTGGGCTTTTGCATGGGAGGCAAGGGAGAGAAAATTCTCTATGGCACCGAGCTGGTCCTCTTCAAACTGGGAATAAACATCTGGATTTGTGAATACGCTGGTATCAAGGACAAAAATTTCCATAGTGAATTAAAATTATACTGTGCGCTTTTACGGGATACCTTCGGAAGACAGAGCTTTGGAGATATTAGAAAACATCCCCGATGGCATTTGGATTTTAAAAGAGCACTCCTTTCAAACCACACTTAGCTCGCAACAAGCAAAAGAAAAACTAAAGGATATTATCCTGACGATAAAGTCTTGGAAGGAAAAGGAAAAACACATACCTCAGGCTACTGCCTTTTTGTTTGTTCATACACCATCTGAACCAACGCACTTTAAAATTTACGACCTTTCCTCCCTTGGTTGCGGAATCAACCTAAGCCCACCAAGGTGGGAATGTTACCTTTTGGAAAACCAGTAAAGTAAAAAACCCAGCGTTGGAAAGACAATCATCAACAAAGCAGACAGCTTGTAGTTGTTTTGAGTAAGAAGCATAAAAAGGCTCCAGGTCCAAAGTCCGGTGGTGGATGCGATCCTTTCAGTTAAAGACAAAAAGGACATCCTGACGGAAACTTCTTCTGCGGGAAAGCTCTCTATAAGTAAAACCCTTGAGGTAGTCCAAAGGTGCGAAAGGGAAAGCCCTCCCAAAAGTCCCAATATTAAAACAAAGTCCTTTGGTATGAAAAATAGCAAAACTAAAAAACACGGCCAAAGTAAGAAAGCTAAAGGGAAAAGAGTTTTGGCTCCCAATTTATCTGTTAGTCTTCCAAAGATTATTCCACCCAGCACTCCACCCAACGCTGACAGCCCTATTACCCTGTAGATCTCCTTTGCCTCAAGCATGTAGGCATTCTTCAGATAAACACCCATCATGGCTATAAGCGTATTGGCTACTTCGGTAAGGCTTAGGATGGAAAGTATTAAAAGCAAGAATTTTCTATCACTTGTCACTTCCTTAATGCTCACAGCTTTTCTGGAAGGTGGGTTGGGCAAGTTTGCTATGGCAGGAAGGGCTAAGATAAAAAATATGAAAGATGCCTGATAGAATACCTCCGGCACTTTCAGCCAGCTTGCCAAAAAGATAAGGCTTACAGAAGACCCTAAGTATCCAAAGGCTACTCCAAAACCTGATGCAAAACCTTTCTGGGGAAGTCCCGCAAGCAGGGAGTTATAAAACACCATAGTCTGCTGGTGAAAAACCACCATTAAAAGGTAGATAAATAGATTTCCCCTTGGATAGGGCACTGTCAAGCTTAAAAGCACTCCAAAGAGTACAGTAAGGATGCTAAAGAGTATGAAAAAATGCTTTCTGAAAGCTCGCTTGTCCGCCACCTTTGCTAAGGGCAAGGCTACAAAAAAGGACAGAAAGAAGGCAAAGCCGTAGAAGAAAGAATAAAGCTTGGGGTCTATGTGCTGAGTTATGTAAAGGGGATAAAAGGTGGAAAAAATTAGTGCTCCAAGGATGGTCTCTCCAGAGTCAAAGAGGGCAAAGGAGAGGAGTTTTTTCATTTTCAACTCCAAAACAAATTGGAAACTCTAACAAGCTTATCACAATCTTTGTTTTAATTCAGCGCTATCAACTTCTTATGAGAAGGGAAGCAACAGCCTCCTTGTTGAAATTTCAACTCCGTACTTTCAACTCCATCTTTCAACTCCATACG
>Ga0209821_100025_pt1 | contig 37935 bp, 34 predicted proteins | sample SSWtaG_3_FD_184118 | JGI IMG/M metagenome (GOLD analysis project Ga0209821, IMG submission 184118) | Hot spring microbial communities from Sandy's Spring West, USA to study Microbial Dark Matter (Phase II) - SSWTFFsm_matched (SPAdes)... | ecosystem: Environmental > Aquatic > Thermal springs > Hot... | reverse complement strand
CAAGTGCTTCAAAAACTATTTTGTCAAGCTCTCTTCGGTCGGGCATTATGCGGTCAAAAGAGACTTCTTCTGGCTTCACATACTCATAAGGATGCTCCGGATGTGTGCAGTTTTTCTCCTTGCATTTGGGAAAACCGAGTTCTTCAAAGATGGAGAGGATGGGGCGAGATAAAAATTTTTGAAGCGAGTTGGATAGTGAAATTTTTAGAACCTGTGGATTAGGAATTACCATTTGCTTTATATCAAATGGTACAAGATACAATGCACCTAAACCTAAGTTAGATTTGCCAAAAATTTCTGTAATCAAAACGAAAAGCGTAGAATTCAGTATTAAAATATTATGTTCAAAACTAAATTTTGGATTGAAGTCAATTCCTATAAATTTGTGTTCAAATACAATTCTATCTTTATTGAAATGCACAATAAATTTCTCATCTTTGGTATCTCCTATTAAAAAATCAGCTTTTTTTGATAAAAAACGGAAGTCCTTTTTTAATAGCCATTTCACATCGTTTTTTGTACAAATAATTTTATCAACGTCTTTTGGTGATTTAAATGCTAATAAGTATTCATCCTTATTAAAGTTTGAACTAAATTGTTTGTAATAATATTTGTTATTACCTGTTATAACTCCCGAGATCACCTCAGCAATATCCCCCAATCTTACAAGCTTATCCTTTCCCTTTTCCAAAATCTTAAAAAATATCTCAGGTGCTCTTAAGTATTTTCCGCCCCATTTGTTGCCAATGTAAGGTAAATATTTTGGTTCTTTAAATTCATTTTCTTCTTCTATTTCAACTCCTTCCTCTAAAAGCTCAATCCTCTTTTTTGGAAATACGCGATAAATCTCGTTGATGGTAAATTTTTCCTCTTTTTCTATCTGTTTAAACACCTCTGCTCTTGAAATTTCTTCAAATGGCTTTTTGAAGGCAACGAATTTCAAAACATCATCATCTTTGATTTCGCTTTTATCTTTTGGTCTTTTAATAAGGACGATAACCGTGTTTATATCTGCCTCAAAAGTTCTTTGCGCTATGTTATCAATTACATAAATTGGCTTCATATTTTTTAGCAAAAACTCTTGAAGCCCTGCCCCGTATCCGACGTCAAGCCAAGAGTTTGAGTTGATAAAACAGAAAATTCCACCCGGCTTAAGTATGGAAAGACCATGGTAGTAGAAATAAACGTAAAGGTCGCTTCTTTTGTCAATTTTTACATTCTCCCAAAGCGATTTTACCGATTCTACAAGTTTTTCTTTGTATTCCCTTTTTCTTTCTCTCCACTCATCTTCGCTAAACTCTTCTTCTCTGTCAAGAGGATAGGCAATCATCTCTTGTCTAACGTAAGGTGGATTTCCTATTACTATGTCAAATCCACCTTTTTGAGCAAAGACCTCAGCAAAGTCAATTTCCCAAAAGAAGTAATCTTTTGAAGTCTTCTTTTCAAGTGCATTTTTAACTTCCTCAAGATTTTGGACTTCCTTTTTTAATTGTTCAAGTTCTTTTTTCAACCTTTCCTTTTCTTCTTTGATTTTTTCTGCTTTTGTTCCATACATTTCAAGCTGTTGAGAGGAAAGGTATTTTTCCTTTGCTTGGATTTTTCTATCAAGTTCTGATATTTTATTTTCAATAAGTCCTTTAAAGATTTCATTTTCAAGCCTTTCTATCTCAAATTTTTCTTTTAAGTCAGCACTTCTACCGCCTGAGAAAAATTGTGCTTTTTTGTCAATAAGTTCTTGAATTTTATTTTTTAGTGATGGAGAGATGATGCCGAATTCTTTTCTTAACAAAATTTTTTGTCCTGCTATCTCTTCAACAAGTGAATCTCCCTGACGCATCTTAAAAGAAAGATTTGGAAGGAGTGGTTTTGTGTAGATGTCCATATATTTTTCATCAGTTTCTATGATGAGGGAAAGCCACAGACGGAGTTCTCCAACCATAACAGCCCAATCTTTAACATCAACGCCATAAAGATTTTCAAGGATTATTTTCTGCTTCAATGCAAAAAGGTTTTCTTCTCTTCCTTCAAGTTTCTTTGTAAGATGGCTATGGATCTCAACAAGAACATTCATCATACCCACTAAAAAAGAGGCAGAGCCAACGCAAGGGTCAACGATTTTTACACTATCAAGTGCTGATTTAATTTTCCGAAGGTCTTCAATATTGTGGTAATTCTCAATCTCTTCTGGTTCAAATATAAAGGATATCAGGTCATCTTTTGAGATTTTCGTCTCTTCAAAAAGATATTCAACAAGTGAAAGCCTACACATAAGGTCTATCTCTACCCTTGGAGTGTAAAAAATACCTGCTTTTTGTCTTTCCTCTTCCGCAATCAATGATTCATAGACTTTACCGAGCATCTCAGGGTCAACTGCAACTTCAACCTCAAGAGGAGTATCCTCACGAACGGTAAAGTTAAACCTTTCAAGAAAACCTTTATTTTTATCTTGCTGGTCTATGTCAAATAGAAGTTCAAATACACTGTCAGGAAGATTAAAACCAATTTCATCAAGTTCATTTGGGGTAAAAAGTCCGCCATTTAAAAATGGCATAAGATTAAAAGATTCCTTGATCTCTTCAGGAAGATGGCTTTTTAAATACTCATGTTTTTTATTAAAAGCTGAAAAGAATAGAGGAGAAAGCCACTCAGAATAAAAGCTATCAGGAGTGTTTCTATATTTTTTATATTTTTCCCACAAGTTTTTGATATATCTTTTATCAGATACATAATCTTTCCATTTAAGCCAGCCTTTTTTCTGTAAGTAATAAAGAAACATTATTCTTGATAGAAGTTGCTGAGCAAAGGAGTGACATTTTGAATAGTCTGCTTTATTTTGTGGAATTAAAATTTCATCTCTTATAAAGTTTAGGGCATTCTTATATGCTTCAAAGAACTCCTTTGTTACCCTTTCAACATCAAATGCGGTTTTATGTTTTTGCCAGATAATATCGGGAATTTGCTCGTTAGGATTAATTCTTATCATTTCAAGGACTTCAAGGTCTGTGTGATATGGGCTTGAGGGGTCAAGATAGAGTGTTCTCAAAAGGATTTTAATTTTGGTGGTGTCAAAAGGTATTCTAAAGGGACTCACAAAGGCAAGCTCGCTAAAATCATTTGTGAAGATGAAAAGCGTATTTACATGGGGAAATCTTCTGTAAAATGGCTCAATAATGGTTCTAAAGTCAGTCCTTCTCATTGATGGTGTTTTCACAAAGTAGACCTGAAACTGCTTGTGATAATCACAGATAAGTGAAAATTCTTGGATAAGCTCATTTGCTCTTGGTGGCAGTTCATACTGTGTCTTATCAAGGGGAATTACTTTGGCTTTATAACCCATTTGTTTGAAAAGCTCTGAAATAGCTGAAATACTTTTGGATTCTGAAATATCAGTGATACTTTTGATTAACCCACTCATCTTTCCCTTCTTAATTAGTTATTGTTATATACCCAACTAATTTAAGTTTAATCTCTCTATCTTCATCTTCTTTTGTAGAGCCCTGTTCAATCGGCTCTCCAATCGGATGTTCTTCTTTAAATTTTTCAAGAATTTTTATTAGATCTTCTGCGCTTAAGTCTTTTGAATTCAACCATAATTTTTTGAGTTCTCTAAGATACATCTCTGGCAAAGGTTTTGAGTAATATGGTATAAGATGCTTAGCAGTATTCCCAACCGCCTGTAGCCAATTAAGGATAGAATTTTGAGGAGTTTTAAGTTTAAGCGGTTTTACCTCTGCTGTCTTTAACCTTGAAATTATGTGATTTTTTACCTTTCTTATGATCTGATATACATTCAAATATTCCGGTGGAGCCACGTATGGCTCGTCTTTGTTACATCTTATCAACTTAATACATTCAAGACGATTCTCAATAATTTCATTATTTTCAACGTCATAAAAACACCAGTAATGCCTTTCATTATCTTTAAATGCCACGAAAACTCCCTTCTTCCCATCTCTCCTTATTCCACTACCCACGCCATTAGGAATTTTTCGGATCCTTTTAGTTCCTTCTGATTGTATATACCTCAATATTTCATCTTTTAAAAACTCTCCTATAGCAAGTTCAGATAATTCCTCCAATTCGTCAAGAACGTTTTTCTTTGCATCAAAAATATCTCTTATATAGCCGAAATCCTTTGGATTAGGTGTCTCTCCCAAAACAGAAACGTCAAGCCCCACGCTTCTATTTATAGCATCAAGCTTACTGTGTAGTCGCTTCAAGAGATTTAAAAGGGACTCCAGTTCATCTTCCGGGAAGAAATTGTAAACATTAATAACCTCGTAAGGTGAGCCGATTCTATCCAACCTTCCTATTCTCTGGACGATCTTTACAGGATTCCACGGCAGGTCATAATTTATGATCGTATCCGCATCTTGAAGGTTCTGACCCTCTGAGATCACATCAGTTGAGATTAAAATTTGTATTTCCTTATCTGTTCCTTTTATCTCTGGATATCCATTTGATACTGGGGAAAATCTTATTATTCTGTCCTTCCTTTCGTTAGGATCCACATCGCTATCAACTATGGAAATTTTGTTGGATTGAACACCTATCTTTGATGCAATTTCAGGTTGCCTAAGATAATTATAAACATATCTCATTGTATCTTTAAAATAGCCAAAGATGATTATTTTTTTGTTTTTCAGTTTTTGGAGTGTGTGAATGAGTTGCTGTAATTTTAAATCTTTCTCTTCCGAAATTTCAGAGAGTTTATTGTATATGTTTTCAAGAATTTCTATATCCTTTTTCGTTCTCTTTTTAATTTCTTCAATTTCGTATTTATCAGGGTCTATCTCGCTCAATTTTTCAATATATTCTTCTTCTATTTCATTTTCCGCCTGTGCAGAGTAAAACTTTATATAGGATTCTCTGTCAAGAATTTTATTTTTATCAAGGAGCTGTAAGAATTTGTTTTGAAAATCAAGCAAACGCTTAATACTAATTCTGAATGCTTCCACGCTTGATTCCAATCTCTTAAGGAAGAGAATTCTAAGTATTGCGATAACTGATTCATTCCTTCCAAGGGTCATCAGCAACTCATGAACCCTCTCATCGGGCCAACCTTCCTTTTTTAAGAATTCCTTTATTTGTTCAAAACTTTGAAGCTTATGCTGAAAGATGTCTTTTCTAAATGAATCAATATTGTAACTGGCAAGGTTGAGCGATTCTATTGTGGTCTTACATTCCTCATATATTCCTGAATAAACATCGGTAAGTTCATACTTTACAGTATAAAGGACTCTTTCTGGGAATTTGATAGGCTTTCCATCAATCACCGCATTAGGATAGAATTTTCTTATAAATGGTCTGCTTCTACGCACCGCTATCTCCTCAAGTAAATCAAAGAGGGTTTCTTTGTCTCTATCTGCTTTTAAAAAGTAGCCCCATAGGCTATTTATACCGGCTGATTTAAAAAATTCGTCGTTGTCTTTGGTGATAAACCTTATTTGGTTGTAAAGGTCAAACACAGAATTATTTACGGGAGTAGCAGTGATTAAAATAATTTTTTTATTTTTACCTTTTATAATTGCTTCAAAGAGATTCTTCCATCTTTTGGTATTTGAGTTTCTGAAGTTATGAGATTCATCAATAACTATGATGTCATAATCGGAAAAATTATCAGGATTAAAATCCCTACTTACTTTTTCCTGAGTTAAAACATCAGCTCTTATTCCTAATTCCCTGAGTTTAGGCTCCCAAATTGTTTCCTTGATCTGTGCTGGACAGATAATAAGCGCTTTTTGTCTTAATCTGTATGCAAAGTCATCAAGGAGACGTAAAGCAAGATATGTCTTTCCAAGACCAACGGAATCAGCAAGAATTACTCCACCATATTTTTCTAATGCCTGCAAAGATGATAAATATCCATCTTTCTGGAAATCAGCAAGAACGATCGGTGAAGGCATCTCCTCCGTAGGAGTCTCAGTAAGTTTATCTTCAAAGTATGAGTAAAGAATCTTCATATACACATCATACGGGGAATATCGTGAATGAAAACTTGAGATGAGCGAAATTAAATTTTCCTTATAATCTACACATTTATCATTGAAAATTTTTAGAAAATGCTCTTTGTGATTTTCTACGACAGTTTTCTGTTTAATCACACTATTATATTCTGTATTACTTGTTAAACCAGCGTAAGTAAGGTTTGAAGAACCAACAATGGCAATAGAACCAACTATGGGAATGCCACCTTCGACGATATAAAATTTGCCGTGAAAAAATCCTTTATTGTAAATTTTTATTTCAACATTTTCATTTTTAAGGAATGAAATAAACTCATCAATTAGATTTTTTGTTTCTTCTTCATCAATTTTTTCTTCTATCTCATCCTGAAGTTTTACTTCCAATAACTCGGGTGTTATAATGTTTTCTGGAGACATGGCCTTGCCTATTACAATTTTTACCTCTTTGGCTCTCTTCAATCCTTCTTTTATAAGCTTGAACCCTTCCAGATTGAAGTATGCTGTAGCAATGAAAACTCTTGATTCTTCAGAAATAAGTTTATTTAAAACATCCGAAAGTTTTATTTCTGAATTGTCTATAATATCAGGAATATGTTCAAATTTGTTCATGACTTATTTTCTCCTTTGTTTCATAGTAAAGTTGTATTAAACCCATGTATTCTCTAACTGAACTTATGTTTTTAATGTTAAACCTTCTCATCATACTCTTTATAACTGAATTAGGCGAAAGTGGTTTATGATATTCGTAAAGATTTTCAAGAAATTCTTTTAATTTTTCATTTTGTTCATTTTCATAAATCACCAAGAAAAAAGGAAGAATGATATTAAAAAACATATCAGCCTTCCTCTGTTCTCCAATTCCTGAGAAGTTCATTATTTTCTTTACAGTGCTGTTCGCAATATTTTGATTCAACTTGAAATCGTTTCCCCACCCATCAAAATAATTTTCTTCTATCCTTGATTTAAAGAAGTTAAATATACCATCCTTTGCAACTGTCTCAGAAAGCAAATGAGATATCTGCTTTATCCTATTTTGAGGTTGATTTGCCGGTCTTACTCCTCTTAAATTCCACACATTTTTGTCCATCTTTAATGAGAAATCAAAATTTTCTAACTTCCCATTTGCATCTATAAATCCTGCTCTATGAAGAAGGGCAAGTTCAATAGCTATCTTATCTTTAAGCTTTCTTATTTCAGAGTAGGGAGTAATCATAGCAAGTTCCAAAAATTGAACTTTATTTTCTTTATATCCCAACGAAAGCATAATTTCACGATATAGCGCTTCATCGGGTGCTGCTATTTTTAGCAGATTTCTCATACGTTGCTTTTTGATATCCAACCGTTTAAATGCTAACTGTCTTATCTTATTTTCTATATCCTTTAGATTGGTTTCCTCGAATTCGGTCCCCCAGTAAGGTTTCATATCCAATTCCCTATCAAAGGTGTATGCCCCCAAAAGCTACTGTAGTGATAAAAACATCTTAATGCTAATTATAACAAAGTGCAGAGTTATCTATGAGGGAATAACTTTTGGACTAAGCTCCAAAAAGTTATAATTAATATCATCAACTTTTGCACAGGAGGTTTTCATGGCTAAAGGGACTGTCGCTTACAAGATTCTTGAAAATCACTTGGTTAGCGGTAGGCTTGTGCCCGGGGAGGAGATAGCCATAAAGATAGACCAAACGCTTACGCAGGATGCTACAGGAACTATGGCTTACCTTCAGTTTGAGGCTATGGGAGTAGATAGGGTAAAGACCGAGCTTTCTGTGAGCTATATAGACCACAATATGCTACAAACAGATTACAAAAATCCCGATGACCACAAATACCTAATGAGCGTGGCAAAAAGGTATGGTATATGGCTTTCCAAGCCCGGCAATGGCATATGCCATCAGGTGCATTTGGAAAGGTTTGCTAAGCCCGGAAAAACCTTGCTTGGCTCAGATTCTCACACACCCACTTCTGGTGGAATGGGAATGATAGCCATAGGGGCTGGTGGGTTGGATGTGGCCTCCGCAATGGCTGGAGAACCTTTTTATCTAAAAATGCCAAAAATAGTGGGGGTCCATCTTATAGGAAAGCTTCCGGATTGGGTAAGCGCAAAGGACATCATCCTTGAGCTTTTAAGAAGGCTTACAGTAAAGGGAGGAGTGGGAAAGATCTTTGAATACTTTGGAGAGGGAATAAAGGAGCTTTCTGTTCCGGAGAGGGCAACCATAACCAACATGGGTGCAGAACTTGGAGCTACCACTTCCATCTTCCCTTCCGATGAGATAACAAGGGCATACCTTAAAGCCCAAGGGAGAGAAGAAGACTGGATAGAGCTTCTGCCGGATCCGGATGCAGAATATGACGAGATCATAGAGATAGATCTTTCAAAGCTTGAACCACTAATAGCTTGTCCTCACTCTCCGGACAACGTGGTGCCAGTCAGAGAAGTGGAGGGAATTAAGGTAGATCAGGTGGTGATAGGATCATGCACAAACTCCTCCTTTGTAGATCTTACAAGGGCAGCAAAGCTTTTGGAAGGTAAAAAGGTCCATCCGGATGTTATCTTTGCAGTGGCTCCAGGCTCTAAGCAGGCTTTGGAGCTGATAACCCAAAATGGAGCTTTGTTAAACTTCTTAAAGGCTGGGGCGAGGATCCTTGAAAGTGCTTGTGGTCCGTGCATTGGAATGGGTTTTGCTCCACCATCGGGTGGCGTTTCTGTGCGGAGCTTTAACAGAAACTTTGAGGGAAGGTCTGGCACTCCGGATGCTAAGGTTTATCTTGCCTCTCCAGAAGTCTGCGTTGCCTGTGCCATAGCAGGAGAGATAATAGACCCAAGAAAGCTTGGTCTAAAGTGGATAAAGGTTGAAATGCCGGAAAGGTTCCCTTATGGGGATGAGGCCTTCATAGAACCTTTGCCTGAAGAAGAAGCAAAAAAGGTGGAGATCTACAGAGGTCCAAACATAAAACCACTTCCCGAGTTTGACGAACTTCCAGAAAGCATAGAAGGAGAGGTCTCTCTTATAGTGGGAGACAACATCACCACAGACCACATCATGCCCGCAGGTGCTAAAATTCTACCTTTGCGCTCCAACATCTACGCCATAAGCGAATACGTTTATCACTACGTAGATCCACACTTTGTAAGCAGGGCAAAGGAGATAAGAGACAACAAAAAGAAGGCAAACATCATAATAGGTGGAGAAAACTACGGACAAGGATCCTCAAGGGAACACGCCGCATTGGCTCCAAGATTTTTAGGAGTTAGAGCGGTAATTGCAAAATCCTTTGCCCGTATTCACCACGCAAACCTCGTCAATTTTGGCATAGTTCCACTGGAGTTCAAAAACAAAGAAGACTACAGCAAGTTTTCCCTTGGAGATGAGATTTACATACCAGACATTGCCGAAAGTCTTAAGAAAGGAAAAGAGGTGGTAGTGATAAACAAGACCACTGGAGAGGAAATAACTTGCACTTATAACCTAACACAAAAGCAGATTTCCGTTCTTTTGAAGGGTGGCCTGTTAAATTGGATAAAGAGCAAACAGGGGGTAAAGGCATGAAACTAAGAAAGGTAGTTTCGGTAGTGGGGGCAGGAAATGTGGGAGAGCATACTGCAGCTTTGTTGGCTTTGAGAGGTTTGGTGGATGTGCGCATGTTTGACTTGCCAAAAAAGGATGGAGACAGGATCATAGAACCTGTCAAAGGTAAAGCCCTGGATATACAGCAGATGTTATCAGCTCTGAATATTGACGGAAAGGTGGAGGGTTATTCGGTCAGTCCCGAAGGAGATGGATACGAAGCCTTGGAAGGAAGTGACATAGTGGTAGTCACCGCAGGCTTTCCAAGAAGGCCGGGTATGTCAAGGGAAGATCTGCTGGAAAAAAACATAAACATACTCTCGGTTATAACCAAAAAAATAAAGGAATTTGCCAAAGACTCTATAGTCATCGTCGTAACAAACCCAGTGGATCTTATGACCTATGCGGTTTATAGACTTCTTGGCTTTGAGCCGCAAAGAGTGATCGGTATGGCTGGAGTGTTGGATTCTGCACGCTTTAAAACATTCATATCAAAAGAAATAAAGGTTTCTCCTCAGGACATACACGCTTACGTCATAGGTGGTCATGGAGATGAGATGGTCCCCCTCATATCTATATCAAACGTAGGCGGAATACCCTTAAAGGATATGCTCAGTAAAGAAAAGCTTCAGGAAATTATAAAGAGAACTCAGTTTGGAGGTGGAGAGATAGTGGATCTTATGGGAACCTCTGCCTATCATGCTCCTGCAGCCTCCATAGTGGAAATGGTGGAAGCTATAGTTACGGACAACAAAAGGATACTTCCTTGTTCTGTTTACTTGGATGGTGAGGTTGGAGAATATTACGGAGTTAAAGGTGCGTGTGTGGGAGTTCCTGTAAAGCTCGGAAACTGCGGAGTAGAAGAAATAATAAAGATCCCCATGATACCGGAGGAGAGGGAAATGTGGGAAAAATCAGTTCAATCGGTAGTTAAAAACCTAAAAACAGTGGAAGAAATGCTAAACAAACTGGTTTAAAATGTATTAATAGAATGCTGTTTATACCTTTAAGGTTTTTGGTTTTACCTATAGCAGTACTGCTACTGGCAGGGGGCTTTGTCTTATACAAGCAGTGGGAAAGAAAAAGGGATCAGCAAGTTTCTTACTTGGAGTGGGAAATAAGAAAGTATCTTCAAAGTGGAGATTCAAAAAAGGTCAAGGACATGATAGAAGAAGGTTTAAAAAAGGGTGGTGCCTTTAAACCCTTGATCATTTCTTACTCACTGCAAGTAGGTACGGACAAAAAAGAAAGCGAGATAATCCAACAACTAATATCTAACCTCAAGGACGAAGAGCTGAGGGCTCTTTACACCGAAAGACTTGCTTTTGCTTACGTGAAAGAAGGGCAAAAAGAAAAAGCTCTGAAAGTGCTTGAATCCATAGAAAAGAAAAGGTTTAACCATCTTTCTGCCCAGCTGCTAAAGGCTCAGATACTTCTGGATATGGAAAAAAAGGACGAGGCAAAGACCACACTAAGTCAAGCCATCAAAGATTCAAAAAGTACCTATTGGTCAAACATTGCTAAGGTTCTCCTAAAGGAGATTGAAGGATGAAGCTTTTACTGGAGATAGGAACAGAAGAACTTCCCGCTAATGTAATAAACCTAGCGCTTAGCAGTCTTAAGGAAAGTTTAGAAAAGGTTTTGGGAGTTGGCATACAAAAAACTTATGGCACGCCAAGGCGCTTGGCGGTCATTACAGAAGACTTTGAAGACAAACCAGAGGAAAAGGAAGAACTAATATATGGACCACCTTTGGGCATAGCTTACAAGGAGGGGAAACCTACAAAGGCACTTCTTGGCTTTTTGGAGAGGGTTAAAGCTTCTTTGGATGAGGTTTTAGAAGTTGAGCGAGGGGGAGGAAAATACGTAGCGCTAAAGAGGGTCTATAAAGACAAAAGCCCTTTGGAAAGGCTTAAGGAAGAATTTGAAAGCATTTTGCTTTCCATACCTTTACCTAAGCGTATGAGATGGGACAGCAGTAGCTTGAGCTTTTCAAGACCAATAAGGTGGATATGTGCGCTTTATGGAGACAAAGTAGTGCCACTGAGTTTTGGTAAGCTAAAAGCCAGCAACCTAACCTTTGGACACAGATTCCTCTCAAAGGGTTCCATTTTAATAAAAAGTGCAGAGGAGTATGAAGAGAAGCTAAAAGAACACTGGGTTATTCCCTCATTCAAAGAAAGACTAGGACTTGTCTTGGAAATGCTAAGGGAGGAGTCGTATGCACTAAGAGGTATCCCAAAGTATCCAGAAGGTTTGCCAGAGGAGGTGGCCAATCTTTTGGAGTTTCCCTTTTCTGTTGTAGGCAGGTTTGAAGAAAAATATTTAGAGCTTCCAGAAAAGGTTTTGATTACTGTCCTTGCCCACCACCAAAGGTTTTTCTGCCTTGCCAACGAAGAGGACAAACTCATTCCGTGGTTTATCGCCTTTAGCAACAACGAGCCGAACAACAAAATCTTAGAAGGATACCAAAAGGTCTTAAGAGCCAGGCTAGAAGATGCCCTATTTTTCTACAGGGAAGATCTAAAGACACCATTAGAGAACCTGTTAGAAGGTTTGAAAGGAGTGATATTTCATCCAAAAGCAGGCAATATGTGGGAAAAAACCCAAAGGCTTATCTCTCTTTCTGAGAAAATAGCTATGATGCTTGGATTTGATCAAAAGACTATAGAAAAGGTCAAACGAGCTGCGTTCCTTTCTAAGGCAGACATCTTAACAAACATGGTTAAAGAGTTAGACGAACTTCAGGGATACATGGGTATGGTTTATGCCAAAGCTTGGGGAGAGGACGAAGAAGTGGCAAGAGCTATATACGAGCACTACTTTCCAAGAACACCTTCCGAAGAGGTTCCAGAAAGTCCTATTTCTCAGGTTCTATCCATAGCGGATAAGTTGGACAACCTTTACACGCTCATAAAAGCTGGAGAGATGCCCTCCGGAAGCTCAGATCCCTATGGGCTTAGGCGCAACGCCTACGGTATTTTTGCTATAATTCACAAACATCGCTATAACTTGGATTTAAGGGAGCTTCTGGAAGACCTACCGGAGGGTTTTGAAGAGTTTATAAAAAATAGGTTAGAAGCTTATTTAGAGCCATACGGTTATGATGTGGTCAGGGCGATGCTGGAAGTAAAGGACCCACTAAAACCGTATGAAATCATAAAGCTTACCGAAGAGCTTGCCAATCTAAAGGACTCGCAGAAATTTAAAGATATAGTAGAGGCTTACAAAAGGGTGGTGAAGATCTTGCCCAGTGGATGGGACGACGATTTTGTAGAGGAGGGTCTAATGCAGGAGGAGGAAGAAAAGGTTCTTTGGGAGAAAGTTAAAAAGTGGGAAACAGAAAAATTGGAAGTTTTAGACCTTTGGGATTTAAAACAGCCTGTTGATGTTTTTTTTGACAAAGTATTAGTTATGGATAAGAACCTTTCTTTAAGAAGAAACAGACTGGCTTTGCTCTACAGAATAAAAAAACTGTTTAACCGCTTTGCTGACTTTGAAAAAATAGTTTTTGAACAACCTTTGGAGGTTTGAGTATGAAAGATAAACTTGTAGTATGGTTAGACAGTGTAGGTATAGAGGATGTGCCGTTGGTTGGTGGAAAGAATGCGTCCTTGGGAGAAATGTTAAGGAATCTCTCCAGCTCAGGTATCAACATTCCCTACGGCTTTGTGGTAACATCTTACGCCTACTATGAGTTCCTAAGATACAACAAACTGGAGGAAGCCATAAGGAAGATCTTAGATGGTTTAGACCCAAACAATATACAGGACTTAGCAAAGAGGGGATATGAGGTAAGAGAGCTTATAAGAGGAGGAGAGTTTCCTCCAGAATTGGAAGAGTTGATTAAAAAATACTACTCTGAGCTATCTCAAAGGTATAACTCCTTTGCGGTTGATGTGGCGGTTAGGTCTTCGGCTACCGCAGAGGACCTACCCCATGCATCCTTTGCAGGACAGCAAGAAACCTATCTAAACGTAGTAGGTGCAGAGAATGTTCTAACTGCTGTAAAGAATGGGTTTGCTTCTCTTTTTACAGACAGAGCAATATCCTACAGACACTCCTTCGGATTTGACCACTTCAAAGTTGGCATAGCTATGGGCGTGCAAAAGATGGTTAGGTCTGATCTGGGTGCCTCTGGTGTTATGTTTACCTTAGATACAGAATCAGGCTTTAAGGACGCTGTGGTGATAAACGCTACCTACGGTTTAGGTGAGTTGTTGGTTCAAGGAATGGTAACTCCTGACGAGTACATGGTTTTCAAACCAACCCTTCAGGCGGGATACTCAGCCATAATAGAGAAAAAATTGGGTAGAAAAGACAGAAAAATGGTGTATGGCGCAGGTCAGGAAAGGACAAAGATAGTAAATGTGCCTTTAGCTGAGCAAAAACGCTTTGCTCTTACGGATGACGAAATCCTAAAACTTGCAAGATGGGCCATCCTCATAGAGGATTACTACACTAAGAAAAATGGCAGATGGATGCCAATGGACATAGAATGGGCAAAGGATGGTGTGTTAAACGAGCTGTTCATAGTTCAAGCCAGACCAGAAACTGTCCATTCAAGGAGAGAAGAAAACGTACTCAGAGTTTATAAATTTAGCGTACCTTTGGAAGAAAGGGTTAAGAAGAGAATACTGTACGGAATAGCCGTAGGAGACAAAATAGCCCATGGAAAGGTTAAAGTTATTCACGACCTAAAGGATGCAGGACAGTTTGAAGAAGGTGATATACTAGTTACAGACATCACCGACCCAGACTGGGAACCTATAATGAAAAAGGCCAGCGGTATTATAACAAACAGAGGGGGAAGGACAGCCCATGCGGCAATAGTTGCAAGGGAACTTGGCATTCCAGCAGTAGTTGGGACCCACAAGGCTACAGAGGTACTCAAAACCGGCGATATCATAACCCTCTCCTGCGCAGAGGGTGAAGTAGGTTATGTCTATGAAGGATACATACCTTACGAGGTGGACGAGATAAATCTAAGGGAAATACCCAGACCTAAAACAAGAGTTATGATGAATGTGGGAAATCCAGAGTCTGCTTTTAAGTATTCCTTTATACCCAACGATGGGGTAGGCTTGGCGAGGGAGGAGTTCATCATAGCAAACTACATAAAAATCCATCCTTTAGCTCTTTTGCACTATGAAGATTTGAAGGCTCTTGTAGGAAGGCTGGAAGAGTGTGGAGCTATTGATGATAAGGGCGTTTGCTCTATGGCTTCCATATACAAGCATGCGCAAGAGCCTTTGAAAAGCAAGTTAGCAAAAGGTAAAGATAAAAAACAGATAGCTCTAAGAAAACTCATCGAAGATATTGAAAATTTAACTTTTGGTTATGAAGATAAAACCCAATATTTCGTAAAGAAGTTATCTTACGGAATAGCCAAAATATCCGCTGCCTTCTATCCAAATCCTGTAATCGTGCGTTTTTCAGATTTTAAGTCTAACGAATATAAGGGTCTGATAGGAGGAGAGTTGTTTGAACCTGAAGAAGAAAACCCAATGCTAGGTTGGAGAGGTGCATCAAGGTATTATTCAGAAACCTACAAAGAAGCCTTTGGGCTTGAATGCCAAGCCATTCTCAGAGTTCGCAATAAAATGGGGCTTACAAATACTAAGGTTATGATTCCCTTTTGCAGAACACCAGAAGAGGGAGAAAAGGTGCTCAAAGTTATGGAGGAATATGGACTTAAAAAAGGAGAAAACGGGTTAGAGGTTTACGTGATGGCTGAATTACCATCTAACGTAATTCTTGCAGACAAGTTTGCAGAAATATTTGATGGTTTTTCGATAGGCTCCAACGATCTAACTCAGCTAACCCTTGGCTTGGACAGGGATTCAGGATTAGTAGCCCATCTTTACGATGAAAGAAACGAAGCGGTGAAAAGGCTCATATCCCAGCTTATAAAAGTAGCAAAAGAAAAAGAAAAGAAAGTAGGCATATGTGGTCAGGGTCCTTCCGATTTTCCAGACTTCGCCGAGTTTCTTGTAGAGGAGGGAATAGATAGCATTTCCCTAAATCCAGATTCAGTATTAAAGACCTTATTGATAATAATAGAATCCGAAAATAAAAGTAAGAGGGTGCGGATATGAAGCTTGTTGATAGTATCAAAAAATTAAGCCTTCCTTTACTCAAAAAGTCAAAACCTCGGATAGCCTTACAAGTGAGTCAGAGATTTATAAGGCTGCTTGGAAATACGGAAGGAAGAAAATCCCCGTTTCCACCCCAAGAAGTGATCTTTGAGGATGGTGACGAAAATAAAAAAATAACTGTGTTAAGGGATTTGGTGAATAAGTTTAGAATACAGGGAGAAGGCGTTATAACTTGCATACCAGCTACCGATGGCATACTAAAACTTTATAAATACCCATCAACTATAAATCAGAAAGACCTGGAAAGCGCCATAAGCTGGGTAATAAAGAGGGAACTAGCTCAGATAAAGGAGGAAACAGCATATGATTATTTCATTCTAAGGGATGACAAAATCCTAAACGTAGCCTTAGTAATGGTGCGTGCAGAATCTGTTAATAAACTGACTGATCTTATCCGTTCAGTGGGTTTAAGGCCTGAGATAGTGGATTACGAAATACTTGCCATCATAAATTACGGAATATATCATAAGCTTTCTATACCCTTCTCTATCTTGTATATTGACTATGATTACTCTATACTTCTGGCATATAATACTTCTAATCTTGGGTACTCGGTTATACATTGGAGTTATTGGGAATACAGTAAAAACAAAAATGAAGGGTTATTAGAAAGCTTTTTTGCGGAGGTTAGAAATCTACTCGTCATAAACGACATATCTAATATTTACGCCGCTGGCCCAGCCTTAGCCAACGAAAGCTTCCTAGAGCGATTGCTTGAAAATCTACCAGTATTAGGATTTTTGGATGCTGGAGAATTACCACCTAACTTCTTTATTCCATATATACTTAGTATAAGGGAGGAGTAAAAAATGATAAAGATTAACCTTTTTAAAGGAAAAAGGCCAGGAAAAGCAGAAGCACCACCAGCCAGGCCAACCCTCAGAGAAATAAAGATAGACCAGATTTTTAAATTAGTCAGGGCAGAATACTACCTTTCCATAGCTCTATGGTTGGGTGTTCTGGGCATAGGTGTGTGGTATTGGAAAACCTCAACACAGTTGACCGAAATTAAAAGAGAAATAGATCAGCTTCAGGCAGAGAAAAATAAACTAAGCGCTAAAGCTCAACGAATTGCCGAGGAAAAGAAGGAAATAGAAGCTGAAATAACTAGATTAAATAATGAAATAAACGCTTTGGACCGCAGTAAAGACATACTAATAGGTCTAAAAGAATTATACACTCCTTTCAACGACGTGTTTAAAACATTCTCATCCTCCGTTCCTCCCACTGGCTGGTTGATTACATACAGCCAAAATTTGGACACAGAAAATAGAAAAATAACTACAGAATTTGAATTAAGCTCTTTTGATTATGCTAGTATAAGCACTTATACAGGTGGTTTAAGAAAAGCTAATGGCGAAGTTTTTGTGAGTAGTATAGAAAGAAAAACAAATCCAAGCGGCTACGAGTACTATTTGGCTAAATTAACCGCAGAAAAAAATATTGGAGGGAAATGATGGAGAAGTTAAAAGCTCAGTGGCAAGCCCTTCCACAGTGGCAAAGGTTGGTAATTTTACTAATTTTGCCCGCCGCAATAATAGCATATACTTACCTGATGCTTCTGACTCCTTTAAGGGAAGAGATCGAAAAAAGTAGAAACGAAAGAGATCAGCTTATCTCACAGATAGAGGAATTAAAAAGATTAGCCGATCCAAAGGCTTTGGATTCACTGATAAAGCAGAAGCAAGAACTGGAAATCCTATTTTTGCAAAAGAGGCAAGAACTGGAAATGGTCGTTGGAGAAATTCCTTCTGAAAAAAATGTAGGCACAGTCTATAAAAGATTGGGATTGATAGCTAAAAATAATGGAGTAGTAATCCTTTCAGCAACGCTTGGAAAACCTGTTGAAATAGGGTATGATGTAGAGAAAGTAGAAGGGGGTAAGGGAGTTGTTAAGATAGTAAGAGATCAAGGGCAGACACAACAGCAACAGGCTGACAGCAAGCCTTCACCACAACAAGCTACTCCTTCCTCCATAGTTAAATACCCAACTGCAGAATTAAAATTTTCCTTCACTGGTAGTTATTCTCAGATAGTAAATTTTCTGAGAGATTTGGGTAAGGAAGGTTTTGTTTCCTATCCATATTCTCTAAGGGTTAGCAAGTTTGAGAGAGATAAGCTTAGAGGAGAAATTACTTTGTTCGTACTCATGAAGGAGGAGGACCTATGAGAGCTATAATTGTGCTATTGTTCGCTCTATTCATAGTTCACGCAAGAGAGCCTTTTACTGATTTGGAAGGTGTGGTAGGATACATAGTTGTAGAAAGGAAAGGAAAAGTAGAGAATTATTTAGTAGTTGAAGGGAAAGATGGTGGTTTTAGGATGGTAAAAGTTGATAAAAATCCTAAACAGTTTTTAAAAAAGGTAGAGGATGAATCGCAGAAAAAGTAGGCTAAAAGTAGGAGTTATAAGCTTAGGCTGTTCTAAAAATCTGGTGGATACGGAGATCTTATTGGGTAAGCTCAAACAAGCAGGAGTGGAATTTGCTAACGATCCTAAAAAGGCCGATACCATCATTGTAAACACCTGTGGGTTCATAAACCCAGCTAAAGAAGAAGCAATAGACTACATTCTCGAATATGCGGGGAATAAGAAAGTTATAGTGATGGGTTGTTTGGTAGAAAGATACAAACAGGAACTAATGAAAGAAATACCGGAAGTCGCAGCTTACTTTGGAACAGAAAGTTGGGATGAAATCTTGGAGTTTTTGGGACTCGAAAAAGTAAAAGAAAATAAAAGGATTCTTACAACACCAAAGTCCTATGCTTACCTTAAGATTTCCGAAGGCTGCAATCGCCTGTGTTCTTTCTGCACCATACCTCAAATAAGAGGCAAGTATAGATCTAAAACTATACAAGATTTAGTGGAAGAGGCTAAGTGGATAGCTCAGCAGGGAATTAAAGAAATATGCGTGGTTTCTCAAGATACTACCTATTACGGCAGGGATCTGTATGGAAAAAATGCAATAATTAAACTTCTTGAAGAGCTTGAAAAGATAGATGGTATAAACTGGATAAGGCTTCTGTATCTTTATCCAACGGATGTTAGCAATGATCTTATAAGCTACATAGCCAATTCTTCAAAAGTTCTTCCATACTTTGATATACCTCTTCAGCACATTTCTGACAGAGTTCTAAAAAGCATGAGAAGAGGTTACGATAAAAGCTTCGTAGAGAGGCTTGTAAATAGGATACTTTCTGCCATACCCAATGTGGTGCTAAGAACGAGCTTTATAGTGGGTTATCCGGAGGAAGAGCCTGAAGATTTTCAAGAGCTACTAGACTTTGTAGAGAAGGGTTACTTCTACTGGGTTGGTGTGTTCAGCTATTCCGCAGAGGAAGGAACTCCAGCGGAGGTGTTAGGAGATAGGATAAGCTATGAGGAAAAGGAAAGAAGAAAGAGCATTCTATACGAAGTTCAAAACGAGGTTATCCAGAGGAAAAATAGAGATCTACTAGGGAAAAAATTTCAGATGCTAGTGGATGGATACGACGAAGATCTGGGTATTGTGCCCGTTGGAAGACTTTGGTTTCAGGCACCAGAAGTGGATGGGATTTGTTATTTGGAAACCGAGTGGGAAGTTAAAGAGGGAGACTTGATAAGTGTGTTGGTAAAGGATTTCAAAGAGCAGGACCTATTGGTTGAGTTTGTAAGTGAGTGAAGGAGAAAAGAGAATAGAGTTGCACCTTTCCTCGCTCCCAGTGCCAAAAAGCAACAGATACATAAGGAAAAAAGGGGGGACAGTTTTTAAACCTCCCAGAATAAAAAACTGGGAAGCAAGAGCTATTTGGGAAATTAAGCAGCAATACAGTGGCGATCCATTGGATGGACCATTATCCATGGAAGTTATTCTGGTGCTACCAAATAGAAGAAAGAGAGACATTGACAACATGCTAAAAAGCCTTTGGGATGTGTTAGAAAAGGCAAAAGTCATAAAAAATGACAATCAGATATATGAAATAAGAACCATAAAGCAAATAGAAAAAAATGTGCAAAAAACTATCATCTACATAAAAAGGTTGGAATAATTATTGAGTGTTTCTTAAATATTCTGTAGGATCTAAAGGGATACCTTCCTTATTTCTAAGTTCAAAATAAAGCGCACAGTTCTCAGAGTTGTTTTTCCTTCCAACCAATGCAATTTGTTGGTTTTTGGATACTTGTTCCCCTCTTTTTACTAAGTTTTTTTGGTTATTTGCGTACAAAGATATGAACTCTCCATGGTCTAATATAATCATGTTTCCGTAAGCTTGTAGGTCACCCCCGCTATATATCACTTTCCCCTCCTCAACCGCTTTAACTGGGGTTCCGCACTCTGCAATTATTTTCACTCCCCTGTTATTTTTTGTAATTTCACCTTCTACAGGCAAGGGTAAACTGTTTTTTAGAATTTTCACATCCATTAGATTTTCTGTCTCTTTATGTTGTTCTCTTTCCTCCATTTTTTGTGGTGAAATGGGTTGGCGTACTTTCTCTTCTGACGCCGTAGCATGAATGTTGTTTTTAACTGGTATTTTTACAACCGTTCCCTTTTTCAACCATTTGTCTTTTAATTCTGGATTCAACCTCTCCAACTCTCTTTCCGAAAGGCCTAACTTTTTTGCCACATGTTCAAGTCTGGCAGTTTTTTTTACAACGTAAGTTTGATAGTTTTCAGTTATCTCCTTCTGATGTTTTATAGGCACTTTTACCTTTGTGCCTTTTGATAACCACTTTTGTTTCAATTCTGGGTTCAACTTTTCTAACTCTTCCTTAGAAATTCCTAAGCTTTTAGCTATGTGTTCCAGCCTGCCACCTTTCTTGACCGTATATATTTCATACTTTGTTGTCTCCTTTTCCTCTCTCTTTTCAACGCGAGGTACTTTTACCACAGTTCCCTTCTCCAACCACTTGCCTTTCAATTTTGGATTTAGCCTTTCCAACTCTCTTTCTGAAACTCCAAGCTTTTTAGCCAAATGCTCTAATCTACCACCCTTCTGAACTACGTAAGTTTCATAGTCTTTTGTCTGATTTTGAGTTCTTTTACTGACAGATCTAGCAGGTATCTTTATTTCCTGACCTTCTGATAGTTTGGTTGTTTTTAGGTTGTTAAAACTCTTTAACTCTCTCCAATCCACTCCGAATTTGTTTGCTATGCCTTCTAATGTATCTCCCCTTTTGACCTTATAAATAGCGTAATCTTTTGCACCCGGGTTTTTAGCCTTTGAAATGGGTATGCATATTTTTTTCCCTATTTTTAAGTTGTTAGGCTTGATACTTTTATTGGCTTTTAGTAGTTCTTGAGTTGTTATTCCGTAGCTTTTCGCTATCTTTTCCAGCGTTTCTCCACTTTTGACTTTGTGATATTTACATTCTTGAGCAAAGGACAAGTTGAATACAAGGCTAATACTTAATATAAAAACCTTTTTCTTCATGGCTTGCCACCTCCTTTATTATTTCCATTTTATCTACCCTTGCTCCTTCTGGACCTTCCCATAGTTTCCACACAAAGCTTTGAACTACATCTTCATGACCTTGAACGAAGACCTCCACCCTACCGTCTGGTAAGTTACGTACCCATCCTTCTAAGCCGTAGCTTTCACCCAGACGTTTGGTCCAACTTCTGAAGCCCACCCCTTGCACCCGACCAGATAGGAATACTCTGTAGGCCCTGATCATAAGGTTATTTTAACACTACAATAGGTACTAAACGTTTTCCTATTGTTAATAAACTAATTAACCCAATGCAGCTCTAAGGCTAAAAGTTATTATTAGAACATTCTGAAAAACCCTTTTGTTTTTATTTTTTTATATTGACAAATCGTTGTGTGTTGGTCTATAATTTACACTAAAAATTATTAAAGGAGGTGTGAAAAATGAAGAAGCTTCTTTTACTTGGAGTGGCAAGCCTAGCAGTATTTGCGGTATCTTGCCAGCAAAAGCCTGCTGAACAGCAGCAACAACCTGCTGAACAGCAACAGCAGCAACAGCAACCTGCCGAACAACAACAGCAGCAACAACCTGCTGAACAGCAACAGCAGCAACAACAACCTGCTGAACAACAACAGCAGCAGCAACCTGCTGGTGAGCAACAGCAACAACAGCAAAAGTAAGTCAAATATTTGGAGGGGCCTCCCCCTCCTTTGAAATTGGAGGGTGTGTATGTATGCCATAATCGAGACTGGTGGTAAGCAGTATATGGTATTTCAAGGAACGCGATTGAAGGTAGAAAAACTTCCTATCCAAGAAGGGCAAACCATAGAGCTAAAGCCAATACTCATTGGGAAGGAAGGTGGAAAAATTCAGCTTCAAAAAGGTAGAGTCATTGCGGAAGTGGTAAAGCACGGGAAAGGAAAAAAGGTAATTGTGTTTAAGTTTAAGTCTAAGAAGAACTACAAAAGATGGAGAGGACATAGGCAGTCTTTTACTGAACTGTTAATAAAAGAGATAAAGGAGGATTAACATGGCGTCTAAGGCAAGTGGTGGATCAACAAGAAATGGCAGAGATAGTCATTCGAAGAGATTAGGTGTTAAAAGATTTGGCGGTCAGTTGGTACGCGCTGGAAATATTTTAGTAAGGCAAAGAGGTACAAAAATATATCCAGGTCAAAATGTGGGTATGGGATCAGACTTTACACTCTATGCTTTAACGGATGGGATAGTTAAGTTCGAATCTAGAAGAAACAAAAAGTTTGTTAGTGTAATCCCTTTAACTCAATAAAAGCTATACCTTTTTCGCAATAGTTATATAAACTACCCCCATAAGTTTTCTGTTTGTATTTATTACCGCAAACCCAGCTGTCTCAAGTTCTTTTCTTAGTTCTTCCTCTCCAACGCTATTCTCCAAAGAATGTATAAAGAAATCCCATTTGTCCTTTCCAAATAAGATAATTCCTATAGGTTTCATTGGGAACCTCATAAGAAATACCAGTACGGGTGTTAACCAAAATCTGTTAATGTCCAGTATGGCTAGCCTTCCGTCTTTTACAAGTACTCTCTTTGCTTCCTTCAAGAATTTCTCCCTGCTGTGCAGGTGTCTGTAGACTAGAGATACAGTAAGATTTTTAAAGCTATTGTCTTTGAAAGGAAGATCTTCCGCATCAGCAAGAATGAAATAGCATTCCGCGCATTTCCCTTTTGCTATTTTTAGCATCTCAAAAGAAATATCTATACCTACCTTTAATCCTTCAGATTTTGATTGTACTAACACCTCCCCAGTACCTGTGCCAATGTCCAAAATACTGCCTTCCTTACTAAGGAAGCTCAACATATCTCTTTGCCAGTTTTTGATTTTTCCAAAGGTTACTAGGTTTAAAAAAAAGTCATAATATTTGCTTACTGAAGAAAAGACTTCTGAGACTATATCCTTTGCCATTCTAAAACCTCCACCTGAATATCCGAATAGGGCTCTTTTTGATACACATCCACTTTACCATCCTGATACAAAACCATCAAACCTAAAAGATAAGGCACAGGGTTTCTGTTCCCTACAAAGTCTAAAAAAGAAAAGGTTTTAATCCCTTGACTTATCAATTTTTCAAGCTCTTCGAGCGCCTTCTCAAACTTTGATACGTGTATGGGTATGGTTTTCCTTTTCTCGCCGTGCTTAATACTTTTCTTATATTCTTTTAATTTTTTTTTAATTTTTTTTATCTGATCAATTATTAGGCTCTGTGTCTCTACACTCTGAAGCTCATTTTTTTCCTCCTCCTCGAACATTTGGACTATTTCCTCCAGAGTGTATTTTTTTTCTTTTTTTCTTTTTGGTTCAGGAAACAACACATCTACCTGTTTTTTTAGTAAAAAAGCAGCAGCATAAATAGCCCTGGCTGGCACACGCAAGTCCAAAAGCTCCATCTTTTTTATCTCTTCCATATATAGACGTGCTAACTGTGCTATATCCACGTTCCATGGGTCTAAACGACCGTCTTCCACAAGTCTGTGGGCTATTGCAAAAGGATGCTCTTCATCGTACAACACTGCAGCCTCTCCTTGAAGTGGCTATACCGATTAGTTTAGTAAGTGTGTCCTTAAGATCCTTTCTATGAACTATTAAATCTATCATGCCCTTTTCAAGAAGGAACTCTGCTGTTTGGAACCCTTCAGGAAGCTGCTGCTTTATGGTTTGCTCTATAACCCTCGGACCTGCAAAGCCAATGAGAGATTGTGGTTCTGCCAGAATGATGTCTCCAAGGAAGGCAAAGCTGGCAGAAACACCACCCATTGTAGGGTTCGTTAAGACTGTTATATAAGGAACCTTCTTTTCCCTTAAAAAACTTACGCCGATGGATGTTTTTGCCATCTGCATAAGGGAAATGATGCCCTCTTGCATCCTTGCCCCACCGGAGGTTATTATAGCTACCAAGGGAAGGTTATTCTCCGCGCTATACAAACAGGCTCTGTAAAACCTTTCACCCACAACAGACCCCATGCTACCACCTATAAAGTTAAAGTCCATAACACAAAGCGCAACTTCTCTATCTACCAGATTCCCCTTAGCAACTATTAGAGCTTCCGTAAGATTGGTCTCTTTTTGAGCTTGAATTAGCCTATCTTTGTAAGGCTTTGTGTCTTTAAAATTTAAAGGATCAGAGGGAAGGATGTTTTCAAACATCAGAGAATAATTGGACAATAAAGATTGAATCCTCTCTAAGGAACCCATGGGAAAGTGGTAATTACATTTAGGACATACACTTAAGTTTTCCTTCAGCTCTGGCACATAAAGTATAGCCTTGCAAGAGGGACATTTAGTCCATAAAGCTTCCTTTTCTTGTTCTTTTTTTCTAAACCTGTCTAAGATGCCCATTAGCAAAGAAAATTTTACTATAATAGTCTTTGGTGATTCTTTACATTCTTGCTATAGCAACTGTTATCCTTTATTTTTACAACCTCGGTAGTTTTCAAGTATGGCAGCCTAACGAGGCTTTTTATGCAGAAGCAAGCAGACGTATGCTACTTACAGGAGATTATATAACCCCATACTACAATGAAGAGCTAAGATTTCAAAAACCCCCTCTTACCTATTGGCTGGTGGCTATTGGATACTGGCTATTTGGTATAAACGAGTTTGGACTAAGATTCTTTCATGCAATCTTAGGCTTAGGTACAGGCTTTATTACTTCCCTTTTGGCCTGGCTTCTGACAAAAGACCTTAGAGTTTCTGTCCTATCTTTCTTGATCTTAGTTTTGTCCTCACAGTTTTTTGTTAATGCTCACTATGCATCTCCAGAAGTGCCTTTAGCATTTTTCATATGTGCCACTTTAACCTCTTGGTATGCTTATTACAAAACTAAACGCCTTCACTTTTTGATCATAGCCTTTTTAAGCTCCTCCTTGGGTATGTTGGTAAAGGGGCCAGTAGCCTTTGTCATGCCTGCGCTTATAGTTTTTACTTTTTTGATTTTGGAAAGGCCAAGGGAGCTTTTGGACAAAAAATATTACTTGCTAACACCTTTTGCGCTGGCTCTAGGTCTTTGGTGGCATGTCTATCACTTTCTTGTACACGGAAGTGTTTTTTTGAAGGTTTTTCTCGCAGAGAACATTCAGAGAATCTATACGGGTAAAGAACCAGTATACTTTTACCTTTTGGACACTTTGGTAAGCTTTTTCCCTTACTCCCTTTTATTCTTTCCAGCTCTCTTTTGGTCTTTGCTAAAAGCAAGAAAAGAGCTAAAGTTCGTCACCCTTTGGATTCTTTCCTTTTTCTTGGTGTTTAGCTTGATAAAGAAGAAGATACCTCTCTACGTAATGCCTGCCTATCCAGCTATGGCAGTAGTAACTGCTTATTTCTTGATAAACAGTCCGTGGGAAAGGATAAAAAGATGGAACGGAATTTTCGTATCTTTACTGCTCTTTGCCCTTACAACCGTTGCAGTATTATACTTTGGGCTAAACAAAGTTTTCATATTACTCTCTATCGTCCCACTGCTTTTCCTCAAGGTTGAAGTTAGGTATGCTCCTGCATTAGCTATGGCTGTTTTTTACGTATTCCTTGCTGGTGCTATACTTCCCTATTTGGAAACTTTCAGAAAAACCAAAAACTTAGGAGAATTTATAAAAGAGCTTGATCCTGAAAGAGAATACCAGACCTATCAAATAGGTCATTTCCACCACAGCCTCCCTTTCTACGCAGAGAGGAGAATAATAAGGAATAAAACACCAGAAAAAAATTCTATAGTTATATTTGAGATAGGAAAGTTTGATGGATGCGAACCAATCAGAAAGTTCTACCTCTATAAAGGTTCTGAGTCCAGACTGTTTAAGTTTCTAATGGACTCCAAGAAGAATAAAAACTTTTCAGAATTTGGAGTTTGTCTTTATCTTTAGAATTTATGAAGGACAGATGGAAGGCTATTGCAAGCATACTACAAAAAGAAAGCAGTATAGAAATCATACCCTCCTATGAAGGATGGGGTACAGGCTATGATCCTGTTTATATACCCGTGCTTGAAATGTGGGCAAGGGGTGAGTTGGAAGATGTTCCCCCAATAGCTAAGGTTCCAAAAGGTATTGTGTTTAACGTTCGGGAGTTTTTAAAAAAAGACGACGAATATGCCCTAAGTGCTGTAAGGCACGAACTAACCTACCTTCTAAACACGGACCTTTTCTTGTGGAGGTTGGGTCAGAGGGAGTTTTTCAAGTTTGGCTATCCACCTACTTCTTTTGTAGTTTTATACTCTATCTTGGAGTCAATAAAGGCAGATGAGAACATAATCCAGGCTCGTCCTTTTGCGGAAAAGGTTTTAAGGTCTGAATGGAGTGAAAGACTAAAGCATGTAGAAGACTTATATCCACACCATCGGTTTGCCATAGCCTTTATTGAAGAGTGGTTGGGTTTGTCAGCCCTTCCCAAAAACCTTCAAAAAGCTTTCAGAGAATACTTAAAAGCTCAAAATAAAGAAGCATACTTAATTCTTGTAGACGAGGTTTTTGGAAAGTACATATCAACGATAGAGCGCTCCCAAGCTTTGAATCAGATAGACCTACTTTTGGAAGAGGCAAGGGGCAGGGTTAGGCAGGATGCTCACAGAGGAAGGATAATGACGGACGTTTTGAAAAAGCTCCCTCAGGACCTGCAGAACTTGATCCTCAGCTACAAAGATGAAAACTCAGAAAGGATAGACCCAGAGGATAGAGAAAGGATACTGGACTACTTAAAAAGCTTGCCTGAGTGGATGAGAGAATATTTAAAGCAGATGTCTTACTTGGATATGGTGGAAAGAGACGTGAGGTTCTTTAGCCACTTTCTTCCAAAAACCTTAGAGACAGAATTGGAACATAAGGGTTTTCTTCTGTTTATTCTAAAGCCGTGGAGTGCTAGCAGTCCAGTAGAAGGATCGAGCACAAGCCCAAGGCAAAGGAACCTTTCAGAAAGGGACAAAAGATATTTAAAGGAATACGGGTTAAGTGAAGAAGAGTTTAAAACCTTTCACCACATTTTAAAGGATGTGACTGTGTATGTAGAATCTTTTAAAAGAAAGTTTGAAAAGCTACTTCCGAAGGAAGAAGAAAACTGGAGTGGTGCATACTCCTCCGGAAGGCGCATAGACTTCAAGAAAATCCAAAGGGAAGTGCCTATAAAAAGGGGAATTTTTTACAAAAGGAGGGAAGTGCCAGAAAACAAAAAGCTTGCATTTAAACTGCTAATAGATCTGTCGTCATCCATGAAAAAAGAAAACAAGGCTGAGAATGCTCTCAAAGCACTCCTTCTATTTTCTGAAACTTTGCATACTTTGGGTATGCCCTTTTCTATATCCGCTTTTAATGATAGGGTCTATAATCTCAAGTCCTTTGAAGAAGATTATAAAAATACAAAGACAAACATACTAAACGCTCTTAATCTTTTGGGTGGGGGGACAAACTTAGAAAAAGTTCTAATTGAAGGCATGGACGAACTGGAGCTTTTCTGTAAAAAACAGAACATAAAAGGGGTGCTTATAGTCTTTTCTGATGGTGAGCCTACAAGAGGGCTCAAAGAAGAGTCGCTTAGAATGCTAATAAGAGAGCTAAAAGGCAAACTACCTGTAGTAGGCATAGGAGTTGGTAAGGAAAGAAACTTTGTGGAGGAGTATTTTGAAAAATCGGGAGTAAGGATCTCGGAAATATCAAAGATTCCACAGGCCTTTTCCAGAATAGTGGAAAACTACCTAAAAAGGCTTATTTCTGTTTAAACTATTATCCATGAAAGTTATTCATTACAGTCAGATAGTGGAGGCAGTTAAAGAGATTGCCATGCAGGCAAATTACAGCCTACCGCAGGATGTGGTAGTGGCATTCAAAGAGGCTTTAAACAGAGAAGAGTCAGAGTTAGGAAGGGAAGTTTTAAGGCAGATACTTTTAAACGCAGAGGTAGCAGAGCAAGAACAGATGGCATACTGTCAGGACACGGGAGTAGCTGTTGTTTTTGTGGAGATAGGTCAGGATGTGCATGTGGTAGGTGGGTCTCTAAAAGATGCCATAAACGAGGGGGTGCGCAGGGCTTACACGGAAGGGTATTTGAGGGCTTCTATGGTTTATGATCCTGTTTTTGAAAGAAAAAACACAAGGGACAACACTCCCGCTATAATACACTACGAGGTAGTTCCTGGAGACAAGCTTAGAATAGTTTTTGCACCAAAGGGTGCGGGGTCCGAGAACACCTCACGCTTGGCTATGCTAAAGCCTGCGGATGGTTGGGAAGGTGTAAAGAGATTTGTTTTGGAAACGGTAAAGTTAGCGGGTCCAAATGCATGTCCACCATTTACCGTTGGAGTGGGGATAGGTGGAAACTTCGAGTACTGTGCATTGCTGGCTAAAAAAGCCTTGCTAAGACCTGTAGGAGAAAGAAGTTCAGACCCAATAGCAAGAAAGATTGAGGAGGAGCTTTTGGAAGATATAAACAAACTTGGGTGGGGACCTATGGGTTTTGGAGGCACAACTACAGCCATAGACGTAAAAGTAGAGCTATATCCTTGTCATATAGCCTCTTTGCCAGTGGCGGTAAATATTCAGTGTCATGCCTCAAGACATGCAGAGGTAGAGCTTTGAAGTGGTTTCTAATTTTAGCCTTCATAGGTTTGATAACTGTTCTCTTCTTATCTGGACTTGCCTTTAGGTGGCTTAGAAGTGCTTTAAGCAAATACTTTTAGCGTCTGTTCCAGAGTTTTTCCCCATGCTTTTCTTTCATTTCCAACTCAAGCAGAAAAATATACTTTAAAAAGGTGTATATAAAGGCGGATATAGCTACCGCAAACCCTCTTAAACCATCTAAAAAACCCATTTGAAACAAAAATACCTTAAAAAAACTCCAAACTGGATTAAAAAGTAGATTATATATCCTAAACTTTTTACCCTTTCTGTAATTTATTTCTGCCATAATCTTTGCATACTTTATAGTTTTCTCATACTGATCAAAGAGGTTTTTGTAAGAGTAGTGGTATAAGTTTCCTCTGAGTTTTGATGCTTTACCTTTAAAAACCGCACTTTCGTGCAATTCCCCTTCAAAACTCACTGCTCCCTTTTTGAAAAGTCTAACCCTCCATTCTGGATACCAAGCATGCCTGAGAAACCCACCCAGATAATAAGTCTGCCTACATACCATAAAAACTTCAGCCTTGTTTGAGCTTATGGCCTCTCTTATGGAATCTCTCAACTCTTCCGAAACTTCTTCATCTGCATCCAGCACAAATATCCAATCTTTAGAGCACACCTGCACTCCCCTATTAAGCTGATTACTGTATCCATCCCAAGGATGATAAAAAACTTTTGCCCCTAAGCTCTTTGCCACGTTCACAGTAGCATCAGTAGAGCCTGAGTCAAGGACCACAATTTCGCTGGCTATGTCTTTTACACTCTCTATTGCCCTTGGCAAATTCTTCTCTTCGTTTTTTGTAAGTATTAGAACAGAGAGCTCTGCCATCTTGATAATATATCTCTGAGCAATGGATTAAACCTCTTTTCCCTTCCTATGGTTGTTCCTTCTCCGTGTCCGCACACTACCGATGTATCTTCCGGAATTTCTGAGATTACTCTGTGGAGAGATCTTTTTAGCTGTTGGAGGTCTCCGCCGGGCAGGTCCCACCTTCCAACAGAACTTCTAAAGAGCAAATCTCCCGCTATGAGAACCCTTTGATCTTCAATGTAAAAACAGCAATGTCCTGGTGTGTGTCCCGGTGTGTGCAAAACTTTAAGTTTTGTACTACCTACGAAAAGCTCCTGGCCATCTTCCAAAAAACCATCTGGCTCTGGACAAGGAAGATCTGCACCTACGTATTTATCAAAACCGTTCCATATTGGGTCGTTCAGCAAAAACACATCCGCCTTGTGCATAAGGAATGGAATTTTTAGCTGTTCTCTTAGCTTTTTTACCTGTCCCACGTGGTCTATGTGTCCGTGAGTTGCCAATATTAGCTTAGGTTCTGTGTTTTCTAAGGCTTTTAAAATGGCATCAGCGTCCGCCCCTGGGTCTATTACCGCAGATTGGCTGCTTTCCTCGTCTATGACCACAGAGCAGTTCATACTTAAGGGTCCCACAGGCAAAACTTTTAGTATCATTTTTTAAACAGCTCCGGTAATTTAAGAAGATACACGTAAATTCTCTTCCACTTACTCCACTCTATGGCTGGCAGGTTTGCCCCATAGGTTTTGTTTGGCTCCAAGTCTTTTGAAACACCCGATTTGGCAGCAACTTGCACGTTATCTCCAATATGCACATGATCCGCCACACCCACCTGCCCAGCTAAGACTACATTTTTACCAGTTTTTACGCTTCCAGACAATCCTACCTGACTGACTACTATGTTTCTTTCCCCTATCTCACAATTGTGAGCTATCATAACCAAGTTGTCTATCTTTGTTTCTCTGCCTATAACTGTGCTGTCAATCATAGCCCTGTCTATAGTGGTGTTTGCCCCTATCTCTACGTCATCCTCAATGATCACGTTACCTATATGGTTTAGTTTGAAAATACCTTCCTTTGTTATGTAATAGCCAAAGCCGTCTGCACCTATAACCGCTCCGCTATGCACTCTTACCCTTTTACCTATAACGGACCTTGGATACACCTTTACCCCGCTAAAAAGTATGCTTCCCTTGCCTATGTGAGTATAGTCCCCTATGTAGCAAAAAGGATATACCTTTACTCCGTCTTCTAAAACCACATGTTTTCCAACGTAAGCGAAGGGTCCCACATAAACATCCTTTCCTATGACCGCAGAATCCTCTACATAAGCATTAGGAGAAATTCCAGAAGGGTGCTCTTCCTTAAAGTAGAAGTTAAGAAACCTTGCCAGAGAAAGCTTTACATCTTCTACAAGTATATAGCTTTCGTGATTGACTTTTTGAGAAACCACCACCGTTATTTCTCTCTTTTCCCTTACGTTTTCAAAATCTCTAAGAGAGGGACAAAAAATTATGGTGCCTTCCTCTGGTCTTTGGACGGAGGAGATCCCTTTTAGCCTTAAGTCCTTTCCAAATAGCTTGCCACCTATACGCTGTGCTACCTCGGATGCAGTAAAGTTCATACTCACTCCTTCTTAGGAACCAGCCTATAAAACCTCTTCTTCCCTAACTGTATTTTAAGCTCTTGGAGAACTTCAATTTCCTGAAAAGGATCTTCTATCTTCCTTCCGTTTATCCTAAAACCTCCACCTTCTATAACCCTTCTTGCGGAGTTTTTTGAAGGTTCCAAGCCAAGCTCAAATAAAAGCTCGTAAGCCTTTCTTCTGTGGCCAAAGGGCACCTCTAAAACTGGTGCATCCTCCGGAAACTCCCTTTCAGAAAAGGTCTTTACAAAAAACTCTAAAGCCCTGTCCGCATCCTCTTTTCCGTGGAAACGCTGAACTATGGTATAAGCAAGCTGTTTTTTTGCATCCATAGGATGCATACTCTTTTTAAACTCCTCTATCTCCTCTTTGCTATAGTCTGTAAGCAAAAGGTAATAATCCCACATAAGCTCGTCAGATATAGACATGATTTTACCAAACATAATTTCTGGTTCTTCTGTTATACCTACGTAATTTCCGTATGACTTGGACATCTTTTTAACTCCATCCAAGCCCACTAACAGGGGAAGGGTAATGCATACTTGGGGTTCTTGTCCATAAGCTCTCTGCAAGTCCCTTCCCACCAAAAGGTTAAACTTTTGGTCTGTTCCGCCAAGCTCCACATCCGCCTTTAAAACAACCGAATCGTAGCCCTGAAGCAACGGATAGATGAACTCATGGATGAATATAGGGTTTCCCTCCCTGAAGCGCTTGGAAAAGTCATCCCTTTCAAGCATTCTCGCCACCGTGTACTTTCCAGCCAACTTTATTAGCCCATCAGTGCCGAGTTCTGAAAGCCAGGTGCTATTGAAGACTATGTTCGTCTTTTCTGGGTCAAGTATTTTAAAAACCTGATGCTCATAAGTTTTTGCATTCTCTAAGACTTCTTCTCTTGAAAGCGGAGGCCTTGTTTCACTTCTTCCGGTTGGGTCCCCTATCATAGCAGTGAAGTCTCCTATCACAAAATAGACCTCGTGTCCAAGCTGCTGAAATTGTCTGAGTTTTTGAAGCAAGACAGTATGTCCGAGATGAAGGTCCGGAGCGGTGGGATCAAAGCCAGCTTTTATCCGAAGGGGCTTACCCTTTTTTAGCTTTTCTACGAGCTCTTCCTCTTCTATGATTTCCGAAACGCCCTCTTTTATCAGGCTAAGCGATTTTTCTATAGGCATCATAGCTTCTTTTTATTTTAAGCCAAACTGTTAGAGTTAATTTGTGTAATTTTGGGTAGGCTAATTTTATAAAAAACGATAAAAAAGTTAAGAAATTATTTAGTTTGGACTTGACAAAAGGAAAAATGTGATTTATATCAATAATTAGAATCCTATAAGGAGGTGCAAGGATGGCGCATGAGGGAGCACATGCAGCGCATCACGAGACGAGCCCTTGGGGCTTACCAGTAGGTTTGGTGCCACTTGTCCTTTCTCTGGCGGCGGTTGCTTACTTTGGCTGGGGATGGAGCCTTGTAGGGCTCATCCTTGCAGGCGTAGCCCTCGTCCTCTTGGTCATAGGTGTGGTTGGATGGGCCAATGAGCACTTTTCAAAGGAACAGGATCAGGGACATGGTTTTCAGGGGATGGTTTGGTTTGTCTTTGCGGAAATCGTCATATTCGGTTCCATCTTTGCAGGCTTTTGGATGGCAAGAGTCGCCCATGCTACCGAGTGGGTCACAAAGTGGATCCCTGAAGGTGGAATGAACTTGCCTCTTGTTGGACTTCTTACCCTAATTCTTTGGGCATCCAGCTACACCATCTACAGAGCGGAACATTCCTTGGAGCACAACGACCTGGGCGGATACCGCATGTGGCTTGTAGCCACTATGGTTTTGGGCACCCTGTTCTTGGTTATTCACATTTGGGAGTGGATGCATCTGTGGGAAAAGGGCTTTACTATTAGCGCCAACATGTATGGCACGGGCTTTTACACGCTAACAGGTGTTCACGCCTCTCACGTTATCGTAGGTATAGGTATGCAGTTGGTACTTTTATTAACCAGTGGTAAAGCCTTAGGAAAGGTGACGCCCATAAAGGCGGCAAGTTTCTACTGGCACTTTGTGGATTTGGCTTGGCTTTTGGTAGCTGGTACCGCTTACATAGTGGGTTCTTACGGGACTTTTTAAGCCATGAGGTGGGTTTTAGCCCTGATTGTCCTGTTGGGGTCCGTTTGGGCAGTTCCCTCGCCTAAAAGCCATGAAGGCTTCTTTGACCCGAGCATTTTACAGATAGAGGAAGAGAAATATTTGGGCAATCGTGTTGCGGATGTGGAGTTTGTGGATGAAAGAGGAAATACCCATAGGCTCTTGAACTACATCAAAGGACATCCCACCGCTCTGATCTTGGGCTACTACACCTGCGATTCTGCATGCCCTCTTATAATCAAAAACGCCATAGAAGCTTCCAAAGGAGTAGGGAAGGATTTTAAAGGCGTGGTCCTTTCCTTTGACAAGGAGGACACTCTAAGAGACCTGCAGGAGTTCAAAAGGAAACTCGGGATCTCCTCCGACAGATGGACCTTTGGCATTATGAAGGAAGAGGACATCAAAAAACTTTCTGAATCCGTGGGCTACAGGTTCTTTTACTCGAGGCAAGATAGAGTCTTTGTCCATCCAAACGTGGTTATGTTCTTAGACCCAGAGGGAAAGGTATCAAGATACTTGTATGGTATATCCCCAAGGGAGATAGACTTCAGAATCGCCTTGGCAGAAGCTGAGACCTTTAGGATCACAAAAAACACCATAGTGGATGTAGCCTTCATGGTTTGCTATAAATACGACCCCAACACGGGTAAATACGGGCTAAACCCGATAGTTTTGTTTGCTATAGCTGGCCTAAGCTTGGGTGGCTTTACCCTTGCTTACGCTTTTATTAAAAGAACCAAGGAGGTGCAACCATGAAGTATCTTTTGGCTTTGCTGGCTCTTGTGGGGTCAGTGTTTGCAGAGGAAGTGCTTGCCTATCCCAGAGCCTACTGGGAAAACTCCGTAAAGGTTTGGTTCTGGGTGGCGGTGCTTATTTACCTTGTAGTAGCTATTCCATCCATCTACTTTGCCATTAAGTATCGTTACAAAAAGGGAGAACGTGAGGAAGGAGAGCACATTGAAGGAAACACAGCCCTTGAGGTCGTCTGGACTGTTATACCCATCATAATAGTGCTTTTCCTCGGAACTTACTCCTTTGCAAATTTTGTAAAGCAAAGGAATGCTCCAGAGGGTGCTATGGAGATCAAAGTAGTTGCTTTCATGTGGGGATGGGAGTTTGAATATCCAAACGGAAAGAAGGTTTACGCCTTCTTTAACCAGGAGGGATATACCGCACCAGAAGAGCAAAAGGCATACATTCCCGCAGGAAAGCCCGTTAAGGTATATTTGACCTCAAGGGATGTGATCCATTCTTTCTTTGTCCATCCCGCAAAGATCACAGAAGACGCGGTGCCCGGAAGGATCACAAAGCTTTGGTTCCAGATCAACAAGCCAGGTGAATACTTCGTATTCTGCAGAGAGTACTGCGGAACCTGGCACTCTCGTATGTTTGCCATCCTAAAGGTGGTGCCAGAGGAAGAGTTCAAAAAATGGCTTGGAGAAGGACAAGCCGCAGAACAAACTCCTCAGCAAACAACTCAATAAAATAAAGGAGGTGCGACCATGGCGGTAGCTAAGGTTCCTTCAGTCCCATGGTACGGAGCCACTTTAAAAGAGTGGCTCTTTACCACAGACCACAAAAAGGTGGGTATGCTCTACCTTGTAACTTCACTGCTCTACTTTGCGGTAGCTGGGCTCTTTGGTTTGCTCATCAGGTTCGAGCAAACTGTGCCCGGCATACAGCTTCCTGGACTCTTTGGTAAGACAGGTGCAGACTTGTACAACTACCTGCTAACAGGACACGGTGCGGTCTTACTGCTCTGGTGGGCAGTTAACGTATGGGTGGGTGGATTTGCGAACATATTGGTTCCCTTGATGATAGGGGCAAAGGATTTGGCCTTTCCAAGACTCAACGCCTTTGGATACTGGGCCTTCTTCGGCGCAAGCGTCTTGGTGCTTTTAACACTTATACCCCAAAACTGGATTATGATGCTATGGACAGGGTATCCACCATACTCCTTGAACGAAAACGCGGGTTCTACAGTCCTTTACATAATGATAGTTACCCTTTATGGGATATCTTCAACCGCTGGTTCAGTAAACATGATCACCACCATCGTTAGCCTCAGGGCCAAGGGACTGGGTTGGACAAAGTTAAACCTGTTCGTGCATACCATAATGGCAGCAAGTCTTATAAACCTCTTTGGAGTGCCGGCATTACTTGGTGCAGGCGTGCTACTGTTTACTGACAAATACCTTGGAACAAACTTCTACAATCCAGCTTTGGGTGGAGACCCACTACTGTATCAGCACCTTCTTTGGTTTTACTCCCACCCAGTTGTTTACATAATGATCTTGCCAGCCTTTGGTGTATTCTCTGAAGTTATCTCCACCATGTCCAGAAAACCCATCTTTGGTTACATATCCATGATGTTTGCTATATACGCCATAGCTTTGGTAGGATTCTCCACATGGGTACACCACATGTTCGTCTCCGGTGTGCCAGACTGGACTAGGGTTATCTTCTCATACACCACACTGTTTGTTGCAGTGCCAACCGGTATAAAGATCTTCAACTGGGTTGCAACCCTGCACAAGGGAGCCATAAGGTTCAACTCTCCAATGCTCTTTACCTTGGGTGGGATCCTCATGTTCCTAATAGGGGGTCTTACCGGTATTCCAAACGCTATGGTTTCCATAGACTTGGGTATATCTGACTCTTTGTTCGTCGTAGGACACTTTCACTACGTGCTTGGTATGGCTTTGACCTTTGGAGCCTTCAGCGGTATGTATTACTGGTATCCAAAGATCATAGGCAAAATGTATTCAGAAAGACTTGCAAAGCTGAGCTTTTGGCTGATGCTCATAGGTGCTAACATCTTCTACTTCTTCCAAATGTATATGGGTATGGTTCATGGTATGCCCAGAAGGTATCCAGACTATCCACCTATAGCAGAGTGGGTTAGCTTGATGCAAATTCAAACGGTGGGTGCGGTAATACTGGGAATTGGTGTGCTTTTGAGCTTCATCAACTGGATCAAGAGCCTGTGGGGTCCAAAGGCTCCAGATAACCCTTGGGGATCTCCATCCCTTGAGTGGACAAAGACGGACACACCCGTAGGTCCTCATAACTTCAAGGAGTATCCAATAGAAGTGCCAGAAGATTGGCATCCTTATGCTTACTACAAAGGCTATCACACTCATATATAAGCTTTATGGTGCGCCTCGTGCTGTGGCTACTTTTCCCGCCCCATCGGGCGGGGCTTTGTAAAGGAGGACTTTTATGGATGAAACAAGGCAAAGAAGGGTTAGAATAGTTGGAACACTTGTGGGGCTTTTTGTTCTTGCCAGTTTTCTAACTGGACTTCTTGGTATGGCTCTTTCAGAAAAGAATAGGGAGTATTTCATATACAGGCTTAAAAACGTGAAAAACCTCCCTCTATTTAAGCCTACAGAACTACCAAAGGAAAGCCGATGAGTGAAATAGGGCATCTTCTGATATTTGCTTCGAGGCTCTTTGAGGTCTTTGGTTTTCTTATGGTGATCCTCTTTATCTTTAAGGGTATAGCTCTTAAATACGTGTTCATTACAGCGGGAATTACCACCTCTGGCATTCTTCTTTCTCTTTTTGGTTTCTTAAGCGGAAGGATCTCTGCCCTTCAGTCTTTTGCAATAGAGGGTGTCTTTGCTGGGTTTATATTAGCTTTGGCTTTCCACGCCTTTATGGAAAAGAGGGAAGAGAGGCGAAGACTTCCCAAACCACCAGAAAAGGTTAGGTGTCCAGTCTGCATGGGTTTTGTAAAAAAAGAAGATCAATACTGCGTAGCCAGAGAAGGAAAAGATTTACTATACTTTGACACGGAAGAGCACCTAAGGAGATTTTTAGAAGACTTAGCAGAATACAAAAAACTTAGAAAGCTAAACATTAAGAAAATAGAAGACGTTTATATTAAAGGTTGGAGCCAGTGGAAAAAGGTTGAAGAATACATAAACGGTGGTTAAAATACAAAGAGGGAGGTAAGAGGTTTGGAGTGGCACACCTGCGGTGCTAAAGGACGTAGCTGTCCCCAACGTGCTAATAGTTTATGGATCAAAGGAAGACCCAGAGGTAGTAGCCCAGGCGGGGAAGCTTGCCTTCTACTGAAGTCCCTTGGGACTCTCTGCCTGTGGTAAAAACATGGCTCTGGCTGGACCTATGGTAGCCCAGTGGTCCGATGAGCTGAAAGCTGTGGTTAGAAAGAGAAATGCCATACTATACGCAGAACTACCAAAGGCTTTGGAGGAAAGGAACAAAGATAAGGCGGTGGAGCTCTGGAAGGAGGCTATGCTTACGTGCTATCAATGCCACCAAGGTATAGGTATTCCCCAAGTGAGAAAGTTTAAACCCGTAGAGGAAATACACGCAAAACATCAAAGGATAGCAGAAGCTTTTGGTTTGGTAAAGGTGGTTGGGAATGAAAAATCTTGCATAGCCTGTCATGCTGGTCAAACTCAGGTGAGAGGCTATAAGTGAAAAGAGTAATAGTTCTCTCCCTTTTTTTTCCCTTTCTTTTGATTTTTCTTTGCGTTAGGCTTGCCTTTACAGAGTTATTTGTGGAGCTAAACTACAGATTTGGGGACCTTCCACCCGATAGGTGGGGTATGGGATATGAGGAAAGGCTCAGTA
>Ga0209821_100024_pt1 | contig 39445 bp, 42 predicted proteins | sample SSWtaG_3_FD_184118 | JGI IMG/M metagenome (GOLD analysis project Ga0209821, IMG submission 184118) | Hot spring microbial communities from Sandy's Spring West, USA to study Microbial Dark Matter (Phase II) - SSWTFFsm_matched (SPAdes)... | ecosystem: Environmental > Aquatic > Thermal springs > Hot... | reverse complement strand
CTAAGAGCTGCAGAAACAGGGCACCTGGTTTTTGGGACCTTGCATACAAACACCGCCATTTCCACAATTACCCGTATAATAGATGTTTTTCCACCAAGCCAACAGGAACAAATCAGAATACAGTTGTCCTTTGTGTTGCAGGGTGTTATCTCCCAGAAGCTAATACCTAAGATTGGTGGGGGTCGTGTTTTGGCATATGAACTGCTCATCCCAAACACAGCCATAAGGAACTTAATAAGGGAAAACAAACTGCAGCAAGTTTATTCTTTAATGCAAAGTGGCCAAAGTGAAAGCGGCATGCAAACTATGAATCAATCTCTTTTCTCCCTTTACAAAAGAGGTCTAATAACCTTGGAAGATGCCTACAAGTACTCTCCAGATATCAAGGAACTTGAGCGTATGCTTGGTTTAAGAGGATAAACATGCCAAGGTTTAGGTACAAAGTTATAGATGAAGCAGGAAACATAATAGAACAGGAAGGAAATTATCCTAGCGAAGATGAGCTCTTGGTTGAGCTTTCTAAGGGTAATTATTCCCTAGTCCAAATAGAAAGGCTTGATAAAGGAGAAAAGAAGGTTGGAGAAAAGGAAAGTGTACGTATAAAACTACCCTTTGGTGGTGTAAGTGATAGGGACATATCCATATTCTGCAGACAGTTAGGAACTATGGTTAACGCTGGGTTAAATCTGGTAGACGCTTTAAACATTATAGCAGATCAAACGCCTAATAAAAGACTTGCATCCGCAGCAAAGGATGTAGCCACTAGGATAAATGAAGGGATGGGAGTATCGGCTGCAATGCAAAGGCACCCCAATGTTTTCCCAGAGTTTGTGGTAAACCTTGTAAAAGTGGGTGAAGAAACTGGAAATTTAGATGCTTCCCTGATTAAAGCTGCGGATTATTACGAAAAGATCGCTATGATCAAAAGCAAGATAAAGAGCGCTTCTTTTTATCCCACCTTTGTAGTTGTGGTAGCTACCTTTATAGTTTCAGGCATACTGTATTTTCTAGTTCCGACTTTTGCCGAGATTTACTCCAGCTTAGGAGGAGAACTGCCTCTGCCAACCCAGATGCTGATTGCAGCATCAAACGCCTTGAGAAACAGTCTTCCAACGGTGATAATTTCAATAGTTGCTTTTTCGCTTGTATTTAGGTATTTATACCGCAATAACTACGCTTTTAGAAAAGGTGTACATAAGCTTTCCTTAAGAGTGCCAAAGATGAATGATTTGGTTGTAAAAAGCACAATGGCTAAGTTTGCTAGAACGATGGCCGCTCTGTTTTCCGCCGGTGTAGCTTTGGAAAGGGCTTTTGAAGTAGCAGGACAGACAACGGACAACTTAGTCATAAAAGAGGCGGTAGAGCAGGCAAAAAAGGAAGTTATAGAAGGAGAACCTATGTACAGAGCCCTGGAAAAGACTGGCCTTTTCCCAAAAGTAGTCATAGCTATGATAAAGGTCGGTGAAGACACTGGCCGACTTGACGACATGCTGGAAACCATAGCCAGATTTTACGAGGATGAGTTTGATAAAACTGTGGATGGAATGATAAAGCTTATAGAACCCATGCTTATAGTGTTTATAGGTGGTGTGGTAGGTCTTATATTAATCGCACTGTATATGCCCATATTCAAGATGGGTGAGCTGATAAAGACTTAAGTAGTGTATTCTGAATTTATTCTTATGTAATCATAGGAAAGATCTGAGGAATAATAAACCCAGCTCTCTTTTCCTTCCCCCAGGTCTATTGTTATCTCTATTTCTTTGTTTTCCTCTAAGTATCTTTTTGCTCCTTCTACTGCCTTTGGATGGGCCTTTCCGTCATATACCAAATGATTGCCTATATAAACCTTCATTTTAAACTGGTCTATGGGAAAGGGAGTAGAGCCTGCAGCCGCCACGATCCTTCCCCAATTTGGGTCTTTTCCAAAGATAGCAGTCTTAACGAGATTGGATGTTGCCACTTTCTCAGCTATAGCCTTAGCCTTTATGCTCAAGGATGCATTTTTTACAATGACCTTTATTATCTTGGTTGCACCCTCTCCATCTTCCACTATCTTTTTTGCCAAGTTTAACGAAACTTCTTCTACTGCTTGTCTTACATTCTCCAAATCTTCTTTTAAGACTCCAAGGCTTATTAAGCCAAAGCTATCGTTGGTGCTGGTGCAAGCATCTACGGTTATAGAGTTAAATGTCTTTTCGTTTATTTCTCTGTGAAGTTCCGTAAGCGTTAAACTGTCAATGTCTGCATTAGTAAATACAAAGCTAAGCATGGTAGCCATATTAGGGTGTATCATACCTGCACCCTTCGCAAAACCAAAAACCTCTAAGCTACCTTTTTTTACAAAATCATACTTAGGGAATCTGTCCGTTGTAGAGATAACCTGGCTCGCCCTTTTTAAATCCAAAGGCTCCAATATTTTACAAGCAGATGTTATTCCCTTTAACACATCTTCAATAGGAAGAGGCTTGCCTATAACCCCTGTGGAAAAAACAAGAACCTCCTTATGGTCAATGTCCAAATGCTTTGCCACCTCTCTTGCCATCATTTCTGCATGCATTATACCTTCCTGACCTACTCCGCAGTTAGCATTTCCACTGTTTATAACCATAGCTCTTATTCTATCTGTTCCTCTAAGCACCTTTTCTGAGTACAAAACGCTGGCGGACTTAAAATGGTTGCTCGTAAATAAAAAGGAAGCATTACAGGACTGAGGAAGGAGGATAACGAGTATGTCTGGCTCTCCACTTTTCTTCAAACCTGCTTTACCTAATCCCATAAGAATATCCATGGGATAGATTATAACCTCAATGGAAACCTGTCCTAAGTGTGGAAGACTTTTAGAGATAATAGAATGCTGTGGGGGTGGTATATTTCTATGCGAAGCTTGCAAAGAATACTTTTACCCAGGGGAGCTTATAAATATTCAAACTCTCTCTGAGGAGGTCTCAGAAGAAGATCACGGGCCACCTGCTCAGGTGGAATGTTTTCAACCACAACCTGATAAACAGCCCAAGATATAGGAGCGTATATTTTTAGCTCTTCCGTTAGTTTTTTTACAGCTTTAACTGTTTCTTTGCCCTCCACAACCTGCCCTATGCGAGCTTCTGCCTCTTCTACACTCAATCCTTGCCCTAACAAAAAGCCAAAGGTTCTGTTTCTGGATTTAGAAGAAGTGGAAGTTAGCACTAAATCTCCCAAACCAGAAAGCCCGTAAAAGGTTTCCTTTTTACCCCCCAAAGAAGATCCTATTCTAACTATCTCCGCCAAACCGCGGGTTATCAAAGAAGCCCTAGCATTGTCTCCAAAACCGAGACCGTCCGATATACCACACGCAATAGCTATCACATTCTTTAAAGCACCACCTAACTCAACACCCACTGTATCTTCAGAAAGATAAACTCTGAAAGTTTCAGAATGGAATACACCTCTTAATTCCTTTAAAGTATCCAAGTCTTTTCCCGCAAGCACCACTGCACAAGGAAGCCCCTTTGCCACCTCTTCCGCAAAGGATGGGCCAGACAGAACGAAGGTCTTGCAGTCTCGGCAGAGCTCTTGAACTATCTGAGAAACTCTTTTGGAAGTCCCCACCTCCAATCCTTTGGAGGCAGATACTACCACCTTTCCTCTAAGGTTTGGCTTTTCCAGCACCCCCCTTATTACTTGCACTGGAAGGGCTATCACTATAAGATCAGAAAATTCTATGGCTTCATCCAATACGTTGGTGGCTCTTGGATTTTTCGCAAACTCCATCCCCCAGTATGCATCCTTACCCTTTCTTAAGCTTTCAACCACAGCCGAATTTCTATCAAAGAAAATTATCTCAAAGCCTTTTTTTGAAAGATGCAGTCCAAGAGCTGTTCCCCACCGCCCACCACCTAAAATAGTTAGCTTACCCATTGTCCTCCACGTCTACCAGTATTAATCTCCTTGGATTTCTTAAGTCTATTTGATATGCCACTTTTCCTTCTATACGACCTTTTTTGAGAATCTTTCTTTTTAGATCTTTGTCCCAGCACAGAAAGAGATTGTATTTATCTGACCTTAGCTCAAGTTTGTTCTCATCGCAACTGATCGGCACGAGTCTAACATCACACATAAAGGTAGGCGCTGGGAAACCCTCTCCAAAGGGCTCAAGCTTGTGAAGGTCTTCTATTAACCTTGAAGTTATAGACTCTGGCTGTAGAGCCATATCTATTTCAAGAGTGGGAAGGTCCTGTACATCCACAAAAACCTCTTCAACCAATTCTTTAAAGATAGGTATCTTTTCCTTCTCAATGGTTAATCCCACCGCATAAGCGTGCCCGCCCCATCTAAGGAATAGATGGGAGATCTTACTTAAACCTTCGTAAACGTTTATTCCATTGGCGCTTCTTACAGAGCCAACAGCGTGATCCCCCACAACAAAGACAGCCGCCGGCTTTTGAAACATGGAAGAAAGTCTTCCTGCCAAAATACCAGCCACGCCCCCAGCCCAACTGTCCAGAACAACCACGATAAACCTTCTGTCCTCCTGCAATAAAGCCTGCTTTAGAGCCAACTCATAAGCTTTCTGAGCTATAAGCTTTCTTCTTTGATTTATCTCCTCTATTTTCTTTGCAAAAGCCTTTGCCCTATCTTCATCTTCCGCTAAAAACAGCTTTAGAGCTATGGAAGGTCTTGATACCCTCCCAGGAGCGTTCAGCCTTGGGACTATAGAAAAGGATATGTCCCTTGAAGTTATAGCGCCGTTTATTCCCGCAGTTTCCATCAAGGCCTTTATACCGTGGGAAACTATAAGCCCTTTTTGAATGTATTCAAGACATCTTATACCATAAGACACTATTATCCTGTTTAGCACGTTCAAAGGCATAAAATCCGCCAGCGTGCCTATGGCGGGTATGTACATGTCTACCCTTGGGTCATAACTCATGTTCAACTCTTTGGATAGGACTGCTGTAAGGTAAAAGACCAAACTGGCGGAGGACAGCTCTTTAAATTCTGTTGGTAAATCTTCAATTAGCTTAGGATTCACTAAAATAGTAGTTGGTATATCTTCTCCGATATTGTGATGGTCTATAACTATAGAATCCTTACCAAATGCCTTAAGCTCCTCCACTGCCGTTGTTCCGTTATCTATGGTTATGAGTAAATCTGCGTACTTTGAAAACTTATCTACCAGCTTTTTGTTCAGGCCATAACCAGACTGCCTGCTTGGGACTATTGGAATTGCGGTAGCTCCTGCAGCTTTTAGGAACTTATAAAGCAACGCTGTCCCTGTTATACCATCCACATCGTAATCACCAAACAGAATTATCTTCTCCTTTTTTAATATGGCCCTCTTTATCCTATCCACGGCTCTACTTAGGTTGGGTATGCTGTAAGGGGGGGAAAGATTTTTTAACCTTAGGTCTAAGGCAGATTCATCCACACCTCTGTTTGCCAAAATTTGAGCTACTATGGGTCCAAGGCTATGTATTTTGTCTGCATCAGGTTTTATTAATTCGCTTAACAATACCCAACTTTTACCCGAAAGTCCTCTCATTTAAAAGCTCCTCAGACCACTTTCCTATACTGCCCGCACCCATAAAAAGCAAGACACAGTCCTTAGCATGTTCTTCCAACCATGAAAAGAGCTCTTCTTTTTCTGAAATATACATGCACTGTGCTTTCTCTGCCAGGGTCTTTGAGGATACACCAAAGACGTTCTCCTCTCCTGCTGGATATATATCCGTAACTATACAGATGTCCGCCAGTTTTAAAACCTTCACAAACTCGTCAAACAGATGGTAGGTTCTTGAGTATCTGTGTGGTTGGAAAACCAATAATGTCTTTTTTCCAGGATAAAGTTCCCTTAAGCTATCTAAAACCACCCTTATCTCCGTTGGATGATGTCCGTAGTCGTCGTAAACTACACATCCATTGAACTCTCCCTTAAATTCCAACCTTCTTTCTGCGTTCTTAAAGTGCGCCAAAGCGTCAAATATAATCCTGGGTTTTATATCCATTTCAAGACATACAGATATGCAAGCCAAAGCATTGTAGATATTATGTTTTCCCGGCACACCGAGCTTTACCTTTCCAATTGGTTTATCCTTCCACAAAACTTCAAAGGTGTAATGGCCCCATTCTTGACTTAGATTTTTAGCTCTTACCTGAGCTGGTTGATGTATGCCATATGTTATTACTCTTTTAGAAACCTTTGGAATAAGCTCCATGCTATTTGAATCATCTACGTTCATAACGCAAAAACCATAAAAGGGCACGCTGTTTGCAAACTCCAAAAAAGCCTGCTTTATCTCTTCAATATCTTTGTAAAATCCCAGGTGCTCTTTATCTATGTTAGTGATTACGGAAACGGTTGGTTTAAGCTTTAAAAAGGACCCGTCGCTCTCATCAGCTTCCGAGACAATCAAGTTATCCTTTCCAAGCTTGGCATTGCTACCAAGGCTCTTTAGAATACCTCCCACAACTACGGTAGGATCCAGCCCCCCCTCATACATAACGTGAGCTATCATAGAGGTGGTGGTGGTTTTACCGTGAGAACCACAAACCGCTATACCTTCTTTTAGGCGAAAGAGCTCCGCAAGCATCTCCCCACGAGAGATAACTGGAATACCCCTTCTTTTTGCCTCCTGTATTTCAGGGTTGTTCTCAGGGACTGCAGAGGAATATACCACCACTTGCCCATCGCCTATGTTTTCCTCCCTGTGACCTATAAAGATCTTTGCACCCATGCTTCTCAAAAGTTGGGTGTTTTTATTTTCTTTCAGGTCCGAGCCGGATACTTTATAACCCATCTGCAAAAGCACCTGAGCAATCCCGCTCATGCCTATACCGCCTATTCCCACAAAATGTAAGTTCTTTATCTTTTCTCTGAACATTGGACTTTATTTTAACAGTACAGTAAGGGAAAATTTTACTTATAATGTTAATGCTATGGCTAAGGTAAAAGGTCTAAAGTGTAGAGAGTGTGGAAAAGAGTATCCTGTAGAGCCAATACACGTTTGCGAGTTTTGCTTTGGGCCCCTGGAGGTAGTTTATGACTACGAAGAGATAAGGAAAAACCTATCCAGGGATAAAATAGAAAAGGGACCAAAAAGTCTTTGGAGATACATAGACCTTTTGCCAGTAGAAGAACCTAAGGTTGGGCTTACGGCGGGATTTACTCCTCTTAGAAAGGCGGAAAACCTCGGAAGGGTCCTTGGTCTAAAAGAGCTATACATAAAGGACGATTCGGTAAATCATCCTACCCTCTCATTCAAAGACAGGGTTGTTTCTGTGGCTCTTTCAAAGGCTGTGGAGTTTGGTTTTGATACCGCCGCATGTGCATCCACGGGTAATTTGGCAAACTCCGTGGCGGCTCACAGCGCGCAGGCCGGACTAAACTGCTTTGTTTTTATACCAGCAAACTTAGAATCTCAGAAAATATACGGAAGCCTTGTCTTTTCTCCCACAGTTGTGGCTGTGGAGGGAAACTATGACGACGTAAACAGGCTGTGTTCTGAAATAGCTAACGAACTCTACTGGGCTTTTGTAAACATAAACATAAGACCTTATTATGCGGAAGGCTCCAAAACTCTTGCCTTTGAGGTAGTGGAGCAGCTTGGATGGAGAGCTCCGGATGCGGTGGTAGCTCCAGCTGCTTCTGGCTCTCTTATCACAAAAATATGGAAAGGTCTAAAGGAGATGAAACTTGTAGGTCTGATAGATGAGGTAAAAACAAGAGTTTATGGGGCTCAAGCGGAGGGTTGCAGTCCCATAGCCCAAGCTTGGAAGGAAGGAAGGGATTATATAAAACCAGTTAAGCCAAACACCATAGCAAAGTCTATCGCAATAGGCAATCCAGCGGACGGCATATACGCTCTGCAGGTTACCAGAGAAAGCTTAGGAGATTGGGAAATAGCAACGGACCAAGAGATTATAGAAGGTATCAAGCTCTTGGCAGAAACGGAGGGAATCTTTACCGAAACTGCGGGCGGAACTACCATAGCGGTTCTAAAGAAGTTAGCTCAAAGGGGAGCCTTAAAACCAGACGAAACGGTGGTAGTCTATATAACGGGCAACGGCTATAAAACTTTGGAGGTGCTTGAAGGTCATCTAAAAGAAACCGTAAGGATAAAGCCTACCCTGGCAGACTTCAAGGAAAAGATACTCGCAAGAGTGTGAAGTTTATAATAGCCTTTGCTTTTTTCTTTGCCCTTTCTTGTAGTCAAAAGCAGACCATTCCGCCCGTAAAACTTCAGACATTAGAAGGCAAGCAGTTGTCTTTGAAGGAGTTAAAAGGGAAAAAGGTAGTCATTTACGTATGGAGTAGGACGTGTGTAGGACATGCAGGAGATTTAAAACTACTCAACGAGATCTCCAAAAATAGAAAGGACCTTTACGTTTTGTCCTATGCGGTCGCTATGGTTAAAGAGGATGTAATAAAGGCATACAAAGAGATAGGAATAAAGCCTGAGTTTATCACAGTTTTAGATCCAGAAGTTAAATTTAACGACTACTACAGAATAGTTTTTCTCCCCTCAACTTTCATTTTTGACAAAAAAGGAGTTTTTATAGGATCTTATCCTGGGCTGCCTCAGGATAAACTTTCAAGTCTGAGAAGTTCCCCTTCCAGCTCCTTTAGCTTCTCTTTTAGCTCATTAGATTCTTTGACCTCTATTTCCTTTCCTACCAAAAGCCAACCCTTCGTGAAGGGATAGGGTATTATCAGATTGTCCCAGGTGTTTAATCTTACGAACTTTTCAAACTTTACACAGGCAGGAATAATTTTTGCTTTGGTTTTCATAGCTAAAAATACAACACCTTCCTTAACTTTGTAGGCTGGTCCCTTTGGACCATCTACAGTGATAGCTACGTTTTTACCACTTTTTAAAAGCTCCATAAGCTTCAAAATTGCAGTTCTGCCTCCCTTTTCTTCTTTACCGTTTTCCGTTGAACCTCTAACAGTCTCAAAACCAAGTCTTTTTAGAATACCGTCCGCTATATCTCCGTCCCTAAACCTGCTTACCAACACCACAATACCCCTATCCATACCAAACAAAGCTAAACCCAAAGCGTTTCCGTGCCAAAGGGCATATATCTTTCCTCTATCCCTTTCAAAGTCATAGCGGTTCTGCCATCTTATAGTCCTGCCTAAGGTTCTAAGGACGATAGATATAAAAGGTAGTAAAATTAATGTTAGCTCTCTTCTGAGCTTTTTTATCATTGTTCTAATACACTCTCTATGTTATTCTTTATCCACTTTGCATCCAACCAATAGATAGGATTTACCTCATAACCATGGATAAGAATGCCAAAGTGCAGGTGATCTCCGAGAGCAAGACCTGTTTTACCCGTGTTTCCAATAATTTCTCCCTTTTTTACAAACTGACCTTCTTTTACTAAAGTGTTTGAAAGGTGTCCATAAAGACTGAAAAGACCAAGGCCGTGGTCTATTATGATCGTAGTGCCGTATATTCCAAGGTCTCCTACAAAGACTACCACTCCATCGTTTGACGCCAAAACCGAAGCCTGCTCCACAGAAGCAAAGTCATAACCCATGTGTCTGCTGTAGCTTATCTGCTTGTCCCCATAGTAGTAAAACCTCTCAATTCCATAATCTGATACTACTTTACTTTTGGGAAGTCGTATAAATTCACCATTCCAGAGTTTTGATGGCTCACTTTCTTTACATATTTGGGATATTTTCTGTATGTCTTTGTGTCTCCAATCTTCGTTGATTTTTCTGAAAGCTTCTTCAGGGCTTAAACCTCTGGCCTCTTCTCCCAAGAGGGGATATATAACCGAGTTTATAAAGTCATCAGTCAGTCTAATGTGCTCTTTTTTGAAGTATGCTTTCCTTACAGCAAGATTTAAGCTTTTGCTGGTTTTATTTCCAGCCAAGTCCTGTGCCGTCAGATTTATCTCCAGCCTTTCTCCATCTAAAGGAATGGGAACTAAAGCAAAATACTGATTTTCCTTTATTTTTATCATATCAATTTTAAGCCCATTTACATCAAGGTCTGCTTTAGATCCATCGCTTTTTACTTTTATGGCAAACGTGGAACCCTGCCTGATATCCCGGGAGTGAGATATAACCTCCAAGGATGGTGGAGTTAAGTCTACGTTCGCATCTAAAACATACTGCTTTGTCCTTAAAAAGCCAGAGTTTAGCTTTAACCTTACGGTGGCTTTTCCTTCTTTAAGCCCTATGGACTTACTGTTTATCTTTATCTCTATCCTATCCGTACCTTGGGGAAATTCTTCTTTTAACACCAAGTGAGATTTTCCCTCTTGTTCTATAACAAGCTCTGCCTTCTTTATTTTGGCACTACTCGTATTTAAAACATAGTTACCTTCCGCAGGTATTAACTTCAAGACATCCACATTTTCAACTTCAGGCCTTGTGCCAACTAACAAAAATAGTGTGTAAAAACTGATAAAAACCAAAGAAAGGATGGCTAGCCTTCTTATGAGTTTTATAAAAGACGTGCTTTTACTTTTTGGGTCTTTGTAAGTGTATGGTCTGTATCTATACCTCATCAAAGACCTCCTGAAGAGAGTATACTTTTAGCTTTTTTCCACTTTCCAAATAGCACCTTATGGCCTCAAGCATGGCATACCCTCCTCTTAGTGTAGTTGTGTATGGAATTCCCTGCTGGACTGTGGCCCTTCTGATATGGTATGCATCCGTTCTTGCCCTTCTGCCCGTGGGTGTGTTTATCACCGCCTGAACCTCCCCGTTCTTTATCATATCCACTATGTTTGGTCTTCCTTCGGATACCTTCAGCACATGCTTTACGCTAACTCCGTGCTCTTTCAAAAACTTATATGTTCCAGAGGTTGCCAGCACCTCAAAGCAAAGGTCTATAAAACCCTTTGCTAAATCAACCACTTTAGGCTTGTCTCTATCAGCTACGCTTATAAAAATTTTTCCCTCCGTTGGCAACCTACTGCCAGCTCCAAGCTGGCTTTTGTAGTAAGCCAGTCCAAACTTTTTGTCTATACCCATCACCTCGCCCGTGCTTTTCATCTCTGGTCCTAAAACTGGGTCCACCTCGGGGAACCTGTTCCAAGGAAAAACAACCTCTTTAACAGTATAGTATTCCCAGTCCTTTGGTAAAAAGTCGCTACAGTAATGGGTTTGACCTTTCTCAAGTCTTTCAAAAACCTCCGGTACTAGATCCCTTAGCTTTTTACCCACGCATACCTTAGCAGCTAATTTTGCCAGAGGATAACCTATGCTTTTGCTAACAAAGGGTACAGTTCTGGACGCTCTCGGATTAACCTCCAGTATGTAGACCTCTCCGTCCTTCACCGCAAACTGAAGGTTGATAAGCCCTCTTACCTTAAGAGCCTTAGCTATTAGCCTGGTCTTTTGTTTTATTTCTTCAACAACTTCTTCTTTAAGCGTGTAAGGCGGAATGGATGCGGCGCTATCACCTGAGTGAATGCCAGTCTCCTCTATATGTTCCATAACCGCACCTATTAAAAATTCCTCGCCGTCTCCTATAGCATCCACATCCACTTCCACGCTGTCAGATAGATATTTGTCCAAGAGTATGGGTTTCTCGTAGCTTACCTCCACCGCTTCCTCCAGGTAATCCAGTAGCTCCTCTTCTTCATAAACTATCCTCATAGCTCTACCACCAAGCACGTAGGAAGGTCTTACAAGAAGGGGATAGCCTATTTCCCTTGCAGATTTTACGGCTTCTTCTTTTGTTCTTGCTGTTTTGCTCTCCGTCTGTCTGATATTGAGCCTATTCATCAAGTCCCTGAATCTTTCCCTATCTTCCGCTATATCTACGCTTTCTGGGTCTGTGCCGAAGATGGGAATATTTAGATTTCTTAGTGGTATAGAAAGCTTAAGTGGAGTTTGCCCTCCAAACTGTATTAGAACACCGTCAGGATTTTCCTTTCTTATGACTTCCAACACATTTTCCAAAACCACAGGCTCAAAGTAGAGTTTGTCCGCAGTATCGTAATCTGTGGAAACAGTTTCTGGATTGCAGTTTATCATTATGGTTTGAATACCTTCTTCCTTTAGCGCAAAAATGGCTTGCACGCACGCGTAATCAAACTCTATGCCCTGACCTATTCTGTTTGGACCGCTTCCAAGGATTAAAACCTTCATTTAAAAGGATGATTTTAACCTAATAGAACGGAGATTAGCTCCTTGAGTGAATCAAAGCTATATTCTGGTTCAAAGTTAGCCCTTTTGAGCTCTTCCCTTTTGTATTTGCCAGTGGTCATAAACACAGTTTTTATACCCATAGCCTTTGCACCTATCAGATCTGTGTATATATCGTCGCTTATAAGATACACTTCGCCTCTTTCTAACCCTTGCAGAGCATAGCTTAGGAATTCTTCTGAGGGTTTGCCCAAGTTAGGTATATCTTCCTGATAGTTTGTAGCGTGTTTTAGCATCTGTGCTATAGACCCTGCCCCTGGAAAGTAAAGCCCATCATCATCCTTTACTATCCTGCTTAGGTTTACCGGGATAATCTTTGCACCTTCCAGAAAAACTGCAGATACTGCCAGTTTTAATTTTTGAAAATCTAAATTTCTGTCTTGAGCAACAACCACCGCCTGAACTCTGTGATCTTTTACCACTTCAAAGCCTTCTTCCTTAAGATACCTCTCTACCGACTCCATACCTATCAAAAGCAAACTTTGAACGCCAACAGACTTTAAATACATAGGTAGTATTTTCAACGGTGTTAAAAGGTTTTCTTCTTTGATCCTCAAACCTTTTTCATTTAAAAGCCTTACCAATTCTGACGGTGGCCTTGTAGAGTTGTTGGAAACTACCCTGAATGGGATTTGTTCAGATTCAAGCTTTTTTAAAAACTCCTTAGATCCATCTAAAGGGTTCAATTTTTTGTCTCCTACCAAAACCCCATCAAGGTCGATAAGGAAAACCTTCATTGCTTGAAGGGTATGCTAATCCAAAGCTCATCAAAGTTTTCTCTTTTCCTCTTTATATCAACTTCGATTTTGTCTATATCAAACTGAGAATATTTGGAAAAAACATGCACCAAGTCATCTATCAATTTCTCTAAAAAATTTGGAGGAAGTCCCCTTCTTTCGTAGGAAAGGACTAAAGTAAGCCTCTTCTTTGCTTCGTCCTTGCTCTTACTACGTGCAGAAAGAAGATTCGATATCATGTCTATTTCCCAAACAGCTTTTCAAAGAGGCTCTTTTTATGTCCATGGAAAATCATGGGCACATCTTCCCCTAATATTCTCTTAGCTATATCTATAAGGGCTCTTGAGGCTGGATAATCATCCTCAAGCACAATAGGTTCTCCTCTGTTTGTATAATCCACCAATTCTGGCTCCTCTGGAATTACCCCTATCAATGGGGCTCTTAGTATTTCCACCACATCATCCACCGAGAGCATCTGACCTTTATCTACCGCATCCCATCTTATTCTGTTTATAATCAGTTTGTATTCGCTTTTGCCCATATTCTCTAGCATACCTATTATTCTATCCGCATCTCTTACTGAGGAAACCTCAGGATTTACCACCACCAGAGCAACATCGGCCGGGGAGGCTGCTATTTGAAAACCCTTTTCTATACCAGCTGGGGAATCTATAAATATATAGTCATATTGGTTTGATTCTTTTATATGATCCACAAGCCTTAGCCATTTTTCTGGATCAACCGCATCTTTATTCTTTGTTTGATTGGCTGGCAAAAGCCAAACACTAAAACCCCTTTTGTCTTTTACCAAAGCCTTCTGAAAGTCCACCCTTCCTTCCAAAACATCAAGCACATCGTAAACTATTCTATTTTCTAAGCCTAAAATCATGTCCAGGTTTCTAAGGCCTATATCTGCATCTATACAAAGCACCCTTTTCCCCATTTTTGCAAGTGCTATAGATAGATTGGCAGTTATGGTTGTCTTTCCAACACCACCTTTACCAGAGGTGACGACGAATACCTCGGTCATACTTTTACACCCTTTCAAGAATTATAGCACCATCTTCCACTTTTGCAATCTCAGGATAGCCGGGTGACACTCTCTCCTCTTCGTGTGATATGGCTATCTTTCTCCCTATTCTTATTTGTTGAGGTTCCATTCGCAGAGCAACCACAACCGCACTCTCGTCACCGAGGGCTCCCGCCACTGCTACACCTCTTAGAGTACCTATGACTACAATGTTCCCTGTTGCCACGATTTGTGCGTCCTTATTGACGTTTCCAAGCACAAGCACATCCCCATTGTGTTCTATTTTCTGCCCAGACCTTAAATGCTTTTCTACCACAAGAAGCCTCTTCGTGCTTTTTTCTTCAAGAGCTTTTTCTATCTTCTTTATGTTTTTCAGGTTTTTTGTGGTTAGAAAATGCTCAATCTTTTTTGTTAGACTTTTATCCCCTTCTACCAAAAAATAGGCACCTTCAGAAAGTTTGGAGTTTAAAAACCTGTCTAATTGTTCAAATACATCCGATTCCTCATCCGCCTGATCAACTTTGATGAGCACTACAGGTAAGGTTATTCCTTTTATCTCTATCATCCCTCTTAAGCTCCGGGGGAGGGCCTCGAACCCCCAACCTGGTGGTTAACAGCCACCCGCTCTGCCCGTTGAGCTACCCCGGATATACATAAATTATAACCTAAAACCCAACTCTTTCATCTTTCTCCAGAGTGTAGTCCGGTGCATTCCTAAGATTTTCGCCGCAAGCGTTTTGTTCCCACCAACCTGTTCAAGCACCTTTTTTATTCTTTCTATTTCTTCCTCAAAATCTTGACCCTTTCTAACATCTAACTGAAGGTCCTCTAAATTTATTAACGTCCCTTTTGCGGTTATAACCGCCCTTTCTATGATATTTTCAAGCTCCCTAATATTTCCATGGAAGGGATAAGAAAGTAAAGCTTTCATAGCATCGGAAGATATTCCCTTTATCTTTCTGTTGTATGCTCTTGAAAACTTTTGAATAAAGTGATTTACCAAAATGGGAATGTCCTCTACCCTCTCTCTTAGCGGTGGAATGTGAATTTTTATAACGCTCAGTCTGTAGTATAGGTCTTCTCTAAATAGCCCCCTTTGAACCAACTCTCTTAGGTTTTTATTGGTGCTTGCTATGATTCTTACATCCACTTTACGCGTTTTTGTATCTCCAAGCCTTTCAAACTCTTTCTCTTGGGCTAAATGAAGGATCTTTGCCTGAAGGCTCAGAGGCATATCTCCAATCTCGTCCAATAACAAGGTTCCACCGTCTGCCAGCTCCACCTTCCCAGGCTTATCCTTTAAAGCACCAGTAAAAGCACCTTTCACGTATCCAAAAAGTTCAGCCTCCAATAAACCCTCGGGAATAGCTGCACAGTTCACCTTCACAAAAGGTTTGTCTCTCCTTGGAGATATGTAATGAATATACTTAGCAAGCAAAGACTTACCAGTTCCTGTTTCTCCCTCTATGAGCACGTTTGTAGGATATTCGGCCACGCTTTGGGCTAATTCTAAGACCTTTTGAAAGGAAGGGCTTTTAAAAACGAGGGTGTTTTCTTCCCCAAAGCTACAACTTAAAACTTCCTGAATAGAATACAAAGATACCACATAGCCAAAGCCAGAGTTCATGGGAGAGACAAGCACAGAGGCCTTTTGCCTTCCGCAGGGAGTCTGAATATAAACGTCCGCTCTTTCGCCCTCCGGTGGAAGCTCTTCTACGGACAGTTCTATCAATTCTCTTAAGTTCTTTCCTACTAAATTTTCTTCCTCATCCCTGCAAAGCATACGATGGGCTATATTGTTGTGCTCCAAAACAAAACCATCTTTATCTACCACCAGTATAGCTTCCACTATGGAGTTAAGTATGGCTTCTTTGTAAGATCTTTGTCTTTCCGCTTCCACTATGCAGTGGACCACGTTTGTAACATCCCTGAAGGTTTCCACCAGATAACCATCATTCAAAAGGCTCATACTCCAACAAGCATGCCTTTTATTCCAGATTTCCACATCGTAAACCTGGACCCCTTCCCCCTCTTCTAAAACTAACCTTGCAGGGCAGCTGTCGCATATGGAAAAAAGTCCCCTGCAATCCTCCCCCGCTTTTAAATCTCTACCTAAGAGCCTCTTTGCAGATGGATTGGCATAAACTATCCTCAGATTTTTGTCTATTACCAAAACTCCCTCAAAGAGATTTTCAAAGGTTTCAAATCCCATCAATTTTCATTTTATATCCCAATCAGTGGGAACTTTTCCCATCATCTTTAAACTTTCCTCAAAGGCGGACATGTATTTCATGGCGGTTATCATGGAACCTTTGAACTTTAACCTTTTTGTTAGCATAGCAGCCTTTGGCCCCATATCACCTGTAGAGAGTTTTTTCCAGTTGTCCAAGCTTGCCCAAAGTTCAAAGTCGTAGTTCCTTGAATCTGCCTTTTCTGCCTCAATAGCCTCTCCATTTTTCACTATCAGATGAACCGCATCTCCATCCCTCCCTTCTATGTAATACTTTATGCTTGCGGAGAAGTCCTTTAGCTCATTTTTTAACTTTTCGTTTTTGTTCCAATCCTCTGCGTAAGCCTTTATCCACTGCTCCGAAAGAAACTTATACATTTTTTCCTCCTGTAAAAAAGGGGCAGGTGCGCCCCCGAGGGATGTTCTTATTTGCCCGCTTCTTCCCTAAGCACTTTGAACACTTCGTTGAAGGACACCTCGTCGTTGTTGACAAAAACTCCCACATTACCTACTACGCACACAGAATACTTTGGCCCAGTCAGAGCCCATCCTATAAGTGGCGTCCATTCTTGTCCAGAAAAGGCTGTGTATCCTTGAGTTTGCATTTCAGCCATCATCGTGTTGGCAGCGCACATCATCGCAGCCATTGCAGCATGCTCTTCGGATATGTTGCCTTTGTAAGCAACAAGTTTGCCGTCTGGAGTAAACTCCCCAGCAGCCCAAACACCCTTTACGCTCATAAGTCTGTCCAAGTTTGCCATGGCTTTACCTCCTTAAATGTATTTGGATAGAACTTCAAAGGTTTTGTCAAAGTCTGCCTTGCTTAACTCCACAAAGACTCCCACGTTTCCCATTATGCACGCAGCGTATTTGCCACCCGCAACCGCAAAGCCGTAAACAGGATAAAATCCTCCCTGTCCAGTGTAGGCACTCCATCCCTTTGCCTGCATATTACCCATAAGCTTGTTGGCAGCACACATCATAGCGGCAATCTCGGCAGACTTCTCATCAATATCTCCGTAGTAAGCCAAAAGCCTACCATCATCCGAAAACTCGCCCGCAGCAATGGCTCCAGGTATGGACATAAGTTCTTTCAGCTTGCTAAGTGTAGCCATAGCTTACACCTCCTTAAGGTTTTTTCACTTATTTTTTATTGCAAAAAAAATGCCAAAAAATTACCTTTATTGTTAGCTTGATTTTCAAAGTTTTTAGAATACTTCGCTTTTTAAAAAGTGTTGCATGTTGCAACATATGATGCAACACATCTAAACTGGGATTAAAATAGGCTCTATAGAAAAGTTGCAGGACCACACTTTTGTCGTTCTTTCCTAATTCATATGGATATTCTTTTCCTAGGGTTTAAAATTTTCGGATATGAGAAGGTGCGCCAAGTGTTCAGATAAAGGGACTATCTACCTGCCAGAGCACAGACTATCCCTTTGCAAGACCCACTACTTGGAGTGGTTTGAAAGTAGAGTAGAAAAGGCAATAAAGAGCTTTAGGATGTTTTCTAAAGAGGATAATATTTTGGTTGCGGTTTCTGGAGGGAAGGATAGCTTAGGCCTTTGGCATGCCCTTTGGAAGTTGGGGTACAAAGCAGATGGCCTTTATATAAACTTAGGTATAGGTGAATACTCTGAGCTTTCGGAGAAAAAAGCTAAAGCCTTTGCGGACAAGATCGGCAAAAAGCTTCATGTTGTATATCTCAAAGAGAACATAATGGACATACCTACTCTAAAAGAGCTTCAGAGTAGACCAGCTTGTTCTGTATGTGGCACCTTGAAAAGGTACTACATGAACCTTACCGCAAAAAAACTTGGTTATTCTGTAATAGCTACGGGACACAATTTGGATGATGAGTGCGCGGTGCTTATGGGCAATGTGCTCTCTTGGAATATAGATTATTTGGTAAGGCAGTATCCTGTGCTGGAAGAAGGCAACGGTTTTGTAAGAAAAGTAAAACCTCTGTGCCTGGTATCAGAAAAGCAAAGCGCTATGTATGCCTTCCTATCTGGCATAGACTTTGTGGAAGATGAATGTCCCTACGCAGTGGGCGCATCTTCTATAAGCTACAAACTTATAATGGCAAAGATAGAAGAGGAAAGCCCAGGGACAAAGTTAAGGTTTTACTTAGAGTTTATAAGAAAGGTAAGGCCGATGTTTGCCCTCAAACAGAATGTAAAGTTAAATCCCTGCCAGGTATGCGGTGAGCCAACCACAGGTGACGTGTGCTCTGTATGCAGACTGAAAATGAGATTAGAAGCATCTAAGGCTGGAATGAAACAAAATTTTTGAATAGCTTACAAAGTTCAGCTACTCTCTCCTTTGTTTTTTTAAGATCACCGCTGTTATCCACTACATAGTCCGCTCTCTTGAGCTTTTCCTCCGGATCCATTTGATTTTTCCATCTTCTCTCAAAGTCCTCTTGCGTTATCCCCTTTGCCAAAGACCTTAATTTACAAACATCATAGGGTGCATAGACCAAAACTAAAAAATCGTATCTCCCTTTAGTTTTCTTTTCCAGCACGAGTGAAGCCTCCACTATTGCTACAGCGTCCTTAGGTAAGGTTTTAAAGACCTCATCCAATCTTCTGTAAAGAGCTGAGTGGGTTATATCTTCTAAAATTTTCAACTTTCCCCTGTCCGAAAATACTATATCCGCTAACTTTTTTGTGTCTATGCTGTTATCTTCTGATAAGATTTCCCGGCCAAAAACCTCTATCACCTTTTCATACACTTCCCCCTTCTCTCTATAAAGATCCTTTATTATCTTATCTGCATCGTACACGTAAAAACCGCAATCTTCAAACAACTTAGCCACCGTAGATTTACCAGAGCCTATGTTTCCAGTTAGGGCTATTTTTAACATAGCATTTTTTTATAAGGATAAGAACTCTATAAGTCAAGGGAGGAATAAGGTTGTTCTAAAAATCCTTTAGGCAATGCTGAGTAGTTATAATAAAAACCTGATGTATGTAAGCTTGCAGTTTAAACTTCAGTTGGACAGTTCCGACAGAAAAAAGCTTTTAGAATTAATGCGTAAGCAATCATCTGCCATAAGGTCTGCTTATAAACTGCTAAAAACCAAAAACTCCCAATCTACCAAAAGCTAAGACAACTGTTTCCTGACCTGCCTACCAAATACATAGACTCTGCTATATACAAAGCAAAGCAATACCCAATAGACAAAAAAGTTGTGTTAGGTGAGGAGAAGGTTAGTTCCCTTAGAGGTTGGGGGGACGGCCCAATGAGGGATTTTTCGAACAGCCTCAGGGAGGAATTAATCGAAAAACATACTTTTTCTTGAAAAGAGCTATGCCTTACACTAAAAAGGCAATTTTGATATTTTTCTAATTTCCAACTCGGCGTATAAAATATAAGTTAAGAAGGATAATTAAATAAGGAGCCTGCCATGGACAGAGTGTTAATTTTTAACCCACAAGGGGATCGTGAAGCAAGCAAAAGAAAAATTGTTTTTGGAAACCCAACCAACATAATGGAACTAAACAACATCAAATACCAATGGGCTTTTGATCTATACAAAACCATGGGCTTTACCAACTTCTGGATACCAGAAGAAATACCAATGCTGGAAGACAAAAAACAGTATGAAAAACTTCTATCTGAGCACGAGAAAAGAGCTTATGAAATGGTGCTTAGCTTTTTGATAGCCCTTGACTCTTATCAGGTAAACATGCTGAAAGAGTTTGCAAGATACCTGACCGCACCTGAACTTGTAATGGCTATAACTTCTCAGGAATTTCAAGAAGCCCTGCATTCATATTCTTATCAGTTTATTCTTGAGAGCGTGGTAGATCCAAGAAAGGCAGATGAAATATACAACTACTGGAGAGAGGACCAAAAACTTATGGAAAGAAACAAACTAATAGCTGAGCTGTATAACGAGTTTATAAGAAAGCCGAATGAAGAGAATTTCATAAAGGCAGTTTTCGGAAACTACGTGCTTGAAAGTCTCTACTTTTATTCGGGGTTTGCCTTTTTCTATACATTGGGAAGGCAAGGGAAAATGTTGAACACTGTTCAACAGATAAAGTACATAAACAGAGATGAGCTAACCCATGTGACGCTTTTTAGAAACATAATCAACACTTTAAAAGAGGAATTGCCTGATCTTTTCACTCCCGAGATAAACAGGTGGGTTTATGAGTTTTTCAAATTTGCGACAGAAAAAGAGATAGAATGGGGTAAATACACCACTAACAATCAGATACTTGGACTAAACGATAAGCTTATTGAAAGATACATCAAGTATTTATCCAATCTTAGACTCTCTCAAGTTGGGTATCAACCTCTCTATCCAGAAATTACAGAAAACCCCATGAAGTGGATAGACCAGTTTAGAACGATAAACGATACAAAGACAGACTTCTTCCAAGCAAAACCCCAAACCTACGCCAAAAGAAGCGAGCTTAAATGGTAAAGTTGCAAAGCTTTGACAATTTCCTTATATTTTTATATTCCCATGAAGAGGTTTATGTTAAAATCCAAAATACACAGGGCACGTATAACTGGAGCGGAACTGCATTACGAGGGTAGTATATCCATAGATATAAGCCTTATGGAGGCAGCAGATCTGATGCCTTACGAAAAAATAGAAGTATACAACGTAAATAATGGCGCCAGGTTTTCCACATACGTTATACCCGCACCTAAATATTCTGGAGAGGTAAGGTTGAACGGAGCTGCAGCAAGGCTTGGAGCAGTTGGGGATATAATCATAATAGCTTCCTATAGTATATTTAATCAAGAAGAGCTCCACAACTTCAAACCTATTCTTGTTTACGTAGATGAATTTAATAGAATAAGAGAGATAAAAAGAGAAATAGTGGAGGAGCTTGTTTGAAGTGGCAGATATCAAAAACCTTTAGATTCGAGGCGGGGCACAGGGTTTGGAAACAAAACTTAACGCACGGAAGGGGAGCAAGCTTTACCTTAGGAAAAGAAATACCGGTAAACAAATGTATAAACCTACACGGACATAGCTATGTTCTGGAAATAGTTTTAGGTTCAGATAGCCTTTCTGAGCAGGATATGGTGATAGATTTTTATCACGTCAAGAATGCTTTAAAAGAGTTAATAGATACCATAGACCACAGTTTCATAATAGACATAAACGACCCGATGTATACAGAGCTCAAACAGGTGGCAGAAAAGTATGGAGCGTTAAAGATATTTCCTGTAGATTTTTGCCCTACGGCCGAAGCGCTTGCTAAGTTCTTTTATGATTTTGTAAAGCGAAGGTTGGAAGAGGCGGGACTGTTGGGAGAAGTTAGAGTGATAAAAACTATACTCTGGGAAACTGCCACTTCAAAAGCGGAATATTCAGAAAACATGTTATAATCTTAAAAGGAGGTGGAAAAGGTTGGTATTAGTATTGGTTGGAGAAAATGAATCCTTTGAAAAGGCTTTTAAAAAGTTCAAGAGGATAGTGGAAAAGGAGGGAATACTAACAGAGGTAAGAAGGCGTCAATTTTATGAAAAACCAAGCGAAAAGAAGAAAAGAAGAGAACGCCAGGCAAGAAAGAGAATAGCTAAAGCTATGAAAAAAAGGAACGTTATTTAAAAGCAGTTTACTTTCCCATTTTGTAACTCCTGAGAACCTCCCTTTGTTCTTCAAGGATAAGTTTTCTTATGGTTTCTTCTTGTGATTTTTTTAGGTTCAAAAACTTTACTCCTATACACGTTTTTTCTGTTAAGCTTCTTATGTTTATTATCTCCGAGAGTATCCGATCAAAATAATTATTCTTCCACTCAAATTCTATTAGTAGGCTTTCACCTTCCCTTAGTTCGAAAGGGCCCTTGAGGCACACTTTTAAACCTCCAACACTTATATCCTCTATAGTTCCTTCTACAAAAGCTTCGTTTGGTATGTTTTCCATAAGTGATAGCTCTTCTGGAGTTACAACCCTTCCAAAGAAAAAAACGCGGGCAGGAATAGACACTTTCCACCTCACAGATTCCCTTAACTGTATTTTACCAAGCTTTTCGGTATGCGGTAGAACAAGAACTATCTTACTACCCTCAAGGTAAGTATTTAAAACCTCCTCCTGAAAGTAGTATCTACCATCGTCTTCTCTAAGAAAAGAGAAACTAATTTTCTTTCCCACTTCGGGAATATCCTCCAATCTGTCCAGTATGGCTATGTGCAGCTCCTTCTCCGTTTTTTCCCAAACAGCGGCACTGTATGAATTTCCTTTATAAGAAATAAAACCGGTTTGATAGAGCTCTATATCCCTTGTGGTAGACAGAGGCAAAAACCAGGGTAGATGTTCAAATTTAAGTTTTTTCCTAACACTTACTATGATTGGAATATTCTCTGAGTTCTTTTTAATCAGCTTTCCAGCACACTTTTCAAATACATACTTGCTATGGAATAGTTTACTAGGCTCACTTAAATTACGAGCACACTCGTATAGCACATTGATCTCCTCTTCTTCAAGTCCAAAAGATTCACCAACAACTTTAAATTCTCTTTTTAACATGTTACTTTTAATGTATTTAGAAATAAAGTAGGGAAGTAGTATCAAAACTGATATGGAGGCAAACAGACCAAAAAGGGAAATTATAATATCCTGCAAGCTGGGCTCAAACATGTATTTTGTCGCTTCTTTAAAAGTTTCAAATCTTCCCTGATAGTTCATAAAGAAGAGGTCCTCCTTAAAAATGCTCTTCTATGTATCTTTCTGCCTCTATAGCAGCTATACACCCTTCCCCCACTGCCACTGCCACCTGGCCAGTAGCTCCACTCCTGCAGTCTCCACATGCAAATACACCCTCCAAATTAGTCCTCATCCTATTGTCGGTGATTATGTATCCCTTATCGTCCATTTCCACAGTCCCTTTAAGGAAACCAGTAGAGGGCTCCAACCCTATAAATATAAAAACACCTTCTACAGCTAAGGTAGAAAATTCTCCCGTCTGTGTATCCTTAAGGAGAAGGCTTTCCACAGCTTCTCCTCCCCTTATTTCCTCTACTACCTTGTTAGGTATAAACTTTATCTTTGGATGGGACAGAACTCTCTCTTGAAGATGTTTTTGAGCTCTAAGCTGGTCCCTCCTGTGAATCAGATAAACTAGGCTTGCAAAATGGGTCAAGAATAAACTTTCCTGACAGGCTGAATCGCCACCCCCCACCACAGCTATGGGCACACCGTCAAAAAGGGCACCGTCGCAAGTAGCACAATAAGAAACTCCTCTGTTTAGAAATTCCTCTTCACCCTTGACTCCCAACTTTCTTGGATTAGCACCCACTGCCAGTATAACTGTCTTGGCTCTCAACAACTCACCCGTTCTCAGATGGAGAAAGATTTCTTTTTCTATTTTCTCTATCTTCACTACTTCCTTTCTGTGAATTTCCAAACCGAACCGCTCTGCCTGCTGTTTGAACCTCTGGGTAAGCTCTTTTCCACTTATTCCCTCTGGAAAGCCAGGATAGTTTTCCACGAGGTCCGTTATAGCTATCTGTCCTCCAAGGGTGCCTTTCTCTAAGAGTAAAGTATGAAGTTTAGCCCTTGCGCAGTATAGGCCGGCAGTTAGACCAGCAGGACCTCCCCCCACTATCACGCAGTCGTAGAGGATGTCTTCTGAAATCATATATGGCTTAGTATCATCTGTCTAAGAGCTTCCTTAGGTTGAACTCCTATCCTTGTATCTACCACTTCACCGTTTTTGAAAAGCATCAAAGTAGGTATAGCCCTTATGCCATACTGCATGGCTATGTTAGGGTTCTCATCTGTGTTTAACTTGCCAAATTTTACTCTATCTCCAAATTCCATAGCAAGCTCCTCTATCAGAGGTGCGATTATCCTACATGGCCCACACCACGGTGCCCAAAAATCCACCAAAACCGGCTTGTCCGAGTTTAGGACTTCCGCATGCCAATTGCTTTCACTCAAAACTATCACGTTTCCTGCCATTTGATCACCTCCTTGCTTAAGATTTCGTAAATTTTAAGCGCTCTATCATCCTTAATATAATAGCAGACTATGGAACCGTCCCTCTTGCAACCAACTATGCCTTTGTTTCTTAATATTCCCAGGTGTTGAGAGACGTTAGGTTGAGAGATTTTAAGAAGTTCGCTCAGATTTTTAACGCATTGCTTCCCCTCTATCAAAGTTGCCAGTATTCTCAACCTTATAGGATGTGCCAAAGCTTTCAGAAACTCGGCCCACTCTTCAAGTATTTCTTGGTCCTGATACTCCATCTTTCATCTCCAAAAATTATATTAGCACATTAATATATAATTTGAAAATCTTACTAAATCTGAGAAGGGGAACAAATGAGGCTTGCATCTGTTGATGTGGGTTCCTATTCCTGTAGGTTTAGCGTGGCAGATTTTTCCAATTCCTTCCAACTGATCTATGAAGAGGGTAATATCACAGCCTTGGCAACTGGTCTAAAAGATGGAAATTACCTTCTGGAAGAAAGGATGGAGGAAACTCTAAAAGTAATAAAGCACTATATCTCAAAGGCAAAAGATTTAGGAGTGGATAGAATAGTTCTTGTAGGAACCGAAGCTCTTAGAAGAGCAAAGAATGCTGACGATTTTTTAAAAAGGGTGAAGGAAGAAACTGGTTATGACTTAAATGTCATCACACCGGAGGAAGAGGGAAGCTTGGCTTTTCTGGCGGTGGCTTTTTCCTTAAAGCCCGAAGGTAAATTCTGCATCATAGACCAGGGGGGTGGTTCCACAGAGTTTGTGTGCGGAAGAGGGTTTGAAGTTGAATACCTAAGATCTTTACCAGTAGGTATAGTTAATCTAACTGAGGAGTTTATAAAAAACGACCCACCTACCAACTACGAGCTTGAGTCTCTAAAGAACTTTTTGGACGAGGCTATATATCAAGTAATTACACCCTGCGATGTGCTGGTTGGCTTGGGTGGAACGATAACTACCATAAGTGCTATAAAGCATGGAGTATTTCCATACGAAGGAGAAAAGGTGCATGGAACTAAGCTGAGTTTGGACGATATAATGTTTTGGCTTGAAACTCTAAGTAGTATGAAAGCGGATGATAGAGTAAAGCATTTCCCACACATAGAACCAAAGAGGGCTAAGGTGATCATCCCGGGGCTTGTGATATTCTACAGAGCTATGATGTTGTTTGGCAAAAGGGAGATAATCGTAAGCGACTGGGGTATTAAGGAGGGTGTGTTAATAAGAGAGTATCTAAAACAAAAAACTACCTAAGAAATTTTCTTTCCTAGAAAAGAGGCTATTTTTGGAGAGTAGACAAAGCTTATGCTTCCAAGTATTGAGCTCAAAAATACTACAAGAAAGACAAAAGGCTGAGCACTGGGAAGTAGACTGGCAAAGATCAGGGAAAACTCACCCCTTGGTAAGAAAGATAGGCTTGCCCTGATGGCTGCTCTTCTGCTAAGTCCATACAGCCTTGCTCCTATGTATGTGGAAATTGCCTTTGTGATTATGGAAAGAACGAGAGCTACGAGCAAAAGTAAAAGACTTTGCTCAATGGATACATCAGAGGTGTAAGTAAAACTGAAGAAAAAGACACCTAAGGAAAGCTCTTTTAGATCTGTAAGTTTTTCCTCCACAGCCTTATAGGTAAGGCTCTGCTCTGGGACTATAACACCAAGTAAAAAGGCAATCATGGCAGAAGATATTCCCAACCACTCTCCCACGCCACATAACAGTAATAGCAAACCCAATATCATGAAAGGGAAAATTGGCTCGTAAGCGATTTTATCTGCATGGCTAACTCCTCTGTGTGCTAAATCTCTAAGTAGGTAAAATACAAAGAACAAAAGTACGAGAAAGATTACACTTCTAAGTATTAGAAAAGTCCGATCCTCATCTACTTTTCCTACACCAGAAATCAGAGACAGAAGGATTATGGATAGGATATCCTCAAATATGAGTATACCTATAAGAAGGTCTGCTTCTGGAAGAACCAATCTTTTATAGTCGGATAGAAGCTTAGCCACTATGGATGTGCTTGAAGGATAAAGGGCGGCTGAAACTACGATAGAAAAAGAAAGGTCCTTAGTAATAGCATAGGCTGCTAAAAAAATCGGGAAGAAGTTAAATACAAAATCAACCACACCTGGCTTTAGCACATTCTTCATATTCCACAGGCGTTCAAAAGAGTATTCAAGCCCTATGAAGAAAAACAAAAATACAATGGCGGAGTGCTCCAAGATGGCCACCCAATCAATCACCTTCTCTGGGAAAATAGCCTTTCCCAAAAAACCAGCCAACATAAAGGAGATGATATACGGAACGCGCAGGAATTTAAGGGATAGAGCTAAGAAAAAAAGCAGACTAAATAGTACCCCAACCCATATTAGGATTTCCTCCGAATGCATTTAAGTGCTACACCTTCCACAAAGGTCTAAAAATGCCTTTATCTGTGCTCTGGTTCCTACCGCTATAAGGACATCCCCTACCTCTATCTTCTCCTTATAGGGATCCGGGCTCGGTATGACCTTTCCTCCTCTCTCTATGGCTATTATTGAAACACCTGTCTTTCTTCTGATTTCAAGCTGGGCAATGGTTTTGTTAGCAAGGTTTGACCCATCCTCTACCTTAATCCACTCCATAACCACTTGTTGAAGGATCATCTCCATCTTCTCTGCAGAAACCGGTTGGTAAGTAGCTCCAGCTACAAGAAAACCAAGCTCCTTTGCTTCTTCATCCGTTAGTTCTATAAAACAACTTGGCTCCTCATCTTCCATCAGGTATATTTCCCTTCGTCCAGTGTTGTGTATGATTATTACAAGCTCCTTACCACTTTTTAGCAGAACTCCATATTTTTTGCCTATGCCTGGCAGATCAGTCTCTCTTATCTTCATCGCTATAGATTATATCCCTAACTCTTGCAATTAAGTTTTTGCTAGCCAAGACTATTGCTCTTACATCTTCTCTTTCCTCTCCAATAAAACCACTCTGTATGATTTCCAGAAGCTTTTGTATTTGCCTTTCCATCTCTTCCATCTGCTCCTTCATCCTGATTATTATCTCAATGCCAGCCAGGTTCACTCCAAGATCTCTGGAAAGAGTAAGGACTAGCTCAAGCCTTTTGAGGTCATCCTCCGTGTAGTATCTTGTTCTTCCCCTGCTTCTGTATGGCTTTATCAAACCCTCTCTTTCGTAGAGCCTGAGAGTTTGTGGATGTATATTATACATCTCCGCCACAACGCTTATGGTGTATCTTTTCTTAACTTCCTTCTTCATGCTTGTCTCGTTTTAATCCTTTGAGGTTCTGGCAGTAGTTTGTCTAACTCTTCCAAAAGTTGCTTAACTCTTCTTCCATCGCCAAAGAGCTTTTCTACCAGACCCAGCTTAGGCACGTCTATGTGTATCCTGAGGATAAGGTCTCCAAAACCGCCACCTCTCAACCTTGGCATACCTTTACCTTCCACCTTAAAGGTGTCCCCTTCCTTTGTGCCAGGTGGGATCCTTACCTTGATCCTTTCGCCCGTTAGAGTGGGCACCTCAACCTCTGTACCTAAGACTGCTTCTGTGAGCTTAATACTGATGTCTAAGTATAGATTGTCCCCCCTCCTTTCAAACGTATGATGGGGTTTTACCTTAATTAGAAGGTATAGGTCCCCCGCCTGTCCTCCGTATAGCCCAGCATGACCTTTACCTTCCACAAAAACCCTACTTCCATTATCTACACCAGGTGGAATACGCACCTTTATTTCTTCTTTCTGCGGAATGGTTCCTTTTCCAGCACACCTGCTACACGGATCTCTTATCACACCCTCTCCATTGCAAGTTGGACAAGTTTGAGATATGCTTATAAAAAACTGTCTTTGATAGATTACACCCCTTCCACCGCACGTGGGACACGTCCTTTCCCCTTTGCTTTTATCATAACCGTAGCCTTCGCAGACTGGACAAGGGACTTCTCTGACCACTGGTATGCTTACCACTTTCCCAGAGTAAGCCTCTTCAAGGGTTAGCTCTATGGTATAATAGATATCCTCACCTTTAATCGGTCTTCTTTGAGTGCGCCTTCTTCCTCTCCTTTCAAAAACATCCTCAAAACCAAAACCCTTAAATATGTCTTCTATGGTTTCAAACAGATCTCCCCAACTTTCTTGAGAGTATCCTCCAGCACCGGCCCCCTGAAAGGCAGCGTGTCCATACTGGTCATAGAGCTTTCTCTTTTCTGGGTCCGATAGAACTTGATAAGCTTCGTTGATCTCCTTGAACTTTTCCTGCGCCTCTGGATCTTTGTTAAAATCTGGATGATACTTTCTGGCAAGCCTTCGGTATGCCTTCTTTATCTCCTCCTGGGTAGCATTTCTTGAAATCCCAAGCACTTCATAGTAGTCTTTTTTTGAAGATTGCATGAATATTTATAATAAACTTTAGTCTATCGTTGTCAAGAGTGCATGGCTTTTAGAAAGTCTTTGTTTGTCTTGAACTTTCTGAGCTTGTCCAGTAGAAACTCCATAGCCTCTATGGGGTCCATCGTTGCCAAAAACTTTCTTAGAACCCATATTCTTTGCAGTTCCCACTCTTCAAGTAAAAGCTCTTCCTTCCTTGTGCCAGACTTTTCAATGTTTATGGCTGGGAATATCCTTCTTTCCATAAGTCTTCTATCCAAGTGTATTTCCATGTTTCCTGTGCCTTTGAACTCCTCGTATATAACATCGTCCATCCTTGAACCAGTTTCTATAAGAGCGGTAGCTATTATAGTCAAAGAGCCTCCCTCTTCTATGTTTCTTGCAGCACCGAAGAACTTCTTAGGTCTTTGAAGGGCGGTTGCCTCTATGCCACCAGATAGGACCCTACCCGTAGATGGAGTTACTGCGTTGGAAGCTCTGCCAAAGCGTGTCATAGAGTCCAAAAGTATGACCACATCTTTTCCCAGCTCTACCATCCTCTTTGCCTTTTCTATTACCAGCTCTGCCACCTGCATGTGCCTTTCTGGTGGCTCGTCAAAAGTAGAAGCAACAACTTCGGCCCCTTCGCCCACGATCCTTCTCATTTCTGTCACTTCCTCGGGCCTTTCGTCTATTAGAAGGATAATCAGGTAGACCTCCGGATGGTTCTGTATGATTGCCTTTGCTATTTTTTGCAAAAGCACAGTTTTACCAGCTTTTGGGGGTGCCACGATAAGTCCTCTTTGCCCCTTGCCTATGGGGGCTATCAGACTTACTACCCTTGTGGACAGCTCTTCCGGTGTGGTTTCCAACTTAAACCTTTCTGTGGGATGAAAGGGGGTAAGCTTTTCAAATTGGGGTCTTGCTTTTAAAATGTCTGGGTTTGGGCTCAAACCAGAAACTGTTTCTATTTTTATAAGAGCTTGGTACTTTTCCCTCTCTTGGGGCGGCCTTGCAAAACCTACTATTACATCTCCAGTTCTAAGGCCAAATTTCTTTATCTGAGATGGTGCCACATAAACATCGTTGGAGTTAGGCATGTAATTATTTTCCTGTCTTCTTATAAAACCATAACCTTCAGGTAATATTTCCAACACACCTTTTATGAAGTTCAAACCTTCCAGTTGGGCTTGCGCCTGCAGGATACTTTCCATAAGCTCTTCCTTCCTAAGTCCAGTAACCCGCTTCAGGTCTAACTCTCTACCTATTTTCTGAAGCTCGGAGAAGGAGAGCTTCTTTAACTCTTCGTATGAATAAATCTTTCTCTCCTGAATTTGGGATTCCTCCATCGCTTACCTCCTTACTTGCCTATACAGAAATTAGAAAATATTTCTCCTAAAATTTCCTCTGTTGCTATTTCACCTACCAATTCGTCCAAATAACTTTGGATCTCTCTCAGATAAAGCATTAGGATTTCTGGGGACACCTCTTCTCTGTTTATTTTATTCAATACTAATTTTATCACCTCTGAGGATTTTTGCAAGAGGTCTGCATGTCTGATTGAAATATAAAGTCCCTCGCCCATACTTCTCCCCACTACTTCTAGCACAAGATCTTTTAACTCTTGCAGACCTTCCCCACTTTTAGCACTAACCTTAACAAAGTTTTTAAACGTTTCCATGTGCCCATCCCAGAATCCCAGATCCACCTTGTTTAACACTACGATGTGGTTCTTATCCTTGACGAGGGAATATATGTAAAGGTCTTCTTCTTGAAGTGGCTCGTGGGCTTGGGCTACGAAAAGTATCAAGTGCGCGCTGTTTAATTTCTCTATGCTCCTTTGGATACCTATCCTCTCCACTGGGTCCAAAGAGTGTCTTATCCCCGCTGTGTCTATGAGGTTTATGGGAATACCTTCCAAGTTCAGAGGTTCTTGCAAAAAGTCCCTTGTGGTGCCTGGTATGTCCGTTACTATAGCCCTTTGGGTTCCAAGCAATCTGTTAAAAAGCGAAGACTTACCTACGTTTGGCTTTCCCACAATAGCCAAGTTAAGACCCTTTCTCAAAAACTCTCCCGTTTTTACAGTAGAAAGCAAGCTCTCTATCTTATCCAAGATATCTTTAAGAGACTCTATTATCTCCTGCTTGCTGATAGTGGGGATGTCTTGATCTTCAAACTCTATGCTTGCTTCCACAAAGGCGCAGAGGTTAATAAGTTTTTCCCTAAGCGGTTTTATAAACTCCGATAGATCTCCTCTTAGCTGTCTTAGAGCGCTTTTTAGCGCTAGCTCTGACTTTGCTCCTATTAGGTCCCCAACAGCTTCCGCCTGAAGCAGGTCTATCTTTCCATTCAAAAAAGCCCTCTTGGTAAATTCTCCCCTCTGAGCCATTCTAACTCCATTGTTCAAGAAAAGCTCAACAACCCTTTTGAGAATAAGAGGGTTTCCGTGCAAAAATAACTCCACCATATCCTCTCCCGTATAGCTTTTGGGAGCTTTGTAGTAAATCATTATTCCCTCGTCTATCTGCTCTCCTCTTTCGTCAAAGAGCTTAACAAGATGGGCATACCTCTCTTTTATTTTCCCCTTTGTCTTTACAAAAGGCAAAACCTTTTCAAGCACGCCAAGACCACTTAACCTTACAACACCTATAGCACTTTCTCCGTATGGTGTAGCTATGGCTACTATGGGTTCTCTTTGTTTCATGTTTCAAGCCAGCCCGGCGGGAGTCGAACCCGCAACCTTGGGATCCGTAGTCCCACGCTCTATCCAGTTGAGCTACGGGCCGTTTATTTTAATTATAAGCGTGCCCGGGGGGACTTGAACCCCCGACCTTGGGATCCGGAGACCCACGCTCTATCCAACTGAGCTACGGGCACTATCTAAATTAAAATATTAGCATGGCTATAAAGTTCGGCACAGATGGATGGAGGGCAGTAATAGGAGACGAATTTACCTTTGAAAGCGTTAGAAAGGTGGCCTATGCCCATGCAAAAGTTTTGGAGCAGGAGGGCAAAAAAAGGGTAGTTGTAGGCTACGACAGAAGGTTTTTAAGCAGGGAATTTGCGGAAGAAGTTTATAGAGTTTTTAAAACCCTGGGCTTTGAGGTTTATATCTCGGATAGAGACTGTACCACTCCTATGGTATCCTTTGCGGTAAAGTATATGGGCTTTGACGGCGGGGTTATGATAACCGCGTCCCATAATCCGGGCAAGTACAACGGATACAAGATAAAAGAGTCCTTTGGTGGTTCGGCCACTCCTGAGTTTGTTAAAAAGGTGGAAGAAGTGGCCAACTCCATTCAAAACGTCAAAGTGGAAAACTATAAACCAGAAACGATAGACCTAAAGGGTCCTTACTTGGAAAGGATAAAAGAGCTTATAAATCTTGAGCTATTTGAGGAAGGGCTTTTGGTACACGACGCTATGTATGGCTCTTCCGCAGGGCTTTTTTCTGAGGTCTTGCTTGACACTCCTTTGGAGGTAATCTCCATAAGATCGCGGAGGGACCCTCTCTTTGGAGGACATCCGCCGGAACCTATAGAAAAGCACTTAGTCCCAATGTTTGAAAAGGTCAGGGGTGTGGGGGCAAAAATAGGAATAGCCAACGATGGAGATGGGGACCGTATAGCTCTCTGCGACGAAAGGGGAAGGTTTATAAATACTCAGCTCATATACGTTTTGCTTTTGTTACACCTTCTGAAAAACAAAGGGATAAAAGAGGGCTTGGTAGTAAAGACAGTATCCACAAGCTATTTAGTGGATAGAATCTGCAAATCTGAAGGGGTGGAATTAAGGGAGGTGCCTGTGGGCTTTAAGCACATAAACGAGCTAATCTTAAAGGAAAAGGTCATCTTTGGTGGAGAAGAGAGCGGAGGATATGGAATCATTCACTTTTTGCCAGAAAGGGATGGGCTTTTCTCTGGCCTTAGCATACTGGAGCTTATGTACACCAAAGGAAAAGCACTTTCAGAAATAGTTCAGGAAGTATTCCAAACTTACGGAAGCGCTTACTTTGAGCGCAAAGACCTATACGCCGATGAAGAAAAAAAGAAGAAACTAAAGTCTTTTGTAGAAAATCCGCCTTCCCTTTTGGGAAGGTTCAAAGTCAGAGAGGCTATCACAAAGGACGGACTAAAGCTTGTCTTTGAAAACGACGGATGGCTGCTTATGAGAGCTTCTGGCACAGAGCCACTCATAAGAGTTTATGCAGAGATGCCAACACAAGAGCAAACACAGGAAGTGATAAAAAGTGCCCTTGAGATGTTATAATTCAAAGGCAGGAGGTGATAGCTATGGGTCAAAGGATAAGCTTTAGCATTAACGGGATAGAAGTTTCTGGCTACCTGGCAGAGCCAGAAAATCTGCAAAAACAGGCACCTTTGATAATGGTTTTTCACGAGTGGTGGGGGCTTGTCAAACACATAGAGGATGTTTGTGATAGGTTCGCAAGGAAAGGCTTTTATGCTTTTGCCATAGACCTGTATAAGGGAGCTACTGCGGACAATCCAGAAGATGCGGGAAGGCTTATGATGGACCTTATGCAAAACAGGTTGGATGAAGCAGAAAGAATGGTGGGGGCTTCTCTTGAATACTTCAGGAGGGAGAACATAGGTTATGTACCAAGGGTGGGTGATTTTATGTTTGGTGCTACTGGCTACTGCTGTGGTGGCACGTGCACTTGGTATTTTGGCGCCAAGTTTGAGGACTTTAAAGCTTTGGTTCCCTACTACGGACTTTACAAGTTAGCAAACATAGACTTTTCAAAGATAAAAGCACCAGTGCTTGCAGTTCATGCGGGCATGGATGCCTTTATTCCACTGTCTGAGGTAATGGAAGCGATCCAAAAGTGTAACGAAAACAAGGTAAATGCCCAGTTTTTGATCTACGCTGGCGTGGATCACGCCTTCTTTAACGACACAAGACCGGAGGTTTATCACGAAGAATACGCAAGGGACGTGTGGCAAAAGACCATAGAGTTCTTCAAAACACACCTTACATGAGCTTAAGGGACAAGCTCATCCTTGCCTTTCTATCGCTTCTTTTTGCCTTAGCCTTTTCCGTAGTTGCCTTCTACAGAAAAGAGCCCATAAGTGCCTTTTGGATTCTTCTTTGCGCTTTTTCCCTCTATATAATCGGTTATAGGTACTATAGCTACTATATAGCCTACAAAGTTTTTGGTGTTTCTGACGAAAATCCCACACCAGCCCACAGGTTTTACAACGGTATAGATTACGTGCCTACTAATAAATGGGTTCTCTTTGGACACCACTTTGCGTCAATCTCTGGTGCAGGTCCTTTGGTAGGTCCTGTGCTTGCAGCGCAGATGGGATATCTTCCGGGAGTGCTTTGGATCCCCATAGGAGCGGTCATAGCGGGTGCGGTCCAAGACATGCTAATTCTTACCATTTCCATGCGCACCGGTGGCAAGAGCTTGGGAGCGATAGCAAGAGATTACCTTGGAAGGTTTGGGGGAATTGTGGTTCTTTTGGTAATTTACTCCATACTTATCATCCTTTTAGCGGTCCTTGCCTTAGTGGTAGTAAAGGCAACAGCCCAAAGCCCTTGGTCTGCCTTCACATCCTTCGCAACCATACCCATAGCAATGCTGATGGGTGTTTATATGTGGAAGATAAGACCAGGGGCAGTCTTGCAAGCCACTCTTTTGGGAATAGGTCTTTTGATTGCATCTTTGGTAGCTGGAAAGCTAGTAGCGGATCATCCAAGCCTTAGCAAATTCTTTACCTACTCCGAGGTGCAAATAGCCTTTGGGCTTATGGTATATGGCTTTCTTGCCTCCGTACTACCCGTCTGGCTTTTGCTTGCTCCAAGGGACTATCTTAGCACCTTTATGAAGCTTGGAACTATTTTCATCCTTGGCGTAGGTGTTTTTATAGCCAATCCGCAGACAAAAATGCCAGCTCTAACTCAGTATGCTGAGACGGGCATAGGTCCTGTGTGGCAAGGAGACCTATTTCCGTTTTTGATGATAACCATAGCATGCGGTGCAGTTTCTGGCTTTCACTCTCTTATCTCTTCCGGCACTTCTCCAAAGCTTTTGGACAAAGAGAGCCACGTCAGACTGGTAGGCTACGGTAGCATGCTCGGAGAGTCCTTTGTTGCCATAATGGCTTTGATTGCAGCAGTTTCTATGGAGCCTGGTATATACTTTGCCGTAAATAGCCCAGCAAGCCTTATAGGAAAGACCGAAGAGTCTGCAGCACAGATAATAACCTCGTGGGGTTTTCCCGTTTCCGCGCAGGAGCTAAAAAGACTAGCAGAACTCATAGGGGAGGAAAGCATACTTTCCAAAGTTGGTGGGGCACCAGCCTTTGCCCTCGGCATAGCTCTAATCTTTGCAAAGCTCACAGGGGAAACTCTCCTTGCCTTTTGGTATCACTTTGCTATCCTCTTTGAAGTGGTGTTTATTCTAACAACCATAGATTCAGGCACAAGGGTAGGAAGGTATATCCTCCAAGACCTGTTGGGTAGCTTTATAAAGAGCTTTAAGGATTATTCAAACAAAACCGCAAACATCACCGCAAGTCTTATAACTGTTGCTCTGTGGGGATACTTCCTATACGGGGGAGTGGTAGATCCCTACGGAGGAATAAGAAGCCTTTGGCCCCTTTTTGGTATATCAAACCAACTTTTGGCCACCACCGCTTTGACCATTGCCACTTTATACCTTGCGAAGACTGGAAGGTTTAAGTACATTTGGGTGGCAGGCGTTCCAGCCCTTTTGATGGCTGTAAACACCATAAGCGCTGGGATTTTAAAAGTTTTCCATCCAGACCAAAGGGTTGGTTTTCTGTCGCACGCCGAATGGCTTTCAAAAAAGCTGTCCGCAGGAGAGCTTCCGCCCGCCATAAAGTCCGTAGAAATAGCCCAAAGGGTGATAATAAACGACTACACCAATGCATTTTTGGGGATGCTTTACGTCTCTTTGGTGTCTTTTGTCATAATCCTTACGATTAGGGAAATAATCTCATCATGGCAAAAAAGTTAGTGGTTTTGACCCACCAAGATACTATATTCTCCTTTCTTTTTGAAGGAGAAGAGGTAATAAAAGTAAGGGTTGATAAAAAAGGCGCTTCAAAACTTGTAGGGAGTATTTTTAAAGGCAAAGTAAAGAGGTTGGCAAAGGGGATGGGTGGAGTGTTTATAGATATTGGCTTGGAAAAGGAAGCCTATTTGCCTTTAAAGGGAGAAGAGGTTAAGGTAGGAGAAAGTCTTTTGGTCCAAGTGGTAAGAGAAGGTATAGGGGAAAAGGGAGCAAAGCTAACAACTAAAATAAAAATACCAGGAAAGTACATAGTTTATATGCCAGAAAGTCAAGAAGTAAAGTGTTCTTCCAAGCTGTCAAAAGAAGAAAAGTGGGATATGATAAACTTTATAGCCGATCATTTAGACAAAGAAGGGGTGATCCTAAGAACGCCTTCCGCAAGGGCAAAGAAGGAAGAAATTCTAAAAGAGTTGGAAGTTTTAAGAAAAACATACATGAAGCTAAAGGATCAATTAGAAATCCTAAAAAAACCACAAATTTTATGGGAAGACCCACCTGAATATCTATCTCTGATAAGGTCCTACTGGTATGATATGGAGACTATATTTTGCAATGACGTTGAAATATGGTACAAGATAATGGGCTTTTTGGAAGAATTTGAGAGAAGTCTTATGAAAAGGGTATTTTACATTAAGCAAACGCACGATGCTTTCCTGCTCAAAAACGCGCTTAGGAAAATTTCTCAGAGGTACGTTTGGCTTAGGGGAGGAGGGTATATCGTCATAGATGAAACGGAAGCTATGACTGTTATAGACGTAAACAGTGGGGACCCGTGCGGAGACACCCAAGAAGAGAACGCTTTAAAAACAAACTTGGAAGCTGCTGAAGAGATAGCAAAACAGATCGTGTTAAGAGACCTTGGCGGAATAATAATGATAGATTTTATAGACATGAAAAGTCAAGAAAATAAAGATAAAGTTATGAACGCTCTAAAGGAAGCTCTTAGAGATGATCTTTGCAACGTGCAGATCTACGGATTTACCAAGTTGGGTGTTTTAGAGATGGCAAGGAAAAGGGCAGGGAAAAGTGTGCCAGAGCTTCTCTTTGAAAAGTGTCCCCTATGTAGCGGATTGGGCAAAGTTAAAGGCAATGCCCTTTACTCCTTTGAGCTTAGTTTGGAAATACAAAACTATCCCGCTGGGTTCTTAGAGATCTTCGTGCCAAAAGGCAGGAAAAGGGCAGTAGAAGAATCCATTAAGGGTTTGGATAACGTAAAAGTGGTTGAAAAGGAAGATTTAGATTACAATAACTATGAGGTAAGGTATGAAAGATAAATGGCTGACCTTTTTTCTTGGTCTCCTTTTGGTTTTTTCTTGCGCAAAAGTAACGGAAGAAAAAAGGGCCCAATTGGCAGTAGAGTCTTACACAGAAGGTATGCGCGCCTTTGCCAACAGGGATTACAAAAAAGCCACAGAAAAATTAAAAGAATCTCTAAAGTATATTGAGAACCTCACGCCATCGCAGATAAAAGAAATCAAGATGGTTTTAGGCGAGAGTTATTACCTGAGTAAAAATTACATAAACGCCATTGTCTATCTGGAAGACTTCCTTTTTAACTATTCGGAGGCAAGGGAATCGGAAAAGGTATATTATTTGCTTATAGATAGCTACATGAAGGTGGCACCGGATGCTTATAGAGACCAAAGCTACACCTACATAGCCATAGAAAAGGCAAAGGACTTTTTAAACAAGTATCCAGAAAGCCCCTATAAGGATAAGGTCTTAGAAATTATAGAAAAAGCTGAGAAAAAGCTGGCAGATCATGAATACCTGATCGGTAAGTTTTACGAAGATTACGGTTTTTACTACTCTGCTTCCCTAAGATACAGAGACCTACTCATAAATTACCCCGAGCAAATCTCTCAGGCGGATGTTTTATATAGGTACATAAAGTCCTTGCTTTTGGTGGAAAGACAAGCTGAAAAAAGGAAGAAAGCTTACAAAAGTTGGTTAGAAGAGGCGAAAAAGAGTCTGAAAGAGGCAAAAACAGATGAAGACAAAAAAGCTGTAGAAAAAAGGATAGCTTTTCTTGAAGAACAGATCAATAGGTGGAATGGTCTGGCAAAAAGTAGTAAAGAAGAGGGCATAAGGTTGATGCAGAGATACAAAGAGCTTTATGGAGAAAATAACTATTACAGAGAATTGGAAAAGCTTACTAAGAGGTAATGGAATTACATAAAAAAATCGTAAATTTACTCGAAGAAAAAAAAGCAGAGGATATAGTTATTTTGGATGTTTCCGAGCTTACCAACATTGCAGATTACTTTATAATAGCAACCGCTAACTCTGCGATTCACGCAAGAGCCCTTGCGGAATACATCACAGAAACCTTAGAAAAGGAAGGGATAGCTCCGCTTCATGTGGAAGGTTTGGAAAATGCTAACTGGATTCTCTTGGATTTTGTAGATATAATAGTGCATATTTTCCAAAAGGAGTGGAGAGAGTATTATGACCTTGAATGGCTTTATTCTACTGCAAAGAGGGTAGAGGTATGAGGATCGTTAAACTGCTGTTTGCTCTATTGCTGATTGGTTCTTTTCTGGTTTTTGTTGCCCAAAACTCCATCTTAGTAGAAGTTTCTTTTTTTAATTACAGGGGATACACCCCAGTTTTTGTCCTTGTGCTCATCAGTGCTCTCATAGGCTTTCTGATAGCCTTCCTTTATTTCTTTCCAAGGGAAATAAAGCTAAGGGGCACGGTGGATAACCTTAGGGAAGGAGCAAAAAGCTTAAACCGTGGCTTCTTACTAAAAGCGGAACATCATTTTCAAAAGAACAGCCTATTGGAACCACTGCTGTGTTTAAGCCTTTACGAAAGGGAAGAAACGAGCAAAATGCTAAGTCTAAAAAGTCCCCTTTCTGCTTATATGCTTTTAAAGCTACATCTTTTGGAACAAGCAGAGGAAAAGTTCAAAAGGACTTTGGAGACAGATCAAGAAAACCTTTTGGCTCTAAAGGGCTTAAGAGATATAAGCTTCCTGAAGGGAGAAACAGACAGATCGGTGGAGTATCAGGAGAGGGTGCTAAAGCTGTGTGAAAAGTGGGACAAGGAAAACCAAAAAAGGGTCTTGGCAGAACTTTTGGCATTCCTTTGGAGAACGAATAAAGAAGTAGAAACTGCAGAGAAAGCCTTTGACCTTTACAGAACACCCCTTACCTACTCAGTTTGTATAATGTCTCTTTTTGATCAGGAGAAAAAAAAGGATGCCATAAAGCTGTTTGAAAAGAGCTTTGAAGACAACCTACAAAACGAAGTTTTAACTTTGCTCTTAGCAGAAGAACCCACATTAACAAAACTTATGGATGTTATACAAAAAAGGGAACAGCAGATAAGCAAGGTTGTTCTTTTGATGATCTACCTTCGCCTGGGCCTTTTTTCTAAGGTTAAGTCCTTGATTGATGATGTGCCAGACTATTACAGATGCTTAGCTATGCTATTTATGTCCCACAGAGACGAGGAAAGGACGTGTGCTAAAGCCTTTAATGATCTGCTGTATCTGTGGGAGTGCACGTGCGGTGTAAGGTATAAAGAATACACACCTTTGTGTCCAAATTGTTTAAAGTGGAATAAATTAGAATTAAAAATAAAGGAGGGATAGCTATGTTTAGAGCACTTTGGACTTCCGCATCTGGGATGAATGCCCAACAGACAAACCTTGACGTTGTGTCAAACAACATGGCTAACGTCAATACCGTTGGCTTTAAGAAGATGAGAGCTACTTTTCAGGATCTTATATATCAAACAGTTAGGGAACCTGGTGCGCCCACCTCTCCTACTACAAGAAACCCTTCTGGCTTTCAGATAGGCTTAGGAACCTATGTGTCGGACACCTACGGTATATTTACCCAAGGAAACATAGTCCAAACTGGAAATCAGTTAGACATTGCCATTCAGGGGGATGGATTTTTTAAAG
>Ga0209821_100023_pt1 | contig 41252 bp, 46 predicted proteins | sample SSWtaG_3_FD_184118 | JGI IMG/M metagenome (GOLD analysis project Ga0209821, IMG submission 184118) | Hot spring microbial communities from Sandy's Spring West, USA to study Microbial Dark Matter (Phase II) - SSWTFFsm_matched (SPAdes)... | ecosystem: Environmental > Aquatic > Thermal springs > Hot... | reverse complement strand
TATACTTTTACTCACAGACAAGATTTCCATGTTTTCCTCCTTGAATAGATGGGGAGGGTGACGGGACTCGAACCCGCGACCCGTGGATCCACAGTCCACTGCTCTGCCAACTGAGCTACACCCTCCTAACGGATAATAAAATTATACTCAAGCTTGAGCTTTTTCAATGAACAAAAACTCTTCTATAACTTTCCTAAGGTTTTCAATTTCTCCTTTTAGAATAGGATTTTCCTTATCTAACCAGCCGTTTATGTACCATTTGTAGTATGGAGTGTGTATTATTTTCCAACCAGCTCTTTTGAGTCTTTTTGCCCTCTCCACATGCCAGTCTGCATATTCTAAGGTTTTATTCCCTAACATTCTAAAGTGGTGTGGGCCGTCAACTTCTACAGCAAGAAACTTTTTGAGCTGTTTGCAATATATAACAAAATCTAACCTATATCCGCAAGATTCATATTGGTTGAAAATTTTAATTTCTGTTTTGTATTTTTTCTCTAGTTCTTCAACAATTTCCTTAAGGTGGTAATAGACTGCTTCCTCCAGTTTAGATTCAAACTTACTAACATCCAAACTTCTATCCGACGGTTGTTCTGTGTGGTAACTTTCAAAGTGGAGTATGTATTTTTTTGTAAGATTAAAATTCTGCGGAAGCCCTGCATAAACTAAGAAGGTAAAATACTTTGCCCTGCTGGTAGCTACATTAAACCTGTTTTTTTGCTCATAATGATTCCTACTTTGAGAACATGATTCGTCTAAAGCGAGAGAGATTATCATAATATCCTTTTCATGTCCTTGAAACTCCTCGGGGGTTCCTACAAAAATATTATCGTAGCCTTCTTCCATAAGTCTTAGTCTTATGTATTCTACCTGATCCCTCACAAAAGAAAGAACACCTATCTCAAAGTCCTGAGGCACGTATTCAGGAAGTTTTACATCTTGATAAGCTCTACGGTCTTTCAAACTCTTTATTATTCTTAAGACCTCTTCCGCTTCAGCATCAACTATTTTTTGCCTTGTGGACCTTTTTCCTTCAACTTTTATAGATTTAAAAGCTATACCCTCCTTGGTGGGATCCCTTGTCATTATGTGGAGTTTTCCATCGTAAAACTCCCTTGAAGTAAAGCTTGCCAAAGGATAAACTGACCTAAAGTGTTCGTCCAACATAACTATTGCGTCTTCATTTACATAACTTAGCGAATCTGATTCTTCAGAATGTTTGTCAGGAGATAAAAACTCAAGGATGGAAGCTTTTGTTAGAACCAACCTTCTCTTTTTGGCTTTCTCGTAATCCATCCCTGCTGGTTTGTACCTTTCCCATACAAGTGTATCAAGTTTATTGCTAATCCTAAAGCCTAAGCCTACTGCTTCTAAATTAAGTTGCTTGTGATCCCCCACTACGCAAACGCTTTTCCCTCTGTAAAAAACAGGTATTATCTGAGCTAAATTTACCTGAGAAGCTTCATCCACTACAACTAAGTCAAACAAGTTCGGCTTCATAGGAAGTATTCTGTCCACGTTTGGTATATCAGTTATCCAGACGTTAAAGATCTTTAATACATTTTCGTAATTCACACGTTCCTGCGCTTCCTTAAGCAATCGGTCTTTTGTGTAATGAAATATTGACTTCAAATTAGAAAGGTCTTCCTTGTATTGCAAAGATATGCTGTATATTCTATCCAAAACCAAGGTTGCTATTCTTTTACGTGCAAGCTCCATTATCTCTTTCTCTAAGCCACTGAGGGTTTTGGAATAATCATGAAGCAATCCTTTAAGCTTATCCGCTGTATGCTGGATCTTACGGTATCTATCCAAGAGCTCGTCCAGACTTTTGGCGAAATAGGAAAGTCTTTTCCCTTTGTCAAAAGTTTTCATTCCTAATTTTTTCAAAAACCTTTTGCGACGCAGAATATATATACCAATTTTTGTTTTACCTTTTTCTTCCAATGTCTTAAAGGTTGATTGCTCGCTTTTCAGAAAATCCATGAACCTTTGAATTTCTCTCTTATAGGTCTGGTATAGCTTTTGGATGAAATCTCTTTGAATCTCGTATTCATATTCAAAGTTAGTTAAACTCCTCTCAAAGCTCTGAGTTTTTTCTGTGTATTCTTCGGTAAGCTTTAAATATTTTTTATATTCTTCAACAATTTTCCTATAATCTCTAATCTTTTGCTTAAGCTTATCTTCCGTATTCTTCAGATCTCGTTTTATTGAATCTATACTTATGTCGTCCAGCTGTTTGATGATGTTTTCTATGTTTTCTTTAGTCTTTCTTTTATGTTCCTTATAAAAGTATATGAAGGGCAAAAAGTTTTCGTCTGAGGAGAGTATTCTTGAAAGCTTTTCAAAGAGCACCTTTATGGCAGGAGCTTTTTGTGATACGATTAATATCTTCTTATCAAGCAGTATAGACAGGAGCGCCAAAGCGGTTATAGTATGGCTTTTGCCAGTGCCGGGTGGTCCTTGTATGTATGATACCTCATGATTGATAGCGTTTTCCAAAGCCCTCTCTTGGTTTTTAGAGAGAGGTATAGGAATTTCATACTTGAGGTCCCCCAAAGAAAAGGTGCCCAACTTTTCAAGATTCACTCTCTCTGACAAAGCGGAGCTTAGTAGTTTTTGCAAAACTTTGTTCTTCAAATCTCCCTGTTCTTTGATTTCTTCTATCAAAAGTTCCAAAGATTTATAAGTAGAAAGCTCCGTAGGAAAATTACTAAGAAACAGATAAATTCCGTCGTAATAATAATTCTGTTGGTTTGCTAAAATTTCAAAGGATAACTTTTCCTGTAAGGTGTTAATCTTTTCTTCAGATTCAAGCATATAGTTTATTCGTTCCACAACTTCTTCAGCTAAGTCTCTCAAAGATTCCAAATCAGCGCATGTTTCCACCTTCTCTTCTACTTCTTTAACAAAATCCAACAGATCATCCCTTACCCCGTATTCCTCATCTTGTCCCAAAGGAAGCTTATCAAAAATGTCATAGTTCAGAAAAAAATTTCCTATGCCCAAAGTTATTTTTCTTTCTTCTTCCCTTACGTCCAAATTAACCACAAATATAGGAGCAAAAACTCTTATCTCGTTTATAGTATCTGTTTTGATAAAATACTTCAAAAGACCCACACCCAAAAATAGCGCTTTATCATCAGAATTTGCTATATCCTTTAACTTTTTTTTCAAAAAGTTGTATAGATCTCCCTCGCTTTCCCTTGTAATTTCCAATCCATCGCCAAATTTTAAGTCTTCTTTTAGAAAGAATAGGTTTTCTTTAAGAACTTCAGGGTTTATCCTTTTTCTTCTGGGTGTAATAAGCAAATTACTAAAATCTACCCTAACACCTATCTTTCTACTAAGTTCTCTTAGATAGCTAAGATACCTTATAACATCATCTTTCCCAACCATTTCATAGGTCTTTATCAGTTATTTCTTCAGTAATTAATTTATACATTTTGTTTATACCATCTTTAAGTTCTTCAACCTCTTTTTGTGTAGTTTTTAATTGTTGATTTGTTAAGCTTGCATATTCCCCTAAGCATCTTACCAAGTTTTCTAAGTTGTTTTTTTCTAACCGGTTTAAAAGAGCCTGTAATTCTTTAAATTTTTCTTCCTGATTCCTTAGATTTTCCTGATTAATCTTCTGTATATAAACTTGAAGTCTATTAACATTCCTCTTTAAATCAAACAACAAAAACGCAAATAAAATTCCAACTCCTGCAACTGCAAGCGCTAAAAAAATTAAAGGTTCCATAAAGGAAAATTATACCGTACTCTAAATGGAGAAAACTGTGCGTTCTGTTAATTTCTCATACGATGCATATCGTTGATCTTTAGTAAGTGGGTATATAATTACTTTTATGTATTACGTGTCAAAGATAACTCCCCTCTTTTTGTTTAAAGCACTTATATTTCTTGGACTTTCTTTAGCCCTCAGGCGTACTGACTGGCTTCTTTCTATAGTATTTTTACTCTACGGATTTATCGCTTCTACACTGATCGGCGCTATGTATCAGATAGTCCCCAATTCCCAGAGCAGAAAGCTCTATTTTCCCAAACTACCTTATTTTAGACCTTCTTCTAGACACTGCCAGCCTTGTTTCTTCTTTCATCAGTATTACTAACCTTTTTTAAAGCACTATCTGCGTTCCTATACCTTCGTCGGTGAAAACTTCTAAAAGGATAGAGTGGGGGAGCCTTCCGTCTATTATATGAACTTTTCTAACTCCATTTTTAAGAGCTTCCACACAGCTTTTTAACTTGGGAATCATACCACCTTTAACAGTTCTCTCCTGTATTAGTTCTGAGACTTGATCAACCCTCAAGGTTGATATTAGCTTACCTTCTCTGTCTTTAACTCCTTCTGTATCCGTCAGGAATATAAGCTTTTCCGCCTTTAGTGCTTGGGCTATCTTAGATGCGCATATGTCCGCGTTTATGTTGTAAGCTTCACCGCTTTCGCCCACCCCCACTGGTGCTATAACTGGGATGTAGTTCTTTTCCAGAAGGGTTAGCAAAAGCTCCACGTTTACCTCTTTAACATCCCCCACAAAGCCCAGGTCTTCCTCTGGCACTTCTAAGCCAAGCTCCTTGAAGTAACTCTCTTTGTCTAATTTTTCTGCTTTTATAAGATTACCGTCCCTTCCAGAAAGACCGACTGCGTAAATGGTCTTTTTTGTGTGGGTATTTATAAGAGCTACGATGTCTTTGTTTATGTCTCCAGAGAGAACCATCTCCACCACGTGCATGGTCTCCTGATCAGTCTTTCTTATACCACCTACAAAGTGGGGTTTGTGTCCGAGCTTTTCTAAAATTTGACTTATATGGGGACCCCCTCCGTGAACTATCACCACCTTTATGCCCACGTAAGCCAAAAGCACAACATCCCTTGCAAAGCTGTCCCTTAGCTCGTCATTGAGCATGGCAGAACCACCGTACTTTATGACAAAGATCTTTTCGTAAAATTCCCTTATGTAGGGTAACGCGGATTGAAGTATTCTTGCTCTATCCAGTGCTTCTTGCATAGGTTACTCTTTCTATGCATGCTCCAAGGCTTTTTAACTTCTCCTCCAAACGCTCATAACCTCTGTCCAAGTGATAGATTTCTCTAACTATTGTGGTACCCTCTGCCACCAAGCCAGCCAAAACTAAACTGGCACTTGCCCTAAGGTCTGTGGAAAAAACCTCCGCACCGCTTAATCTATCCTGTCCAAAGACGATGGCTGTTTTCCCTCTTAAGGATATCCTTGCTCCCATCCTCTGAAGTTCATTTACGTGCTGAAATCTGTTTTCAAAGATGTTTTCCGTTATCTGAGAGATGCCATCGGCAATACAACAAAGAACCATAAACTGGGCTTGCATATCTGTTGGAAAACCTGGATATTCAGAGGTGGATATTTCCAACGGATTTATCTTACCACCGCCTATTACTCTAATCCTGTCTAAACCAAGCAGTTCTACTGTGGCTCCAGCTTCCTTTAGCTTTTCCAACTGGCTCCCCATATGTTTTGGACAGACCCCCTCTAACACTACATCTCCACCAGTTATAAATCCTGCCACAGCCAAAGTCCCCGCTTCAATCCTATCTGGAATAACCGTGTGATCAAAACCTCTCAGATCCTCATTACCCCTTATAATCATAGTTCTTCCTTCCACCTCAATCTCCACTCCCATTTTTCTGAGCACTTCAACCAAGTCCATAACTTCTGGCTCCAAAGCCACGTTTCTAAGCACACTCCTTTTTTCACACCTACTCAAAAACATAAGGGCATTTTCTGTGCCCGTTACGGTTATCACCTCAAAGGTATGTTCAACTGGCCTTATATTTTCAACCTCCATATGAATGTATCCACCCTTTACGTTTATGGTCGTTCCCCCCTTTTCAAAAACCTTAAGATGCTGATCTATTGAGCGCGCTCCTATAGAACAGCCTCCTGGCATGCCTACCACTGCCCTGCCAAGACGTGCCAAAAGGGGACCAGCCACAAGTATTGATGCCCTCATTCTTCTGACCACATAATCCGGCGCAAAGTAGCTTCCTACATTCTTTGCTTCCACATAAACAGTGTGGTTTTCAAACTTCACATCAACCCCCAAGATTTCTAAAAGTTCAATCGCATTCTTCACATCAAGAAGTATGGGCACATTCCTAATAACACAGGGCTCCTCTGTCAAGAGAGTAGCCATCATGATGGGTAAGGATGCGTTTTTTGAACCAGAAACTCTGACTGTACCCTTAAGTCTCTCCCCTCCTCTAATTAGAAAAAAATCAGAGTCGGATAATGTGGTGTTTGTCATCTTTCTTGATAATTATTTTAACTACTTCCCAAAGCTTTGAGTAATATATGGTAATACCGTTGTCTTCTTCCACGTACTGATGGGGCTCATGGGAATACACAACTACTATCTTTTCATCATCCTCAAAGATCATGGGATAATTCATATTCTCACTACTACGCAGGTGAGCGCCTCCTTCACCCCCTCTAAAGAGTGTATTTTGTTTATCACAAGCCTTCCTAGCTCATCCTGATTTTTCACTTCCACGAATACGATAATGTCATAGGGACCTGTTACCACATCCGCAGTCTTCACCCCATCAAAGGTAGATAGAGCTAACATGATTGAAGGTATTTCCCTCGGATCCGCTTTTATGAGTATGTATGCTTTTATAGAGTATTCAGATTCTAACTCCATCAGCTCTGTTATAGACATCGGATAATTTTCTGACCTTGTTTCCATCTTCGTCCTCCTGGAGAAGTATTTTAATCAACTTTTCTGAACCCATAGGGTCTTTCTTTATCTCCCTGAATGCACAGTAGAGAAATCTTCTAAATTTGGGCTCCCTTCTTTCCACATCAGCCCAAAAGCTTTTTATCTTCAATATATTGTCTTCTATCTTAAGAAACTCAAGCCATTTGAAGAACTTGTCCACTTCATCCCATACGATGATCTCGCCTTTTTCCTTTTCCTTTAGTCGCTCCTTTAGGTTCTCCTGAGATATAGTTTTTAGATCATCTATGTTGTAAAGGAATGCCTGATCTATATCGTTTATGTCTGGTTCTGCGTTTCTGGGCACGGATATGTCTATGATAAACATAGGTTTGTAGTCCCTTTTTTTCATAGCCTTTTCAACCATGTTTTTTGTAAGCACATAGCTTTTAGCACCAGTGGACAGAAGGACTATGTCAAACTTGTGTAGATGATCTTCCAGCTCATTATACACTATCACATTACCTTCTAACCCCTTAGCTAATTCCAAAGCCCTTTCATAAGTTCTATTAGCTATAAAGATATTGGCCTTTAACTTTTTGAAATATTTAGCCGCTAATTCTGCCATTTCTCCAGCCCCTACCAGTAGAACCTGAGCTTTACTGAGATTGCCAAAGATCTGTTTTGCTAATTCTACAGCCACATAACTTACAGACACGGCGTTTTTACCTATGCCCGTTTCCGTTCTTACCCTTTTGGCAGTTCGGAGGGCTTTTTCAAAAACTCTGTTTAAGATCTTCCCAACAGTGCCCATCTCCCTTGCTATCTGAAAGGCTTCCTTGAACTGAAATACTATTTGACTTTCCCCTACCACCATAGAATCAAGGCTGCTTGCCACCTTAAAAATGTGGGCTACTGCTTCTTTGCCCTCCAAAAAGAAAGAGTGTTTTCTGTAAGTCCGACTAACACCCTTTATATCCAAAAAATTTTCCACAATGGAGTATACCTGAGCGTAGTCTTCACAGACGGTGTAAATTTCAACTCTATTACATGTGTTTAAAATCACCAGTTCCTTGGCATTAGAGTAAGATTGTATAGCCGGCAAGAGATTTCTTATCTCCTCTTTACTACAGGCTAAGAGTTCCCTAACACTTATGGGGGCAGTCTTGAAGTTAAACCCCCATACGAATATGTTTTGCATCATTATAATAATATATCCCTTCTATTACATTGGATTAAAAAATTGGGGAATTGGTGCAGGTGGAATGGAAAGCTCTTTTAAGTTTTATTTCTTTCTCAAGACTTCTTGCTTGGCTCCGAATAGTTGAAACTTCTCAACTCAAACTCAAGAAACTACTCAAATGGTACCGACGGCATAGAAAAATTTAATTTAGGTAAAAACTTTCCAATACCTGGAGTGGAATAAAGCTCCTCTTTAATTGCTGATAGTAGTATGTCTAAGGCGTGTTGATAATCGGTGGTTTTTATCTTACAACCGCTTGCGTATTTGTGCCCACCACCGCCCAGTCTTTCCGCAACTTTTGCCACATCTACCTTTCCCTTAGACCTTAGAGAAACTTTAAAAACTCCCTCATCTGCTTTTTCTATCAGAGCAAAGGCTACTTCCACACCCTCTATAGACCTGGGATAATTCACCAAACCCTCGCTGTCTGAATATTCTGTGGCTGTCTCTTTGAAAAATCTATCAAATACAGTTATACCGGCTACTAAACCATCCTCGTAGCAGGCTAATGTATCAAGAACCTTTGATATAAGCCTTATCTTGTTTAAGGATTCCCTTTCGTTAAACATAACAAAGGTTTTGTGCGGATCTGCACCCAACTGAACCAGCTCCTTAGCCATTTCAAACACCTCTGAGGTGGTATTAGAGTACCTGAAAAATCCAGTATCTGTTGCCAAACCGGCGTAAAGACACTGAGCTATTTCTGCGTCAATACTATCCTTATCCCAATACTTTAGAAGGTTATATACCAGACTTGCAGTAGATGGGGCGCTATGGTCTATGTAATCAAATTCTCCGTAAAATTCACCACCTATGTGATGGTCTATTCGAACCTTCTTTATTGCCTTCACCTCTGCTCCCACCCTGTAAAAACCAGAAGCGTCGGACACTATGGCAAGGTTAAAAATTTCATCGGTTGGAAGCCTGATAACTTCCTCCGCACAGGGCAGAAAATCAAGAGAGTGAGGCACCCTGTCCTTACACCCAACCTTCACGTTTTTCCCTTTCTTCTTCAGAAAAATGTAGAGTGCTAACGCACTTCCAAGGGTATCTGCATCTGGGTTTTCGTGGCATGCTATAAGTATGGAACCCTCTTCTTCTCTGATCAAGTCAACCAAGGGTATGGTTTCTATTTTCATCTCCAAGCACCTCCGAAAGATATTAAATATAACATCCTAACCTTTCCTTATCCATGTCATCGGACCATAGTAAACTTCCATAGCAGATTGAATTATAGACTCTGACAAAGATGGATGAGAAAAAACAGCCTTGGCGAGGGAATCCACACCCATACCAGCCTTCATGAGATGGATCACTTGATGCAAGAGCTCTCCTGCATGCGGCCCTAAAATGTGGCATCCCAATATTTTACCCGTATGATCATCCACCACCAGTCTGACAAATCCCTCATCTTCCCCATCGTCCATGGCTTTTGGGTTTGACATAAAGGATACCACTCCCACCCGATAATCGTAACCCTCGTCCTCAGCCTGATCTTCCGTTAGACCCACAGACGCAATCTCGTAAGCACTGTAAATAACCTTTGGTATTAGGTTTTCGTTTCTTCTCCAATCACCGTTCCCAAGCATGTGACTAACTGCTACCTTTCCCTCGTACATCGCTTTGTGAGCAAGCATCAAAGGTGAGGTTATATCCCCACAGGCATAGATGGTTTTTATAGAAGTCTGACAGTACTCATTTACCTTAACAAAACCTTTCCCATCCTTTTCCACACCCACCTCTTCCAGACCTATCCCTTCTGTGTTTGGTTTTCTCCCAATGCCTAAAAGGATACAGTCCACCTCCACTACCGAACCATCGGATAGATTGACCTTTAGCCCCTCCTCCTCCGAATAGCTTAAGATGTGAGTTTTTAGTCTAACATCCACTCCCAATCTTTTAAGTTTTCTTGCAAGATATCTGGAGGACTCCTCCGGTATGCTCGGGTAAGGAAGTAGCCTGTCCATAATTTCCACCACGACCACATCCACTCCATACATTCGGTATATGTAGGCAAATTCCACACCTACCGCACCACCACCCACAATAAGCATACGCTTTGGAAAGTCCTTTAAACCCCATATCTGGTCCGTGTTAAATATCCTTTTGCCGTCAGGCTTTAGATTTCCAAGAGATGTACAAGAGGAGCCAGTAGCCAAAAGTATAAACTTTGCCCTTATTTCCCGCTCCTCTCCTTCCACATAAACCGTGTTCGGATCCTTGAGAATACCTCTACCATAAAAGATTCTAATGCCAAGCTTTTCAGCAAATTTTTTAAAGTTTTCCCTTATAGTATTCACAACCTTATCCCTACTTTCCGCAAGCTTCTGAGGGTCAAGCTTTAGTCCATCAAAGAGTATGCCGTATTTCTCTCCTTTACTAAGCTTTTCTAAAAGATAGGCTCCGTGTCTCATGTATTTGGAAGGAATGCATCCCCTGTTTAGACAAGAGCCTCCTACTGTTTCTGGTGATAGCTCCACGAAGGCAACTTTCATACCTCTGCGATAAGCGTACAGCCCAGCCTCGTAGCCCCCACTGCCCGCACCTAAGATCACAAGATCAAACTCCATCTTTCCTTTTCCTCCTTCTTTCCTTATATACCTCTTGCCTACACTGTTTTATGACAGTTCTGTACTTATAGTACACGGAAGGCACCTTTATCGGCAGTTTGTAATAACGCTCCAAAAGAAGCATGATCTCCTCTGAGGTAAGGTATCTGTGATTTCTTATCAAGCCCTTTATGTACTTAATTATCTTGGTTTCCTTCATATGAGAATAAGTATATCATTCAAAGTTTATGATATAATATTCCTCCGATATGGAAAGCTTAAGTTTGAAACACGTATACCTTGGTATATTGTCTATGCTAATCTCTATAGTTCTGATTGGTTTGGTTGGTAGGCCTTCCATAAAGCCTACGAAGTTTCAAGCTCTTTGGGAAGGATACGTTAGGTTTGTGCGCAACATGATACTGGAAAATATGGGAGAAAAGGGGCTAAGATATCTGCCGCTTATTTCTTCCATAGGGCTATTTGTGTTCTTCTCCAATCTTTTGGGCATGGTTCCCGGGCTTGAAGCTCCTACAGCTAACGTAAATACAAACTTAGCTCTTGCCTTGATTGTCTTTATCTTCTACAACATAGAGGGTTTTAGATTGCATGGATTGGGATATCTAAAGCACTTTATGGGACCAAATCCATACCTGGCACCTGTTTTCTTTCTCATAGAGGTGATATCCCATCTGGCAAGGCCCATAACTCTAACCTTAAGGCTTTTTGCCAACATGAAAGGCGGTGCCATGCTCTTGGTAGTGCTTGTAGGGCTTGTAATTCAAAACTACTTTATCATGGCTCTTTCACCAATAGCTTTGTTGTTTATAATAGCAATAAAGTTTTTGGCTGTTTTCATACAAGCTTACATATTTATGATACTCTCTGTAGTTTATTTAGCTGGTGCGGTAGCACATGAAGAGCACTAAAAAACTAACAGATAGGAGGTCATAAAATGAGGAAGATACTTCTTCTGAGCTTGTTAGTTCCCGTGTTAGCATTGGCTGCGGAAGCAGGCCAAGGAGAAACGCTCAAGCAAGGGCTTATGTATTTAGGAGCTGGGCTTGCGATAGGCTTGGCAGCTCTGGGCACAGGTGTGGGTATGGGGTATGCAGTTAGGGGCACTCAAGAGGGTGTGGCAAGGAATCCCACCGCGGGCGGTAGGCTCCAAACAATAATGCTTATAGGTTTGGCGTTTATAGAAACTCTTGCTTTGTATGCTCTGTTGGTTGCTATAATACTGCTTTTTGTAAAATAACTTTTAAGGGGGCTTGCCCCCTTGGAGGTAAAGGATGGCTACCCAGAGAAACATAACTCATCTGTCCAACAGAAAAAGAAGGCGCAAAAGTGGCTTTTTGGCTCGTATGTCCTCCAAGAGCGGAAGGAAAATAATAGCCAGGAGAAGGAAGAAAGGAAGGAAGGTGCTGGCACCCAATTGAAGAAGCTCGCAATATACCTGATAAAACTGTGGCAAAGGTTTATATCTCCTCTTTATCCACCCTCTTGCAGGTATTATCCCACTTGCTCTAACTATGCCATCATGGCTATTGAGAAGTATGGACTTTTTAAGGGAAGTCTTAAAGCTTTTTTGCGCATACTAAGATGTAACCCATTTTTTAAAGGAGGAGTGGATTATCCCTAATGCAAAAGCCAGATATTGACACCAAAAATTTGTTCATCATAGTGGTCTTAGCCACACTGTTTATATTTGCTTACCAAGCCTACCTTATCTTCTTTACTACTCAAACATCCCAGCAAACTCAAACTTCTCAGGAAATAAAAAATCCAGAACCTTTGCCACAGCTTATGCTTGGAACTTCCAGGGAGAAGGTAAAACCTTCCAACCTTACAACTTACAAATCTCAGCATTTTGAGTTGGTGCTATCAGAGGAAGGGGGAAGGATAGTAAGCTTTAAGGACCTAAAGTATAACAAGGATTTAATAACAGAAGAAGAAAGAAAACTAAACCTTTATCCCTTGGAAGTCTTCACAGGAGATCCGCAGATAGATAGCGTGCTCAGCTCCGAAAGATACCAGATAAAAATAGAGAAAAACAAGATAACTCTAAGTTTAAACAGGGAAGACTGGAGTTTAGTTAAAGTCCTGGAGGACAAGGGAACTTACTTTAAGGTCAATATAAAAACTAAAAACCTTCCGGCTGTTTTTGTGTCCGCCGGCACCTACGTTAAAGAGGATGAATTCTACACCCATTCTGGTCCTGTAATTAAGTTGGGGGAAAAAACTCTTAGATTGGATATAAAGGACGTAAAAGCTAAGGAATTCATAACTGGAGACATAAAGTTTGCAGGAGTGGAAAGTAGATACTACTATAAGGGCTTTTCAGGAAACATACCGGCGGTTGGTATATACAAACAAGATGAAACAACTTTCCTTTTGGTCAAGGCTGTAGAAGAGCTTAATCTATACATGGGAGCCAAAGAGTATGCTAAGCTAAAACCGCTGGGACTCTCTGATGTGATAGATTACGGATCTCTTAAGCTTATAGTCAAACCTCTTTTTATTTTTATGTATTGGATATACCAAAATCTTCACTCATGGGTTTTCTCTATTCTAGCCTTAACTCTTCTGGTAAGGGTTCTGATGTTTCCCCTAACATACAAAAGCACCCTTTCTATGATGAAGCTATCTGAGCTGGCACCAAAGATGCAACAGCTAAAAGAAAAATACAAAAATGACCCTGCAAAATTCCAAGAGGAGATGATGAAGCTATACTCTGAGGTTGGCTTTAATCCGGCTTCTGGTTGTTTGCCCATACTCTTGCAGATTCCCGTATTCTTTGCACTATATAAGGTTTTAACAATTACCGCCGACTTGCAACTGGAAGGTTTGCTATGGATTCCCAGCTTAGCAGAAAAAGACCCCTTTTACGTGTTACCTATACTCATGGGTCTGACGATGATAGCCCAGCAGTTTATAAGCCCTTCTCCCGAGAAATCCCAGAACCTTGTAATGTACATCTCTGCAGTAATCTTTACCTTTCTCTTTGCTAGCTTTCCTTCAGGACTTGTGCTTTACTGGACATTCAACAACATCATAAGTTTAGCCCAAAGCTACGTAATCAAAAGGCTAACCACAAAACCACAAACTAAACACACTAAAGGTAAGAAAAAATGAGAATACTCATAACTGGTGGGGCAGGCTTCATAGGCTCAAACTTGGCTAAGGAGTTGGAAAAGGTATATCCAAAAGCTAAGGTTTGGGTGTTAGACGATTTCTCATCTGGACACTTTAAAAATCTAATAGGGTTCAAGGGAGAAGTAATAACCGGGGACCTATCGGATCAGTCCCTTTGGGAATATTTGAAGAAAAAAATCAAGTTTGACGTGGTTTTTCACCAGGGTGCTATAACGGATACTACTGTAATGGATCAGGCAAGGATGATGAGAGTAAATGCAGACAGCCTAAGGTATATTTTGGACTGTGTGTTGCACTGGCAGGCAAAGCTTATCTATGCCTCCTCCGCAGGAGTTTATGGCAATAGTCCTTCTCCCATGAAAGAAGGAGAGGGAGAAGTGCCAGAAAATCCTTACGGTTTTTCAAAGCTCATGATGGACAGAATAGCAATGAACTTTTTGGCAGAAAATCCACACATCCAAGTGGTAGGACTAAGATACTTCAACGTGTATGGTCCAGGGGAAAGCTTTAAAGGAAAGTCCGCAAGTATGATTTATCAGCTTTACAGGCAGATGAAGGAGGGGAAAAGGCCAAGGCTGTTTAAGTGGGGAGAGCAAAGAAGGGATTTTGTTTATATAAAGGATGTTGTAAAGGCAAACCTACTAGCTTTGGAAAAGAACATTTCGGGAATATTTAACATAGCCACGGGGCAAGCCCGCAGTTTTAACGAGATAGTATCCATCCTCAACCAAGCCTTAGGCACAAACTTAGAACCAGATTACTTTGACTGTCCCTATGACTTTTATCAAAACTACACTCAAGCTGACATTTCAAAAGCCGCTCAATTACTTGGATATGAACCAAAGTTTAGTTTGGAGGATGGTATAAGGGATTATCTTAAATATCTGTGAATTGGAAAAAGGTACTGAACTCTCTTGAAGAGGGTGTTCTAATAATCAGCGGCTCCAAAGTGCTCTTTGCCAACAATTTTCTCTTGGAAAACCAGATCATCAGGGAAGACTGGGAAGATAAAAACTACTATGAAGCTTTGAAAAGCTTATCCCTTATATCTATAATAAGCAAGGCTTTAAACAATCAAGAATCTTTTTCTGAAGAATTCCAACACATGGAAAGATTTTACAAGGTAAAACCTAAAAGGATAGACGATCTTGTCATCTTTGAAATATACGATATCAGTTTTTTGAGGAAGTATGAACTATCAAGAAAAGAATTTGTAGACAATGCTTCTCACGAACTAAAGACTCCCATATCAGTGATAAAGGGTATATTGGAAACCCTTTTTGAAGAAGAAGACCAAGAGAGAAAAAGAAAGTTTTTAGAGAAGGCTTTAAATAGAGTAAATCAGATGCAAAATTTAGTAGAAGACCTTCTAACCCTTACCAAGCTTGAGTCTGGTAAAGAAAAACTAAATCTTTCTGAGTTCAACCTTAAAGAATTGGTGGATGAAATATACGAAGACTTAAAAGAAGAATTTGCAAAAAGGGAGGTAACTTTTGAGAATTTAGTGGATAGCTCCTTTAAAATTACCGCAGACAGGCAAAAGTTTTATCTTCTCCTTAGAAACTTAATAGACAATGGGGTAAAGTACAACAAAAAAGGGGGAAAGGTCTGGGTGTTCTCAGAAAGGGATAAAGAAAGTTGGATAATAGAGGTAGGTGATACAGGTATAGGCATTCCAAAGGAACACTTGCCTTTTATCTTCGAGAGATTTTATAGGGTGGATAAAGGAAGGTCAAGAGAGGTGGGAGGAACTGGTCTTGGTCTTTCCATAGCAAAGCATATAGTCCTTCTTCATGAAGGACAGATTAAGGTCCACAGTGAGCTTGGCAAAGGAAGTAGGTTTATAGTCATTATACCATTTTCTCTTAACAGAAAATTAACAAAATTAGGGTTATATTATACTTAATATCTGATTAGAGGGCTTATATGAAGTTACATACTGAGCTTGAAGAAACTAAACAGCTGGTTTTGAAAATGGCCGATGCAGTAAAAACTGCAGTGGAAAAGGCTATAGATTCCCTCAATAAACAGGATACCATCCTTGCTGAGGAGATAATAAAGGGAGATGACGTTATAGATCAGTTAGAGGTTGAAATAGAGAGACGTTGCATAAGAATGATAGCTCTATATCAACCAGAAGCTGTAGACCTCCGGCTCATCATGGGCATATACAAGGTAGTCTCTGACTTGGAAAGGATAGGAGATGAGGCGGAGAATATAGCAGAAAGGTCTATCCTATTATCTCAAGAGCCTCCGCTCAAGCCCTATTTAAACTTAACGCTTATGGCAAACACTGTAAAGACAATGATAGAGGATGCAGTGATAAGTTTTTTCCACAGAGATGCAGAACTTGCAAAAAAGGTTATAGAAAGGGACGACATGGTGGACGAACTCTATCATCAATTAGAGAGGGAGCTTATAACCTATGTGATGGAAGACCAAAGGAACATAAAGAGGGCTATCAGTCTCTCCTTCATAGCAAGGCACTTTGAAAGGATGGCAGATCATGCAGAAAACATAGCGGAGATGGCAATATATTGGTCCAAAGGTGAAGTGGTAAAACACCAGCACATAAAAGAAAAAATTGAAGGAGAAACCAAGCAGTAGTGAAAGGCTTTATCATAAGCTTTGAGGGAATAGACGGGTCTGGGAAGAGTACGCAATCAACTAAGCTTTACCAATTCCTAAAAGGACTTGGGTTAGACGTTTCCTTGTACAGAGATCCAGGCTCAACTACTATTGCAGAACAACTAAGGCAAATAGTGCTAGAGAACAACTTAGACCCAATAACAGAGCTACTTGTCTTTGAAAGCGCAAGGTCGAGTCTAGTTTGGGAACACATCCTTCCGGACCTAAGGGATGGGAAAATAATCATAATGGACAGGTTTATAGACTCAACCACCGCCTATCAGGGCTACGGTAGGGAAATAAACTTGGGAACAGTAAGTATTCTAAATCACATAGCCTGTAGGGGAATAAAGCCAAACCTTACTTTTTTGTTGAACGTGTCCTTGGAACTGGCTATGCAAAGGATAAACAACAAAAAAACCAGATTTGAGGACGTTCATTATTTAAAGAGGGTAAGAGAGGGGTATCTTCAAATTTTTCACTCTGAAAAAGAAAGGGACATAGTCCTAATAGATGCTGACAGATCAGAAGAAGAGGTTTTTGAGGACATAAAAAAGATAGCTATAGAAAGGATTGAAAAGGTAATAAAATAGGAGTTCAGCTATGAAAATAGTTATGGTGGCTACCGAGAGCGCACCATATCTAAAAACTGGGGGATTGGGGGACGTTATTCACTCCCTTGCTAAGGTACTCATTAAACTGGGACATACAGTATATGTGATAATGCCTAAGTACACAAAGCTAAGAAGAGAGGTATCAAGAAGAGCAAAAGAAAGGGTAAGCTTATACTTTGACCACAGGTGGCTTACCTTTGACATCTACGAAGATATACTGGACCACGTGAGATACTTTTTTATAGACTACAAGGACTATTACAACAGAGAATACCCTTATGCACCACCTAAGGGGGATTATTACGATAACGCCCTTAGGTTTGGTTTTCTTTGCTTAGCCAGTCTTCAGGCTATAAGAGAGCTAAAACTAGATCCTGATATTATCCACATACATGATTGGCACACGGGACTTTTACCACTATACAAAAATCTTTACTACCATGATTTAGAAAAAGTGCCCGTTGTTTTTACTGTGCATAATGGTATGCATCAGGGCATATTTGACGCTCAATTTTTGCCTTCCTTAAACTTGCCATGGGAAGTATTCCATCCTTACGGTGGGATAGAGTTTTACGGAAAGATAAACTTTATGAAAGCTGGAGTGCTCTTCTGCGATGTTTTGACTACCGTGAGCCCTTCTTATGCAGAAGAGTTAAAGCAGTCTTGCTACGGACTAGAAGGAGTCTTTAGAGAGAAAAAATACTTTTTTGGCATATTAAACGGCATAGACTACGACGTGTGGAATCCAGAGAAGGACCAGCTGATAATTTCAAAATACAACGTAAGAAACTTTAAGAAGGGTAAGCTAAAAAATAAGGCTCATATTAAAGAAATATTCGGTTTAAAAACTGATCACTACAGGCCATTAATAGGCATTGTGGCAAGGCTTACCGCTCAGAAAGGTTTTGACCTTTTGGCTTTGGCTGTGGAAGAGATAATAAAAGAAGAGTTTGACATGATAGCATTGGGCTCGGGAGAAGATAAGTATCAGGAGATACTAATGGAACTAAGCAGGAAGTTTCTAAATTTTAAGGTGCGTATTGAATATTCTGAAGAGTTAGCCCATAAAATATACGCAGGGTCGGATATGTTTCTTATGCCATCCCTTTTTGAACCTTGCGGTATATCCCAGATGATAGCCATGCGTTATGGGACGGTGCCGATAGTTAGGCGTACAGGAGGTCTGAAGGACACGGTGAAGGATGTGCTGGAAGATCCAAAAAACGGCACGGGTTTTAGTTTTGAAGAATACGAGCCTAAGGATATGATGAATTCCCTGCTTAGGGCGAGGGTGTTTTACGATATGGAGTTTTGCAACTCGCACAGGAGATGGTCGGATATTGTAAAGAGATGTATGAAACAGGATTTTTCGTGGGAAAAAAGCGCAAAGGAGTATGAATCTGTCTATTCTACCGCAAGGATGCTAAGGCTCTATGATCATTGAACTGAACGAACTTCTTGGTGTGTTAGAAGATTTAAGGGGGAGGAAAAGGATAGTTTTTACAAATGGATGTTTTGACATACTCCATGCAGGGCACGCAGATTATCTAAAAAAGGCTAAATCCTTGGGAGATGTACTTGTTGTAGGTATAAACTCTGACGAGTCCATAAAAAGAATAAAGGGTGAAAAAAGGCCCATAATACCGCAGCATTTGAGAGCTTTTCTTTTGGACAGTTTAAAACCGGTGGATTACGTAGTAATTTTTGAAGAGGACACACCTTTGGAGCTCATAAAAGCCATAAAGCCAGATATTTTGGTAAAGGGTGCAGACTGGGACTTAGATAAGATAGTTGGTGCAGATTTTGTGCTGTCTTACGGCGGAAAAGTAGAAAGGATAGAATTTTCCTTTGACATTTCTACCACTAAGATCATCGAGAAAATATTGAATCTGAACTGCTTCTAAATTATATTTATCCCTGTGCTAAGCTTTGCTTTTGCTTTGCTCGTTTGTTGAGCCTAAGATTTGTCAGAAGAAGCGGTGATATAATTATACTTTTAATGCCCAAAGATACGTCCATAAGGAAAATTCTAATAATCGGTTCTGGTCCAATAGTAATAGGTCAGGCTGCTGAGTTTGATTACTCTGGCACTCAAGCCTGTAAGGCTCTAAAGCAAGAAGGATACGAGGTAGTGCTGATCAACTCTAACCCAGCTACTATCATGACAGATCCACACATAGCAGACAAGACTTACATAGAGCCTCTTGTTGTTGAGGTAATAGAAGAAATCATAAAGAAAGAAAAGCCCGATGCTCTTCTTCCTACCCTTGGGGGGCAGACTGCCCTTAACTTAGCGGTAAAGCTCTATGAAGAGGGGGTTTTGGAAAAGTATGGAGTTAGACTCATAGGTGCCAACTACGAAGCAATAAAAAAGGGAGAAGATAGGGAACTCTTCAAACAGGCTATGAGAAAGATAGGACTTAAAGTTCCAGAAAGTGCGGTAGTTTCTTCTTTGGGAGAGGGCTTAAAGGCTGTAAAGGAAATAGGCTTTCCGGTTATTCTAAGACCAGCATTTACTCTTGGGGGCACAGGTGGTTCCATAGCCTTCAACGTGGAAGAGTTCAAAGAAAAGCTGGAAATAGCCCTTAGGACTTCTCCCATACATCAGGTGCTTTTGGACAAATCCCTTATAGGTTGGAAAGAATATGAGTTTGAAGTGGTTAGAGACAAAAAGGACAACGTGATCATAGTGTGTTCCATAGAAAACTTTGATCCAATGGGTGTGCATACGGGCGATTCTATAACAGTAGCTCCAGCTCAAACGCTTACTGACAAGGAGTATCAAGTCCTAAGGGATGCATGCATAGAGATTATGAGAGAGATAGGAGTGGATACAGGAGGATCCAACATACAGTTTGCTGTAAGTCCAGAAAACGGAGACTTTTACGTTATTGAGATGAATCCGAGAGTTTCAAGGTCTTCAGCCCTTGCGTCAAAAGCAACAGGCTTTCCCATAGCAAAGGTGGCGGCAAAGTTGGCAGTGGGTTATACCCTGGACGAGCTAAAGAACGAAATAACAAGGCATACGCCCGCCAGCTTTGAGCCTTCCATAGATTACGTGGTTGTTAAAATCCCACGCTTTGATTTTGCCAAGTTTCCAGAGGCGGATAGAACCTTAACCACTATGATGAAGTCCGTGGGAGAAGTTATGGCTATTGGAAGGACTTTCAAAGAAGCTCTGATGAAAGCGGTCAGGAGCTTGGAAATGGACAGATACGGTTTATACATGCCTTCAATAGCCAAACTGCCGGACGAAGAGCTAAGAAATGCCATCAGAACACCAAACCCAGACAGGCTATGGCACATAGCGGAGGGCTTTAGAAGAGGTTTTAGCGTAGATGAAATCTACGAGCTTTCATACATAGACAGATGGTTTTTATACCACATAAAGCAGATAGTGGATTTTGAAAAGGTTCTTTTTGAAAGGCCTTTGGATGAAGAGGTGCTAAGGCAAGCAAAGGAAATGGGCTTTTCTGACAGAGAGATTGCAAGAATAAAGGGCATGTCCGAAGAAGAGGTGAGAGGTCTGAGAAGCTCTTACGGTCTTTTCCCTGCATTTAAAGGGGTAGATACCTGCGCTGGAGAGTTTTTTGCCTACACGCCCTACTATTACTCTTCCTACGAAAGACCATACTATCACATAGACGGCACAGTTCTGATTGACGAAGATTAAGGTTAAAATTTAGTGGCTATGAACGTTCAAGAGCTTGTAATAGCAATCCCAGCAATTATGGTGGCAGTTATACTCCATGAGTATGCCCACGGATGGGTTGCTTACAAAATGGGAGACCCAACCGCAAAGGAGGAAGGAAGACTTACCATAAATCCAATCCCGCATGTTGACCTTTTGGGAACCATAGTTTTTCCAGCTATACTTTTGCTAATTGGTTCAAATATACTCTTTGGTTGGGCAAAACCGGTTCCTGTAAATCCTTTTAGGTTCAGAGACCTAAAAAAGGGAACGTTTTTTGTATCTGTGGCTGGTGTGTGTATGAATTTAGCCTTAGCATCCACCTTTGGACTTTTGTATAGAATCGCAGAAGCAGGCTATTTGGACTTTCTAACTCCGGCGGTGGTCCAACCCCTTGTGATCTTCTTTGTTAAATCGGTGATGATAAACACCGTATTGGCAGTTTTTAACATAATACCAATTCCTCCATTGGATGGCAGTAGGGCGATCATGAGCTTTTTTTCCTTGAAACATTGGGAGCTTTTTTACAGGTTTGAAATGTATGGTTTTCTTATCATTATGCTCCTTCTCTTTACAGGCATTTTGCAAAGGATCATTGCTCCCATTGTGATATTCTTATATGGGGTATTCTTAGGATTATGAGGTCTTGGAGCTATCTGATTCAAGTTAGGGCTTATTCTAAGGAAGGCTTAACAGAAGAATCTGCTTTGTATGTTGTTTCCCTTCCGCCAGACCCAGAACTGCTAAAAAAGGTAGATTTAGAGTGTTATGCGTCCTCTTATCTTCCCATTCAAACGGTTATGGAGGTTGCCCATGCTTACGCAATAGGTACAGACGAGAAGATAGAAAACCTTGATAGGTATTCTCTGCTGGGCTACAGAGAGGACATGGACCTATACATATTCAAAGAAGGAGTAAGTTTTAAAGAAGGACTAACAAAAGTTTTTCTTTTGATATTGGATACACTAAAGTCCAAGAGAGAATACGAAAAAATAGAACCAGTGGTGGATGTGGGCACGCCTCCTTTGGAGCTTATGCTTGAGTGCTTAAAGCTTGCCTCAGCTTAGACCTTTTCCAAAGTCCTCTGGTTTTATGTTCTCCAGCCAATCTTTCAGCTTTTCTTTCTCTTCATCTTCCTCCGGTTTAGGTACCTTTGATTTTTCTATTACAGTTTCTTCCACAAATATTGGGACCGAGAATCTCAGGGCTATGTTTATAGCATCGCTCGGCCTTGAATCAACTACAATAAGGTTGTTTCCTTGAAGTATATGAATTTCTGCGTAGTAAGTGCTATCCCTTAGATCACTTATCACCACCTTATCTACCACTCCTCCCATTTGCAATATAATGTTCTTCATAAGCTCGTATGTCATCGGTCTTGGGGGTTCTACCTTTTGAAGCTCCCGAAGGATGCTGTCCGCCTCAAAAATGCCTATCCATATGGGGAGTATGACATCCTCCTCTTCCTTAGACTTTAGAACCACTATGGGCATTTGGGATACTGGGTCTAAGGTTACACCATGTACCACCATCTCAAACATTTTTTCAACCTCCTCACTATTTAAAATATAAGTCTGTGATCCTCGTTGAGAATCTGTCTAAGGTATATCCAGACGGCACTAAGGCTTTAAAGGGGGTTAGCTTTAAAGTAGCCAAAGGTGAGTTTTTAGGTCTGATGGGACCTTCTGGCTCCGGCAAAAGCACACTGCTTCACATGATAGCTGGTTTAGAAAAACCCACCACTGGAAGGGTTTTTGTAGAAGGGATAGAAATAACCGCTATGGACGAGGATCAGCTCTCTGAATTTAGAAAAAATAACATTGCCTTTATATTTCAGTTTTACTACCTTTTGGAAGACTTCAGCGTTTTGGAAAACTTGACGATTGTGGGGGAGCTGGCAGGCCAAAAGGAACCAAAAAAGAAAGCTTTGGAAGTATTGGAGTTTTTAAGGCTGTCCCACAGAAAGAATCACAAACCTTACCAGCTATCGGGAGGGGAACAGCAAAGAACTGCCATTGGAAGGGCACTTATGTTAGAACCCAAGATCATACTTGCAGACGAGCCAACGGGAAACTTAGACTTAGAAGAAGGTAAAAAGATCTTTGAGCTTTTCTTAGAGCTCAGAAAGCAAAATGGTATAACCTTTATAGTAGCTACCCACAATCAGGAGATGAAAAACTACTTTGACAGGATTTTGAGGTTGAAGGATGGAGTTTTGGAAAATTGATAGGATACTACTTAACTTCTTGGAGGAAGACGTAGGATTTGGAGACATAACCACAGAAACCATATGCAGGGGAGAAAGGGCTAAGGCGGTATTTTTAGCCAAAGAAAAGGGTGTGTGCGCAGGACTTGATTTTTCTATAAGAATTTTTCAACTGCTTGGAGACGTAAAAGTAATAAGAGCTTGGGAGGAAGGAAAGGAGTTCAAAAAGGGGGATGTGCTTTTGGAAATTGAGGGAGATGCACAGATACTTTTGAAAGGAGAAAGGACTGCTTTAAATCTACTTCAGAGACTAAGCGGTATTGCTTTTCTGACGAGGGAGTTTGTCAAAAGGCTTCAAGGAACAAAAATAAGACTTTTGGACACAAGAAAAACTACACCGGGACTTAGATACTTTGAAAAGTATGCGGTAAGGATGGGAGGAGGAACGAACCATCGCTTTGCCCTGTACGATATGGTGCTCATAAAAGACAACCACAAGCGCATAGCAGGAGGTATAGGGGAAGCTATAAGAAGGGTAAAGGAAAGAGTAGGACCTGCTTACAAAATAGAGGTGGAAGTAGAGAGTCTGGAGGAATTAGAAGAAGCCTTAAGGTGGGAAGTGGATATTGTTTTGCTTGATAACTTTAGTCCGCAGATGGTAGAGGAAGCGATAAAGCTAATAAAGGGAAGGGCTGAGGTTGAAGTTTCTGGAAATATAACCCTTGATAACATAAAAGACTACGCTATAGAGGGTGTGGATTATATATCCAGTGGGTCAATCACCCACTCCGCAAGATGGTTGGATATTAGTATGAAGATCTTATAATAACTTTGCTATGATAGCTTACTTTGCAATGGAAATAGGATTGGAAGATAGGATACCTACCTACAGCGGAGGACTGGGCACGCTTGCTGGGGATACACTTTACGCATACGCAGATATTGGAATACCTGCGGTAGGTATAACCCTTCTTTACAAAAAAGGATACGTTTCTCAAAAAATAACTCCAAGCGGTATGCAGTTAGACTTTGACACGCCATGGGACTACAAAAAGATTCTAAAGCCTACTAATCTGCAATTGCAAATAAGCTTTGGGGAATTAGTTCAAGAATTCACCGCTTGGGAATACTCAATAATAGGCAGAGAGGAGATTAAGGTCTTTTTCTTAGATGCAAGTTTACCAAATAACCATCCAGAAATAAGAAAACTAAACGACAGACTGTATTACGACGATGGCATACTTAGACTGCGCCAAGAGATACTCTTAGGAATAGGTGGATACAGACTTTTGAAGGCCCTTGGATACAACATAAGTGTTTATCACATAAACGAGAGCCATTCTGCCTTTTTGGTTGTTGAGCTCATAAAAGAACTTGGAAGTAAAGAGGAGGTTCGTAAGAAGTGTGTCTTTACTACACATACACCCGTGCCTGCAGGACACGACAAGTTTCCGGTGGATATGGTAAAGCAAGAGCTAAAGTCCTACGATCATATAGATTGGGATAAGGAGGCTGAGGAAGGCTTTATAAACCTCTCTAAGCTTTCGTTAAACTACAGCGGAAAAGTAAATGCGGTTTCTTACAAACACATGTTTGTGTCCTCAAACCTCTTCCCCGAATGCTCTGTTTTTTCAGAAGGTTACTGTAAGATGGATTATGTGACCAACGGTGTTTATCACAAAAGGTGGATACATCGGGAAATTCAAGAGCTGTTTAACGAATACATACCAGGCTGGGACGAAAATCCCATCCTTCTTGGACAAGCATACTACATTCCCTCCGAGCTACTCCTAAAAGCCCACATGAGGATAAAGAGTGATCTGGTAAATTTGGTAAATAAGCTAACAGACTCTAGCTTCTCTGACGATGTTTTTACAATATGCGTAGCAAGAAGGGTCACTGCTTACAAAAGGAACAACCTAATACTTTCTGATATAGAAAGGCTAAAATACATAGCAGAGCACAACGGAGATATGCAGATTATCTTTGCGGGCAAGGCACACCCAAAGGACACCTTTGGAAAGGAAATGATAGCAGACATAATCCACAAGTCTAAGAAGCTCAAAGAGATGACCAAAAGCATAAAGGTTGCCTTTTTGGAAAATTACAGCATTGAAATGGCAAAACTTTTGGTCGCGGGGTGTGACGTGTGGTTGAATAATCCAAGAAGGCCTTACGAGGCGTGTGGAACGAGCGGAATGAAAGCTGGAATGAACGGAGTGCTGAATTTTAGCACCTGGGACGGCTGGTGGTTGGAGGGAGGCATTGAAGGTATAAACGGCTGGGGTATTGGTCCAAAGCCAAAGTGGGATGATCTTTCTGAGTCAAACGATAAAGAAGACTTAGAGGACATCTATGGAAAATTAGCCCATATAATACTGCCTATGTTCTACCGCAGAAAGGACGAATGGGTAAGGATGATGAAAAACAGCATTGCAACCATAGGACCTTACTTTAATACTTACAGAATGGCTTACGAATACTTAGGTAAAATTTATCAAATTGGTTTGAGGTGAGATCATGAGCAAAAAAGAGCTTATAAGCTTACTACTTTATGATGTTGCCTTAGAACACTCTGCCATAGTGCAGTATCTTTATCACATATTTCTTATAACCGATGCCAACATAACCTCCGAAATAGAAGAGATAGCCAGGCAAGAGATGCGCCACCTAAAGTGGTTTGCCCAAAAGGTAGTTCAGCTTGGAGGAGAGGTAGTCCTTGACAGGTTAGAGGACATGATAATGGTGGGTGGTCCAGACTGGGCAGACATGCTCTCAAAAGATGTGCTTGCGGAAGAGATGGCTATAGAGATATACACAAAGCAGTTGGAGATTGTAAAAGACGACTCGGTGAAAAGGCTCTTAGAAAGAGTCATAAAGGACGAAAACACCCATAGGTTTGAGTTTAGTGAGTTAAGAGACAAGGTTAAAGAGGGGATGATTTGTTACCAAGAAGAAAGACAAAAAGTAGATCCAAAAACCTTAGAGGTGCTCAACAAGTTCCTACAGGAGGAGTATGCAAGCATAATAAAATACCTTTATCAGTTCTTCCACTCAAAGGACATAAACCACAGGGATGTTATGCTTGATGTGGCCATAGAGAGCATGGTGCATATGGGGAAGATAGGAGAAAAGATAGGAGAGCTTGGCGGTATGCCCAATATGAAGACGGACTTCTCACCTATAAAATACAAGAGCATGCAGGAAAGTTTGAAAGAAGATATAGCTTTTGAACAGCAAGCTATGGGTGAGTATGAGAAGGACATAAAAAGCTCAGCAGACCCAGAAATAAAAAGGCTTTTTGAATTTATAGAGCACCAAGAAGAGTATCACAGACATATGCTGCTGGAACTTTTTAAGAAGATGAGAAAACTCACGGTGGGAGATCTGAGAAAGAGCAAAAATGATTGATTTGGTGATAAATTCCTTCAGGGAAAGTGCGGACGTAAAGCTTGCCTTTGTGGAAACTTACGCAGAAAGGCTCTTGGAAGTGGGGAAAATAATAGCCAACGCACTGAAGGATGGAAACAAGGTCTTACTTTTTGGAAACGGTGGAAGCGCAGCGGATGCCCAACACATAGCGGCGGAGATCGTGGGAAGGTTTAAGAAAGAAAGAAAAGCATTGCCAGCTATAGCTCTAACAACCGATACTTCTATACTTACTGCAGTGGGAAATGATTACGGCTTTGAAACCATATTTGAAAGACAGATAGAAGCCCTCTGCATGCCCGGAGACATAGCCATAGGCATAACCACTTCTGGCAATTCAGAAAATGTTATAAGGGGTCTGAGAAAAGCCCACGACCTTGGAGCTACAACTGTAGCTCTGACTGGAAGGAACGGAGGAAAGGTAGTAGATATTGCCCATTATTCTTTTGTAGTCCCATCTTACGACACAGCAAGAATACAAGAATGCCACATAACCATCGGACATGTGCTTTGTGAAATAGTAGAGCATCTTTTATGAAAGTGCTTTTGTTTGTAAAGAACTCTCCCAATGCCTTAGATACAGCGGAAAGTATTCGGAAGTTTTTAGAAGACAAAGGTATTGGAGTAAAAATCTTCATCAACGAGCCAGGGAAAGCTCCAGAAGAAGAGAACTACAAGCTAACCATAGTGATAGGAGGGGATGGCACCTTTTTGGCTGGAGCAAGGTTTTCTGCAGTCCAAGGCATACCTGTTTTGGGCATCAATGAGGGTAAGTTCGGTTTTTTGACGGAGGTTGATAGGGACGAATGCTTTAGTATTATTCAGGAAATTTTGGAAGGAAAGCTAAGACCTCAAAAAAGGATGATGATCTCCGCCTTTGTGGAAGATAAGTTAATAGGACACTATCTTAACGATGTGGTCCTTTCTAAGCTCAGTTTGGCGAGAATGGTGGATGTGGAAGCTTTTGTAGATGGGGAATTTATGGTAAGGGTTTATGGAGATGGTATCTTGCTTTCCACACCAACAGGTTCTACAGCCTACGCACTGTCTGCAGGAGGACCCATAGTCCATCCTTCTTTAGAAACCATTTTGTTTGTTCCCATATGCCCTCACACCCTATCTAACAGACCCGTGTTAATCCCACCCAATTTAGAGATAAGCCTTGTCTCTAGCTCTCCTACCTTCTTGACCCTTGACGGACAGGAGGGAATGGAAGTAGAACCTAAAAAAAAGATCACTGTCAAAAAATCGCCCTATTACTGCACCCTATATACCCATCCCAGAAGAAGCTTTTTCTACATTCTTAGAGAAAAGCTCAGGTGGGGAAGATAAAACAAAAAGCAAAGCTGGTTTTATTCCAAAGTAAATGTTTTTGAGCTTGAAAGAATAAAGAAAACCCACGTATACATTCCTGCCTTCCTCAATCGGTAAGCGTAAATTACAGCCTTGGTAATATCTCTTTGATCTTTCTGTAATATGCAAAGCTAAAAAGTTTTCGTAAGGAGAGAGAACCCTGACATTGGCTCCGTCTTTGTAAGCCAAAAACACCTTTCTCTGGAAGGAGATAAGGTTTAAACCTAATAGCATAGCGTCCAGGAGCTCAGTTGCTGAATTTACGGGCCTGTTGGTTATCAAAAAGTTTCTCATAAGATAGAAAGACTGAGAATAAGAGGGGAAAAGAATTCTTTTGCCTACCTCCCTTACGTAGATTTTGGTGTGGTGGTCCAGTCCTCCCAAGATGGGATTGTTCCAACCCTCTTGGATGTATCTTACAGCATAACTTTTTACATCTATAACCTTCTTTAGAATTTCAAGGGATTTTTCTTTGATAAAGGGATACAGAAGCATTACCGCAGGCAGGAAGAAAAACAGCTTCTTTTTGTCTTCAAGAAGGGCGTCTTTTAGGTCTATTAGTTCCAAAAAATAACCTTCTTTGTTGAGTTTCCACCTGTATTTTTCCTTAAAGGGATGGGCTATGATTTTAAGCTTGCCAATCTCTAAGAGGTCTCCCAGTATCCCGTCTTTGCCATTTATCTTCCTTTCCACTCCAGCAATGGTTTTGTTGTTGCAAAAATGCTTAAAGCTGTCATTATCGTGGTCTGTTATCAGAGCAAAGTCTATACCTTCCCTTTCCATTGCAGAGAAAATGTCTTCTGGTTTTCCCAAAGAGTCGTAAGAAAACTGGGTGTGAATGTGAACTTGGTAAGAATAGACAAAAAGGTTGGGGATTTTCTCAGGCAGGTCATTTACATGCTCAGCCTTTATCCATTTAAAAGGAAAAAGGAAAACCACCAGAATGTAAAGCGCAGATGCAAAGATAATTAAAAGGACAGTATCTATCACAGCTTCATCTTTTCCCTAACTTCCTCTAAGGTTTGTTTTGCAATCTGCTTAGCTCTTTCGGAACCTTCTATAAACACTTCTTTAATGTCTTTAATGGATTTTTCCACCTCCAGTCTTTTTTCCCTTATGGGTTCTAAAAAGCTTTCCAAACCTTCAAACATGATCTTTTTACAATCCACACAGCCTAAGGTTCCGCTCATGCAATCAACCTCTATCTGCTGTGTGGTCTCACTGCTGGTAAATAGGCGATGGTAAAAGAAAACTGGGCATAGGTGAGGTCTTCCGGGATCTCCCTTTCTGAGCTTTTGGGGATCTGTGAAAAACTTCATAACCTTCTGCCTGACCTCCTCCTTTTCATCCGCAAAAAATATGGCGTTGTTATATGACTTACTCATCTTTCTTCCGTCTGTTCCCAAAAGCTTTGGAGTTTCTGTTAGCAATGCCTTTGGTTCTGGAAAGACCTCTCCGTAAAGTTGATTGAATCTTCTGGCAATTTCCCTACTTAGCTCTATGTGCGGAAGTTGGTCTTCTCCCACAGGCACAGCTTCAGCCTTGTATATTAAAATGTCCACAGCCTGCAAAACTGGATAGCCCAAAAAGCCGTATGTGTCCGTATCGTAAAAGTCCTTCCGTGAAACGTTTAACCTGCTTAGTATCTCAGGTTCCAAAAAACCATCAAAGACAGCCCTTATGAAGCTATCAGATAAAGCGTCTAAAAGCACCTCTTCCAAAGCTTCAAAATCAACTATCTTGTATGGGACCTTGGCAAGAAACTCTTTAACTAAGTCTCTCAATCCCCCCTTAAAACTAAGCTCCAAGTCTGAAATCCTCAGAAGGTTTAACTTCATGTCTTTGTAGGTTGGGTTCCACTCAAGCCAGCTTTTTGGCGTGATCATAGAAAAGATGAGAAAGAGTTCTAACTCTTCCTTTACTTGGGATTGGATGAAAAGCGTGCTTTTGTTTGGGTCCAAACCAAGGGCTATCCAATCTATCATTACCTGCTCTATGTTTTCCTTTATTTGCTCCGTGCTTTTGTATCCTGTAGTTAGCGCATGCCAGTCTGCTATCATGTAAAAGGTCTCGTGCTTTTCCTGGAGCTCCAGCCAGTTTTTGATAACGCCAAAGTAATGACCTAAGTGAAGTTTGCCTGTAGGCCTCATGCCACTAAGCACTTTCATAGCAATATCTATTTTAAAAACTTCTTAACTAAGCAACTTCATATCAATCTTTCTCCTAACATAAGGGTGACTTTCCAACAAGCATGATGTTTTCCGGCTTTACATCCCCATGTATATAGCCTCTGCTGTGTAAGAACTCCAACCCTTTGCCTACTTGAAATATTATTTTCAAGGCTTGATCTTCCGAAAGCACTCCAAAGGTGTTTATGTAGTGTTTTAGATTTCCCACATCCATAAGTTCGTATAGTAAAGACAACCCTCCTCTATTATTAGTATCACGTCTCCTTTTTCGTAGGTAGCCATACCCTTAATCAAATATTAAACGCAACGCGAGGGACATTAACATAAACTAAACCACTGGTAAAAATACACAAAGTTTATAATTTCTCTATCTCATGAGCCTACCATTCTTGTTACTATTGCTTTTGGTCTATGTCTCTTACGCCCAGGAACATTGTACAAAAGAAGAGATAGTTTCTAAGCTTAGGGATTATATCTCGCGCTACTATCTGTGGAAGCACAAAATAGACACACTCCCAGAATGGAAGGACGAATCGGATGCTATAGCTTTCCTAAGATCAAAGGGGGATAGATGGACTACTATAACTAAGTTAGAAGACGACAGAAACTGGTATTCTGGATCAAAAATCCTTGGCATAGGCATCAGGTGGGATGAGGACGGCACCATAGTTAAGGTGTTTGACAACTCGCCCGCTCAAAGGGCTGGCTTAAAACCAAAAGACATAATCTATTCAATAAACGGTGAAACTGACAGAAGTAAATGGAGCACGGTCATAAGAAGCACGCCTGCGGACAAACCCGTCAAACTGGTAGTTATTAAAGACGGTATTTTTGTAGAAATGGAGATCTTCAAGGACTATTTTGTCGTAAGTCCCATTGAAGAAAAACGAATAGTACATTTGGGCAACAAAAAATTAGGCTACATCCATCTTGTTAATTTTACCAATCCTGCGGTAAAGGGTTTTGCAGAGGCTCTGCAGTATTTTAAAGAGGAAGGTGTTGATGCCCTGATAATTAACCTAAGCAACAACAGTGGAGGGCTTATATCGGTGGCAAAGGCTATAGCGGACATGCTCATAAGTGGGGAGGGCGTAATGTTCTACTTGGAAAGTTCAACAAACGGTATAAGCGTGTATGAATTTAAAAAGGAGAAAATGCTTGATAAACCCATTTTCGTTATAGTGAACAAAAACACAGCTTCAGCGGCAGAGCTTTTGGCGAGTTTGCTTAGAAGATACGCAGGGGCAATAGTTGCAGGAGAACCAACAGTTGGAAAATACGTTGGGAGTAACATGTATCCTTTGAACGACTGCGGTTTAGTTTTGAGGTTAATCACCTTTGCAATGAAACTTCCAGATGGCAGTTTTGTAGTTGGAGAGAAGGGCTTGGAACCAGACTGTAGAGTAGAAAAAGGTAATTTAGAAAAGGCATTAGATTGTTTTAAGAGTGTGATCGCTCCAGAATCTCTTTCAGCCTCTCCCTAATATAACCGGAGTTTTTTGTAGTATCCAGTATGAAGGCTTCTTGCGGGGGTTCAAAGATTTCTTTTTGTTTTAGGTATATTTCAACGTCCGCATCGGATATGTCTTCCCTTGAGTTAAGTCTTTTTAATATCTCCTCTTCGCTGGCTGTTATCCAGATGAGCACCGCATCGGGAAACTTTTTTAATACCATCTGTCTTTGCCACTTCTTTAGAAAGGTGGCGTCCAAAACTACACTTTTGCCTTGCCTGAGTTTTTCTTCAGCAATCTCCAGCATACGCTCATAGACCTTTCTCGTCCAATCTTCCGCATAGATGCCCTCTGAAAAACCAACCTTTACCTTTTTGGTAAGTTCCAAACCAGCCATTTCTTTCCTTATCTGGTCGCTCCTTATCCACTCAAAACCAAACTCTTTATGCAGAATGTTTGCTACAAAGGACTTTCCACTTCCAGACAGTCCAATTAGAACCACTAAAGTCACTTCTTCACACCTATAATCTCAAGCATTCGTGGGTTGTACCCTTCTATAACTTTGTAGTCCTTTAGGATTATGTTGTACGGGGTAGCGTTTATGTTTAACGTCTTTGCTATCTCTATGTGCTCATCCACAAGACCACACTTTTTAACATCTAAAGACTTTCCGTCCATCCTACCAGAGAGCACCTCATCTAAGGCTTTTATTCTGTCCTTTGAACATGCTATATAGTCAGACTTTGCTCTGCTTTCTGGAAGGTTAGCAAAAGGAAGGAGAAATATATAAACCTTTATCTTATCGGGATGCTTTTTTAGGTCCTGCCACTCTTTCCTACAGTGGCCACAGTCCGGGTTTATAAAGGTGATAATTTCTACCTTTCCTTTCCCAAACACTATAGCCTTGCTTAGGGGTATTTGTTTTACCTGTTCTTTGACAAACTCACTGTATAGGTCTTGAGAAAAAACAACGGAAATTAAAGCAAAAAGTACAAACCAGAGTCTCATATTAAAATGATACCATGTCTAAGTTCTTGGTGTGGGGCTTGGGAATAAGCGGGCGAGCAGTGGTAAGGCTCTTAAAAAGCAAAGGCTACGAGGTTTATGTAGGAGACGATAAAGATAAAGCGGACTTTAGAGAATTCTTGCCTTTGGTGGATACAGTGGTTTTATCTCCAGGAATACCTCCTAACCATCCACTTTGGAAAGAAGCTTTAAGGCTTGGGTTAGACGTTATAGGTGAGCTGGAGCTTGCCTGGAGGTTTTTTAGAGGAAGGGCTATAGCCATAACTGGCACAGACGGAAAATCTACAACCACAAGGCTAACCTATCTGATGCTAAGTAAGTTTTTCAAAGAGGTTGAGGAAGGTGGCAATATAGGAGTTCCCTTTTCGGAGGTAGTTTTAAAAAATCCAGAGTGTTTGGCGGTTTTAGAAGTTTCTTCCTTTCAAGGGAAGACCTTAAAAAGCTTTCGCCCCATAGGGGGTGCCTTTTTAAACTTTTCTACGGACCACTTGGACTGGCATCCCAATTTAGAGGACTATCTTCAAAGTAAATACAACATATTTTCAAGGCAGAGGGAAGAGGACTTTTTAGCTGTGAATGCCTTTCAAGAAGAGACGAAAAACACACCTACCAAAGCACGAAAGATTTTAATAGGTGAAAAGGAAGCTCACATAAAGGACGGAAAAGCTTACATTTTTGGAAGGGAGGTTTTTAGCTTGGATAGGTTAAACATAGTTGGCGTGCACAACGCTTTTAACATGCTAACCGCTGCGGTCATAGCTCAAATGCTCGGTGTTCCAGAAGAGGTCATAAAGGATGTGGCTTACACTTTTAGAGGACTTCCCTACAGGCTGGAGTATATGGGAGAGTTCAACGGCATTAGAATATACAACGATTCTAAATCCACCACGCCCAACGCACTTAGGTCCGCCCTTGAGAGCATGCCAGACCATAAGGTTATACTCATAGCGGGTGGCAAGGACAAAGGCTTGGACTTTGAAAGTCTGTCTTCTTTGGTTAGAAAGAAGGTAAAAGCCTGTCTATTGATAGGAGAAGCAAAAGAAAAGATTGCCAAAGCTTGGAACAAAGCCACGGATGTTTACCTTCTTAGCAGTTTGGAAGAGGCAGTGGAGAAAGCTTTACGCATTGCCCAAAGGGGAGACGTGATACTCTTCTCTCCTGCTTGCGCTTCCTTTGACATGTTCAGAGATTACAAGGAGAGGGGAGAGAGGTTTAAGTCTCTTGTGGAGGAGTTCTATGAGGTTTATAAAAACTGATCTAACCTGTAGGTTGGATGCGTTGCCCTGGACGGGTTTTCATACAAGATTCGTAGTTGCTTTGGGCATTACTTGGGTTTTGGATGCCTTTGAGGTGGTCATAGTGAGCGCGGTTCTCAAGCCTATGGCAAAACAGCTGGAGCTTTCTACTCAACAGGCATCCCTTTTAGTAAGTGGCTTTCTCATAGGTGCCATAATAGGTTCTTTGCTGTTTGGATACCTTGCGGACAAGTTCGGCAGAAAGAGCCTTTTTATCATAACTCTTCTTCTATACTCTGGTGGAACTTTTTTGACAGGCTTTGCAGATAGCTTTGAGTTTGCGATGTTATGCAGAATACTCGCTGGTGCAGGCTTAGGTGGAGAGTTTGCAGCTATTCAGTCAGCCATAGATGAGTTTGTGCCTGCACGCCACAGAGGAAAGGTAGATGGAACCATAACTGCTCTCTGGAACTTGGGTAGCATAATGGCTTCCCTGTCTGGTCTCTATCTTCTTAAAACCTTTGACGAATCCTTTGCCTGGAGGGTAGCATACTTTTTAGGAGGAATTCTTGCCTTGTTGATAGTCTTTATAAGGCTTTACGTGCCAGAATCCCCAAGGTGGCTAATAGCCAAAAACAGAATAAAGGAAGCGGAGGAGATAGTCAAAAGGGTAGAAAAAGAAGCTGGCTTTTCTCCAAAGGCAGAAAGCTGTGATATACCAGTATTTGAAGGCAGCATCTTTGATGCTACAAAGATAATCCTTACAAGGTACAGATAGGCAGTTCATATTTAGCGCATCCATGAGCTTTACTATTTTGACTACTTACTACGGCATGATAACTTTCTTGCCACTGGTTCTTTCAAAGGTTTATAACCTTTCTTCTCTGGAAGTGTCCAGCGTGCTGTTTTTTGGAAGCGTGGGTGGCTTGATAGGTGGTTTAACAGTAGCCTTTTTAAACGATAATCTGGGAAGGAAACCCTTGGGCATAGGTATAAGCTTTTTGTCCATGCTTGCTGTTTTTCTCTTTCTGTTAAAAGGCGTAGATCCAAGAGTATTGTACTTTGTGTATTCCTTGATTGCATTTTCCTTTGCGTCCGTGGCTTATGTGATAGCTACCGAGATATATCCTTCCTACATAAGAGCATACGCCATAGGCGTGCTTTCTGTAATTGGCCGATTGTCTGGTGCCTTTGCTCCGGCGGCAGTGGTCTCCATAGCAAACCAAGACTATAGGTTGGGCATTTTTACTATTGCCAGCTTTTGGCTAGTTGGTTTTACAAGCTTTTTAATCTACTCAATAAAGGGCAAAGAGACAAAAGGAAAACCTATAGAGCAGATAAGCTAAATCATGAAAAGGATACTCTATCTTACCACCATTTTTATGCTCCTTTCCATCTCGGTGTTTGAAGGGTTTGTGATTGTTCTTATGGCTTACACTTTCTACTTAATAGCCAGAGGAGGGCTAAAGCCCTACGGAAGACTCCTGAGCCCTCTCTTGCTTCACGCCATTCCCACCATCCTTTCAACCTTTCTTTACACACCTTCCCAAACAGGAAAGGCCATAGAGAGGTCGCTCTTTCTTCTGATATATCCCTTAGGTGGTAAAGAAAAGCTAAGTTATGAGTTTTTTAAAAAGTTCAACCAGCTTTTGATTTTTACGGGTGTTTTGTTAATACCTGTGGTGCTTTACAACTTCCACAAAGATGGAATACTTGCACCTTTGTGGGGTGGAGTGTTTGAAGTAGGGTTTCTTTATTCTTTTTTCTCCATAAGCGCCTTGTCCATGTTTCTATTTACCAAAAGAAAGATTTATTTCGTTCTTTTCCTGATTTTTATGGAGTTTGTGTTTGCCAGCATGAGAAGATCTGCCGTAATGGGATTGGTCTTTACTCTACTTTTGATCATCTACTTAGTGAGAAAGATAGTTTCTAAGAAGTTTGTGATTGCTACTTTGACTTTCATGGGTTTTAGCATGGTGATAACTTTTAGCGTTCTTGTTCAGAAAGACCAGCGTTTTTCTACGATGACTGAGGTATTGCTTGGGCAAGAAGCCTTGAACGAAGAAACCTTAGACGTGATTTCAAGCATAAGATGGACCATCTTCAAGGCAGGCTTGGAGGTGATAAAGAAAGACCTTAAGGAAGGAAACTACCTTCCGCTGCTTATTGGACGCGGTCTAAACTCAGGATACTACCTTGAGCCCAAGTCTCCAGTAGGTGGAACTTACGAGTCTGTCTTTTTGCTTTCCGAATTCATAGAAAAAGGTATTTTGGGACTTTTGGGCATCCTATGGCTTTGGTGGGCTTATTACTCTTACATCCTGAAGTTAAAATTGAGAAAAGAAGAAGATTTCCTTCTTATTCCTTCCCTTTCTTTTTTATCTACCATGCTGATAGGCAGCGTATTCACCATGTTTTGGGATGCTATGCTACCTTGGACACTTTTGGTCTTCAGAGTGGCGGAAAAACATCTGGAGAGCTCTTAAGCTTTACTCCGTCTTTCTGTAAAACCTAATTAGCTTTCCGCTGTTTACATCTACCAGAGCGGTTCCTTCTGAACCCCTAACCCTATAGTAGCACTCCCCTTTTTTGTTCCTTGAAAGATTTATACTGTAGACTTTCCCAACAAATTGGGATGCCTGCCTGCTTGCATCTTCCACGCTGAGCCTTGGGTTACACTGGTCCAGGGATGCGAAACTCAAGCTAACTATCAACAAAATACCTGCAAACACCATAATAATATTATACGCTAGACACTGTTAAAATATTTGGCAGGAGGTTTGATTATGAAAAGTTCCATAGACGTTCAACTTCTTGAAGAGCTTTCTAGCTTAGAGTATTACATTGTGAAAACTCCCATCAACTCAAAAGACTTTTGGAAAGAGTGGCAGGAGAAGTTCTCCAGAGTTTATATGGCAAAAGTTGCAGCAAAGAAACTTTTAAAAAGCAAGAAGATGAGTTACGATGAGATTTCCAAGTATAAATCCATACTTGCGGTTTATGAAGAAATCCTATACTACTTAGAAGTTTTAAAAGCCCTTGCTTTGCAGGTCAGAGGTTTCTACTCTGCTGGACAGGACATAGAGCTTGACGACGAAGATATTGATATAGATTTTTAGGGGGTTAAAAATGCCCTTCGGAAAAAAGACTTTAAGGGATGTGGAAGTTTCTGGCAAGAGGGTTTTGGTCAGGGTAGATTTTAACGTGCCCATAGATGAATTTGGGAACATAGAGGATGATACGCGCATAAGGTCATCCATGCCAACCATTGAATACTTGCTGGATGCAAAGGCTAAGGTAATTCTTATGTCCCATCTTGGAAGACCAAAGGGTAAAAGGGATCCTAAGTTCAGTCTAAGTCCTGTGGCAAAAAGACTCTCCAGATATCTAAACAGAGAGGTTAAGTTGGCTCCTGCCTGCGTGGGAGAAGAGGTTAAAAAGATGGTTCAGGAATTAAAGGAAGGGGAAATACTGCTTCTTGAGAACCTACGCTTTAATCCTGGAGAGGAAAATAAAGACGAAGAGTTTGCAAAAGAGCTTGCAAGCTACGCAGAAGTTTACGTAAACGACGCCTTCGGCACATGCCACAGAAAGCACTCATCGGTCTATTTGGTTCCTAAGTTTCTCAAACCGGCTGTGATGGGCTTTCTTTTGGAAAAGGAAATAACATACTTTGAAAAAGCTATGGTCAATCCCCAAAGACCAGTAGTTGCCATCATAGGTGGTGCGAAGGTATCTTCTAAGCTTGGTATACTGAAGAACTTGCTAAGAAGGGTAGATAAACTCTTTATAGGTGGGGCTATGGCTTTTACCTTTATAAAAGCTATGGGCTATTCTGTAGGTAATTCCTTAGTGGAACAGGAGCTTTTGGAAACTGCAAAGGACATAATAGATGTAGCAAAGAAGCTGGGAGTTAAGTTTTACCTACCAGTTGATTTTGTTGTAGGCACAGAGATCTCAGACCAGACCCACACAAAGGTAGTCCCTTGGCAGGAAATACCGGAAGGGTGGATGGGTTTAGATATAGGACCTGTATCTATAAACCTCTTGAAAGAAGTAATTTCTGACGCTCAGACTATAGTTTGGAACGGTCCTATGGGAGTTTTTGAGCTGGACAGGTTCAAGGACGGCACATACGAAACTGCAAAGATGCTGGCGCAGTCCCCTGCCCTAACCATAGCAGGTGGGGGAGACACGGACCATGCCATACACAAGGCAGGCGTGTATAACGCCATAGACTTTGTTTCTACGGGCGGTGGAGCCTTTCTTGAACTTTTAGAAGGTAAAACCCTTCCTTGCATTGAAGTTCTGGACGATAAGGTTTAACTTTAAGAAGTATGATTCACCGAAGGAAGACAAGACAGATCAGCGTAGGTTGGGTAAAGGTAGGCGGATCTGCACCTGTAGTAGTGCAGTCTATGACTTCTACAAAGACTCACGACGTAGAAGCTACCCTGTCTCAAATAAAAAGGTTAGCTAAGGCTGGATGCGAGCTGATAAGGGTGGCAGTTCCTCACCAAGAAGACGTAGAAGCTCTGCCTGACATAGTTAAAAACTCCCCTATTCCAGTTATAGCAGACATTCACTTTGCACCTTCCTATGCCTTTAAGTCCATGGAAGCTGGCGTCCATGGAATACGCATAAATCCGGGAAACATCGGCAAAGAGGAGGTAGTAAAAGAAATAGTGCAAGAAGCCAAAAGAAAAGGAGTAGCAGTTCGGTTGGGGGTAAATTCAGGATCCCTTGAAAAGGACCTTTTGGAAAAGTACGGCTACCCAAAGGCAGAGGCACTTTTTGAGAGTGCCATCAGGTGGTCTGAAAAGTTTGAAAAGTGGGGGCTTTATAATTTCAAGGTTTCTATAAAAGGTTCGGATGTTCTGGAAAACGTAAAAGCCAATGAGCTCTTTGCAGAGAAAACAGATATACCACTGCACATAGGAATAACAGAGGCGGGTATGGGCTTGAAGGGAATAGTAAAATCTTCTGTGGGTATAGGCATACTGCTCTACAAGGGTATAGGAGATACGATAAGGGTTTCTTTGACGGACGATCCAGAAGTGGAGGTGGAAACAGCTTACGCCATACTTCAATCCTTGGGTCTAAGAAGAAGGGGTATAGAAATTATAGCCTGTCCCACCTGCGGCAGAATAGAGGTAGATTTGCCTGAGGTAGTTAAGGAAGTGGAGGAGAAATTAAAGGGTGTGCAAAAGCCTTTGAAGGTTGCCATAATGGGGTGTGTGGTCAATGCCATAGGAGAGGCAAGAGAGGCAGACCTTGGCCTTGCCTGCGGGAAAGGCTTTGCTTGGCTATTTAAAGACGGAAAACCTATAAAGAGAGTGAGCGAAGAAGATATGGCAAAAGCTCTATTGGAAGAGGTTTTAAGCTATGACAGAAAAGGAGAAGTATGAAAAGCTGTTAGAAAAAGCTCAGTTGATAGACAAAAACGTTCAGATAAATTTTGTAATACTTGACCTAAATCCAAAGTGGATGAAGTGCAGAAGGACGAGAAGGCTTGTTTTTCAGTTTCATAAGCTTGGTCAAGAAGAGGGCATGACCGCTTGCGGTCTAAGGCTTGAAAAGTATCAGATACTACCAGAGAGGCAGGAGAATTTGGTCATAACCCAGGTAAACATGATGCTTGGAGGTCTTGGCCTTTTGGTATTCTTTGACCTTTGTCCCCAATGCTTTGGCAACGTTAATAGATGTTCTCCAGAAGTTTGATATAAACTTTTTGTCAAACTACTTGGCATTGTCAAACAACTTTTATATATTCAAACTTATGGAAGAAATCGCAAAGGTAATGGCAAGGGGACTGATAGCTTTGCCGAGTGACGTAAGAAAAAAACTAAACTTGAAGGAGGGAGACATAGTAAAGGTGCAAGTCAAAGACAATCAGATCATCTTGGAAAAGGAGGAAAGAATATACGACCTAAAGGGAAGCATTAAGGAGGTAAAACCTGCTGAAAAGAGCTTTGCCCAAATACTCCAAGAAGAGCTAAACAAAAAAAGAAAGGAGGGGTAAAGATGGAAGTAAGCTTGAAACCATCCGCGCCAAAGGTATTGCCACCCAACTACACTCCTGGTGTAGATAGTATGAGCTCTGAAGATTTTCTAAAAGTATATCTGGAGACGCTAAGATATCAGGATCCATTCCAAGCGCAGGATCTTTCAAAGATGTTAGACGATATGGTCAAGTTAAACCAAGTTAGGTTTTTTAACGACATAAGATCCTTCACCGAAGGCATAAAAGCCCTCTTTAACCAATCTACCCTAATTTCCAGTCTTTCCCTAGTGGGTAAGGATGTCGTTTTTTCGGTTGAGGAAGTTAACACACTAAAGGAAGGACAATACAGCCTTTTATCTTCAGAAAACATAAATGGTGCAGTAATTAAGCTCTTGGATGGGGACACGGTAGTGAAAGAGTTAAGGATGGACCTTAAAAAGGGTCTGAATGAACTCAGTTTGGATGGCCTTCCAGGAGGGCAGTTTAAAGTTAAGGTATACAAAGACGGAATGGAATATCCCTACGTGCAGGTTGGCATGAAAGGTGGTATAAAAGCCGCAGCAGTTATAAACGGAGAGCTTCTTTTTGAACTTACCGATGGTAGCTTTCTAAGTCCGTCAAAAATAATATACATAGGGGGTGTTTAGCCATGATGAGAAGCTTTTTTAACGCAGTTACAGGGCTTAACGCATACAGAACCTGGATGGACATAACCTCTGATAACTTAGCTAACATAAATACTATAGGATTCAAGGGAAACAGGCCCATCTTTCAAGATGTGATATCTTCAGTTAATATAGGCCTAAATACTGTGACGAACACTATGAAATCTACCACGTATGGGGCAGGTATTCTGGTGAATAGCACGCAGAAGCTCTGGGCCATAGGCAACTTTAAACAGACGGGTGTAAATACAGACCTTGCCATACAGGGCAGAGGTCTTTTTATAATTAAGGATCCGATAAGCAACGCTTTCTATTACACCAGGGATGGGCAATTCAGAATTAGCAGGGATGGTTATATGGTAAATTCTGGGGGCTTAAAACTTCAGGGTTTTAGAGTGGACGAGAAGGGGAAAGCCATAGGCACTGGGCTTGAGGACATACACGTTATACAACAACTTCCTCCAAAATCCACAGGAACAATCACCTTTTTACAACCTTCCAATTTAAACGCCGACGCTGCCGTGCCAGCAGTAGCCTTTGACCCAAACAACCCAACTTCCTACAATTACAAATACACAATAACAATATATGACAGTTTGGGCACTCCCTATCAGGCGGACTTATTTTTTAGAAAATCAGCAACAAATAGGTGGGAAATTTACCTCCGCTCAGACATTGATCCTAACACCCCTGGTTATGAATTCTCTGGTAATTGGGTTGGTGTAAGGTTTGATGCTTCTGGTAAGTTGGTATACGATAACGATGTAGTTCTTAGAGAGCCTGCACCTGATGGTAAGAGTTTTTTGTATTATTTAAATCCTGCTTCCTTGACTGTCCCAGCAATTACACCCAGCGGTGGTAGCTTTCCAGCTGCTGCAAATTGGCGCATATACGTAGGTGAAACACCCCAAGCAGGTGCTCCAGATCCTGGAGGTTTCATATCCAATTCCTACATTACCCAATACTCTGCGGATCTCACAGTAACCGCAGACCAAAACGGATACGCCAAGGGGGACCTGGTGGATGTTTACGTTCTTTCTGAAGATGGTGCGGTAGTGGGTGTGTACTCCAACGGCAAATCCTTACCTCTTTATAGGGTGGCCATAGCTGTTTTCTC
>Ga0209821_100022_pt1 | contig 41907 bp, 46 predicted proteins | sample SSWtaG_3_FD_184118 | JGI IMG/M metagenome (GOLD analysis project Ga0209821, IMG submission 184118) | Hot spring microbial communities from Sandy's Spring West, USA to study Microbial Dark Matter (Phase II) - SSWTFFsm_matched (SPAdes)... | ecosystem: Environmental > Aquatic > Thermal springs > Hot... | reverse complement strand
GCTGGCTGGATAGTTTAAAAATATATGATTTGAATTAAGGCAGATAGGCCTGAAACTCTTTTACAGAAAGGGGAAAAGGCAAATTCCAACGAGCACTGCTCAAATGCTATATCCCTATGCCAATCGGTTATCATACCGCTGAGAGAACCCGGCACTCCTATGGTTCCCATATACACGTGCACTATAAAACCAGCACCTACCACTATGAAAGCAATCTCGTGCAAGATTATAGCCAACCTTGACCAGAAAGGAAAAGATAAAGAAAGGATAGGGCGACCAACCAGTGTATTACCCTTTCAAAGGCAGAGAACCTCTCAACTTCAAAGAGGAGAGATACTCGCTTCCTTGGGAAGTCCATACATCTCTGGCTTAAGCCTTTTCAAACCCTCTCTGCTTTAGCTGGGAAAAGTCTTCACACAGGCTGGCTCAAGCTCAGCAGAGACCCGATCCACACAGAAGTTACACTTCCAAGGCTTATTGTTAGGGACAACCAAAAAGACAGTATTTACAGCCTATGCACTTGGAATGGTCAAAATCCACTATACCATTCTGGTATTGAATTATTGCACCTGGGGATGGACAGGCCTTTAGGCATCCAGGGTCTCTACAGTGCATGCACTGATACTTTGTTATAAACCATAAACTTGGAGTAATTGGACCAATAGTTCATAGAGCCATCGTCCCAAGGTTTGGGAGTGTTTGCGTCTATGTAATCTTTTAGGGTTTGCTGTTCGGGTCTGGGGTGTCTTAGGTAACCGTGTAAGAACCTAATAGAACCTATTACCTGGGAGCCCCAACTGTGGTGGGTCCAACCTAAGGCATAAAGGTGGGTCATGGATTTGTCAGGCGCACCTGTCTCTGCTACGAGCTTTGCCACTTCCAAGAATTTCTCTTTTGGAACGCCGGTAGTCTTTTCCACTACCTCTGGTGTGTATCTTGAGTAGAACTGCTTTATTGGTGAAGTGCCTTAAATACTCTTCGTTATACTTTTTGTTTTGTAGCACGTAGTTTATCAGACCACCCATGAAGGCTATATCTGAACCTGGTCTTATTTGGACGAATATATCAGACACTGCAGCAGTCCTTGTGTATCTTACATCGTTCTTTATATCCTCCCAGGCCAGGAGTTGGTCATTGCACCCCTGCCAAATCTTGTGGCCAAACTGGCCACCGTGGGTGCGTGTCATATTCGGGCCTGGGTCTCTAAGATAGAAATTTTCGAAGGATTAGCGAAGTGTATTTCAATATTAAGATATAGATTATCTTCATACGATTTATTTCTCAAGAAACACTATAGAAACTCCAGAGCCTCCTTCCCTTGGGTATCCTTCTCTGTAAAAGACTACATCCTCTGAATTTTTTAAAAACTCCTGCACAACCTTTTTTACTACTCCGGTTCCGTGAATTACTTTTACACTTTTAACTCCCATAGCCTTTGCCTCCTTCAAAAACATCTCCAACCTGTGCAAAGCTTCTTCCGTGCTTAAACCTGTAAGGTTTATTTCTGTGGGTAAAGCCTTTTTTATCTCAAAGCTATGCTCTTGAGTTTCTTGCTCAGCCGCGTAAGTTTTCTTTACCTTCTGCACATCCATCCAAGCTTTTACACCACCAAAGGATACGTGCAGTTTATCCTCCTTTACTTCTAACACCCTTCCTCTTGAACCCATAAATTCAACCCAATCGCCCACTCTTATTTCTTCCTTTTCTATTTTTTGGGTTATATCTTGGGTTTTTTCCCTAAGGAACTGCCTTATCCTTTGCCTGTCCCTCGCAGTTTTTAGTATTTCCTCCGCTTCCCTTTCTATTTGCCTGAGATACTCCAGCGCCTGAGACATACCTTCCTTGTATGCCTCTTCCTTTATCCTGCTCGCTTCTGACAGAACTGCCATATACTCGGCCTTCATCTTTTCCAGTTCCAAACTTGAACGCTCAAGCTCTTTGAGTTTTTCTTGATAGTCTCTTATTAGCTCTTCCAAGCTCTCTTTGGCTTTTGAAAACCTTTCAAACTCTGCGGGCATTTTTTGGCTGGCGTACTCCAGGACCTCCTCTGGTATGCCCAACCTCCTGGCAATTTCAAAGGCCATGCTGCTTCCTACAGAGTTGTAGAGTATGGTGTAGGTGGGTTTAAGAGACTCTCTGTCAAAGGATACACTTGCAGGTGTGTAATAATCTGACTCAATGGCGTAGAGCTTGACAGGAGTGTGGTGTGTGGTAGCAAAGACAAAGGCTGACCTTCTTTTAAGATACTCAAGCACACCTATGCTAAGGGCTGAGCCTTCAATAGGATCTGTTCCTGCGCCAAGCTCATCCAAGAGCACAAGCGTTTTCTTATTAACCAAAGGTAAGAATTCTACCAAGTTGGAGATGTGCGCAGAAAAAGTGGAAAGGTTCTGTTCTATGCTCTGCTCATCCCCTATGTCTGTGAATATACCCTCAAAAACGGGCAGTTCCCCGTCCTCTATAGGAATAGGCATAGCAAGTTGGAACATAAGACAGCACAGCCCCAAGGTCTTTAATGCTACCGTCTTACCACCCGTATTGGGACCAGTAAGTATTAACCCCCTTTTACCTTCTATCCTTATGTCTATAGGTACCACCTCTTCCTTAGTAAGAGCCAGAATGGGATGTCTTACGTTTTTGAGAACGATCCTATCCTCGGAAATTCTCGGAAATTTACCCTTTACCTCTTTGCTAAACTTTGCAAGGGCCTTTAGATAGTCCAACTTTAGCAGAGTGTTCAGAGCTTCCAGTAGCTTTGAACTAAACTCTCCTATGTACGAGGTTATTCTCCTTAATATCTTTTTTGTCTCTTCCTCTTCCTCTTCTTTTAAGACCACTAATTTGTTGTTGAGCTCTATCACGCTGTGGGGCTCTAAGTATGTGGTGTATCCGGAGGAAGAGGTGCCATGGACTATACCCACTATTTTGTTTATCTCTGTCGTTTTTACGGGCAGAACATAGCGATTGTTCCTTATGGTTATTATTCTGTCTGAAAATAGCCTCTCCGCATCTGGACGGTTTAGGATGTTTTCCAGACGTTTGGTAATCTCTCTTTCCATTTCCCTCACCTTAGACCTTATCTTTGAAAGTTCCTCGCTGGCGCTGTCTTTGACAAAGCCCCTTTGGTCTATAGAGCTCTCTATTAGGCTTTCTATCTGCGGAAATTGATGAAGGCTTCTTAGTATGCTACTAAGACTTTTCCGCACAGGCACATGGGAACCTAAGGTCTTTCTTGCTTCCTTTATTAACTTTATTACCTTGTAAATACTTAAAATCTCTTCTAAACTCAGCATTGCATCTTGCAAGGCAGCCTTTTTTACCTTAGCCTCCACATCGTCAAAGGGATAGATTTTTAAGTTCTCTTCCACGGCAATGAAATCTTCCACAAGCTGTATCTCCTGCCTTAAGGTTGATGGGTCCAGTATGGGTTTTAGGTTTTCCAGGAATCTCTCTGTAGCCTTTGAATTAAAGTAGGTTTTTATTCTCCCCAAAACTTTTTCTAATTCCAGATTAGCAAAATCTTTATCCCTCACGTAGAAAATTTTAGCTTAACTGGTATATATAATTAGTTAGTTATGATAAAAGCACTCTTCAGAGGACTGTGTCCCAATTGTGGTGGAGATGTATCTTCGGAAAGACTCGCAATGGGTCTTCCGTGTGAGAGATGTCTTCCAGTTGTGGAGGATGATCCTTGCAAAAGTATCAGAGATGGTTCATTGAAGAGTATATGCAATGTGGAAGAGGAACTTTTGGAGTGGATGGAGGAGTTTAAAAGGGGGCTTTCTGCAAGTCCGTGGGCTCTTCAGAAAACTTGGGCTAAAAGGGTGCTTGTTGGAAATTCTTTTGCCCTACTTGCTCCCACAGGTGTGGGTAAAACCTCCTTTGGCCTTTCTATGGTTTCATTTTTGGCAAAAAAAGGGAAAAAGTCTTACGTAATACTGCCCACAAGGCTTTTGGTTGAACAAACAGTGAGAAAGCTAAAAAGCTTTGGTGTTAAGAAAAGTGAAATACTCTCTTTTGGGGACGAGGGAAAAAAAGAAAAGGAAGAAAAGAGAAAAAAGCTTATGGAAGGGGATTTCTTAGTTTTGGTTACTACCTCTATGTTCCTTTACAAAAACTACGAAATCATACCTAAGGATTTTTCTTTTGTTTTTGTAGACGATGTGGATTCCTTTTTGAAAACTGCAAAAAACGTAGATAAAGCACTTTATACTTTGGGATTTACAAAAGAAGAGATAGATCAGGCATTGGAGCTTATAAGGTTGAAGGAAAAACCAAACAAGAGCGCAGAAGATTGGGAAAAAATCAAAAAACTCTCCCAACAGCTAAGAGATATATCCAACCAAAAGGGTGGAGTCCTTGTGGTTTCTTCTGCCACTTCCAATCCAAGGTCAAGCAGGATAAAGCTTTTTAGAGAGCTTCTTGGTTTTGAGGTGGGCACACCTACCTTTTACTTGAGAAACATAGTGGATGCTTACGAGGACATAAACGCTTTGCCTTTAGAGGAGTGGATAAAAAGGCTTGGAAAGGGTGGGCTTATCTTCGTACCTTCAGACAAAGGTAAAGAATACGTAGATGTGCTAAAGGAAGAGCTAAAATCCAAAGGCATATCTTCCCTAACTTACGAAGAGCTAAGCGAGGAAAACCTTAAGCTTTTTGAAAGTGGGAAGGTGCACGTGCTTATTGGTATAGCATCCTACAGAAATCCCTTAGCCCGTGGTTTTGACATGCCCCACGTGGTGAGGTATGCTCTATTCTACGGCGTGCCAAAGATAGTAGTTTCCTTAAAGTTTGAGTCTAATCTTTCCCATCTTTTATGGGCTTTGAGTTCCATAAGGTCCAGCATAGTTAAAAAGCTACCCCATCTTTCTAAAAAGCTTGACAGATGGCTTTCTCAACTGGGAAAGTATCAGTATCTTAGCGAAGAATTTATAAGCGATAAGCCCGAGCTAAAGGCTAAGATAGATAAGTTAAAGGCTGAGCTGGAGGAATTCTTCCGCTCAGAAGAGGTTTTAGCTGTTTTAGAGCAATCTGAGGATGTTAGTCTTAGGATAACAAAAGAAGGCTATCAGCTGGTGGTTTCGGATGTGACTGGCTATCTACAGGCAAGCGGAAGAACTTCTCGTATGTTTGCTGGTGGAATAAGCAAAGGCTTAAGTTTGGTCCTTGTGGACGACAGAAGAGCATTCAACCACCTTATTAAAAAGGTAAGATGGTTTAGTGAAGACATACAATTCGTTAGAGTAGAGGATGTAAACTTTGAGGAGCTAATCTCAGAAATAGAAAGGGACAGAGCTTTTATAAGAGAGTTTATAAATGGTGAGCGATTCTTCAACAACACTGACCTTTTAAAACCTGTCCTTATAGTGGTTGAGTCACCTAACAAAGCCCGCACGATCGCAAACTTTTTTGGAAAGGCGGTGCGTAGAAGAGTGGGAGGTCACGAAGTTTTAGAAACATCAACCGAAAGCTATTATCTGATGGTCACCGCTTCCTTAGGACACGTTTTGGACCTTAGCAGCGAAGGGGGATTTCACGGAGTGATCCTAAAAGACGGAGTGGAGCCTATCTACGAGGTGATCCAAGGAAAGAACGAATTGGTTGAAAGCCTAAGAAGGCTGGCTTTTGAAAGTCAAGAGGTGTTCATAGCAACGGACCCAGATGCGGAGGGGGAAAAAATAGGATGGGATATAGCCCAGCTATTAAAGCCTTTTGCAAAGAACATAAAGCGTATGGAATTTCACGAAATAACCAAAAAGGCTATAATCAAAGCTCTCAACGAACTGAGGGATGTGGACGAAGATAAGGTTAAGGCGCAGATAGTCAGGAGGGTTTCGGATCGATGGGTGGGCTTTGAGTTTTCACAAATGCTTTGGTCCGCTTTTGGTAAAAAATGGCTATCTGCGGGAAGGGTCCAAACGCCAGTCCTTGGCTGGATAATAGAGAGGGAGAAGGAATACAGGAAAAAAATCTACAAAGTATCAGTAAATTTAGGGGAAAAAGACAAAAAACTTACCATTGAATGGACCTTTGAAAACAAGCAATCCGCAAAGGAGTTTTTTGACAGCTTAGAGTACATAGAGATAATCTCCCTTTCTGAAAGAGAAGAGCTAAAGTATCCGCCACCGCCCTATAGAACTGACACCATGCTAAAAGATGCCAGCGACAGGTATAGGTTTTCTCTCCCAAAGACAATGGAGCTTGCCCAAACACTCTTTGAACTTGGTTTTATAACTTACCATAGGACAGATTCAGTGAGGGTTTCCGATTACGGAATTGCCTTAGCCAAAGAATACATCAAAGAGGAGTTTGGAGAGGAATACTTTAATCCAAGGGCTTGGGGAGAGGGCGGAGCCCACGAGTGTATAAGACCTACAAAGATGCTTGAGCCAGAAGAGCTAAGGTCTATGCAAGTGAGCGGACAGCTTGAAGGCATAACCGACCAGCACACACTCCTTTACGAGCTAATATTCAAAAGGTTCGTGGCAAGCCAGATGAAGCCGGTAAAAGTTAAGGTGAAGGAGATTCTAATAAAGGCAGGGAGTTTGGAGCAAAAAAGGGAAATTATAACGGAAGTGGTGGAAGAAGGTTGGAACAGGGTCCTTCCTTTGGAACTAAGTCCGTCCTTAGAGGGGGAATTGGACGTGAGAGAGCTAAAGCAGTTCAGAAAACAACCAAAAGCCTACCTTTACACCCATGGAGAACTTGTGCAAGAGATGAAAAACAGTGGCGTGGGAAGACCATCCACCTATGCAACGATAATATCCAAGCTAATTGAAAGGGGATACGTGATAGAGAGAAAGAACTTCTTGATACCTACAAGCTTGGGTAAGATGGTATATGAATATCTCAGCAAAGAGGAAAAAATTAAAAAGTTTCTCTCTGAGCAATTTACAAAGGAATTGGAGGAGCTTATGGATTTAGTTGCAGAGGGTAAAGCAGACTACCAAAATATCCTTGAAGACCTATATCAAGATATAATAAGTATTGAGCAAGAAGTGGAGGTAAGGCGATGATACTGCATCCCATGTTTTCTTATCCAGCTCTTCTTTTAGCCCTTGTAGTCTTTTCAATGTATATATTGGGAACTCTTTCAGGCAAAGAAAGTTTAAAAAGGTATGCCGTATACGGAAACTTAGTCCTTTTTTTTATCCTTCTTTTAGCGGTGTTTTTTGGTTTTAGAGTGTCAGAAGTTCCGTTGGTGGCATCAAAACTGCCTTTCCTTTGGGCTTTTCCTCACAAGTGGAACGGCATATTCTTAACAGTATTTTCCCTCATAACTTTGGCTTACTTTAAACTAAAAGGTGAAGGATCTAAAAAGGTAGGATTGATCTTATGTTTTATTGGTTTGTTCATGGTTTTGTTCCAACTTATAACCGGTTGGATGTTAAGGTTAGTCTTCTTCTCCTGAAATTTTAAAAATTTTGAGCTTTAAGGCTATTATTCTTTGATTGGCTTTGCCTTTTTCTGGTGGTTCCTTCACCGCAACTTCGTAGGTATCTTCTTCCAACTTCTTCCTGCTTTGCCCTTGGCTTAGCTTTTACCTTTATCAACATTTCTTTCATAGGCTCGTAGAGTATTCAAAAGCAAGGAGGTCACCGTCATCGGTCCCACGCCTCCTGGCACGGGAGTTATAGCATAGGCTTTGTTCTTAACCGATTCAAAATCCACGTCCCCTAAGATCTTGTCTCCCACCTTGCTTATACCCACATCCACCACTACAGCTCCTTCTTTTACCATATCTTCCTTTATAAGGTGTGGCACTCCCGTGGCGGATATTAATATGTCCGCTTCAAGGGTGTATTTTTTTATGTCTTTCGTATGTATATGGCAGACGCTAACTGTAGCATCCCTCCAGAGCATGAGCGCACTAAGTGGCCTCCCCACTATAAACCCCGCACCCACAATAACCACATCTTTTCCCTTTAAGTCTATTTGGTAGTGTTTTAAAAGAAGGTCTATACCCAAGGGAGTGCAAGGGATAAAGCCTCCTTCAATCCTTCCCAAGAGCCTGCCCATGTTTTCTGGATGAAATCCATCCACGTCCTTTTTTGGTGAAATTGCCAGGATTACATCTTCCATGGGTATGTGTTTTGGCAAAGGCAATTGCACTAAAACACCATCCACGTCTTCCCTTGCGTTTAGCTCTGCAATCAGTTCCAAAAGCTCACTGAGGTTAGTATTGTAAGGAAGGTGATAAAGCAAAGACTTTATTCCCACGCTTTCACACGCCTTTCTTTTATTCCTCACATACACCACACTTGGAGGATCGTCCCCTACGAGCACCACCGCCAAACAGGGCTGCCTTAAGCCTTTTGCTATGTAACTTTGTATTTCTTCTTTTATCTTCTGCCTTATGTTTTCTGAAAGCGATTTACCGTCTAAGATTATTGTTGAACCTTCCATTTTGTCCCTGCTGGAGTGTCTTCCAAAACCACGTTCAATTTTTTGAGTTCTTCTCTTATGTAGTCAGCCAACTCATACTGTTTTGTCTTTCTTGCCCTCTCTCTAACATCCACTAAAAGGCTTATAAGTCTTTCATCCACAAAAGGTTTTTCTTGCTCTGTTTCTACTTTCTGAACCTTTTGACATTCTGGATTTATACCTTCAAGTATTCCAAATATACCCTTTACGTGTTTTAGAATGGAGTCTACCGCATACTGATAGGCAGACAGTTCTTGTGTAGTTATGATCTTTCTTTCAAAGGCACTTTTCTTTATTTTATTCAGTTCCGAAACTAAGTTAAAAATTTGGGCTAAGCTTGCGGGTGTGTTGAAGTCTTCGCTTAATTCTTCAAAAAACTTCTCCTCAGCTTCCTTTACCTTTTCAAAGAGTGGATGAGGTGCTCCGGGAGCTTCCACAGTAGGAAGGCTTTTTAACAACTCCAGATCAAGAACTGCATCCCTTAGTCTCTCGTAAGCTTTCTTAGTTTCCTCCATCTTTTCCCAGGAAAAGTCCAAAGGACTTCTGTAGTGGGTAAAGAGAACTAAAAGTCTTAAAACATCCGGATGGTATTTAGAATAAACTTCCTTGAGGGTTATGTAATTTCCAAGGGACTTGGACATTTTTTGACCGCCTACGGTCACCAGTCCGTTGTGCATCCAGTATCTTGCAAAGGGCTTTCCCGTGCAAGCTTCCGCCTGAGCTATCTCGTTTTCGTGATGAGGAAAAACAAGGTCCAAACCTCCCGCGTGTATGTCTATGGTCTCGCCCAAGTGTTTGAATATCATAGCTACGCATTCGGTGTGCCAACCTGGTCTTCCGGGTCCCCAAGGAGAATCCCACGCAGGCTCTCCAGCCTTTGCGGACTTCCAAAGGGCAAAGTCCAAAGGATTTCTCTTTTTTTCGGAAGGTTCTATCCTAGCGCCTGCCTCAAGCTCCTCTGGATTTCTCTTTGAGAGCTTACCGTATTCGGGAAAGGCAGATACGGAAAAATAAACATCTCCGCCAGATTCGTAAGCATAGCCCTTTTCAATCAGCTTAGATATCACATCTATTATCTCCTTTATGTGCTCCGTTACCCTTGGTTCTACATCCGCCGGTTTCACACCGATGGCTTCCATATCTACGTAGTAGCTTGCTATGTATCTGTTGGATATGGTCATAAAGTCTGTGCATTCACTTTTTGCTCTGTTTATGATTTTATCATCCACATCGGTGAAGTTCCTGACAAACTTCACCCTATAACCAAGGTGCATCAAATATCTTCTGAACACATCAAAGACTATCAAACTCCTACCGTGTCCCACGTGAGAATCATCATAAACCGTCACACCGCAGGTGTATATCTTAACCTCAGGTGGATTTATAGGCACGAATTCCTCCAACTTACCGCTTAAGGTGTTGTATATTTTCAAGCCCATAGTTTTAGATTATAATAAAATTGCATTGTTAAACGCTCTTTTGGTGGCTTTAATTGTTCTATTTCTTAGTGCTTGTGGTGGTTCAGGAAACTCCGAGACTACATCCAGGGATATAAAAGCATACCTAATTCCTTTATACTCTTACCCAGTAGGTAGTTATCAGTCTGAGTGGGAAAGGCTTTACCAATTGAGGACCAGCAAAAGGGTGTTTGTAATAGTCAATGTTTCAAATGGTCCGGGCGAAGAGAAGGATCTGAACTTTGAGAATGCTATTAATCATTTAAAGTCCAAAGGTTATAAAGTTGTAGGATACATCGCAACATCTTATGGTGAAAAGGATATAAACCAAGTAAAATCAGAGATTGATAGTTGGCTGGAATTTTATGGAAACAAAATAGACGGCTTTTTTCTTGATGAAGTTTCTAATAGGCTTGATAAATACCAATACTACGAAAATATCTCCAGATATGTAAGAAGTAAAGACAAATTGATTATACTTAACCCGGGCACAAATACACCCTTAGAGTTTTTCAACCTTGCAGATAAGATAGTCGTGTTTGAAAACTCCACGTCTGCATTTTTCAGCTTTATATACGATGATTACAGAAGGACAAATCCGGAGAGAGTTTGCACGATAGTTTATGACGTAGCTTCAAGGGAAGAAGCTGAGAGAATAAAAGCAAAAAGCCTTGAAAATAACAGCCAGTGTGTGTATCTTTTGCAAGGGGATAGCTACTTCGTGCTAAGCCAATATATTGATTAGTATACTTGAAGCTGATTCAGGAGGTTAGAGTTGAAAAGGGCAGGAGAATTCACCGTAGCTTACAACAAAGAGGCAAAGGCGGAGTACGAGGTTATAGAAACCTACGAAGCAGGCATTGTGCTTGAGGGTTCAGAGGTAAAGGCTCTCAGAAACAAGCAGACGGTGTCCTTCAAAGACAGCTTTGTAAGAATAGAAAACGGAGAAGCTTGGCTTTACAACCTTTACATAGCTCCATACAGGTATGCTACCATAAAACCACCTGATCCTTTAAGGAAAAGAAAACTTTTACTGCACAAAAGAGAGATCCTTAAACTTTTTGGCAAGGTCCAGCAAAAAGGTTTTACCATAATACCCCTAAGGGTTTATTTCAAAAACGGGAAGGTAAAAGTGGAGATTGCATTGGCAAAGGGCAAAAAGACATACGACCGCAGGGAGGAGCTGAGGGAAAGGGAGATAAAAAGACAGATGGAGAGAGAGCTAAAGCGCTGGCGGTAAACTTTGGAATATATTTATAATTAAAAATCATCCTACTGTAGGAGGTAATAAGAATGGGATACATGATTAGAAGCGTGCTGTTGCTCGGTTTGCTAACCGGCATATTTCTGTTTGTTGGAAACCTTATAGCCGGCAAAGTTGGTATGACCATTGCCTTAATACTGGCTGGCATTATGAACTTTTTGGCTTATTGGTTTTCCGATAAGATCGTTTTGGCCATGTATGGTGCAAGGGAGATAAGCTACGAAGAAGCACCTTGGTTGCACGCCATGGTGGAGGAGCTTGCAAGAAGGGCAAACATACCAAAGCCTAAGATTTATCTGGTTCCCATGGAACAGCCAAACGCCTTTGCTACCGGAAGGGGTCCAAGCAAAGGTATAGTGGCTGTAACTTCTGGCATACTCAGATTGCTAGACAGAGACGAACTCAGAGGTGTCTTGGCTCACGAAATCGGACACATCAAAAACAGAGACGTGCTTGTGGCTACAATGGCTGCCACGATTGCTGGAGCCATCTCCTACTTGGTGAACATGCTTCAGTTTGCTTTGCTTTTTGGACACTCGAGGGACGAAGAGGGCAATCAAAATCCTCTATCAATACTGGGTAGCATTCTTCTTATAATCATAACCCCCATAATAGCTGCTCTAATTCAGATGGCAATCTCAAGGTCAAGGGAATATCTGGCAGACGAAACGGGCGCAAAGATAAGTGGAGACCCTCTGGCTTTGGCAAGGGCTTTGGAAAAAATACACTACTACGTTTATAACATCCCTGCAGAGGTCAATCAGGGAACAGCTCACCTCTTCATAGAAAATCCACTAAAAGGTGAAGGCATATGGGAGCTCTTTTCTACCCACCCGTCCACAGAAAAGAGGATAGAAAGACTGAAAGAGCTGGCAAGAAAAATGGGTAAATTGTACTGATGGACCTTGAGAGTAAGTTTATCGGCACCATTGTGGGTGCCGCTTTGGGAGATGCAATAGGAAAATCGGTAGAAGACTTAACTGAGGAAGAAGTATTAAGCTTTTACGGAGGACCAATAAAAGGGTTCGTAGATCCCCATCCCCAAAGTCCAGCTTACGGCTTTAAGCCCGAAGAAGTTTCGGATGAGACAACCATCAGCCTTTTGCTTCTTGAAAGCATAGTAGAAAGAAAGGGCATAGACCCCTATCATTTTTTTAGCAAGTTGGTAAAGTGGAGAAAGGAAGAACAAAGGCATCGCTATCCAGATCCAGCCCTTCTAACAGCCATAGACCTTCTTTCCTCTGGAATAAGCTTAGAAAAGGCCTGTTTTTACTCCTCTTCTGTAGAAGGTGTGCTAAGAAGCACAGTGGTAGGACTTTTCCACTTTTACAACCCCTACCTTTCCGCAGAGGGTGGAAGGCTGGTATGTATCATGACCCACAGAAGCAAAGAAGTTTACGACGTATCGGCTATGCTTCCAGCTCTTATTGCAAGTTTGGTAAGCGGAGAGTGGCATCTGGAGGAGCTAAAGCAAAGAATAAACCTTCTTTCCTTTCTGCAAGAGTTTGCCAAGTATGAAAATAGCAAAAAAGACATAGAGCGTGTGAAAGACCTTTTGCAAGAGCATGCTTCTTTGAACGATGCTATAGTAGCCCTTGGCAACTCTACCTACGTTTTGGAAGCCTTTCCCCTTTCTTTGTTTATCTTTTTAAGCAATTTAGACGATCCCCAAAAGGCATTTTTTGAGAGTGTGAATTCTTACGGAAAATTTGGAGGAGACACGGATTCCATAGGCTACTTGGTAGGTTCATACATAGGAGCTTACTTTGGTGTGGAAGCCTTTGACTGGGAACTTGTTGAAAAATTGGAGAACTCAGATTATTATATTTCTTTAACTAAGAGGTTTTTTGAAATAACACAAGAGAGCAAAGATAGGAGGACGCCCTATGTCTTATAAGCTACAAGAGTCCTTTCTGAACACAACAAGAAAAAGAAGGGTAAAGGTGACCGTGTATCTCATCAACGGAGTGCGTATCCAGGGCAGAGTAAAATCCTTTGATACCTTTACAATCCTTATAGAAGATGGAAGACAGCAAACTTTAGTTTACAAACATGCTATAAGCACAATAGTGCCTTCAGAACATATTCAGATTGAATTTGAAGAGGAAGGTGTGCCCGGGCAGGCTTAAATGCCCGGCTCTGTTTTAAAACATTCCCGGAGGTTTTCCTTTAGAGACTACCAACCTTTCCACCACCTCCCCGTTTTTGATGTGCTTTTCTATTATCTCATCCACATCCTCTGGTCTTACTCCTCCATACCACACACCTTCTGGATAAACCACCACCACAGGTCCCACTCCACAGGCATTTAAACAACCCGTGGGTGTTATCATGCAACTCATAAAAAGTTCTGGGTCCATCTGCTGTTTTTCCATAAACCTTTGCAAAACTTCTCTGCTTTGTCTGTCTGAACAGGAGCCCATAGGATGACCCGGGGGTCTTTGCTGGACGCATACGAACACGTGCTTAAACTCCATGCTCTACCTCCTTAAAAAGAGTTTATCCATATTGTAAGCCTTAATGAGCTTTTTGCTCTATGAGTAAAATCATCACTTAAAAATTTTTCATTAAGTTCCGATTTTAAAAAACAGAAAACCTTAAAGGAGGTGTTAGCCATGAGGATCAACTTTAACTACGAAGCTTCCTCAACCTACACCTCATACCTTGTGAACCAAAGGGAGATGGGTAAGTCTCTCCTCAGGATATCCACGGGTATGAGGATTTTGGAAGCTGCAGATGACGCAGCAGGGCTGTTCATAGCAGACCAGCTGTCCATAGTAGCAACGGGCTTGGAAGAAGGCAACAGAAACATCAGAACCGGTATATCTGCCTTCAAAATTGCAGAAAACTCTGCAGGTCAGATCTTTGAAAGGCTAAGAGGCATCTATTCAAGGGCCACAAGGGCAGCCAACGACATCAACGACCCCAACGCAAGGGCTTCTCTACAGCAGGAGATAGCAAACCTCAGGGACGCCATTCAAAAGATAGCAACAGACACAGAATACAACGGCATAAAGCTCCTTGACGGCACATTCAAAGATAAGTACATTCACTACGGAGCAAGGATGGATCAAGTAGTTACAGTATCAATAGCAGACATAAGGGCCCAAACGGAACGTGGGGGCTTGATTATATCAACCCTATAGGAACCACTACTTTTAGCACTCCTTCAAACACCTTGGAAAACGTCATAACTGGCTTGACTATAAACTTAAAGAATACTGGAAGTGCTACGATAACTATATAAGGAAGATTACTCAAAGGTGAAGAGCTTCTTTTCAGACTTTGTCAGTAAATACAACGCAGTGGCAAAGCAAGTAAACGAGATGACGGACAAAGACAAGGGGCTCTTCCAGGGTGATCAGATAATAACAGGGGTTAAAAACTCCTTGGCAAACATGTTGGACCCTCTGTTCAAATACGGTATAGTCTCTTACAACGAAGATGGAACGCTTACCTTTAACGGCTCTGCTGTGGATACGCTGGCTTCTAACAAACCCCAAGAGCTAAAGACGCTTATAGAAGGTTTAAAAATAAGGTATGGTACCTATTTGGAGCAAACGAGAACGGATTTTCAATCCTTCATCAACGACTATCAGTCCCGTATAGATAGCATAAACAGTAATATGGCTAAATTTCAGGAACAGTTGAGTGAGGAAGAGCAGAGATTAAAGCGTGAGTTTTCCAAGGTAGAAGTTTTTATAAACCAAGCGCAGGATATCATGGAAAGAATGAGAATCTTTATAGTGTCCTTATCTGAAATGCGAGGAGGTAAAAAATGATCAATAACCCTTACCTTGAAAACATGGTGATGAACGCAAACCCAGTGCGCCTTGTCATAATGCTTTACGATAAGGCTATTTCTTCCCTTGAAGAAGCCCTTGAGTTGATGGAAAACCCTTCAGAGGACTTTGATTTGAAAGAGAGAAAATACAAAACCATGGGCAAGGCCTTAGAGATAATAAACGTGCTGGACGCTTCTTTGGATATGGAAAAAGGAGGAGAGATAGCAAAGAACCTAAGGGATATATACACTGTCTTGATGGATGAGCTAACGTCCCAAATGTTCAAAGAAGATTCTGAAAAGCTAAGGAAAATAACAAACATACTCAAGAGCTTAAGGGAAGCTTGGGAAGAGGTAGAAAGAATAAACTATGGAAAAGGCCAAAAGGTTGCTCCTGGAATGTGAATTGGCTCTAAAAGAAAAGCAAATAGACACAGCTCTCGAAAAGCTTCAGGAGTTTTCCGATCTTCCAATGAACAACTTAACCAAAGAACAAGCTGAAGAATTGTTGAGGCTTATAGAACACACGATAAAGGTAGCCGAGGATTACAGAAACTCCTTAGCTCAAGCCCTTGTAAATTTAAAGAGATTTAAAGGAGTCTAAACTCCAGTTCGTATAGGTCCCCTTTATTCTGCACCGGAATGGTGCCCACTCTTCCTGTAAGAACAAAAACCCTTCCGTCCTTTGTGCTAACCACTGCCTGAATAGCTTCCAAAAACTCACTTCCCCTAACTGTCTTTGAGAACACAAGACTTTTTTTCCTTTCTCCAACGATCACAAGCTCCCCTCTGGAAAACTTTAGAATGTCCAGAATTTTAAGCACGTTCCCCCCAGTATTTTTTGGTACCAAAGTAAGCCTAAAGTTCATCAAGCTAAATAAAGCAGGTTTTGGATGGAAAATAACCCTGTCCTTTATATCTTCAACTATTTCTGCATAGGCATAGGAACCATCAAAGCTGTCTTCCGACGCATAGATTTCCGAATCGCCTTCAAAAACCTTTAGCCTTCCGCTGCTATCTACGAAAATTAAGTAGTTGCCATAGTATATGGCAGAGTCTATCTTAAAACCCCTCGGCGCTAAGAAGATGCCCCTTTCCTGGAGTTTGTTTCCTTCCAAACTCAACCGTATAACATTGCCAAACTTCACCTTTGAATCAAACCTTTGTCCTAAAAAGGTCTCCTTAGGTTTTGATTTGTCCAAAACACCCATTATGTATGGCACATCCTTTAGCACAGGCACCAGAACCCCACCTACCATCCGAAGTATTACAGAGCTTGCCCTTGTTCCAGAGACCATATTTACGATTATGTAATCCTTCTTTTCATCTGCTATAGGTGCCACCACTACGGATACGGGTACTCCCGCAGGTAAAGAGTAAGACGCTTTTAAAACTATGTCATTTCTAACAATTTCGTACACCTCTACCCTTCCGGAAAAGAGAACTACCAAGTAATCCCTTCCATCCCCAACCACATCTCCCACATCCGCAGAGATGGGTAAGCTCGGAAGCTGTTTCACAAACTTTCCTTTGACCAAGATATTTATGTCTTCTAAACTTGCCCTTGGTATTCCCACTGTGGGTTTTTCAAAGAAAGCTACGGCAGAGCCTTTAAACTCCACTCCATAGCCCCTTTCAAATTCTTTTACCGTATAGGCGCAGCCTTTACCCTTTTCCACTTTTGGAAAGACAGAGCTCAATAAAAAGTATCCTTCTTCAGACCCCTCGTAGCAAAGGCTTTTTATCTCAACCTTTACCCTATCACCGGGCTTTAAGCCTTTACCTTCCACCAACTTTCCCACGGAAAAATTATCTTTCACCTCCTCCACCACTATCTTACCAATTCTTTCTAACTCTTTACCGAAGGACTGTTTTGTGATAGGATGGATGATCTCTTCTCCTTCCCTAAGGACTGTCAGCTCTTCCTTTTCTCTAAGGTTTTTTATATCCACCCAAACTCTATCCCCCTCCACCTTTATAACGTAACCTTCCCTCTCAAAAAAGGCTTTTAGCTTTTCTTTCAGCTCGTCCGAAAAGCCAAGGGAGAGAAAAAATAGAAAGATAGTTATAATTCTTGCCATACTTCCTCCAAAGACTTTATTATAGCATCAGTCATTTGCTGGGTACCAACCTTTAGACAACCCTCTGAGTATATGTCTGGTGTTCTGTAGCCTTTTTCAAGGGTTTTTTCCACAGCCTTCTCTACGGCTTGAGCTTCCTTTTCCAGATTAAAAGAATACCTTAACATCATGGCAACGGAAAGTATGGTAGCTATGGGGTTGGCTATGCCTTTACCCGCAATGTCTGGAGCGGAGCCGTGCACTGGCTCGTAAAGGGCATACCTTTCTCCAAGGCTCGCCGAGGGCAGCATGCCCAAGCTTCCGGTTATTACCGCCGCCTCGTCTGAGAGTATGTCTCCAAAGATGTTTCCTGTAACGATCACATCAAAGGAAGAGGGCCTTCTGACTATTTGCATGGCGCAGTTATCTACGTAAAGGTGTTCCAGCTCCACCTCCGGATAGTTTTTACTCTCCTCTTCCACAATCTCTTTCCAAAGCCCGCTAACCTCAAGCACGTTGGACTTGTCCACGCTGGTTAGCTTCTTTCTTCTTTTCATTGCTACCTCAAAGGCTTTCTTTACAACTCTCCTTATCTCATCTTCCGTATATCTCATGGTGTTTATGCCAACGCGCTTGCCGTTTTCTATAAAGATCCCCCTTGGCTCTCCGTAATACACATCTCCGGTCAGTTCCCTAATTACGATAAAGTCAGTTCCTCTTGCAGTTTCCTCTTTTAAGGGAGACGCTTGAATTAGAGGCTCATAAACCTTTGCAGGTCTTAAGTTTGCGTAAAGGTCCAAAGCCTTTCTTATTTGCAGTAATCCTTTCTCCGGTCTTTTGGATGTGGGCAGGTCATCCCACTTGGGACCACCCACCGCTCCAAGAAGCACCGCATCCGCCTGCAAACATAGGTCCAAAGTTTCCTTTGGAAGAGGCTCACCCTTTTGGTCAATGGCTATGCCACCAATTAGACCCTCTTCCAACTCAAAGCTGTGTCCGGAGAGCTTTTCCACATGCCTTAGCACTTTTATTGCAGAATCTACGATCTCTGGACCTATTCCATCCCCTTTTAAAACTGCTATTTTATATATTCCCATGAGGGAAAGAATTATAATATATCCTTGTGAATTTAGAGAAGATCTTGGAGTTTTGCCATGGAGCTAAAAGTCTATGCCGAAGAAAAGGTAGATAGGGCAAGGAAGGTATTAAGGACCTTGAGCTCTATTCCTACGGAGGTAAAGAACAGAACCCTTTTAACCGCTGCGGAGCTTTTGGACAAAAAAAGGGACTACATAAAGGAGCAAAACAAAAAAGATGTGGAGTATGCCTTTGCTCAAGGTCTTTCTCCCGCTTTGATAGATAGGCTTGTTCTAAACGACAAAAGAATAGATGGTATGATAAAGGTGCTGAAGGATGTGGCAAGCCTTCCGGACCCTGTGGGAGAAATAACCCGTATGTGGACCCTTCCCAACGGCTTAAGGGTTGGAAGGATGAGGGTGCCTTTGGGCGTTATTTTTATAATCTACGAAGCAAGGCCCAACGTAACCATAGAGGCAGCTTCCCTTTGTATAAAGTCTTCCAACGCTGTAATACTCAGGGGTGGAAAGGAAGCTATAAACTCAAACAGGGCGCTTGTGGAACTGTTAAGAGAAGCTTCAGTTAAAGAGGGGTTTCCGGAAGAAGCTATTCAGTTTATAGACAGACCGGAAAGGGAAATAGTTTGGGAAATTCTTAAGATGGAGGGTAAGGTGGACGTAGCTATTCCAAGGGGTGGGGAAAGTTTAATTAGGGCGGTGGCAGAAAACGCAAGGGTGCCGGTTATAAAGCACTACAAAGGGGTTTGCAACATATACGTAGACGAAGAGGCGGACTTAGAAAAGGCTTATCACATAGTTTATAACGCAAAGGTTCAAAGGCCATCCGTCTGCAATGCGGTAGAGAACCTGATAATCCACAGAAACATTCTCAACAGCTTTCTTCCAAAAATGGCTTACATACTTGGAAGGGCTGGAGTGGAATTAAGGTGCGATGAAGAAAGCTTAAAGGTAATAAAATCCCATCCAAAGCTTGACTTTGTAAAGGCTGTTCCCGCAACGGAGGAGGATTACTACGAAGAGTTCTTAGACTTAATACTTGCCATAAAGGTGGTGGGCAGTTTGGACGAAGCCATAGAGTTTATAGAAAAGTATGGTTCAAAGCACTCAGACGCCATAATAACTGAAAACTACACAAAGGCTATGAAGTTCCTTGCAGAAGTAGATTCCGCTGCGGTTTATGTTAATGCATCTACAAGATTTACCGACGGCAACGAGTTTGGGCTTGGGGCAGAGATGGGTATATCTACAGACAAGATACACGCAAGGGGTCCAATGGCTTTGGAAGAGCTGACAATACAAAAGTTTGTAATACTTGGCAACGGGCAACTTAGGGATAACTTTAGAATACCTGACGAGATTATTGCGGAATGGAATACTTAATAGCTTTTTTAGTCCTCATAGGTGTTTTGATTTGGTTTCATGAGCTTGGACACTTCTTGTTTGCCAAGCTTTTTGGCGTAAAGGTGGAAGTTTTTTCCATAGGCTTTGGTCCTGTGCTCTTAAAAAAGCGGTATGGAGAGACTGAATATAGGCTCTCAGCCATACCCTTGGGTGGATTTGTAAAGCTTTACGGTGAAGAGGACAACTTAGCGGATCCAAAAGCTTTCTCTTCTAAGCCCAATTGGCAGAAAATACTGATAGCCTTTGCGGGATCATTCTTTAACTTTATTCTGGCAGTTCTTGTCTTTTGGTTTTTGGGCTTATTGGGCAAAGAGGTTCCAAAGTATGCTTTAGAAAAACCTGTGGTAGGGTATGTGCAAGAAAATAGCTTGGCTGAGAAATTGGGTATAAGGGAAGGGGACTTGGTGCTTTCCATAAACGGAAAGGAAGTTAAAACGTGGAAAGAGTTAGAGGAAAGAATGCTAAGAGAGATCTTTGCCAGGACCATAACTGTAGAGGTTCTCAGAGATGGCAAAGTTGTAGTTTTGAAGGGAAATCTGGACGTTAAAAATCCAAGAGCCTTTGGTGCAGAGCCTACTATAGAGCCTGTTATTGGTGGTGTGTTAGAAGGAAGCCCTGCCCATCAGGTGGGTATAAGAAAGGGGGACAAAATACTAAGCATAAACGGAGTTGAGGTTAAAACTTGGCAAGAATCGGTAAAGCTCATAAGGTCCTCTGAGAAGATAAACCTAAGAATAGAAAGGGATGGGCTAGAAAAAGAATTAACGATCATTCCTATGAAAGATCCAAAAACCAACCTTTCCGTGATAGGTGTGATGCCGCACATAGGAACTGTAAAACTAAAACAAGGAGTTTATGAATCCTTAGTTGCCAGTGTGGAAAAGATCGTTCTTCTTTCTGGGCTAACCTTAAAGGCTGTGTGGAGTATGATAACGGGCACTTTGTCTCCTACAAACTTGGGAGGACCCATAGCCATAGCTCAGTTGGCAGGGCAGTCTGCCCAGCAGGGAATAATCCCTTACTTAAACTTGTTAGCCTTTATCTCTGTTCAATTAGCCATATTCAACCTTCTTCCACTTCCTATGTTAGATGGAGGTCTGATAGTTTTGTTCTTTATTGAGATGTTGAGGAGAAAACCACTCTCTGTTAAGTTCAAAGAAGCCTGGCAAAAAACAGGCTTAGCCATAATAATAGCCCTCTCCCTATTTGTGATAATAAATGACTTTATCAGGCTTTTCTCTGGGAAGAAGTTTTAGAAAGGTTTTCCTGGCACTTTCTCCCAGTCCTTGAGGAATAGCTCTATGCCCTTATCCGTTAGTGGGTGTTGGAATAGCTTTTTCATTACCTCAAAGGGCATGGTGCATATATCCGCTCCTATGAGAGCCGCCTCCACCACGTGCATTGGATGTCTCACGCTTGCTACAATTATCTCAGTGTCGTATTCATAGTTGTCAAATATAGTTTTTATGTCTCTTATTATCCTCATACCGTCGTTTGACGCGTCATCTAACCTACCTATGAAGGGTGAAACATACGTAGCTCCAGCCTTTGCAGCTATGAGGGCTTGGGATGGGGAAAACACCAAGGTAACATTAACCGGTATGCCTTCCGATTCCAGCTCCTGCACCGCTTTAATGCCTTCCGGAGTCATGGGGATCTTTACTACCACATTGTCGCCAAGCTCCGCAAGCTTTCTGCCTTCTTCAATCATGCCCTTTGCATCCCTTGACACCGTCTCTAAGCTTACCGGTCCATCCACCAACTGCAGAATTTCCTTTGCCACTTCCAAAAAGGGCCTACCTGTCTTTGCTATAAGGCTTGGATTGGTGGTAACACCATCCAAAATACCCCACTCTAAGGCTTGCTTTATCTCTTCCACATTTCCTGTGTCTAAGAAGAACTGCATGGAAGAACCTCCTAATTTTTAGTTTGCTCTTTTTAGTTTTTCGTAGGCAGAGACCAAGTATCCCAAAAAGGCATTCTCTGGCTGAGCTCCTACAAACTCCGCCAAACCTCTGTTTATAACTATTTTTGGCACACCCACCACCTGATACAGCTCTGCAAGGTCCATGTTTTCTCCTGCATCTACGATGATCGCACTTACATAATCGCTTGCCATTGCAAAGTTCATGGCTGTTATAGCTGCAGCAGGGCAGTATCCACAACTCGTGGTCACAAAAACCATAATTTCCATAGGCAGGTCTATGGTTTGGAGTATCTCTACAGTCCTATCGCTCAGCTTTGGTCTTCTTTTGGAAACTTGGATGATGCCGTTTATAAGCGTGGAAAACTCAAGACCTGCAGGAAGTCCTATATATCTTATGCCATAGTCTTTATCTCCCTCTATGACCAATGTGGGCACCCGCTCTATTTTGTATGCTTCCGCTACAGCCCTGTCTATCAGGGGCGAGTAAAATTCAAGCTTTAACTTATCCGAAGATAGGCTCCCAACCTCTTTGAGAAGTTTCTCTGCGGTTGGACACGTCTCACAACCTATAGCTTGACTAAAGAGTTTAACCTTTACCTCGTTTTCAAGCTCCTTTTCAAACAGGTCTCTCAGTTGGGTTCTAACTTCCAGATTTAATAACATTTAAAGATCCTCCTACGAAATATAATTATAAACTTAAATACGTTGGGTGAGAAATTAGGAAAAGGGTAAATTATCTTGTTAGAAAAGCATCGGGGAGACAGGGTATCTAATGGTTAAAATAGGTATCACCATAGGAGATCCAGCGGGTATAGGACCGGAGCTAATAGTTCGCTTGACGGAACACTTTGATAAGGACAAGGCTTATATCATATACGGAGAAGGAAAAGTCTTAAAAGCCTGTGCAAGGGAGTTAGGCAGAAGCTTTGAAGCGGATTTGATAAACTCTCCAGAAGAGGCTAAAAACCCAGGTGTTTATCTAATTGACCTAAATGTCTGTGAAGTGGAAAAGCCCGAACCTTCATTTACTTCTGGTAAGGTGGCAGTGGCCTACTTGGGAAGGGTGGCAGTGGATGCGGTTCATGGAAAAATAGATGGTCTTATTACCATGCCTATAAACAAGTTTTGGGCAAGGCTGGTCGGTTTTTCCTACGAAGGACAGACAGAATTTTTAGTCCAGGCCTTTGGTGTTAGAAAATACGCCATGCTGATGTACTCTGAGAAGATAAAAGTAGCTTTACTTTCAACCCACCTTTCTTTGAAAGAAGCCATAGAAAAGGTTACCAAACAAAACATTGTCAGTAAGGTGAAGCTTATAGCTGAGGAGTATGAAAGATGGTTTGGCGTGAACTCCACCATTGGAATACTTGGCTTGAACCCCCATGCGGGAGAAGGTGGAACAATAGGAGAGGAGGAAGTAAAAGAAATAATGCCTGCAGTGGAAGAACTAAAAGCTGAGGGTTATAGAGTTGAAGGCCCCCTTCCTCCGGATTCAGCCTTTCTGAGAAGAGACCTTGATTTGTTTTTCTGCATGTATCACGACCAGGGGTTAATACCCTTTAAGCTTTTGGCTTTTAAAGAGGGAGTTAACATGACTCTTGGTATCCCCTTTCCAAGAACTTCTCCAGACCACGGCACAGCTTACGATATTGCGTGGAAAGGCATAGCGGACCTTTCTCCTTCTTTACATGCCCTAAAGCTGTGTGAGAAGCTTGCAACAGTTAAAAAAACTTCACAAAAACAAAGCTGAACCTATTCTTATTATGGTCGTACCTTCCTCTATAGCCACTTCAAAGTCGTTGGACATGCCCATAGAAAGGTGGGGAAGCTTAACCTTATAGGCTTCTTCTAACTTTTCTTTTAACTCTCTTAGCCTCGCAAAGTATGGTCTTACTTTTTCTGGGTCTTCCTCGTAGGGGGGTATGGCCATCAGCCCAAGGACTTTTATGTTTTTGAGGTTTAAGCAGTACTCAAAAAGTTTCTTTAGCTCTTCTGGGCTTACTCCACCCTTTGTTTCCTCTCCACCTAAATTGACCTCTATGAGCACCTCTTGAACCTTTTGTATCTTTTCTGCTCTTTTGTTTATCTCCTCGGCAAGAGCTGGTCTATCTACAGAATGGATAAGAGAAACCTTGTCTATGATGTATTTGACTTTGTTTGTCTGAAGGTTTCCTATGAAGTGCCAGTCTATGGGTAGGTCTTTTAGAATTTCCAGTTTCTTTAAAAAATCCTGCGCCCTACTTTCTCCAAAGACCTTAACACCACATTGATAAGCCTGTCTTATCTTTTCGGCGTCCGCATACTTGGATGCTCCAAGAAGGATTATTTCTTCTCTTTTTCTTCCTGCCCTCTGGCAGGCTCTAAAAATACTCTCTTCTATCCTTTGAACATTCTGGCAGACCACATTATAATTATATTTCAGCCGGAGTGGCGGAACTGGCAGACGCGGGAGACTCAAAATCTCCTGCCCGCAAGGGCGTGGGGGTTCGAGTCCCTCCTCCGGCATAAAAAATGAAAAGCATAATAGTCCTACTTTCCGGTGGAATAGACAGCGCAGTTCTGCTCTGGCTTGCAAAGAGAGAATACGATAGAGTTTTGGCTCTTTCCTTTGATTATGGACAAAAACACAAAGTTGAGTTAAAGTATGCAAGGGAGCTGGCAAAGATTGCAGGGGTAGAGCACCTAATCGTAGAATTGCCCTCCCTTAAGGGGATAAAAGGTTCAGCCCTTTTGGAGGGTGGTCCGGAGGTGCCCTCTGAAGAGTACCACAAAGACACTCCACCTATAACTACTGTTCCTATGAGAAACCTGATCTTTTTAGCCATAGCGGGGGCTTATGCAGACGCTTACGAGATTGACACCATAGGCATTGCGGTTCATTCTTTGGACTCTCCCTATCCAGACTGTAGGCCGGAGTTTATAAGTGCTGCAGAGAGTGCATTGACCTGTGGTTCCACTTTGAGTGCAAAGAGGAAAGTAAGACTTAAAGTTTATGCACCCTTTTTGGGTATGACAAAAAGGGATATCGTTAGTTTGGGTATGTCTTTGTGTGTGCCTTTTGAAAAGACTTACTCCTGCTACAGAGGAACTGAGCCTCCCTGCGGAGAGTGTGCCACCTGCAGGCAAAGGGAAGAAGCTTTAAGAAGCATTCTGTTATAATAACACCTTGGTGGTTGAAGTATATAAGCTTCACGGTCTTTCTGAACAAGAGTACAAAAGCATTGTTGAAAAGCTCGGCAGGGAGCCAAATCAAGTGGAGCTTGGCATTTTGGGAGCCCTTTGGTCAGAACATTGCTCTTACAAGTCCTCGAAGAGACTTTTAAAGCTTTTTCCTACCCAAGGTGAGCACGTTATTCAAGGACCTGGAGAAAACGCAGGAGTAGTTAAGCTTGACGATCAGGTTTGGCTTGCCTTTAAAATAGAAAGCCACAACCATCCTTCTTTTATAGAGCCCTTCAACGGTTCCGCAACAGGGGTGGGAGGAATAATAAGGGACGTTCTTTCAATGGGTGCCCGTCCTATTGCTTTGATGGACTCTCTGCGCTTTGGTTTTCCGTTGGACGCAAAGACAAGGTATATAGTCAAAGGAGTGGTAAAAGGTATTTCTCATTATGGGAACTCCATAGGTGTTCCCACGGTGGGTGGGGAAACCTTTTTTGAAGAGTGTTATAAGACAAATCCGCTTGTGAATGCCTTCTGTCTTGGAATTATACCTGCGGGCAGAATGCTTAGGGCGAGGGGCACAAAGGCAGGCCAACTGCTATTTCTTATAGGCTCTTCTACTGGTAGAGACGGCATTCACGGAGCGGTTATGGCTTCTGGTGAGTTTGGAGAAGACACGGAAAGCAAAAGACCAAACGTCCAAGTAGGGGACCCATACTTTGGAAAAAAGCTGATAGAGGCGATAATGAGGATAGTAGAGGAGGGCCTTATTGTTGGTATGCAGGACTTAGGCGCTGCTGGTTTGGCAGGCGCATCTTCAGAACTTGCCAACAAGTCCAAAATGGGTGTAGAGCTATATTTAGAAAAGGTTCCCCTCAGAGAACAAGGTATGACACCTTACGAAATACTCCTTTCAGAAAGTCAAGAAAGAATGCTTTTGGTGGTAGAAAAAGAAAAGGTGGAAAGGCTCAAAGAATTAGCCAAAGAGTTTCATCTGGAGGGGGAAGTAGTGGGAAAATTGACGGAAGATGGCATTTTTAGAGCTTACTTTAACGGAGAGCTTGTAGCGGAGCTTCCGGTAAGTCTGATAACCGAAGAGGCACCCGTCTATCAAAGGCCAAGTAAAGAACCAGATTACATAAAGAACCTGAGAGCTTTCAACGAGGATGAGCTAAAGGAAGCAGACCTAAGGGAAGCCCTTTACAAGCTTTTGTCTTCTCCCAACGTGTGTTCAAAGGAGTGGATATACAGTCAGTATGATTATCAGGTGGGGACCAATACGGTCTTGGTGCCCGGAGCAGACAGTGCCATTTTAAGGGTCAAGTGGGTAGTCTATCCTGAGCTAAAAAGTGAAAAACTCATAGCTTTGAGCTGTGAAGGAAACGGCAGGATGGTCTTTCTGAACCCTTACGAAGGGGGAAAATATCTAATTGCGGAAGTGCTTAGAAACCTTGCCTGCGTTGGCGCAAAACCCTTAGGAATAACTGACTGCTTAAACTTTGGAAATCCAGAAAGACCGGAAATTATGTGGCAGTTGGAAAAGGCAGTAAGCGGAATGGCTGACGCTTGTAAGTATTTTGGTGTGCCAGTAGTTAGCGGAAACGTATCTCTCTACAACGAAACTGTGGAAAGTAAAGAGATAAGAAACGTATATCCCACACCCATAGTGGTTGCGGTGGGTTCCATTGAAGGAAAAACTTTTGTATCCCACAGGTTTGAAAAGCCGGGAAGCTTGATCTTTTTGATAGGAGACCTAAGAAGAAAGCTCAGTTTAGGTGGTAGCGAATACCTAAAAGTGGTTCATGGAATAGTGGCTGGTGATGTGCCAGTGGTGGATCTAAAGAAGGAAAAAGCCCTGCAAGAGGTGCTTATAAAACTCATAGAGGAACACATTGTCCTTTCTGCCCACGACGTATCCACAGGAGGACTTTTGATAGCTTTGCTGGAGTGTGTTTTTGGCACAGGGTTTGGGCTTGAGCTTAATATATACACGGAGGAAAGGCTTGATAGGTTTTTCTTTTCCGAAAGTCCCACAAGGGTTGTTGTAAGTGTGGAGAAAGGCAAGGAAGAACTCCTAAAGAACGCTGTAGAAGAGTCTGGCTTAGACTGGATGCTTTTGGGAAAGATAAAGGAAGAGTCAGAGCTTTCTGTAAAGATTTATGAAGAGCTAATCCTAAGGGAAAAGGTTGAAGACTTAGAAAGAGTATGGAGAGAATACTTAACCAACACGCTTTGATATACTTGGCTTTTCTCTCTACTGTTTTCCTTTTGGACCTATTCACGAAACATTTGGCCGAATCTTTCATAAAGGAAGATATTCAAGTTCTGCCTTTTCTAAAGCTGGTGCTTGTGTATAACAAGGGCGTTGCCTTTGGACTGCTTTCTGATGCTCCAGATTGGTTAAGGATACTAGTATTGCTCGGGGTCCCACCCATTGCAATAGTTTTTACTTTTTTCTACACAGTCAAGAGTAGAGATTGGCTTGTATCCCTGTCTATGGGTGCCATAGGTGGTGGGGCGCTTGGAAACTTTTACGACAGACTAATCCTTGGTGAGGTTAGAGATTTTATATACTTCTCTTACGGAAAGTTTTCTTATCCAGCCTTCAACGTGGCGGATTCTATGATATCCATAGGGATTGTTTTGTTTCTGCTAAGAGAAACCCTTTTTAAAAGGTATCGGTTAAATTAATTTTCATGGAGTGGACGCAATCCTTGCTAAACAAAAGGATAGATGACACAAGCAAGAGGATTGACGATACTAACAGGAGGATTGATGACTTGAGAGGAGAATTTATGGAGTTCCGTAAAGAAGTAAAGGGAGAGTTTGAGAAGCTCCGTAAGGAAGCGAAGGAAGAGCTCAGGGAAATTCGTGTCCTTCTTTACAAAGTTCTTGAAGTGCCTGAAAAGAAGGAATGAAAGCAATAGCCTTCCTTTTGCTTTTATCTACCTCTTCCCTTGCCTTCTATCACTGCTTTTTTGATGCGGGCAAAAGGTATGGAGTGGATCCTTACCTTCTGGTTGCTATTGCCAGCGTGGAAAGTGGTTTTAACCCAAGGGCAATAAACCGCAACAAAAACGGTAGCGTAGATTACGGTATTATGCAGATAAACTCCCACTGGCTCAAAAAGTATAAGATCCCCACCGAATGGATCTGGGAACCCTGCTACAACATACACTTTGGCGCTATGGTTCTTAAAAGGTGTATGGATGCAAAGGGAGGAAACGTAAAGCTTACGATAGATTGCTACAACAAAGGAGACAAAGCAAAGGAAAACAGCGAGTATGTGATAAAGGTTTATAAAAAGCACGCCAGATTGTTGAGGATGGTGGAGTAGGGCATTACCTGGCAAATTCAAGGGAGGGACTATTTAAAGTGCCAGATAAAAGCATAGTCATACCACTTCCCACAAGCTTGCCGTTTATGGAAGAGCTAAGAGGGTTTTGTTTGTTGAAGGAGATAACCCCATCGCCCAAGAAGGTTAAACCAGCAGTTTTTGCCTCCACGCTGAACGCATTTCCCTTAAAGTTTAAACTAAGCTCGTTCAAACTAAGGTCTTTGAGTTTTACGTTTGTAAGCTCTAAGCTACCCTTTACTCCCTCTGCTATCCGGAGGTCTAAGGACCTTACCTGTGCATTTTTAATACAACCAAGGTCTTTCCCCTTGGCGACGATCTCTTTATTGAGATATAGCTTTATCTGAAAGCTACCACCTGCACACTGTCCGCTTAGCAAAAGATAAAAGGTCCCCAAAGACAGCTCCAAACTTTCAAAATCACCAAGTTTAAAGTCCTTTATATAGATCTGAGCTTTCTTTAGTCTTAGGCTAAGCATCCTTTCTGTCACTTCTTCAGCCATAACGTAGATGTGGTTTTTCAAAAGAATTCTGTCAAGTATTAGAAACTTAGGAAGAGTGGCAAAAACGAGAAAAAGACTAAAAAAAAAGAAAAGTAAGCCCAACAGGATGGTTTGCTTAATACTGCTCTTCATCTTCCTGTTTCTTCTTTTCCTGAAGCAGGTTTTTTAGCTCTTCGGCTAGCTTTTGATGTTCTTGGGTGATGCGCGAAAGCTCTTCTGCACTTTCTATAACATATGGTGTAAGAAATATGAAGAGAGAGACCTTGTCTTCGGATTTGACCTCTCTTCTGAAGAGCCATCCAAGAACTGGAATATCCTGAAGACCGGGCACGCCTTCTTTGGTGTTTAGAGCCTTTGTGCTTACAAGCCCACCAAGGATTATAGTTTGCCCGTTTTCTACCACCACCTCAGAGTTTAGTTGTCTGTTTGAGGTTACTGGTATGGCATAGCTCAGCGTTCCTATCTGAGGCCTAAGAAAGTCTATTATCTCCTGTACGCTTAGGTTTATCAAAAGTCTTAGGTCTTTTTCGGATATGGTAGGTGTTACGCTAAGGTTTAATCCCACCTCTTTGTAATCGTAGGTTATTACCGGCTGTCCGTTTATGTCAAACTTTACTCCGGAGGCAAAGGGAATTACTTGACCCACCTTTATGACCGCCTCCTGGTTGTCAAGGGTTAGCACCTTTGGGTTTGACACTATGTTAAAACCACTACCTTTTTCTAAAAGAGAAAACAGAAGCACCAAGTCTGGGAAAAACAGGGAAGTCCCACCTACGGTTATAGTTCTACCCGCTTTACTTAACGCACCTATCACAAAGTTTCCGGATATTATGGCGCTATAGACGTCCTGAAGGCTTGAACCACCAAACGCTCCTCCACCGTGGGTGCCAAAGATCTGCCACCTTACCCCCAACTCCAAAGCCTTACTCGTGCTCATTTCCACCACAGTAGCTGCTATCAAAACCTGCTTCCTTTTTACGTCTATCTTTTCTATAAAAACCTTTAAACTTTCATACTCCTGAGGTGTGGCGTAGATTATTACGGAGTTTGTCCCCCTGTCAAAGCCGATCCTTACACCTTCTTTGGTTTCTATGGTAGTCAAAGGAGTTGGCTGTGGTTTTTGTGGTTCTTCCCTTCTTAGAGGCGTTTCTGGACCTCTGAGGTCAATGGATGTTCTTCCTGGCTCTTGAGTTTGAACAGGGGTGGTTGGAGAAACTTCCCTGAAAAGGGTTTGAATACTCTTGTATAGCTCTTCTGCGGAGATATGCTTTAGCTTTATAAGGTAAAAGCTTCTTTCTAAGGGTCCCAAGCTTTCCCTGTCTAAGGTTTCTATAAACTCCTTTGCTATACTTTGTGTTTTTTCATTTGCCACTACTACTACGGAGTTGCTGTCTTTGTTAAAGGTTATGAAAACGGGGGTGCCAAAGTGCTGTTGTAAGGCAGAGGCTATAGTTTGTAGGCTTTGAAAAACACTTTCCGCTTTTGCCCTTTCTAATTTGTAGATCTTAACGCTTATTGCTCTTTCAGGAGAATCAAGCTCTTTCAGAAGGGATTTTAAACTCTCTATGTTCCTTGCTATATCTGCGATTAGGATGGAGTTGGAAGGGGGATGGACCGCAATCTTTGCTGTAGCGGATAAAAACGGTTGGATAGCCTGTTGAAGTTGGACTGCCTGAGCGTTCTGTGCGGTGTATATGTATATTACTATCTCTCCCAAAGTTGATGGTTTTTTTAGTTCTGCAAGGGACACTGCCTTTTGCAGAGGTAGGATCTTTACGAAGTTTGTTTCTTCCACCGCACCATAGCCTTGCAAAGAAAGGGCTAAAAGGAATATCTCCCAAGCTTCCTTTACGCTAACCGGCTTTGCTGAGCTCACGGTGATGGTTCCCTTCACGCTTGGGTCCAAAAGTATGTTTTTTCCCGTAAGTTCAGACATAAACTTGACCACGAGAGATATGTCCGCATCCTGAAAGTTTAAGAATACTTTACCGGTTTTTCTTTGCTGTTGAGCTGTTTTTTGTAGATCCTCACCAGTCTGAGCGTAAGCGGAGAAGGAAAGGACAATCAACAAGAGACATAAAAACCTAACCATTCATTCAACCCTTACTAAAAGTTCTACAGATTTACCCTCTCTAATTAAGTTGATTTTAAAACTGCTTTCATTTCTCAAAACTTGAAGGATCCTAAAAGCATCTTCCCCACTTCTTATAGACTGATTGTTTATACTCACCAGCACGTCCCCTGGGCTTATACCTATCTTAGAAAATATGCTATTTGGATCTATCCATTCAAAGAGAAAACCAACCGTTCTTCCATTCTCAACGTAGGGCACAAGCCTTATCTGTCTAAACATTATACCCGGGTCTGCGGTAATGCTTTCTATCTCTCTCTTTTGAATAACAGACTGAAGAGTGCTGACAGGACTCTGAATAGAAACCATCCCTTCCGCTTTTGCGCTCGCACTTGCAAAACTAAACCCCACAGCCTTCGTCTCTTGACCCTTTGAAAGGAGTATGTAGTTTCTCTCTATCTTAGACACCCTGTAGTTCCCTATCTGACTACCAACTCTAACAACCTTTGTCTCCCCACCTGTATTTACAAGAGCCATATTTACGCTTCCCGAAACTGTGGCTAACAGGGTTATATTCAGTGGCTTTTCTTCTTTGACCTCTTCCCTTTTAAAAAGAAAGCTAAGGTCTGCAACTTTTGGCTTTTCCACCCTTAGGGTGGGAATGAACGCCAGCCTTTGACTAAAGGTGAGATTGAAGTAGAAAAACAAAGGCAGGGCAAAGGAACAGACAAAAACAAGGAAGAAATAAGTCAGTATGTTTATATTCATGACAATTTAGCATTATAATGCGTCGGGTAGGAAATCGTATAATTAATAACAATGGACATTCTAAAAACCTATAAGCTCATACCCATAGAAGAAACTGAAAGCAGTATAAAGCTTTTGGCTCCAAAGGGGTATAATAGTTTCCTTTTGGAGGAGATAAGGTTTATTTCTGGTAAAGAAGTAGATGTGGTCTTTGTGGAAAATGAGGAATTTACCGCAGAACTGCAGAAAAGGTTAGCCCAAGAGGAGGTTATTATAGAAAGCGCAGAGGGAGAAGGTGAGGGACCAAAGGACATACTCCTTGAGGAAGACAAAAGCCCTGCGGTTAGCTTTGTCAATTCCACACTCATAAAGGCGGTTACCCTTTCTGCATCAGACATACACATAGAGCCTTATCAGGACGGTTCTTACGTTAGGTTCAGACTTGACGGAGTGCTACACGATTATATGAGCATTCCTCTGTCCCTACACGACGCTGTGGTCTCAAGGATAAAGGTTTTGGCAAACCTAAACGTGGCAGAAAGAAGGGTCCCACAGGATGGGAAGATAAGGGTAAAGATAGGGGGCAGAGAGCTGGACATAAGGGTTTCTGTGGTGCCCACCGTCTTTGGGGAGAGGGTAGTTCTGAGGCTCCTTGATAGGTCCTCCACCATGCTTACCCTTGAAGACCTTGGATTATTTGCGGAAGACTTGGAGAAAGTAAAAAGGCTTGCAAAGAAGCCTTACGGAATTGTGCTGGCAACGGGACCCACAGGCTCAGGAAAGAGCACAACCCTTTACGCCATGCTCTTGCAGATAAAGAGTCCAGAGAGAAACATAATAACCATAGAGGACCCTCCCGAGTATCAGGTAAAGGGCATAAGTCAGATTCAGGTAAATCCTAAGGTGGGACTGACCTTTGCCAGTGGGCTAAGAGCAATTCTGAGACAAGACCCGGATGTTATAATGGTGGGTGAAATAAGGGACAGCGAGACCGCAGAGATTGCAGTTCATGCAGCCCTTACGGGACACTTGGTGCTTTCTACCCTCCACACCAACGACGCACCTTCCGCCATAGCAAGGCTTGCAGACCTTGGCATAGAACCCTTTCTGATAGCCTCTTCCTTGGAAGGAGTAATAGCCCAAAGGCTTGTAAGAAAGATCTGTCCAAACTGTAAGGTGAGCTACAGACCATCGGAAGAAGAGTTAAGAGAGCTTGGACTAAGTGGGGAATATACCTTTTACAAAGGGGTAGGCTGTGATGAGTGTATGGGAGCGGGCTACAGGGGAAGGACGGGCTTGTTTGAAGTTTTAGAGCTTGACCAAGAGCTAAAGCAGTTTATCTTAAGAACTCAAGACGCCAACGCCATAAGAAGGCTTGCCAAGGAAAGGGGCTTTAAGGACATGCTGGAGGACGGAGTTAGAAAGGTGCTCATGGGCATCACCACATCCGAAGAGCTAATAAGAGCCATAAAGGTAGAGTGATGGTTTATACGGGCGTAGATGGAAAAAAGGTTTTCAGCATAAGGACAAACCCTATTACCAAAAGGTGGGCTATTACCAGTAAGGCAGGTAAAAAAATATGCGTCGTGCCATCGGACCTTTGCTTTGTCAAGATAGAAAAAGCCTTTACCCAAAAGCTGAGCCAGCTAAAAGGCTATTATCAGATTGAGGTTTCAGAAAAGTTTGGAAAGGTAAAGTGGGACTTGTCTTTGCACAAAGGAGATGCCATAGTGGGGGTTTATAAAAACTTCAATCCGGAAGGTTGCGACGGTGTGGATTTGGAGATTTTCTCCTTAGCCAGAGTGCTAAGGCTTTTGGGAGTAGATGGCTATGTGCTTGACTTGGGAAGGAGAAAAACTACCCTCGTAAGGGTAGAGAAGGGTGTGCTAAAAGAATACAGGGTTCTTCTGAGGGGTGGAGATTACCTTAGCAGTCTGGCAAACCCAGAAAAGCCAGAAGAGGGAGAAAAACTAAAAAAAGAGAAAGGTTTACAGCTAAAGGAAGTCTATGAAGGATTCAAAAAACTTTTAGAAGTCTTAGACCTGCAAGAAGGAGCGGTATTGCTCAGCGGTGGTGGTGCCAAACTGAAGGGCATAAAGGACTTTTTCAAAAAGACTATAGAAAATCCATACTGTGAGCCAACGCACACCAGCGCCTTTGGGGCAAGTCTCAGGTCTGTTGTCAAAACACCTTACCCTGACTTTGTAGAAAGAGAGCTTTCTGAAAGGGAGCTGAAGGTCCTTGGAACTGCGCTTTTGGGAGGGCTTGTCCTTTTTGGGCTTTCTTACCTTGGACTGGAGAGGCTCTGGTCTGTGGATGGGCTAAGGGAAAGGGAAAAGGCAGAGTTTAGAAAGGTTTTTCCCAACGCACCAACCACCGCACTCAGGGAGCAAGTCCTTTCAAAGGCGACAAAGGAAGACCCCTTCCAGCTCACCTCCAAACTTTCACAGCTCTCATCCCAACTAAGAGAAGGCATAAAGCTATACTCCATAGATTTTTCCGAGGGCACCCTTCTCATTAAAGGGGAAGGAGAGGAAAACATTGTAAGACAACTAAAAACCAAGGCGGTAAAGAAAACGCCTTTGGGCACAGTAGAGTTTGAGTTGGAGGTAAGATGAGCCTAAGAAAGAGGGATATAGCAGTAGGTTTGTTTTTGTTGTATTTCCTGCTTGCTTACCTTTTTCTCAGCAAGTATTACGACCTTAGGGCTCAGTATTACAAAGACTATCTTAGGCACAAGGAGATTATGTTTCTTATGGCAAACTACGTCCATACAAAAAGGGAACAGCCAACGGAAGATCTTATAAGGGAGATCTTTTCCTCTCGCGGAGTGGATTTTAAGTCTTTCAAGCAAGTAGAAACGGGCTACGAGGTGTGGGGAACAAACCTGAAGGGAGAAAAGCTATCCGATCTTATTTACGCCATAGAGGAAAGGGGAATAAGGATCGTAAAGCTAAGGGCAGTGGATAACACAGGTCAGGGTATGTTTGAGGTTTATATGCTCCTAAGATGATTGCCATACTTGCCCTGTTTGTGTTTTTGTTTTCTACTTACTACGTTTTGGACGCATACTACACCGTCAAATCTACCCAAAGGACGGTGGAGGAAATTTACTTCAAAATACAGTCAAGCTATGCATTTTTGCACGTTCTTCCCTTTGTAATAGAAACCATAAAAAGGGATGAGCCGTCCTTTGATAGCCTTCAGGACAGTTGGGCTAACCCTATGGTTTTTAGAAGCGAAAGGGGGGAGATCAGCGTATCCATCTACGACGAAGAGAGGTTTTTGAACCTAAACTTTGTGGATGACGGAAATTACGGAAAGTTTTTTGAAAGGCTTTTGAAGGTCCTTGCCATAGACCCTGCCTACAAAAAAGCTTTGCTTGTTTGGATGGGAAAGCAGGAGGGCTTTTTGGAAACAGACTCTCCCATAAAAAGGGCACCCTTAGACTCAAAGGAAGAGCTATATTGGATAGGCTTTAAAAGGGAGGACCTACTTGGAAAACAGCTTGGAGAAAATTTCTACCCGGGACTTTTGAGCCTTACCACAGTTCATTCTAAGGGAAAGATAAACGTAAACACCGCCAACGCTTACATACTTATGGCTTTGGACCAAAGGATAGACCAAACCCTCGCAAGCAAGATCATAGAAAGAAGAAGCAGAGAACCTTTCAAAAAGCCCGAAGACCTCCTTATGGTAGAGGGCATGACCCTTGATATACTTTATGCAATAAGGGACCTGATAGACACAAAAAGCTCAACCTTTCACATACTGATGGAGCTAAAAGTTGGAGAAAGGAAGGCAAGCTTTGAAGCGGTTTATGACAGATCTGCTGATAAGATCCTGTATAAAAAAATACTCTGAGCTTTTGCTCTATTGCGCTCTTATCCTTCTTTTGGCACTACACAAAGCCTTTGCTTTTCCAAACCTTTCTCTATTTATTCTCTTGTCTCCTTTGCTTTTCAAAGATTTTAAACTCTTAGACAGGTGGTCCCTTCTGTGGCTTTTTATTCCCCTTGCATACTTTATGGGATACAAGCCTTACGAAGTTTTAAACTTAAGTCTTTCTGCCTTTGCGGAAGAGCTTTTCTTTAGAGCTTACCTGATGCAGAGGTATTCAAACTTAGCGGTCTCCTTTATGTTTGTCCTTCCCCACCTTCTGCTAAACCCAAGCCTTAATGCTCTGCTTACCTTCTTCCCTTCGCTGATCTTTGGATACGCATACAGACTAACCAATTCTTTGAGTTTTGTCTCCTTTTTACACTTTTGGTCTAACGCTGTTTATCTAAGGGCTTTAGCTTTATGGGACTTTCCACGTATCTTACACACTCCTCTTTTTTGATGCTTTCAAGTTCCCTTTGGTTCAAGGTAACCACCAAAACGTCTCCAACCTCAGCCTTTACCCTATACTTTTTCTTTATCTTTTGGGCGCACTCTTTATCCTTAACCAAAACCTTGTAGTCTTGCTCAGGTTCAGAGGTCATAGCACATGAAAAAAGGAGGAGGACAAAAACCCCAAAAGCTTTCATCTCCACTCTTTCCTTACGAGCCTTCTTAGCCAAAGGAAAGCCACAAGCACAAGCACCGGCAGTGTGGAGAAGGAACCCTGCGCCATGCTACAACCACCACCTCCACCACCTCCACCCACATCGGAACCACCAGAACCTCCACCACCTCCACCACCACCCCCATCACCACCTGAGCTTGGAATCGAAGCAAGGAAAGCCTTTCCGTAGCCGTATACGTTGTTTGGAAGCGTTCCTGTGAAATCGTCAGAAAGTGCTTGAGAAGTTAAGATTCCTCTTACTTCATCCACAGTTAAGTTAGGATTGCTTTCCAAAATGAGCGCTACTAAACCAGCTACCACCGGGGCAGCCATAGAAGTGCCTGCCTTTGTGATGTATTGGATGGTCCCTGCAAGAGGACCAAGCACAAAGTAGCCGGGAGCCACCACATCCGGTTTTATCCTTCCATCTCTGGTTGGTCCACGGGAAGAGAAGTAGGCGATCTTACCTAAGTCTGTAAAACTCCTGAAGTCTGTAGAACTCCACCTTGAGGTTAGAGCACCTACGGTTATAACATGCGGAGATGTGCCGGGCACAGCAACCGTTCCAAGATAGCCACCAAGACCGTCTTCTAAAAAGAAGTTGGTAAATTCACTGTTTCTAGATAAGTATAGGTCTGCCCTTGGCGTTCCGCTAACTGGCGTGAGCTTTAGCGTGAGATTTCCAGTGCAATTAAACGAAACTGTGAACCTTCCATCTCCGTTCAAAGGATGGCTTGATGTGGTGTTATCAATCTCCACATTACATCCTCCCACACTTCCGCTTGCTTTAGACCCTGGGTTTGCAGACAGACAACCACCAGAGCTATTACAAAACTCAACCCTAAGCGTGCCGTTTTTATACCAGCCGTCCACTATATCCCCTGTGGACGAGTTAATCCCTACGGAAGTTGTGGATGAAATACTGTTTAGCTTTGCGTGAATCTTTCTGTGGCCCTCGTTCCCAGCTGACACAACAACAACAAAACCTTTCCCAGAGTATCGAGCAATCTCTTTTTCTAAAAAACTTGTGCCGTCATGAGGTCCAAAATGTCCCCCTAAGGACATATTCACCACCATAGGTCTGTTAAGGGCATCCTTTTTCCTCTTCAAGTATTCCAAACCCAAGATGATGTCTGTATCCTCAAGGTTTGTGCGCACCACTATAAGCTCCGCATCCTTTGCGATGTAAGATGCTATACCAGCCACATGGGTGCCATGTCCATCGTAATCCTCGTTGCACCTTCCCTGCCTTATAAACTGCTCTATTTGGGTTTTTGTGTATTCGGTGTTTGTGCTTGGCTCATAAAAGTATAGGATTTTGGAAGAGCCGTCCGGTTTTCTAAAGGCTGGGTGGCACCAGTCTATACCTGTATCTATCACCCCTATTATCACATTCCTTCCGGTCTTTCCGGTGTTTGCCGCACCAGTACCTATGTAATAGGCAGGAATGGAAAAGTCTGAGCGCTGTAAGTTTCTGCCAAAGGACTGGACTATTAATCTCCAGTCTGTGGTGGAAGAAACATTTATGCTTAAATTCCCGTCAGAGCATGTTAGATTTTCCAAGCTTCCAGAACAGCTCCCAGAAAAGCTAACATTAGCCCCAAGGTGAAGTATGGAAAGTCTTTGTCCGTTGTATGTTCTTACGCTAATGCTTTGATTGGAAGAGCCCCTCAAAGCAACAGAGGAGGAGTAGGCAACATCGTCCAGAAGATTCAGCTTTATTGGTTTTTCTACGTAAATAACATCCCCTCTGGCCTTTAGAGAACTCAGAGGAACCTTTCTTGTGTCTACAACTTGAACCCTTCCATCGCTGTATAAAACTTTTACGTATCTTTCTTGGGAAAGGGAAGACCCAAGAAATAAAAGAAGTAGTACAATAAAAAAGCCCATGTGTTCTAACTCCCCGGTTTTTTATTATAAAACAAAGGGACTTCCTCCTTCCGTCATACTGCTTTTAGCCTCCTCCGTTGGAGATGGTAATAGATGATCTTTAAGTATCCTCTTATAACAAACTCCCTTAGTATTTCTTTTGGTAGTTCTACGAGCATGTTTTCGTCTGTGTTAAAACCAAGACAGGTTAGGTCTAAATTCACCAAATATCTGTTTAGCTGATCCTTTATTATTGAGAAAGGGTACTGTTTGCAAGATAGGGTTTTTCTTGGCCAAGGGTGCATCCAACGTTTGGATCTAGATAGGTGCAATAGCCGTTGTCCTTCTCTATTTTGTAAAATATGTTTATGTCCTTTACAAGCCTATCCCCCTCCACTTTGGAAACCACAAAGGATATGGGAAAGTGCTTGTAGAGTATGGGCACCTCGGACAGTACTATTTTAAGTCTTTGTGCTTTACCGTGTCCAAAAGCGCGGCTTATTTCAGGTTTAGGGTTTAAAATAATCAAGGATGAAAAAGGGCTTTACTCTCATTGAGCTTTTGGTGGTTATAGTCATTCTTGGAATACTTGCGGCTATTGTGGTGCCAAGGATCACAGGAAGGGTGGATGAGGCAAAGGTGGAGGCAACAAAGGTTCAGATGAAAGCTATAAAAGACAGCCTTGAGCAGTATAAGCTTGACAACGGCTTTTATCCAACAACCGAGCAGGGGCTAAGGGCTTTGGTGGAAAAGCCAAACACTCCTCCCGTGCCCAACAGATGGAGGCAATATTTGGACAAGCTTCCAAAGGATGCGTGGGGCAACGATTTTATTTACATATCTCCGGGTGTGCAAAGACCCTTTGAGCTTAGGTCCTTTGGTCCAGACGGAAGGGAAGGCACAGAAGACGACATAGATGTTTGGAACCTGTAAAGGCTTTACGCTTGTGGAGGTTTTGGTCGCTTTAACGGTTTTGGCTATAGGCTTTGGTGTGCTCTTTGAACTCTTAGCAAACGCCCAAAGGGAATATCAACTTTCAAAAAAGCTTTACGAAGACGTGATCTTTTTGAGCAACTCAGTCATACAGAACAAGTTTGATAGCATAGAAGTTAAAGAAAAAAATCTGAAGGACTATCCCAACATAAAGGAGGTAGAGCTTAAATACCGCAGTGCGGTAATATACATCTACAAAAGATGAAAAAAGCCTTTACGCTTGTTGAGGTTCTTGTTGTCCTTTTATTGCTTGGTTTGCTCTTTGGTCTTTTGTCTTACGTTTTAAAGTCTGGCACAGAAAGCTCTCTTTTCGTGGTGGAAAGCAGTCAGAGACTAAGGGATGAGTCTTTGCTTGTTTGGAACATTCAAAGAAAGCTGATGTCCGCAAAGGACGCCTACATGGAAGAGGACAAGCTGTTTTTACACACCTATGCGGGGGACTACTACGAAGGCATGGTCAAGTGCGCCTACATATTCAAAGATGGCATCCTTTACTACTACGAGTTTCCTTACCCTTACGGTAGTATAAACTTCTACGAAGAGGAAAAGCTCATAAAACTGGCAAAGTTTAAGTCCTTTTCTTTTCTTGCAGAAAATGCGGGCACTACTCAAAAGAGCTTTAAAGGTTTGCCCGAAAAATACCGTATAATCATAGAAGACAGAGAATACGTCTTAAAGCCGTGAAGAAAGTAAAGATATACAAAGGCATAGACCAGTTTGGGAACTTAAGAAGCGGTAAAATAGAAGTGCCAGAAGGAGTTTCCGCTTACGAAGTTCTGACCTCTCAGGGCATAAAGCCCATAAAGATAGAAGAGCCTACCAAAAGCTTTTGGAAGAAAGAAATCTTTAGGAGAAAGCCCTCCCAAGAAGACTTAGCTTTTGTTTTGACCCAGCTGTCGCTTTTGCTTTCTTCCGGATTGAACCTTTTAAAAGCCCTCGAGACCGCAAGCCAACAGGTAGAAGACAGAAGAATAAAACAAGCTTTACTTTCCGTAAAGGAAGCCATAGAGAAAGGAGAACCTATACACACAGCCTTTGAAAAGGGAGAGATCTTTCCAGAGTTTATCTTAGAAATGTTAAAGACTGCAGAGAGGGGAGAAAACTTAGAAAAGGTTTTGGACATTGGAGGAGAGTTTTTGCGTAGAATGTCCGAGGTTAGGGCAAAGGTTTTTTCCTCTTTAACTTACCCTGCCTTTGTTATAGTCTTTAGTTTTCTTTCTGTGCTTTTGGTGGTTAAGTTTGTGATCCCAAAGGTCGCCAGTGTGCTAAGCGGTTTGGGAAAGGAACTACCGCTAATAACAAAAATTCTTCTTTTCTTTTCAAACCTTCTTGGCTATGCCTTTTACCTTTTACCCCTTGCCCTCGTGCTTTTGCTCCTCAGAAGAAGATTAATAAGTAAGGAGAGCTTAGACAGATACTTTTTGAAGATCCCCATATTTGGAAAAGTTTCCTTTTACTTTCAGCTTTCAAGGTTTGCGGGAAGTCTGAGGATGGCTCTCTTTTCTGGCATACCTATGGTCAGAGCCCTCTCTTTGAGCATAGGCAGTATAACCAACGAATATATCAGAAAAAAGCTGGAAGACTTGCCGGAACAGGTAGCAAAGGGCAAAAGCCTTTCGGAACTTCTAAGGTCCAAAGAAGTTTTCCCTCCACTCTTTGTTAGTCTTTTGGCAGTGGGCGAAAAGAGCGGAGAGCTGGAAAGGTCCCTTTCCCTTTTGGAGAGGGTCTACGACCAGCAAGCCATGAGGGTTATAAACCTTTGGCTAAGATTGGCTGAGCCTATTGCCATGCTGGTTATAGGTATTCTCGTAGCCTTTGTGGTGCTAAGCGTGATCTTACCAATCTCTGAAATATCAGGGGGAGTAAGAAGGTGATAGCATGCTTTCTTTTAGCTCCCTGACTTTTTCTGCCAACTCCTCAAACTTTCTTTCTCCACAGAGTTTAACGAGGGCGCTTCCGACCACCACACCGTCAGACATCGTAGCTATTTCTTTTGCCTGCTCTCCCTTTGACACTCCAAACCCAACCACCACAGGCTTTTTACACACCCTTCTGTAAAGACTTAGATTTTTCCTTAGCCTTTCTAAGGGCAGTTTTTCCCTTTCCCCCGTGGTTCCAGTTAAAGAAACAAAGTAAGTTAGCTCATCTGTGTATTGACATATGAGTTTAAGCCTTCTTTCGGTGCTTGTGGGAGAAGCCAAAAGCACCAAAGCCATAGATTCTTTTTCGCATACCTTTTTTAACTCTTCGCATTCTTCTGGCGGAAGGTCTGGCACGATAAAGCCGTCTATGCCGTTGTCCTTTGCGAGCTTTACAAACCTCTCAAGCCCGATCCTAAATATGGGATTGTAGTAAGTCATCAGAAGAAAGGGCACATCTTTGAACTCTTCCTTTAAAAGACTTGAAGCCTTAAAAACATCCTTAGACTTTATACCGTTGCTTAGGGCTACCTCGTGAGCCCTTTGAATTTTAGGACCATCCGCCACAGGGTCAGAAAAGGGAAAGCCTATCTCCAAAATATCCGTGCCTTCCCGGAGTACAACTCTAAAGGCTTCCAAAGAGTCCTCAAAGGTAGGATAGCCCACCATAAGGTAAGAAACCAAAGCCTTTGCACCGCTTTTTTGTAAGCCTCTTAGCTTTTGTATCAACCTTCCCCTGCCGTTTTCCATGGCATATTACAGTTTATTCTATCCAAGGTTCATACTCAAGCAGTTGTTCAAAGGTGTATGGACACTTGCTTGGAAAGTCTTTTTCCGTTGGTAGCCTTCCAAAAAACTTCCTTGCTAAAGCTATATTCTCTGGATATTTGAACCAAGCTATGAGCCTTTTTACTGCTATCCTCCAGCTTTTTTCTAACTCTTGCTGAGCTTTTCCTCTTAAGGAAGGGCTTTCATCAAACATAAGCTCCAACCCCTCCCTTGCGTTTATTATGCTTTTTATCCAACTGTTTCCCATCTCTTGGCTAATTTTGAAGTTTTCCAACTTGTAGAGGTGTTCAAGGATTACGGAGATGTAACTTATCACGCTTCTTAGCTCGCTTCTTCCCATATCCTCTATTTCCTCCAAAAGGTTCTCCCAATCCACTTCTTCGTAGCGCCTCTCCTTCAAAAGCCTTAGGTTCTCCATAACCCAAAGGTAAAAGTCTTTTTCGTATAGCTCTTTGAGGTTTTCGGAGATTCTTATAGCCATGCTAAATCTCCTCAATCCAAGGTTCATACTCAAGCACCTGTTCAAAGGTGTATGGACAC
>Ga0209821_100021_pt1 | contig 43790 bp, 44 predicted proteins | sample SSWtaG_3_FD_184118 | JGI IMG/M metagenome (GOLD analysis project Ga0209821, IMG submission 184118) | Hot spring microbial communities from Sandy's Spring West, USA to study Microbial Dark Matter (Phase II) - SSWTFFsm_matched (SPAdes)... | ecosystem: Environmental > Aquatic > Thermal springs > Hot... | reverse complement strand
AAAATTCGTTAGAGAAATTCAAAAAAGCACTTCAACCACCTAATAAATTAAAAGCAATTTATTATACTATAATTGAAGTTTTTAGTAAAATTTTAGGCAAAGAACATTCGCTATTGGAAAAACAGGTTAGAGACTTATTAAATAAAAATAAAAACTTGTTAAGGATTTTAGAGATTGATATAAGCAATTTGTTAAATGATGAAAGATATAGAAAGATAACAATTTCTAGAATTAATGATTATCTCAGTAAATTTAATGATTTGAAGAAAATAAACTTTTTTAAATCGATCTCCCAAATAGCGGATATATTTAAAAAATATGAAGATGAAATTTACAAAAAGAATTTAACAGCCTTATATTATGAAGTTATTACGTTCCTTAATGAAGAAATAAACAAAAGTTTAATATCGAATTACAGACTTTATGAAACCTATAAAACATTAGCCTTAATAGGAGTTATTATTGATTTTTTGTTAAACAAAGAAAATAATCCGGTTATAAAAATTTTATTAGAAACTTATAAAGATAGAGAAAATTTTATTTATCAAGGTTTAAAATACAGTTATTATTTTATAACAAAGATTGATTTTTTAAGAATCAAGCTTAATGCTCTTAATGGTATTTTAATAAATAGTTTAAAGTTAGAAAACATAATTTTGCTTAAAGATTTAAGTTTAGAGGAGTACAAGAATTTTTATAAGTTATCTACCTTTTTGTATGAAAATAACATAACCAATCCAGATAAAATTTTTATTTGTGTTATCCTCAAAGAAATATTAGAAAATATTGAAATTTTAGATGATATTGATAGTTTAAAAGAAAGATTAGATAAGATTAAAAAAGATATAAATATAAATTCTAAGGAAATCCTCTCGAATGTAATTAGCATATGTAAAGAAAAAGAAGATAATAATGAACCAGTTATTATATCTACTGCTGACGGGTTTCAAGGAGATGAAAGAGATGTTATTATTTATTCTTTAAGGTATGCCCCCAATTCATCTCCTCAAATAATAAGATCGCTACTTTCTTTAAATGAATTTGGGGAAAATAGGTTAAATGTAGCCTTAACGCGAGCAAGAAGAAAAATGGTATTTTTTATTTCGAGAGATATAGAAGAATTTCCGTCGAGTTTATTAAAAGACTTTCTTTTCTATGCAAAAGGTTTTTCTATTTCTAATATTATAGACAAAGAATTTGATAGTGATTTTGAAAGAGATGTTTATGAAAGATTAATAAAAAAAGGATATAGATTATATCCGCAATATAAAGATTGTGGTTATAAGATTGATCTAGCTTTGTTTATTGAGAATTTAAGAATAGGTGATGGTTGGCAACATTATGATAAGGATGGAGAATTAAATATCTATGATATTGAAAGACAAGAAATTTTGGAAAGAGCAGGTTGGATAATTTTAAGAATACCATCTACTCAATATTGGAAAGATCCGGATGGTTATATCGAGAGATTAATCGAAAAAATTAATAATATAATTGAGAATCATAAAAGAAAAGAACAAGTTGAAATTGAAATAGATAAAGACGAGAAAGATGAAGAAATAACTTCATTTTTGGAAGGAGAAAAAATTTATAAGGAAGATGAATATTTAGAAAAAAATATTACTAATATAGAGACAGATGTTAAAACTTCATTAGAAAAAACTTTTGAAAACTTCCCAAATTTATTTGATAAGAATAGTTACAGGACTTGGAAAAAATTAGCCAAGTGGGCAAAGGATAATAATAGACTTTCTCCTCGTGATAGAGCATTTTCGTATAAAATAGGTGATTTAATTAAAAAAGGATATAAGCTTTCAGATAAACAAATTAAATATGCATTTAGGATTTTCAAAATAGCAGTTAAATACGGATTTGACCCGAATGAATAGAAAGAGAATTTATAAAAAGTTTATTATAAATGAAATTGCACTTAGTTTGATAATCTCATTTGTATTGTTAGTTGTTCTTTTATTAGTAACTATTTACAAAATTAATAAAGATTTAAAACACAGAAATTTGTATACCATTTCCTTAATTGATTGCGATGATAAAAAATGCGATATCGAAAAGTGGGTGAATGATATAAACAAGAGTAATCTCTCGGCTGATTTTATAATATATAAAAATGGATTTTTTATTGATTTAACTAATGAATTTATAGAAAGTCCATTTAGTTATTCCGATACGGAGTTTTTAAAAAAATTTACCGAGCCTAAAAGCTATAAATCAATTACCTCTGAAGAGTGGTTATTATACACAGATTATATTCTCATTAATGGAAAGAAATATTATATTATGTTAGGAATAGCTAAAAGGTAATGAATTGGGGGTGGGGCATTCCAGCTTTTTTGCCCAAAAATTATCTGGATAAGATAATAGACTACAAAAATTTACCTCTTAATGTTCATTTTGATAAAAATACTAACGATTTGATGGTTTTCAGATTAGATAGAAATAATTATATTTTTTCCATTTCTGGAGCCAAAGTTAATGTTATCTATCTTTTGTTTTTAGCTATTGTCTTTATATTCGTGATATTTTTTCTTATACATATATTTTTGAAAGGAAAGCTTATTCTAAGATTAACATTAGAAGAAGTTCCAGATATTTCTGTAGAAGAGGCAGTTCAGAAAGGGGAAAATGAATTAATAGAATTTAAATCAAAAGATTCTTTAAATTTCCCAGATACTTTATTAAAATCAATAACATCGATGGCGAATACTTATGGTGGGATAGTATTTATAGGAATAAAAGATAATGGAGAATTTGATCCTATATCTTTTGAAAATTTAAAAGAACTTGATTTGATCAAAAATAAATTAATAAATTATATAAAAAACAATATAACGCCTGTGCCATCTATAAGAATTGAAGAATATTTTCTTAACCACAATAAAGTAATATTGAAATTAAAAATAGGGATATTTTACGACTCACTTTTTTCTTTTAAAGGAGTATTTTATAGAAGATTAGGTAGTAGTGATATTCCTAATTTACGTCCGTTTTTGAAAAAGATAATGAGAATACAATTAATAACTCAGCTAATAACTTTTCTGCGACCGTTTTTGCATTTAAGATAGGAGAAGAAACATATGAAGTTTAGAAACAGAGGAGAAAACAGGGAGTAAAAAACTTTAAAAGAATAGTGCCAGGAGCGTTTTCTTTTTATTAAAAACTTAAATCAATTCCGGGGTTTTCACCTGTTGGGCCAGAACCGCAATTTTTTCTATCTTGAACAAATGTTTTCCAAATTTGGTTGTGAGCCTTTCGATATTCTGCCCAGGCTGATTTTATGTTTTTTCTAAAATTCTGCCAAGCAGAATGAATAGCTCTTTGTCTTTCTTTATGATTTTCAATTGTCCAAGCCTGAGAAAGAGCGTTTTTTCTTTCCTCATAAGCTTGATTTATTTTACTGAAATAATTCTCTCTTGCTGTTTTTAGATCATTTTCTCTTTTTTCAACAGCATTTTTCATACAAACAAGATCACTTTGTCTTCCTAGAGGTGGTGTTGAGGTTGCTGGAGTAGTTGTTGATGGTGTTGTGGTTGATTGTGGAGTTGATGTTGTAGTTGTTTCCTGTGCTAAAACGAATAAAGAAAAAACTAAAAAAGAGATGAAGATTAAAATTAATCTTTTCATTTTCTAATTTTTTTTAATAACGACCTATAATAAAATTATAACACTAAAAATGAAATTTCAAGCTATTTTACATAATATTAGAAGTTCTTATAATGTAGGAGCAATTTTTAGGACTGCTGATGCTGTAGGAATTGAAAAAATTTATTTAACAGGTTATACCCCCAATCCAGCTAAAGATAAAAAAATTGAAAAAACTGCTTTAGGTGCAGAAAAATATGTTTCTTGGGAGACGTACAAAAATATTAGTTATTTGATAAGAAAACTTAAAAAAGCAAGATTTAAAATTATTGCTTTGGAGCAAAGTGAAAAGTCAATTCCTTATTATAAATTTAAGCCTAAGTTTAATATAGCGTTGATTTTAGGTAATGAAGTTCGAGGTTTAAATAAAAAAATTTTAGAAAAATGTGACTATATTTTAGAAATTCCAATGTTTGGTAAAAAAGAATCTTTAAATGTAGCTGTTGCCTTTGGAATTGTTGCTTATGATTTAAAATTGAAAATTGAAAAGATGATATGATTTTTAAAAAATGTGTTATAATTTTAAGTAAATGAGACTTGCTTATTTTAGAAAATCAAAACTTAGCCAAGAACAAATTTTAGAAAAATTGAAAGAATTTTCAGAAAAAAATAATATCGAAATTTTAGGACAAAAAGATTATAAAGAAAACGGTTTTGTTTTAATAAGTTTTGGTTTAGCGGATTCTCTTAAGAACTTAAAAATTAATAAAGAGGCGTTAGTTTTTATTCCTTTCAATTTAGTGATAATTGAAGAAAACCAAGAAAAAAGTGTAGGTATATTAAATCCAGAAATCCTAAATTTATTTATTGAAGATAAAAAACAAGCAGAAGAGATCGAAAATTTTTACAAAAAAATGGTAGATTATATTAGCGGAGCTGGTGAAAGAAAAATATCTAAAATTAAACTTTATGCAACAACTACTTGTCCTTATTGTAAAGCAGAAAAAAGTTATTTAGATTTGAGGGGTATCAATTACGAGTATTTACTTGTTGATTTAAATCCTTTAGCTGCTCAAGAAATGGTTGAAAAAACAGGACAAATGGGTGTTCCTGTAACAGAAATAATCTATGATGATGGTGATTATGAATTTATCATTGGTTATGACAAAGAAAGATTAGATAAGGTTTTAAAAAATTATTAAAATTAAAAATTATTAAAATTAAAAATTTTATAAAAATGAAAGTTTGGTTTAATAAAAAATTAGTTGATTGGAAAGAGGCAAAAATACATGTTTTAACTCATACTCTTCATTATGGTGGTGGAGTTTTTGAAGGAATTAGAAGTTATGAAACAATAAGCAAAATACCAGCTGTTTTTAGACTTAAAGAACATATAGAAAGATTATTTAATTCAGCAAAATCTATTTATCTTAAAATTCCTTTTTCTAAAAAAGAAATAATTAATGGTGTTTTAAAGGTAATAAAATTAAATAAACTTAAGGATGCTTATATTAGACCTATTGCTTTTTGGGGAGAAGGGAAAATAAACTTAGATCCAAGGAAAAATCCTGTAAATGTAAGTATTATTGCTTTCCCTTTTGGTGCTTACTTAGGAGAAAAACCTGTAAGGGTTTTGGTTTCAAAATACATAAGACTTCATCCAAAATCTGTTATTGCTTCTTCTAAAGTTTGCGGTTATTATATTAATTCAATTTTAGCTACAATTGAAGCACATGATAAAGGTTATGACGAAGCTTTGCTTTTAGATTATAGAGGTTTTATTGCTGAAGGATCGGGTGAAAATATTTTTATAGTAAAAAATAAAATTCTTTACACTCCAAAATTAGGTAATATCTTACCAGGAATAACTCGTGAAAGTGTAATGAAAATAGCTAAAGATTATCATTTTAAAGTTGTAGAGAAAGATATAACCCTGAATGAACTTTTAAATGCTGATGAAGCTTTCTTTACTGGTACTGCGGCAGAAATAGTTCCCATTGGTCAAGTTAATAATAGATTAATTAACAAAGGTCAGGAAGGAGAGGTAACAAGATTTTTAAAAGAAACCTTTAAAAAAATAGTAAGAGGTGAGGATAAAAGATATAAAAATTGGTTAACTTATGTTAAATAAAAAAATAGCTTATCAAGGAATACCCGGAGCTTTTAGCTGGCTTGCAGGAATAAAATTTTTTGGTAAAAGAAATAAATTTATCTCGGTTAATGAATTTAAAAAAATTTTTGAACTAGTGGTGAATAAAAAAGCAGATTATGGTGTTGTTCCTATTGAAAATACATTAGCAGGCTCAATATATGAAAACTACGACCATTTGAATATTTACGATATAAAAATTTATGGCGAAATTAATTTAAAAATAGAACACCATCTTTTAGGAATTAAAAGCAATTTTCCTTTTTCAAAAAGAATTAAATTGATAAAAAAAGTTTTTTCTCATCCCAAAGCTTTAGAACAATGTCAAAAATTTTTTGAAAAATATCCATGGATAGAAAAAGTTAGTTATAAGGATACCGCTGCTTCTGCGAGATATGTTTCTGAGCTTAAAGATATTAGTTTGGGAAGTATAGCTAGTAAAGAGGCAGCAAAAATTTACGGTTTAGAAATTATAAAGAAAAATATTGAGGATGATAAAAATAATTTTACAAGATTTTTAATCATAAGTAGGAAAGAAAATAAAAGTTTAAAAAGATTAAATAAGGGCAGTTTAATTTTCTATTTACCACATATACCAGGGAGTTTATATAAATCTTTAAAACCCTTTGCGGAAAATAGTATTAATCTTACTAAGATTGAGTCAAGACCAATTAAAGGTAAGCCCTTTGAATATGTTTTTTATATTGATTTTGTGTTTTCTAAAAAAGAGTTAAATAGTGTTTTAGATGCTTTAAAAGAATTTAAAAATTTAGTTAAAAAATTTAAATTTCTTGGCTTTTATTCGATAAATTAACTTTTATTTTTAATCCTAATTCTTTTTTTGTTTTTTCATCGAAGAGGAGTTTTAAAAAAGCGTAAAGCGGTAGCGGCAAAAGAAAAGAAATTATTTTTTTTATTTTTATTATTTCCCAAAGATATTCTAAATTATCTAAAAGGGATTTGTGAGGATCTAAATTAAGCTTAAGAAAAAGAAAGTTTAAAAAATAAAAAAAGACAAAAAAACTAATAATAAGAGAAACAAAAAGTATAAAAATATCAATTAAGTTTAATTTTAAATTTTCGGTTTTATTTTTTAAAAAGAGGTTATGAAATATTTCTTTTACTTTTTGAAAGCGAGAAATGGATAAATTTGAAGTAAGAGGCGAAAAAAGAAAGTAAAAAATTAAAGTGGTTGCAAAATATAAGGGCATTAATAAAAATAAAAAAAGAAAAATTAAGGGAATAACTATTAAAATGTCCAAGAATAAATCAACATAAGTATTTTCTAATAAGGAACCCGTTTCTTTGATAATAAAGGAAGATAGAAAATTAGAGAAAAAATTTGATAGAAAGTAAAAAAGAGATATAGAAAAACCATAGGCGCTCCCTAGACGTACTATTTCTGGAAATAAAGCTCCTGTCCTGTTTTGTTTTAAATTTTTATAGATATTCTGAAAATTAAAGGTTTTATCTTCTTTTAATTTAGATGTGAAGTATAAAAGAAGGCTTAAAAAAATGATTAAAAAATCTAAGGTGGTAAAATTTTTTAAATTAAGAAGATGATAAAAAAAATTAAGAGAAAGAGCAAAAGTTAAAACCAATGAAATTAAATAAGTAAGGTTATTTAATAAACTTAACTTGATTTTTCTTTTCATAGTCCTTTCTAAAAATTTTATTGCAAAAAATTTATTTTTATACTATAATTGGATTAAAGATGAAGAAAATATGGAACGTAGAATGTAAAAATTTAGTTGGTGAAAGGGTAGAGCTTTATGGTTTTGTTGAATCAATTAGAGACCACGGAAAGATTGTTTTTTTTGATTTAAGAGATAGATCTGGTATTGTCCAACTTGTTATAAATTCAAGCAATGCTTATTTTTCTTTAGCTAAAGAAATTAAACCTGAAAGTGTTATCAGGATTGAGGGAAAAGTAAAAGAAAGAGAACCTCATTTAGTTAATAATAATCTTGAAACAGGTAGAGTTGAGGTAGAAATAGAAAAATTAGATATTCTTTCTAAGGCTAAGCCATTGCCATTTGACGTAACTACTGAGGGTTATGAAATTGACGAAGCTTTGAGGCTTAAATATCGTTATCTTGATCTTAGAAGAAAAAGACTTCAAAAGAATTTGATTAACAGAAATAAAGTTTTACTCTTTTTTAGAAATTATCTTCATGCTAGAGGTTTTCTAGAAATAGAAACTCCTATACTTACCAAATCCACACCAGAAGGTGCAAGAGATTTTGTTGTTCCAAGCAGACTTTTTCCTGGAAAATTTTATGCTTTACCTCAATCACCACAGCAGTATAAACAACTTCTTATGGTTTCAGGTTTTGAAAGATATTTCCAAATAGCTCGATGTCTTAGAGACGAAGATCCAAGGGGCGATAGACAACCAGAATTTACACAACTTGATATAGAAATGAGTTATATCACCAGAGATGATATTTTGAATTTTATAGAGGAAATGTTTATTGAAATGGTAGAATCCCTTTATCCTCATAAAAAAATAACCCAAGTACCCTTTCCTCGTTTAACCTACGAAGAGGCAATGAGAATTTATGGAAGCGATAAGCCCGATTTAAGAAAAGATCCAAATAATCCAAATGAATTAGCATTTGCTTTTATTATTGATTTTCCTATGTTTGAATGGAAAGAAACTGAAAATAGATGGGATGCTGTTCATCATCCTTTTACTCAACCTAAACTTCCTGATGGAAGCAAAGATAAAGATGAGCTTCTTAGAACTTTAGAAACTTCACCAGAAATTTTACTTAGTGAACAGTATGATTTTGTTTGTAACGGTTATGAAATAGGCGGAGGAAGTATAAGAACTACCGATCCTGATGTTTTAATTAAAGTTTTTGAAGCTATGGGAAATCCAAAAGAAAAAGTTTTAGAAAAATTTGGACATTTAATTGAAGCTTTTGGTTATGGCGTACCTCCCCATGGTGGCATCGCTCCTGGAATAGATAGAATTATGATGATTTTAGAAGGAGAGCCCAATATTAGAGAAGTTATAGCTTTTCCTAAAACTGGAGAAGGAAGGGATTTGATGATGAATGCACCCAGTGAAATTGATAAAGAACAACTTAAGGAACTTAAGATAAAAGTCGAGCCTTTTGAAGAATAAAAACAACAATGAGTAAAAATTATCTTTATCTTATCTTTTCTATAATCTCTGGTTTCTTGGTTGGCCTTCTTTTGGTTTTTTCTTTTACAAGTATTTTTAAGCCTAAATATGTAATGATAGTAGTTGAAGGAGGAAATATTTATTTGGGAGAAAGAAGTTTGTTTAACCCATACAAAATTTATAATCCCGTTTTTGTTAATGTAAGCCAGGATGGTAATCTGTCCTTACAAAGATTTTCTGATGCTGTATGGGGACCACAAAACTTTATTTATTTTAATCCTCAAAAAGTTATTTTTTTGACTTATTTAAAAGATGATTCCCAATTAATAGATTTTATAAAAAACAAAACTAAAGTTTTAGCACCACAAAACCAACAAAATATAACAACTTCTTCAACTTCAACTCAAAATCTAGAAAGATAAATATTGACTTCTTTTTTCTTTTTAGTTATAATAGAATTGTAAATCTGTTGATTTGAAGATTTTAAGGTTCTCTAAAAATTATTTTTAGAATCTTAACGTTTCGGGTTTTTTAGAAAGAATCTGATTAATGGGATTTTTAGGAGAGTTTGATCCTGGCTCAGGGTGAACGCTGGCGGCGTGGATAAGGCATGCAAGTCGTGCGCAGGTCTCTTTGTGAGTTTTCTCACAAAGAGATGCTGAGCGGCGAACGGGGCAGTAACACGTGTCTAACTCACCCTGCACACGGGGATAACTCCGGGAAACTGGAGCTAATACCCGATGGCCCCGCTAAATCATAAGATTTAGCGGGTAAAGCCTAAGATAAAATCTTAGGCGGTGCAGGAGAGGGGCGCGGCCGATCAGCTAGTTGGTGGGGTAACGGCCCACCAAGGCTATGACCGGTAGGGGGCCTGAGAGGGTGTTCCCCGCCAAGGGCACTGAGACACGGGCCCTACTCCTACGGGAGGCAGCAGCCGAGAATATTGGGCAATGGGCGAAAGCCTGACCCAGCGACGCCGCGTGCCGGAAGAAGCCCTTCGGGGTGTAAACGGCTTTTCTGGGGGAGGAATCTCTGGGATAAAACCCAGGGTGACAGTACCCCAGGAATAAGGGACGACTAACTTCGTGCCAGCAGTCGCGGTAAGACGAAGGTCCCCAGCGTTACCCGGATTTACTGGGCGTAAAGGACGAGAAGGCGGGAGCGTAAGTTTACCCTAAAAGCCACCGAGCTTAACTCGGTGGATGGGGTAAATACTGCGTTCCTAGAGTCTGCCAGGGGCCAGCGGAACGGTCGGTGTAGGGGTGAAATCCGATGATATCGACCGGAACGCCGAAGGCGAAGGCAGCTGGCTAGGGCAGTACTGACGCTGATCTCGTGAAAGCCAGGGGCGCGAACCGGATTAGATACCCGGGTAGTCCTGGCCGTAAACCATGGGTGCTAGCTTTGGGGAGAGTCGACCCTCTCTGAGGCGAAGCTAACGCGTTAAGCACCCCGCCTGGGGAGTATGTCCGCAAGGCCGAAACTCAAAGGAATAGGCGGAAGCCCGACCAAGCGGTGGACCATGTTGCTTAATTCGAGAGTGACCGAAAAATCTTACCTGGGCTTGACATGCTAGTCTTAATGCCTTCTCCGAAAGGAGAAGAAATCCAGGCTTTGCCTGGAGGGCTAGCACAGGTGCTGCACGGCCGTCGTCAGCTCGTGGCGTGAGCCGTAACCTTAAGTGGCGCAACGAGCGCAACCCCTACCCTGTGTTACATGTGTCACAGGGGACTGCCTGGTCTACCCAGGAGGAAGGTGGGGATGACGTCAGGTCTGCGTGGCCCTTATGCCCAGGGCGGCAAACATGGTACAATGCCGGGTACAAAGGGTTGCGATGCCGCGAGGCTGAGCTAATCCCTAAAAGCCCGGCTTAGTTCGGATCGGAGGCTGGAACCCGCCTCCGTGAAGGCGGAATCGCTAGTAATCGCGGATCAGCGATGCCGCGGTGAATACGTTCTCGGGCTTTGCACTCACCGCCCGTCAGGTCAGGGGAGTCATCTCTACCTGAAGTCCTACGTTCGTAGGATTAGGGTAGGGGTGATGACCAGGGCTAAGTCGTAACAAGGTATCGCTAGCGGAAGCTGGCGATGGACCAAATCTGTTTAAAAGCCTTGATCAAACTTTTCTAAGCTGATCCCTTAATCAGATTCTTTCTAAAAACACCCGAAACGTTAAGATTCTAAAAATTTAATGAAATGCCTAAAATTTTGATTATAGAAGACGACAATTTTTTAAGATTAGCTTTGGAAAAAAAATTAAAAAAAGAAGGTTTTGAAGTTGTCACTGCAACTGATGGAGAAGAAGGTTTACAAAAAATAATTACTGAACTTCCAGATTTAGTTTTATTAGATATAATTTTGCCTAAAAAGACAGGATTTGGATTTTTAGAGGATCTAAAGAAAGATCCCAATTTAAAATCAATTCCAATAATAATCGTTTCTCAGTTAGGACAACCAGAAGATATAGACAAAGGAATTAATTTAGGTGCTATTGAATACTTTGTTAAGGCTAAAGTTTCGTTAGATGATTTAGTTTCAAAAATAAAAAAATTTTTTGAGGAAAAAAAGGGCGGGTAGCTCAACTGGTTAGAGCGTCGGCTTGACGTGCCGAAGGTTAGAGGTTCGAGTCCTCTCCCGCCCACAAAAGAAATAATTTAAAACTTTAATTTTTCTTTTAAATAATCTTTTAACTCTTCAATCTTTATTCTTTCTTGTTCAGTAGTATCTCTATTTCTTATTGTTAAAGTATTATCTTCTAAAGTTTGAAAATCTATGGTTAAACAAAAAGGAGTTCCAATTTCATCTTGTCTTCGATATCTTTTACCGATTGAACCTGAATCATCATAAACGCAAATAAAATCATTTTCTTTTAAATATTTATAAACTTCTTGAGCTTTTTTAACTAAGTTTTCTCTATTGCTTAATAAAGGTAAAACACAAACTTCAATTGGTGCTAAAAACGGAGGAAACCTAAAAACATTTCTTTTTTCACCATCAACCTCATCTTCATCGTAAAATTCTACAAAAATTGCAAAAAGAAGTCTATCTAAACCAACTGAAGGTTCTATAATATAAGGATAATATTTTTCTTTTTTTTCTTCATCAAAATACCTTAAATCTTCTCCAGAATATTCTGAATGTCTTTTTAAATCATAATCAGTTCTATTAGCAATTCCTTCAAGCTCTTTAAAACCAAAAGGATAATTATAATAAATATCAACAGTAGCATCTGAATAGTGTGCCAACTCTTCCTTAGGATAAACATGTTTTTTTAAATTTTCTTTTTTAAATCCTAATTTTAGATAAAAGTTAAATCTTTCCTCAACCCAATATTCAAACCAATTAGATGCCTCTTCTGGTTTAACAAAAAATTCTAATTCCATTTGTTCAAATTCTCTCATTCTGAAAAGAAAATTTTTAGGTGTAATTTCATTTCTAAAAGCTTTTCCGATTTGAGCAATACCAAAAGGAAGTTTTGGTCTCATTGAATTTAAAACATTTTTGAAATTATAAAACATCCCTTGAGCAGTTTCGGGTCTTAAGTAAGCTTCGGAAGCTAATTCTTCAACAGGTCCAACATAAGTTTTAAACATTAAACTAAAAGTTCTTGCTTCTGTAAGCTCTCCTTGACATAAAGGACAAAGAGCTTTACCTTCTTTATAATTTACTTCTCCATAATCTCCTTCAAAAAGATGGTCAGCTCTAAATCTTTGATGGCAACTTTTACATTCAATAAGTAAATCATGAAAATGTTCTAAATGACCAGAAGCTTCATAAGTTTTTCTTAACCCTAAAATACTTGATTCAATAAGAAAAATATTTTCTCTTTTGAAAACAGTATCTTTTAACCATAAATTTTTAATTTTATTTTTTAAAAGAACCCCTAAAGGTCCATACTCATAAACACCCTTTAATCCTCCATAAATTTCTTGAGAAGGAAAAACAAAACCTCTTTGTTTTAAAATGTAAATTATTTTTTCTAAATCCTTCATAGTTATTTATTATTTTAATTCATAAATAATTTCGCTAGCATTAATACTTTGTGTAGAGCCAGTAAAATTGGTATTAGTAAAAACACTAGTAACTTTATAATTAAAAGAAGGTATAAGCTCTAAATATCGAGGATCCAAGTTAGCTGGAGATAAAACAATAATTTGAAAAGCTAAATCAAGTTCTTTTTCCGTATAACCTAAATTAGCTGGAAGATTAGAAACGAAATATGAAAACTCTCCTGTTTTATTATCATAAGAAAAATTTTCTCCTAAGACATCTCCGGCAACCTTTCCTGTAAAGTTTACGTAAGGAGGTAATTTACCTGAAATGTAAAAATCTTTAAAATCTTCTCCTAAGGTTTTAATCTTAAAATGTAAGGTTAAAGTAGTAGGAACTTCTTTTTCTAATGGAAAAGGACCACTATTTTCTATTAATTTGTCTTTATAAACAAGAAAACTATCTATTTCAAATTTGCCAATAATTTTTTTTATATCTTCCAATTTAATAATAAATTCTTTGTTGTAAAAAGATTTAACTTGAGGTGGGATACTCGGAGTTTTAAATTCTATAAAAACTTTAGAAGTAAAATTTTTATTTTTTTCTCCTAAAATGGGATAGGAGTTGAAGAGACGAGCAGAAAAACTTAAATTCACTTCCTCTCCTGGTTTTATTTCTAAAAGTTTGGGTTCATACCGACTATTAAAATAAATAGCATTATCTATAGAAGAAAAATAAGCATTTTTGCCAATCTTTACACTTTTAATATCAAAAAGATCACTAAAATTTATCTTTACTTGGTTTTCTCTTAAAACTATATCCCCTTTATTTTTAATTTTTAAAATATAAGAAATAGAACTTCCTAAATTGACACTGTCGCCTTTGGGATTGGAAACAATTTCTATCTTTATAGGATTTTCTTTAATAGAGACTTTAAATGTTTGAGGACTTAAAGAAAAACTTTTTCCTCGCCAACTAAAACTTACTTTAGCATCAAAAAAGGGAAAAAGGGGTAAATTTTTGAAATTTCCTAAAAATGATATTTCCTTTTTTTCTTTTGATTTTATTTCTATAAAGTTCCATTCCATATCTTCAGAAGGCGGTTGAGATTCTAAAAATTCAAACTCTTGAGGTGGTGTTATTTTTATATTTATATCATTTAAATTTTCAAAAGATGAATTTAAAACGCTAATTTTTGATTCAAAAGGTTGAAGAGTATAAATTTCTTCAGGAAATGAAGCGATAACTATAAGCGGAGAATTTTTTACTAAAACAAAAAATTCCTTAGAATCTTCAAAAATGTAAGGTTTTGTTTTAATTTTATATCTTAAAATAGCTTTAATTTTTTCTTTTTTATCTCCTTCATTTAAGAAAATAAGATTAAAAGAAACTTCAGTTGAAGTATTGCTTTTTATTTTACCTAAATCAAAAACCCTTTCCTTTTCTTCGCTATCTAAAAAATAAGCACCTTCAGATAAAAAAATAGTTAAACTAACATCACTTAGCTCTTGTAGAGAAAAATTATTTACTTTGATGCTGAAAATATTTTCTTCTAAGGAGTTAACTTCTAAAGGTCCGATAACATTAAAACTTAATTCCTGAGGTGGCTTTTTAGATAAAAAATTGGTAATGATAAAAATTGAAAAAACAAAAACAAAAAGAAAAAAAGAAAAAAAGAGAAGTTTATTAACAATCTTTTGAAAATTAAATCTAAACTTTGGTGTTTTAATATAACCGCTTTTAACTTCTTCAATTTCTTCTTTATTTTCTTCTTCCTTTAGAAATTCTATGCCTCTTTTAACTCTTTTTCTTTTGCTTTCTTTATTTTTTAATTCTTCTTCCAATTCTTCCAAAAAAGCAATCATCTTAAACTTAATTTTAAGATAGTCTTTTTAAATTTTTAAAATAGTTTTTAAGAATAGTTTTTAAAAAATTAGGTACTTCTTCGGGAATTTTATTTTTAGATTTTATTTTTATAGCCTTAAGCCATTCTAAATAAGATATTTTTTGATAGGCTGGTTTTTTACAAAATTTACAAAAAAGAGCTTTTTTTCCATCAAAATAAATTTCTTTTTTTAATTTTCTTTGACAATTAAAGCACCTTAAAATTTCTGGTTCAAAACCTAAGGTTCTAAGGAGATGAAAAATAAGATAATGATAAAAATTTTTTTTAATGATAAACCTTTCTAAATGACTATATATTTTCCATATAAAGGGATCTGTTTCTAAAAGATTTATTTTTGTTAAAAGAAAAAAACTCCAAAGGTAAAGATAAGAATATTTTTTAAAATAAAAAAGTTTTGTTTTTAAAGGTAGAACAGAAATAAGTTTTAAATTATTTCCTTCTTTAAGACCAAAAATTTGTAAATAATTACCTATTTGAAGAAGCGGAAGATTTTTACTTTTTATTTTAAAAAGACCTTGAACATATATTTTCAGAATTCCTTCTTTTTTTGTTAAAATATAAACATTAGCGTCGTTTTCTTTAATTCTTTCTTTATAAATTACTATTCCTCTTATTTTGAAATAAATCATGAAAAAATTCAAGAATTTTTTTCTTATAATTTTTCCTTTGGCACTTTTTTTTCTTCTATTTAATTTTAATAGTTATAGACAAAATTTCATTTTAGCTGATCAAAAAGATCTTTATTTTTCTAATAAAGAAATGAGGATATTTTACCGTACTTGGGAAATAATGAATAAATTTTTTGTTGAACCAGAGAAAATAGATAAAGAGAAAGCGATTTTAGAAGCCTCTCGTGGTCTTTTAAAATCTCTTAACGATCCTTATTCTGAAATTTATGATGAAAATCAAACCAAGATTTTTGAAGAAGATATGTCAGGTTCTTTTGGTGGTGTGGGTATGGAGATAGGTATAAGAAATGGCGTTTTAACCGTTATTTCTCCACTTGAAGGAACACCAGCAGAAAGAGCAGGAATTAAACCTGGAGATAAAATTTTGAAAATTAATGGAGAAGATACTTCTAACATGCCTCTTGATGTAGCAGTTACAAAAATTAGAGGTAAAGCAGGGACAAAAGTTATCCTCACTATTTATAGAGATGAATGGTTAGAACCTAAAGATTTAGAAATAATTAGAGAAGAAATAAAAATTCCCGCGGTTAAATATAAACTGCTTTCAGGAAATATTGGTTATATCAAAGTTAATAATTTTAATTTAACAACTTATAATGAGTTTATTAAAGCTTATAAAAATCTTCAAAAAGGAGGAGCAAAATATTGGATTTTGGATTTAAGAAATAACCCTGGAGGATTTCTTGAGGTAGCTATTCAAATGTCTGAAATGTTTTTACCAAGGGGGCAAGTAATTTTACAAGAACTTAAAAGAGATAAAACTATTTCGAAAATAAAATCTGAAGGACCGGGTAATTTAAGCAATCTTAAAATGGTTATTCTTATTAACGAAGGATCAGCCTCAGCCTCTGAAATTTTTGCTGGTGCTTTAAGAGATAATTTAGGTGTCAAAATTATAGGAAGTAAAAGTTATGGTAAAGGAAGTGTTCAACAAGTTTTTAGATTAGATGGAAAAATGCTTAAAATCACTATAGCTTACTGGTTAACACCTAATGGCACCAAACTCGAAGGTAATGGTCTAAAGCCAGATATTGAGGTAAAAGAAATAGAAAAAGAAAAAATTAAAAATGAATTAGATGATCCGGTTATTAAAAAAGGAATAGAGGTCGTCAGAGGTTTATAAAATTTTAAAAATGAAAAAAAGAAAAAAAGAAAAAAAACTTCCTGTTTTACTTTTAGAAGATATACCCAATTTAGGACAAAGAGGTGAAGTAGTTAAAGTAAGACCAGGTTATTTTAGATATTTAGTTTCTTTAGGTAAAGTAACCTTAGCAACTAAAGAAAGATTAGAAAGAGAACTTAAAAGTATGCTTCTTTCAACTAAGATTGAAGAAAGAAGAGAAAGAGTAGAGTTTTTAAAAGAAGAAATAGAAAAATTGGTTTTAGAATTTAAGATTAAAAAAGGAGAAAAAGGACAAATTTTCAATCCGGTCACAAAAGAAAAAATTATTAAAGCTTTAAAAGATAAGGGTATAGAAGTTTCTAAATTCCAGATAGAGCTTAAAGGAAAAATTGAAAAAGAAGGTGAATATGAACTAATTATTAATTTAGGTTATGATATTAAAGCAAAACTTAAAATAAAAGTCACTTCTTAAAAATGACAAACTGCTTAATTTGTGATATAATATAAATAATGATACCTAATAATAAATTTACTCTCAAAGCTCAGGAAGCCTTGATGAAATCTCAAGATAAAGCTCTTGAACTTCATCACAATGAAATTAGAGCTCTTCATATTTTATGGGGAGTAATTACTGTTGGCGAAGATTTAATAAAAGATATTTTTAGTGAAGCTAAAATTAATCCTCAGCTCGTTTTGAATGTAGTAGAAAGAGAACTTGAAAGAATACCTAGAATATTTTCTACTGGTGAAGTTGCTTCTATTTATTTAAGTAATGAAGCCTCTCAAGTAATAGATAGAGCTTTTTATTTTACTAAAAAAATGCAAGACGAATTTACTTCTCTTGAACATCTTCTTTTAGCGTTAGCTGAAGTGCGATCAGTAGCCAGAATTATTTTAGAAAGATTTGGTCTTACTTTAGAAAAAATTCAATCTATTTTGAATAATTTAAGAAAAGGACAAAAAGTTGTTGATGAATTTCCAGAATCTAAATACAAGGTTTTAGAAAAGTATACAGTAAATCTCACTGATTTAGCTAAAAAAAATAAACTTGATCCTATTATTGGTAGAGAACAAGAAATTAGAAGAATTATTGAAATTCTTTCAAGAAGAACTAAAAATAATCCTGTTCTTATTGGAGAACCAGGGGTTGGTAAAACAGCTATAGTTGAGGGTTTAGCCCAAAGAATAGTGAGAGGAGAAGTTCCTGAATCTTTAAAGAATGTGAATATTCTTTCCCTAGACATTGGAGCTTTAATTGCTGGCTCTAAATTTAGAGGAGAGTTTGAAGATAGATTAAAAGCCATCATCAGAGAAATTCAATTAAATCCTAATAAGTTTATCATTTTTGTTGATGAAATGCATACTCTTGTAGGTGCCGGTGCTGCTGAAGGAGCTATTGATGCTGCTAATTTACTTAAACCAGCTTTAACTAAAGGAGATTTAAGAGTTATTGGAGCTACTACTTTTAGAGATTATAAGCTTTATATCGAAAAAGATGCTGCTTTTGCTAGAAGATTTCAACCTGTAATTGTTAATGAACCAAGCATAGAAGACACTATTGCTATATTGAGAGGTCTAAGAGAAAAATACGAACTTCACCATGGGGTAAAAATTCTTGATGAAGCTATTGTAGCCGCTGTTAAACTTTCAGCAAGATATATTACTAATAGATTTCTTCCTGATAAAGCTATTGATCTAATAGATGAAGCATGTTCTTCTTTGAGAATTCATATTGAAACCTTACCACCAGAAATAGAAAATATTAGAAAAGAAATAAGAAAGTTAGAAATAGAAAGAGAAGCTTTAGCTCGAGAGGTTGATTCAAAAAATAAAAATAAATTAAAATCTCTTGAAAATAAAATAAATAAACTTAAAAAAGAAGAAGAAAGACTCTCTTTTAAATGGAGAACAGAAAAAGGTCTAAAAGAAAAATACTTAGAATTAAAGAAAAAATTAGATGAACTTAAAATTGAAGAAATAGAAGCAGAAAGAAATGGTGATCTGACAAGACTAGCAGAGATTATTTATGGTGAAATTCCTCAAGTAGAGAAAAAGCTTAAAGAATTGGAAGGAGAATTTAAAAAATCTAAGTATTCTTTTATTAGAGACTACGTTACTGAAGAAGATGTCGCTCAAGTAGTTTCAAGATGGACTGGTATTCCTGTAAGCAAGATCATGGAAAATGAAGCAGAAAAACTTCTTCGAGCTGAAGAAATTTTAAGTCAAAGAGTTGTTGGCCAAGAAGAAGCTATTAGAGCAGTAGCTAATGCTTTAAGAAGAGCCAGAGCTGGTCTTAAAGAGGAAAATAAACCTATTGCCTCCTTCTTGTTTTTAGGTCCAACAGGAGTAGGGAAGACAGAATTAGCTAAAGCTTTAGCTGAATTTATGTTTAATGACGAAAAAGCTATGATAAGAATTGATATGTCTGAATATATGGAACCACATTCAGTAGCTAAACTTATAGGTTCTCCTCCTGGTTATGTTGGTTATGAAGAGGGTGGTCAACTTACTGAAGCAGTTAAATATAGGCCTTATAGTTTGATATTATTTGATGAAATAGAAAAAGCTCATCCTGAAGTTTTTAATATTTTACTTCAAGTTTTAGATGATGGAAGATTAACAGATAGTAAAGGAGTAACAGTAAGTTTTAAAAATACTATCATTATTATGACTTCAAATGTAGGCACTCATCTCTTTAGAAAAACAGGTTCTTTAGGTTTTACAGTTTCAGATTCAGAAATAGAAAATCTTAAAGATAGATTGATGTCAACATTAAAAGAATTCTTTAAACCTGAATTTCTAAACAGAATTGACGAAATAATTATCTTCAAACCTCTAAGCAAAGATGTTTTAAGAAAGATAGTAGAAATTCAACTTAAGAAAGTAAAAGAAAAACTTGAAGAAAGGAATATTCATATAGAGTTTAGTGAAAGCACTAAAGAACTTTTAATTGAAAAAGGATTTGATGAAGCCTTTGGTGCTAGACCTCTTAAAAGAGCTATTCAAAAATACATCTTAGATCCTTTGGCAGAAAAAATTATTGCTAATAAGCTAAAAAGTGGACAAAAGGTTTTTATAGATGTAAAAAGTGACGGAAATTTAATCTTGACTCCTAAAAAATAATGTTTGATAAAATAAATAAAATAAAAAAATATCTTAAAGAAACCCTGGCTGAAGTTAGGAAGATGAATTTTATTTCTTTTAACGAAACCATAAGGAAAACTTTTGATGTTATTTTTTTTAGCATTTTTTTCTTAATCATTTTTTCTTTGGTCGATACTTTCTTTACTTTTTTAATTTTGAATCTTAAATAAAAATGCCTAAGCAAAGATTAAGCTTAGGAAGGAATTGGTATATTATTCACACCGTAGTTGGTTTTGAAGAAATTGTAGCTGAAAATATTATGAAAAGAGCAGAAGAGTTTGATGTAACCGATAAGATTTTTCAAGCTATCGTTCCTAAAGAACTTGTTTGGGAAATTAAAGGAGGTAAAAGAGAACTCGTTGAAAAAAAGATTTATCCTGGTTATGTTTTTGTAGATATGATTGTTGATGATAGATCTTGGTATGTAGTGCGAAATACGCCTAAAGTTACAGGTTTCGTTGGTATTGGTTCAACGCCTATTCCCGTAACTAAGGAAGAAATAGAGGAAATTTTTGCCCGAATGCAAAAGAAAGAACCTAAAATAGAGACAAACTTCAATGTTGGTGATATGGTAGAAATTATCCAAGGTCTTTTTAAAGGTCTTAAGGGTAAAATAATAGAAATAGATACTGAAAGACAAAAAGCTAAAATTTTAGTTCCAGTAATGGGAAGAGAAACACCTGTAGAAGTCGACTTTCTTCAAATAGCTAAAATATAAAATGATTAATAAAAAAGTTAAGGCAAAATTAAAACTTATTATTACAGGAGGAAAAGCCACACCAGCTCCTCCGCTAGGGCCTTCATTAGCTCCTTACGGTATTAATATTGCTCAGTTTTGTAATGAATTTAATCAAAAAACAAAAGATATGGAAGGAATCGATGTACCTGTTTATTTAACTATTTATGAAGATAAAAGCTTTGAAATAAAAATTGGTACGCCACCTATTAGCACGCTTATTAAAATGGCTTTGAAATTAGAAAAAGGAAGTAGTGAGCCAGGAAAAGAAATAGTAGGCAAAATTTCTAAAAAAATGGTAAGAGAAATCGCAGAAAAGAAAATTTCTGAACTTAATACTAAAGATATAGAAAAAGCAATGAAAATTGTCGAGGGAGTAGCCAGGTCGATGGGAGTAGTAGTGGTTGATGAAGAATAGGGGAAAATTTATTCTTTTTGAAGGAATTTCCGGTTCAGGAAAAACAACTCAAGCTAAAATTTTTTCAAGGAGTTTAAAAGCTTCTTATTTTAAAGAACCACCACAAAAAGGAGATTTTAGTTTTATAAGAGAAATAGTAACAAAGAAAAATTTAGATGCTTTAACGGAATTTTTTCTTTTTTTATCACAAAGAAGATATATTTACTTAGAAATAGAAAAAGTTTTGAAAAAAGGAAAGAATGTTATTTTAGAGAGATCTTTTCCTTCTTCTTATGTGTATCAATTTGATTTAGGAAAATTAAGAAAAATAATCAGCTTTGAAGAATTTTCTTTAATAGATAAAAGAGCAAGGAATTTTTTAGAGCCTGATAAAATTTTTGTTTTTGACATAGATCCTAAATTAGCTTTAAAAAGAATAAAAGTAGAAAAACATAAATACGAAAAATTAAAAATTTTAAAAAAAGCAAGAAGATCTTATTTAAATTATGCTAAAAAGTTTTCCTGGACAATTATTAATGCCAACAAAAATTTAGAAGAAGTTACTGAAGAGGTTTTAAAATTTCTTTAAGAGTTTTATCATCTAAAAGCCAAAGATAAAGAAAATAAAACAAAATACCTACAAAAACTTTTAAAACAAAATGTAAGGGCAGAAAAGAAAGTAAAATAATCATCAGACTTGAAGAGATTAAATAGTTAAAGAAATTTAAAGAAATTTTTATATTCAAATATTTTTTAATAAGATAAAAAACGAAAATAAAGGAAAGAAAAGCTGAAAGAGAAGTAATAAAACTTGAAGCAAAGTAAGAAAAAAGTGGAACGAAAATTAAATTTAAAATGAAATTAATTATAAGAACTAAAAGGTCAAATTTTAAAAGTTCTTTTCTTTTATCTAAAGCAACTAAAGTATCAACTAGAATAAGAAAAAGAAAATTAAAAGGAATCGAAAAGCTAATTAGTTTTAAAGCTAAATTAGCATCTAAGTATTTTTCTCCATAAAGAAAATATATAAGATCTTTTGCAAAGAAAAAGATAGCAAAAAGCATGGGTAAGGAAAAAAGAAGAGCAAAATTAAAGCCAAAATTAATAATTTTTAAAACTTCTTCATTTTCTTTAATTTTTTTTACAACTTTTGGAAAGATAGCCATAGCTAAAGCTGCAGGTATAGCATAAAGAAATTCATTTATTTTTACTACAGAATTATAAATACCTACGTCATGGGTTGGTTTAAAATGGCCCAAAATTAAAGTGTCTACGTAAGTAAGAAGCAAAAATATAAAACCTGCTATCCCTATTGGCCAACTTTGATTTAATATTTCTAAAGATTTTCGATAATTAAAAAATTTAAAATAGTTAAAAACAAGCTTATTTTTTAAGAGAAAAAAAGTAATTAAAAAGCCCAAAAAGGAACCTAAAAGATAAGCAAAAGCAAGATGGAAAGGATTTCTATAAGTAAAAAGAAAGTAAATGCCAAAAATAAGAATAAAAAAATTTGTTAGAGAAAAACTTAATGCTTGAAGTTCCATTCTTTCTTGAGCTCTAAAGAGAGAGAAAAGAATTTCCCTAAAAATCTCAAAAAAGATAAATAAAGTTAAAATGGTAACAATTTTTTTAGCCAAATCATCTTTAATTAAAAGTTCTTTACCTAAAAAAATTAAAGGCAGAGAAATAATAAAAAGAACAAAAAAAGTTGAAAGAAAACTGCCAATAATTTCCTTTTCTTCTTTTTCTTTTTTGTTTAACTCTCTAATAAAGATAGGAACCATACCAAATTCTGGGAGAATAGCAACAATAAGCATAAAATTCATAGCTAAATAAAAACTACCTTGGAATTCTGGACCTAAGATTCGGAAACTTAAAATAACTAAAACAGCTCTTAAGGCGCTTGAAAGAAATCTTGACAAAATAATCCAGAAGTAATTCTTAACAATAGTTTGTTCTTCAGTAATGTTTTTTAAAAAATAGTTGAAAAGTTTTTTAAACATTATTAAAATTATTTTATGGATGTAATTAAATTTTATCTTTATTTTAATTTTCTTAGAGATATTTTAATTTTAATCCAAATTTTATTTATTGCTTATCTTGGTTTTAAAAAAATCAAAGAAGAAGTTGAAGCAGGTTTATTTTTTTTATTTAAGTTTTTTTTAACTTTTATTATTATCTTTTTTTTAGTTAGTTATTTAAAAACAAGTTTTCCTGAAATGAGACCAATTTCTTATTATTTTCCTGGTTTGGAAAAAGATGATAGTTTTCCATCAAGACATACCGCTCTTTCTTTTTCATTCTCGTTTCTTCTTTTAGATTTAAGTTTAAAATATTTCATACTTTCTTTTATCATTTCTATCTTTGTAGCTCTTTTCAGTTTGCTTTCTTTTTCTCATTGGCCACTTGATATTTTTTTTGGTTTTTTGATTGGTTTTATGACGGCTATAATTTCTCGAGAACTCTCATATCTTTTCCACAGGTTTTACATTCATAAGTTTAAGCCAAAAACTTAAAACGCTTAAAATTAATTTGACAAAGAGAATTTCTCTTCTATCTATTTCTTCTTTAATAATTCTTTTATTTTCATAGAAACGGTGAAGCTTTTTAGAAAAATCTAAAAGAAATTCATAAAATAAATTAGGTTTAAATTCTTTAACTATAATTTGTGATAAATCTTTGAATTTATGAATGTTTCTCATTAAAGATTTTATTTCTTCATCTTTAATCAAATATTTTGCTGCTTTTTGAGGATCAATATTAATTTTTATTTGATAATTCATTTCTTTTAGTTTTTCTAAAATACTATTCATTCTTGCATAAGCATATTCTACATACCAGTAAGGATTTTCGGTAGTTTTTTTCTTGGCTAATTCAAGATCAAACCCTAGAACTATTTCTGGAGTAATACTGGAAAACATAAAACGAACAATATCTCGAGGAACTAAACTTAAAAGGTCATCAATAGTAATATAAGTACCTTTCCTTTTTGACATTTTAATAAGCTCGTCACCCCTTTTTAAAAGAACATGTTGGTAAATAATAATTTTTAAGTTTTTTTCTTTAATACCCAAAATCTCTAAAGCTTTTTTTAACCTTCTTACATGATCATGATGATCGGCGCCGAAAATATCAACAAGAAGTTTATATTTTCTTATAAAAAATTTATGAGCATGATAGAGGATATCTGATAAAAAATAAGTTGGTTTTCCATTATCTCTTATAAGATATTCATCTTTTGTTTCTCCTGTTTTAGTAAGAGATAAAATTAAAGCACCCCCTCTTTTTTCTAAAAGCCCCTTTTTTTCATAAATTTTAAGAATTTTTTGGACAAACCTTTCGTCTTTATAAAGATCCGTCTCAAAGAAAAAATTATCAAAATTGGTGCCTAAATTTTTTAAAGATTTCTTGATTATTCTTTCTAAAATAAGATCACCAAGAAATTTTCCTAATTTTTCTAAATCTTCCTCTTGAATAATTTTTTCTTTATATTCATTAACAATTTCTTCTAAATATTCACCTTTATAAAAATTTTCTTCTAAAGGAATAAGATTACAAAAAGCCTTAGCTGATTTAGCTAAAATTTCTATTTGAGTACCTCTGTCATTAACGTAATATTCTTTGGTAACTTTAAATCCTAAAAGTTTCATAAAATTTGAAAGTAAATCACCAAAAACTGCAGGCCTAATGTTACCTATATGAAGGGGTCCTGTTGGATTAGCAGAAACATAATCAAGAATGACATTTTGTTTTTTTGTTTTTAAATAAAAAAATTTTTCTCTTTTTTTAATCAAACTTCTCAAATCTTTAAAAAGAACAAAATCACTTAAATAAAAATTTAAATAACCAGACTTAACTTCTATTTTTTCAAAGTAATTTTTAAATTTTGTTTTTATCTCTTCTAAAATAGTTTCTTTTATTTGAGGATTTTGTTTCTCTAAAAGAAAAAGAAGATTAGTAGAATAATCACCCAAAGATTCATCTTTGGTTAAAAAAAATTTTAACCTTTTTTCTATTTCCTTAAATTCTTCTGGTTTTAGATATTTTCTTAATATAATTTTTGTTTTTCTTTGAAGATCATTAAGCTGCATTTTTAAAAAGATTATTAAAAATTTCTTTAAGAATTTCTCTATATTCTAATTTACCATTTTCGATTTCATCCATATTTTTTTCTAAGATTTTAGTAAAGTTTTCATCTGTGTAAAGAGGATATTTTTCTCTAACATAATTATAAACTTTTTCACCCCAAGAAGTAGGTATAAGATAACCATATTTATTTATAACATATTTTCTTTCAATAAGAGTTTGAATAAAAGTAGCATAAGTAGATGGTCTTCCTAAACCTCTGGATTTCATTTCTTCAATAAGCTCTCCTTGAGAAAAATAAAAAACTTTAGGTCTTTTTTTAATTTTTAAGTTATCAACAAAGAATTCTCCTTCTTTTAATTCATTTATCCTTTGATTTTTAAAGAATTCTAAATAACCTTGATCCTTAATTTCTAACACAACTTCGTCCTCTTTTTTGAGATCATCTAAAAAAATTTCTATTTTTGCTTTAGAAATAAGTGCTTCTTTAGACTGAGAAGCAATAAATCTATTTAAAATAAGACCATAAAGTTTTAAATGATTCGAAGTAAGATCTCTTTTTCCACTCATAACCATTTCTTCTATTAAATCATTAACATCTAAAGGTTTAGTAGGTCTAATGCCTTCATGAGTTCCAGGTTCTCCATAGTTTCTAGGTTTGTAAAGGTTTTCTTTGTTTATTTTTTCTAAATACTCTTTAGCAATAAATTTACCAAAATCAGAGATATAAAAAGAATCTGTTCGGTGGTAAGTAATTAGACCTCTTTCAAAAAGATCTTGAGCCAATTTCATTGTCATTTCTGCAGAAAACTTGAAGAAATTAAAAGCATCACGAAGCAGAGAATTGGTTTCATAAGGAGGTGGAGGATTTTGAGTTTTTTCTTCTATGCTTTTAATAACTATTTTAATTTTGAGTGAATTTTCCTTAAATGTTTTTTTAATTTCATTAACCTTATTTTTATCTTCTAATCTAAAATTAAAATTACCTCCCTGGCTGGTAACATTTAAATTATAAATTTTTTCTTTTACCTTTTCTTTTCTTTCTAAAATCCAACCTAAAATAGGTGTTTGCACTCTTCCTGCGGAAAGATTAAGATTTTTAAAATGTTTTTGGATTTTTTCACTTAAATAAAGTCCTACCCATCTGTCAGCTATTCTTCTTACTAGTTGTGCTTTAACTAAATTTAAATTAATATCGCGAACCTCTTTTATTCTTTTAATAAATTCTTCTCTAGTAATTTCATGAAGCTCAATTCTTTGAATATTTTGATTGTAAGGATAAAGATAAGAAAAGAGATCAAAAGCGATTTTTTCTCCTTCAGCATCTGGATCAGTAGCGATATAAATTTTATTTACTTCTTCTGCTAATTTTTGTAAGTTTTCTATAAGTTCCTTTTTAGTAAAAATTTTTTCTGAACCGCAAACCGGACAAATATTTTCTGTAAAATCTAAGTGTCTACCACAAACTTGACAGATTTTTATAAATTGAAAATAGAGATAAAATTCGTTTTCTTTTACCTCAACACCGTAATATCCCTTAGAGTAAACTAAATCAACAAAATGTCCCATTGTAGCACAAATATTAAGATGCAAGTTACCCAAAGATATTTCGTAAATGTTTAACCCATTTCTTATTCTTCTAGCAGGTCTGCCAAAAAAATTAGCAATTGTTTTTGCTTTAGTTGGCGATTCGACAATAACTAAAACAGTTTCGATTGGATCCCTAAATTCAACCTCTTTTCCTTGAAGAACTTTTTTAACTATTTCCCGGTCTTTATCTACTTTCTTTAAAATTTCATTAAGATCAATTTCCTTTATGTTTTTAAATTTGATTTGGTAACCTATAATTTTTAGTTTTTCTTCTAAATGCTTTAAAATTTTTTCATTTTCGGCAATAATTAAAGAAAATCCCTTAGTTAAACCTAAAGGAAAAAGTCTTGAAGTTCTTCCAGAGGCTTGAAGATAGCCTCGAGCATCAGAAACAATTATAAAAAAATCTTCTCCTTTCTTTTCTAAAACAAGTCGAGGATGCTCTTTGATTTTATTTAAAAAGTTTTCATCTTTAATCAAATCTTCAAAAATTTTCTTTATCGGTTCAATTCTTTCTCTTAATTTTTCATTAGCTAAAACATCTTCTTCCTTAAGATAAGAAATTTTCTTAAGAAAACTTAAATTCTTATCAACTAAATTCTTTTTTTCTTCGTCTAAAAATTCTCTTAAGGTTAAAGAAATTAAGAAAATTTGCATAGGACTATAGGAAAGTCTTAAAGAGATAATGAATTTAGGAACTCCTACAAAAAGAGCATATCTTACCTTTTGAGGAAGATCAACTCCTCTCGTAAGTGGGTTTCTAATATTAGAAAAACCCACAATCGCCGTTATTTCATCGTTTAGAAATTTTTTGACATTTTTAGGATTAAATTTTTCATAAGAAATAGCTTTTATTCCATTTTCTTCTAATAACTTCAAATATTTTTCTAAATCTTCTTTTGTGTATTCGTCACTTAAAAAAATAAAACCTCCGCTTCCTAGTTTTTTTACCCAGAAAAAAGATTCTTGCCAAAGTTTTTCTTTTTCTGTTAAGACATAAGTTTCTTCAATATTTCTTAAATAAGTTGAAGAAGAACCTATTTCAAAATTTAAAATTTCTTTAAAAAGTTGTATCCTTTTAGTTTTTGGTGTTAAAGTAGCTGAAGCAGCAATAATAATCCCTTTTGATTTTCGATCAATATTAAGTTTTTCTATTTCTTGATAATCTTCTCTATTTTTAGCTCTTCTCTTTCTGTCGATGATTTCTAAAGCTTTATTTATCTCTTCTTCGGTAACACCAATTAATTTTAAAATTTTATCAATATTTTTTGGTTGTCTTATAAGTGAATCAGCATCATCAATGAAAACTAAAAAGAAGTTTTTGGGTAAAAGATCAAAATTTTTATGCAGAAAATTTGATGTGGTTACTAAAATATCATAATCACCATTTAAGAGTTTTTCTTTATCTTGAGGTTTTTTAATAACTAAAATTTTCTTTTCTGAACTAATAAGATTTAGTTTTCTTTCAATTTCACTTAAGAGGATTTTTGAGGGCACAAGATAATAAACCTTTCCTAGTAAAAAATGTGAAATAGCAATTCCAAAAGTAGTTTTACCTATTCCTGTGGGTGCAATAATAGTAAAAGATTCGTGTTTCAAAACTCTTTGGGCCCAATAAAGATTAAGTTTAAAAGGAGGAAATCCTAAATTTTTTTCAAAGAATTCTTTATAAGATTTAAGTTTTTGATAAACCTCGTAATTTTCAGAAAAATCTTTTAAATATTTACTGTCTAATTTTTCTTCTTTGATTTCCCATAGGCTTTTCTTAAAAAAAATAAAATCCTTTTCACAAATACCATAATTTAATATTTCCTTTAAAGAAGAAGCTCTTTTATCAATAGGACAAATATCTAAATAATAAATTGGTAAAATTTCTTTATTCATTTTTGATTTTTTATATTGTATAATATAAAAGAATAATTAAGGGTCTTAAGAATTAAGAATTAATTTAAATTATAACTTAAAAATGAGCCCCAGAAAAAAGAAAGAAGAGGTAAAAGGTTTACCAGCTTTATTTAAAGATCCATATCATAACCAAAATTTAGAAATAAGAATGGTTCCTATAGAAAATCTTTATGTGATTAGACATCAAAGAAAACCAAGCACTTATCATGTTAAGCATTTAGTAAATTCTATTGAAAGAATAGGTTTTATTGTGCCTATTATAGTTGTTAAAGGAGAAGGAGAAAATTATATGATCATTGATGGACAACATAGATTTTTAGCTGCTAAAGAGTTAGGTATTAGAGAGCTTCCAGCTATTGTAGTACCCGAAAGATTAGCTCAGCTAATGATGAACTTTAATATAGAAAAAGAGCTCAATATTAGAGAAAAATCATATGTGGCTATTAATCTTTACAGGCAATACTTAGAAACAAACCCACAAATGTTAGAATCTGATCCGGAAATGGCTGATTCTATTGAGCAAGCATATTACATTACTTTAGGAATAGCTTATGAAAAAGCAGAAAAACTTTCTGGGAGTTCTTTTGAATCTATTTTGAAGAAATGCGATTTCTTTTTAGATGAACCTTTAGAAAACGCCTTTAAAATAAGAGAGGGAAGAGCAGAAAAAGTTATTCAAGCTAATACGCTTGTAAGAGATATTGCTCAAAAACTTAAGGAAATGGATAAATGGCATCCTTATGTGTATCAACAAATAATTTCTTGGGCAAATCCTTACAAAAGAAAAAGATTACCAACAGAATTCGATGATCTTTTTGCTACCTTAATAGAAAACTTAGAAAAAGCAGCTGTTAATCCAGAAATTGTTTTAAGAGAAGCATTAGAAGAGGGAATTGAATTTTAATGACAAACAACATTGAAGAAATTAGACTAAAAATAGAAGAAGAAATTAAAAAACCAGTAGAAATTGCTTCGGTAGTTGATATTGTTCAAAATTCTATTCTTTTAGGATATTATCTTAGAGCCTCAGATATTCATTTTCAGCCTAGAGAAAAATTTTTAGTTTTAAGATATAGAATAGATGGTATAGCTCATAACTTTTTTAATATTCCTATTGAATTAAGAGATGAAATTATTACAAGAATAAAGATTCTTTCTAATTTAAGAATAGATGAACATTTTTCAGCTCAAGATGGAAGATTCAGATTTTTTTGGATGATAATAGTTACTTTGATGTTAGAGTCTCTATTATGCCTACTTATTATGGAGAAAATGCTATTTTAAGGCTTTTAGTAAGCCCTGGTCAAAAGTTTACTTTAAAAAACTTAGGTTTATCTTCAAGAGATTTAAAAGAAATTAAAAAAGCTCTCTCTCGTCCCTATGGAATGATTTTAGCTACTGGACCTACTGGTTCTGGTAAAACAACAATGCTTTATACTATTTTAAATGTTTTAAATACTGAAGGAGTCCATATTATTACTATTGAAGATCCTGTTGAATATGCTATAGTCGGAACTACACAAATTCAAGTTAATCCTCAAACCAATCTTACTTTTGGTAAAGGTTTAAGAGCTATTTTAAGACAAGATCCAGATATAATTATGGTAGGCGAGATAAGGGATAATGAAACAGCTACAATAGCAGTTAATGCTGCTTTAACAAGTCACCTTCTTCTTTCAACCCTTCATACCAATGATGCTCCTAGTGCTGTTGTTAGGCTTTTAGAACTTGGAGTTGAACCCTATCTTATAGCTTCAACAGTAAATGTTGTTATTGGTCAAAGATTAGTTAGAAAAATATGTGAGTATTGTAAAAAAGAAAGAAAAATAAAGGAAATAGAAATTGAATCTTTAAAAGAACTTTTACCTCAAAGAACCATTGAAGAGCTTAAAAATATTAAAACATTTTATTACGGAGAAGGTTGTAAAAATTGTAACAAAACGGGATACTGGGGAAGAACAGGGGTTTATGAGGTTTTAAATATTAATGACGAAATTAGAGAACTTATTTTAAAAAGAAGTAGTTCCACAGAAATAAAAGAAAAAGCTATTGAAACAGGAATGACAACAATGCTTGAAGATGGTATCAGAAAAGTAATTAGTGGTATTACTACTATTGAAGAAGTTTTAAGAGTTACTCATGAGTAAAAAACCATTTATTTTTAGAATTACCATAGGAGATAAAATAAACTTTTCAAGAAATTTAGCTTTACTTTTAAAAAGCGGTATTAATCTTTCGGAGGCTTTGCTTATTTTAAAAGAAAGCACTTACTCTACTTCTTTAAAATACATTTTAGAAAATATTATTGAAGATATAGAAAAAGGACAATTTTTAGCTAACTCTTTAGAAAAATTTTCTGATAAGTTAGATAATTTCTTTATTTCGGTAATTAAGGTTGGCGAATATACAGGTAAATTAGTGGAAAACCTATTTAATTAAAAAATATAGTCTTTCTGAATTTTCAAGAAACCTAGCTCTTCTTTTAGAAAGCGGTCTTCCTTTTGTTCAAGCTTTAGAAATTACAAGTCAGAGTTTAAACAATCTCGTTTATCAAAAAATTGTTTTAGAAGCTAAAGATTTTACTCTTAAAGGACATAGTTTAGGTGAATTTTTAAACAAAAAGAAAAAATATTTTCCTTATAATTTTATCCATATGATTATTATTGGTGAAAGAACGGGAAATTTGGTAAATACCCTTTTTTATCTCGCAGAAAATTATGATGAAGAAATTGATATAGAACTCGAAAGATTTCTTAATATTTTAGAGCCAATCATTTTGGTTATTATTGCTAGCGTTGTAGGTTTTATAGCTCTTTCAGTCATTACACCTATTTATGAAATTACCAATAAACTTACAAGATAAAGGATTTACTTTATTAGAAATAATTCTAGGAGTATTCCTGATAGCATTTATTTCTTTTTTTATTTTTAATATTTTTCAAAACTTAAGCAAAATCACTACTTCAGGAAGATTAACACTACAACTTCTTTCTCTTCTTCAAGATGAAATGGAAAAAATCAGAGTTTTAAATTATGAAGATATCGGTATTGAAGGAGGTTGGCACCCGGGTATTTTACCTTAAGAAAAAATTATAAGCAAAAATGGTTTAGAAGTAAAAATAAATTTTTATGTAAGAAATATCGATGACCCTAAAGATGGAACAATTACTACCACTCCTAAGGATACAGCTCCAGCGGATTATAAATTAGTAGAAATTGAAGAAGAAATTTTAAACTCACCTTTTAAAATAAAAAAGCAAACCTTATCTGCCTTAATTGCCCCTAAAACTGTTGAAGCGCTAACAAGAAATGGTTCTATGTTTATTCAAGTTATTGATGCTAAAGGGAATCCTGTTAAAGAGGCTTGGGTGAAAAGTAGATTATTTAAATAACCCTTCATTTACTATTCAAGATGTCAAAGATATTTGGGGTACTTTAAGGCTTATAGATATTCCACCAGGAATTAATGCTTATGCTATTTTTGTTACTAAGGAAAGTTATTCTTCAGAAAAAACTTATAGGAAAGGAGAAGAATACCCAAATCCTTCTATACCCCATCAAACAGTAAAAAGCAAGGAACTGACAACAGTTACTTTTCAGATAGATCTTCTAAGTAAGTTAAAGTTAAAAACTCAAAATATTTTTTGTAGGAAAATACCAAATGTATCTTTTAATCTTCAGGGACTTAAACTTATAAACACTGACCCACCTATTTCAAAAACGAATATTTCCACTACTACCGATGAAAATGGAGAAAAGGAGCTTACTATTGAATTTGATAGTTACTTTTTAAAAATTAATGATCCAAGATATGTTTTAGGATCCTCCTTACCTTATTTAGAAAATCCTTTTAATGTTCAGCCTAATAGTACTTATAACTATGTTTTGACACTTAAAAATTATAGTCTTAAAAATCTTTTAGTTTCTGTCTTTGACGAGAAAGGGAATTTAATTAAAGGAGCTACTCTTAATTTATTTAAAGGAAATGATCTAGTAGCCACCCAGAAAACAGGTGAAGAAATTTATACAGAAGATGATTGGTCTTCAGGTAAATATAGTTCTTTAAGTTTAGGAATTGATCCTGAAAATTTTCCTGGTGAAATAAGACTTAAAGATTTAGGGGGTTTTTATTCTACTTCTACGGAATGGCTTATTTCTAAAGAAATAGATTTTGGGACTTCAAGTATAAGTTATAAAAAATTTTCTTGGTCAGGGAATTTACCAATGGGAACATCAATTAAATTTCAACTAGCTTCAAATAATGATAATTCTACATGGAATTTTGTTGGGCCAGATGGAACTCAAAATACTTATTTTGAAGCTCGAGAATTTGAAATTCCTTCTTTTCTTCAAGATAAAAAGTTTTTGAAATATAAAGTTTACATGCAAACAAATGATCCTTTAATTTCTCCATCTTTGGATAAAATTAAGATAAGCTTTAATTCTTCTTGTTTTTCTCGGGGTGAAACTCTTTTCCAAAATTTAACACCAGGTAGATACCTTTTAGAAACTATTAAAGAAGGTTATTTCTTTTATTCAAAGGAAATGGAAATTTCCGATGAAGATTTCTATCATGAAAAAGTTATTCTTACTCGCTAGTTTATTAATTTTTAGTTTGGTTTTTGCCGAAGAAGTGAATAAATTTTTTGAGGTTTCTCCATTAAGCTACACTAAATTTAAGCTAGGGACAAAAATTTTGAAACACCCAGTTTATTTTTTTAATGATTATTTAAGTGCTATTAGTTTTAGATTAGAAAATGAAAGCACTTCTGAGATTAATTTAAAGATCATTAGCGAAGATGATGAAACTGTCTTCGAAAAAGATTTTATAGTTCCACAAATTGATTATTCTCATTGAGGAAGGGAATATATATTTCCTATAGGAGAAAATATAAGAGTTTCTTCAAATAAAAAATATTTTATTATTATCACTCCTAGGTTTTTTAGCCCTCTTTATTTTTATTATTTAGATAAAGAACAGCTTCTTCAAGGATCAGAAGAAAAAGCTTATATTTTTGATAGATTAGAAGAACTTTTAATAAATGAAGAACCTTCAGGAAAAATTTTAAGATTAGCTTTTTATGAGGGTAAAGAAAATTTACCACCTCAAATATCAAATTTTAATATAGAAATTTTGGGAAACAATAAATTAAAAATCTCCTTTAGCGCTAACGAACCTATTAAATATAATTTTATTTATAAAAACAAAATTTCTGAAATAGTTTCTTCCTTTAATATTGACTATTTTGAAACTTGTCCTCCTCTTAAAAAATTATGTTCTTTTGAAATAGAAGTAGAAAGCGGTGTTAAATATTTTTATAAACTTGAAGCTCAAGATTTTTGGAATAATTTAACTTCCTTAACCGGAGAATTTGAAATTCCTAAAACTGAAATCTCAGAAAATAAAGAAAGTAAAACCACTGACTCTTCAAAAACCTTTGATACTTCTATTTTAGAAAAACCCTTTTTTATTCAAGAAAAAAAAGAAAGGAAAACATCGATAACTCAAAAAATACAAGATATGAGTTTAAAAGAAGATTTAGAAAAAACCGTTCAAGAAACTAAAAAGTCTGAAGAAATACTTTTAGAAGAAAAAAACAAAAATTAGGAAATTAAAAATGAGATTTTTGAAAAAGTAAAAGAAGAAAATTTAAAAGAAAAAAGTCAAAATGAACAAAATAAATTAACAGCTTCAAATAATTTGAAAAAAATTTTACCAATTTTATTTCTTTTACCCATTCTTATTTTTATAATTTATAAAAAAACAAGATGAAAAAAGGATTTGCTTTAATAGAGCTTGTTTTTCTTATGCTCATTTTATCTTTCATACTTTTCTTTTTAATTTTGATGATGATTAATTTATCAAATCTCAATATTTATCTTACCTATGGCTTAGGCACCCTAGGTGAAACAGAACTTTTTCTTTATGAAATTAAAAAGATCTTAAATCCATAGAAATTTCCAATTTTGGGGCTTATCCTCTTGAAGAAATAACTTTTACCACTATTACTTTTTATACTGATTTAGATGATGATGGCCTTGTAGAAAGAGTAAGATACTTTTTAGATGGAGAAAATTTATTTAAGGGTATAATTAAACCATCAGAAAACCCACTACGTTATGATCAAGAAGAAGAAAAAATCAAAATGATTTTAAAAAACCTGGTTTTACCTCAAAAAATTTTTATTGGTTATGATATTAATTTCAATGAAACTTATGATATTGCTAAAATAAGACTGATTGAGGCCAAAATTAAGGTTATAACTGATAATAAGGGAAATTTTTACGAAAATAGCATTATTATCAATCCGAGAAATTTAAGAACAAAATGAAACAAAGAGCGCAAATAGTTTTTTATATTCTTTTTTATCTTACCTTGACTTTACTTATTTTTTCAAGTTCAATTTTGTGGCTTCAAACGTATTTAGGTTTTATAGAAAAAGAAATCTATAAAATATTAGCTTTAAATATTGCAGAGTCGGGTATTGAATATTATAGATGGTATTTAAATCATTTTCCAAGAGATTTTACTGACGGTACCGGTCAGCCAGGACCTTATGAACATGATTTTTATAATCGCCTCGGAGAAAAAATAGGAGAATTTGAATTAAGTATTTCTCCACCAGAAGAAGGCTTTTCTTTAGTTAAAATTGAATCTTTAGGAAAATTAGTAAACAGCAAAGTAAGTAAAAAGATAGAAGTCTTTTTAGGAAGACTTTCTTTAGCAAAATATTCAGTTCTTGTCGATGATAATATAAGGTTTGGTGAAGGAACGGTTGTTTATGGCGAGATTCATTCTAATAAAGGAATAAGGTTTGATGGCACAGCTTATAATTTAGTAAAATCATCTCTTTTAACTTATCAAGATCCTGATCATGCTGGTTGTGAAGAGTGGGCTGTTCATACTCATATAAATCCCGTTGATCCTTGTCCTCCATCAAATCCTGATCCTAACCAGCTTCCCTTAAGACCAGATATTTTTAAAGCAGGAAGATTAGTAGGTGTTTCACTGCAAGATTTTGTTGGCATTTCACAAGATTTGGCTTATTATAAAAATTTAGCTCAGCAAAATTGTATTTATTTAAATTTTAGTGGTGTCAATAATTACGGTTATGAGCTCATTATTAGACCAGATGGTAAAATAGATGTTTATTTAGTTAGAAAAATTGTTAAGATTTCTAGCTGTAATATTTATGATCCTTATACAAATCCTAACGGAAGCGAAAGATATTCATTAAGTTCTTGGAGCATCAGCCAGAAAAGTTTTTTAAGAACTTATGATTACCCACAAAATGGCGTTATATTTGTTGAGGATAATGTTTGGATTAGTGGACAGATAAATAATAAAAAAATTTTAATTGCTTCAGCTAAATTTCCAGAAGATTCTGCTAAAATGACAAATGTTATTATAAATAGTGATCTAAAATATACAAACTATGACGGTAAAGATTCTATTGGTTTAATTGCTCATAGAAATATTCTTATAGGTCTTAAAAGGTCAGATATTCTAAGAATTGACGGTGTTTTAATAGCTCAAAAAGGAAGAATAGGAAGACACTATTATTCATTAGGATGTGGTTCTGAATATAAAAGGGAAAAAATAATAATTTTCGGAAGTTTAATTACAAGAAAAAGATACGGTTTTAATTGGATTAATAATCAAGGAAATTGAAGTTCTGGTTATAGATTAAGAGAAATTACTTATAATGCTGATAATTTATACTCTCCACCTCCATATTTTCCTTTAGCTTCAGAATTTTATGAAATCTTGAAATGGAAAGAATTTTAATTTTCCACAGAAATTATTTTAATTTTTTAAAAATTGTTTGTATAATAAAGTTTAATAAAGCTTGGTCGAATTAAAGCCAAATTAAAAATTAAATAATGAAAAAAAAAGAAAAGCTTTTACTTTAATAGAAATACTTCTTGTTATCGGAATAATCGTTCTTTTGGCAGGAGCTATAATAGTTGCTATTAACCCAGGCCGTCAATTTGCTAAAGCAAGAAATACTCAAAGAACCACAGATGTCAATGCTCTTTTAAGCGGTATTGTTCAAAATATGACAGAAAATCAAGGAAGATGGAATTGCCCTACAAGCGTTTATTATGCTACTTCTTTGCCAGTAACAACAACTATGATTGTTTCTGAATCCGAAGCAGACAATACCCAGATCAACCTTTCTTGTTTAGTGCCAAATATTTTACCAAGATTACCTGTAGACCCATCTTTTCCAGCTAATTCAACAACAACAGGTTATACATTAAGATATGAAACCTCTTCTGGAAGAATAACTGTTTGTGCACCGTCAGCAGAACTTAATGAAACAATTTGTACAGTAAGGTAAAAAATTATTTAAATGGAGATTTTAATTGGTAAAGTAAAACATTATTATGCTCATATTCCAGCCATGATTGTTGAACTTGAGAAGAATTTAAAAATTGGTGATGAAATTGTTGTTAAGAAAAAAAACGGTGAAGAAAGATTTAGGCAAGTTGTAGAGTCGATGGAAATTGAAAGAAAGAAAATTCAAGAAGCCCAAAGTGGAACAGAAGTAGCTATCTTAGCTGCTGGAAAAGTAAAAGAAGGTGATTTAGTTTATAAGATTATATAAAAATCTAACGAAAAATTGAAATTATAAAGATAACCTTTCCATATGCTTAATTAACATAGCACAATAACCCCATTCATTGTCATACCAGGAAAAAACTTTAACTAAATCTCCATCAACAACTTTTGTTAAAGTTAAATCAATTACAGCTCCATAGGGTTCTCCGATAATATCTGAAGAAACAACAGGCTCTTCGACAACTTTTATAATTTCTTCCCATCTTGGTGAATTTGCTTCCTCTTTAAAGATATTATTTATTTCTTCTATGCTTGTTGGCCTTTGGGTTAATATAGTTATATCTGATAAAGAAACAGTAATAACAGGAACTCTAATGGAAATACCATCAAACTTTTCTTTCATTTCTGGAATAACTCTTGAAGTAGCTTCAGCAGCCCCTGTAGTTGAGGGAACAATGTTTTGAGCACCAGCTCTTCCTCTTCTAAAATCATGACCCTTGACAACGCTATCTACTAAACTTTGAGTATTGGTATAAGCATGAATAGTTGTTAAAACAGCTTTTTTTATTCCTATTCTTCTGTTAATTATTTCTAAAACAGGATTAACAGAATTTGTGGTACATGAAGCATTAGAAGTAATAAGACCTCCTTCACCAAGAGAAAAAATTCTTCCTAAATCTTCAAGTCCTGGAGTAAAAGTTGGAGTTATTTCATCTTTTGTTGGGGCAGTAATGACAACTCTTTTGGCACCAGCAAGCAGATGAGCTTTAGCTTTTTCATATTCAGTAAAAACTCCGGTAGCTTCAACAACAATATCAATACCAAGATCTTTCCATGGAAGTTTTGTTGGGTCGGTTTCTTTAAAAATTAAAATCTCTTTCCCATCAACTATTAATTTATTTTCCTTAGTTTCAATATTTTTTTCATATCTTCCATAGACAGTATCGTATTTTAAAAGATAAGCTAAATTTTGCGTGTCAGAAAGATCATTAATAGCAACAATCTCAAAATTTGGTTTGCCAAAAGCTTGTCTAAAGAAGATTCGACCAATTCTTCCAAAACCATTAATAGCGATTTTCATTTTTGATGTTTAAAATCTAAATAAGCGACCTTTCTTTAATTTTAATTTCTTTATTTTTTAGATTTAAAAGATTTCTAAGAGAAAAAGAAAATCTCATCAGAGCTCTTGAAAACTCATTTAAGTTTTTGAAACTATTATTTAGCTGGGTAAAAGCTTTTTCAAATGTTTCTTCTAATATTTTAAAATCTTTTTCTATTTGAGAAAGTTCGTCTAAAATGTAATTAAGATTTTGAGCAATTTCTTGTTTTTTTAAGATAAGGAGCAGGGAAGAGATAAGAATTTCAAAATTTTTTGGAGACGTTAAAATAATATTTCTTTCTTTAGCCAAATTCCAAATTTCTTCATAATCTTTATCGCTTAAAAGTTCATAATAAATACCCTCATTAGCGAGATAAACAATAGCAAAATCTACATAATTTCTATAAGGTTGAATATATTTTTTAGCCACAGAATCAATCTTATTTTTAAGATTACTTATAATTTCTTTTTTTCTTTGCTTTTTTTCTTCTTCGCTCAAATTTTCAGGTGATTTAAAATAAGGAAACTTAGCATCAATAGGAATTATCTTTTCATTGAACTTAATCACATAATCAACAATTTCAGAGCCTAATTTATGTTGTTTTTCATAATAACTTGAAGGTAGATGTCTTAAAATTTCTTCTATCATAATTTCACCCAAATGTCCTCTTGTTTGGGGACCACTTAAAATATTTTTAATTTCTTTTGTTTCCTCAAGACTTACAAAAAGATTTCTAGCGATTTCTTCAAGTCTACTTCCTGTCTCTAAAAGTTTTTTTTCTCTTTCTAAAGATTCAGTAAATTTATTATTAAGCTCTTCTTTTAGAATATTAAATTTCTCTAAAATACCAATTTCTAAAGACTGAAAAAATTTTAAAATTTTTTCTTCATAATTTTCATCTTTTTTTTCTTTTAAACTTTTAATTTCTTTAAGAAGATAAAAAAAACCAAAAAATACTAATACTAAAAAAATTAAAATAATTAAATTAAAGTACGTAACCATATTTTTCTTCTAAGAATTTATCAATTTCTTCTTTAGGAGTACCGTATTTTAAGTTAGTAAGTTCAGCTAAATAGGAGATAATTTCTAATTGTGGTTTATTAGGTGGTAAAGTTTGAAGATTAAAGGGTCTTGATGGATAACCATCAATAAGGAGGCTGATATAAGCATTGTAGTTAGGAATATTAACAAAATCAAATTTAGAAAATGTTGGAGCAAATTTTTTCTCTAAAAATTCAGCATCTTCAGGACCGATACGAAAAGAAATAATAGTTCCTACATTACCAAAAACAGCATTGATAATGTCTTCAGGTACTTGTTTGATATACTGATGAGCAAAAATCATATTAAGTCTATATTTTCTAGCCTCAGCTAAAATACTGGCTACACCTTTGAAAGCGAAATTTTGAAATTCGTCAACATAAAGATAAAAATCCTTTCTTTCACTTTCTGGCATTTCTCCACGAGCAAAAGCAGCAATCAAAATTTTTGTAATTAAAAGCATTCCCATAATATAAGCACTTGTTTCTCCTAAAACTCCTTTAGATAAATTAGCAATAAATATTTTTCTATTATCCATGATATCTCTAAAATCAATTGTTGATTTAGGTTGACAAATAATTGGTCTTATATAGTCATTAGTAGTAAAAGGATTCAACTTAGAAGTAACCCAAGTAATCATTTCATCTAAAGAAAGTTCTCTTTGAGCTCGTGGTGCTTGCTCACGCCAAAATTCTACGACAGGATAGTTTTTACACTTATTAAGAAGATTTTCTCTAAATCTGTCATCTACAAAAACCCGTGAAACATCGAGAAGGGTATGCCCCCAATCAGGATCATCCATTAAAAGAAGAAGCGAATTTCTCAAATATTGTTCAAAAAGAGGACCACCTGTCATTTCCAGGTTATAAATCTTTCCAATAATTTCAATTAAACTGTTAATAATTCTTGTTTTATCTTCAGGTCTTCTTTTATCATATTCCAAAATATTAAAACCTATAGGTCTTCGAGTATCAGTAGGATTGAAATAAATAACATCTTCAAATCTTTCTTTAGGTATTAAACCTAAAATTTCTTGAGCTACGTCTCCGTGGGGATCTATAAAACAAACACCTTCACCATTTTTAATATCCTGTTCAACCATATTTTTTAAAAGAGTTGTTTTACCAGTACCCGTTTGTCCAATAATATACATATGTCTTCTTCGATCATCCTTTTTAATTCTTACTAAACTTTCAATACCTTCATAATTATTTTTACCTAAAATAATTCCTTCTTTTGGTAAATTAGGAGGAGGAGGAGCTCCTCGAGATTTTAAAAAGTGAATCAAAGGATTTTTATTATAAGAAATAGGAAAGTGGAAAATTGAAGCAATTTCCTCTGTATTTAAAATAATAGATTCTTTGTCATTAAAAAATCTAAAGGAAAATTCATAAAGAAGTTTTTTTAGTTTATTTTTTTTAGGTCTAATAATAGAAAATTCATTAAAGGGCGGATTATTAAATTGCATTAAAGCGCTTTCAAAAGAAGATAAAATTCTTTCACAAGAAATTTCATCGTTAGAGGAGGCAACAATTCTGATATTAGTTTTAAAAAGTGGTTTTGTAGCTTTCTGTTCTAAAAGTTTAATCGTTATTTCTTCTATAGGTTTTGGTTTAGCTTGTTCTTCTTTCTCTTTTTCTTCGGCAGGTTTTGAAGAATAAAGGGGCGAAAGAGATTCACTAATAGATTTTGGAGAAACGAGAGTTTTCATAGTTTCTTTGAATACTTCTCCCCAACCAGTTCCTTTCATTACTTCTTCTAATTTTTTACCTTCTCTTAAAGCTTTGATTTTTTCAAAAATAGCTTTATTTACAGATGAAGAAATTGGTTTAAGAATAATTTGATAAGCAAGACCTTCTCCAACTCTTGAAAGTTTATTGTAAGCACCAAGAAAAGCGTCAAAGGGATCAATATTACTTTGAGCAATTTGAGTATATGTTTTTATGGGCATATAGTAATGGTTTTTAAGTTTTACGTAAGAAGCAAAAGAGTATCCATCGGGATTAAAAACGTTATAGTCAGTTTTATAAAGAATAGTTTCTGAACCAGGCCAAAAAGATTTTATTGCCTTTTTAACATATTCTAAATCTTTTCGAGAAACAGCTACAAAAAAGAAAATTTCTTCACCTACATGAGGTAGGGCTACTTCAAAAATAACTGGATATTTAACTTTTGTTAAGGTAGCTAAAAAGTTTTCAAAATTACTAACCTCTTCAATAATTTTTAATTTTGGCTCTTGAGAAGAAATTTGGGTTAGGGAATAATTTGGTATTTCTATAAGTAAAAGGACGTAATTGAAAGCTAAGTTTAATTTTTTCTTTTCAGCAATTTTTTTAATAAGCCAAAAACTTAAAAAAATAATTACAAAACCTAAGGTAGTTAAAACACCTAAAAGAAAATAGTTTATTTCATTCATTTTATTAACTTGATTTTACCACTTTGAACTAAGGCATCAAAAAAATGTTCTACTAAAATGTCATGAAGCATATCAATTAAATGAGGATTACCAGTTGAAAGAATAAATCTTACTGATGCATCAACCCCCTCTTCAAGAGCTATTTGAACTGCCTGAGCTAAAACGTTAGAAATATCACTTAAGTTACTTGAAGAACCGTGATAAGTAATTTCAGATTGAAATTCAGGAGTACCTTCTACCTCTTTTCTAATTCTTTCAAGACTCAATTTTATTTTTTCTTTAGCTTCTTCTGGACTAAGGCCTCTTTCTATATGAGGAGCGTGTTCAGCTTCGAATCTTTTTATAAATTTTTCTGTACCTGGTTTTGGAAATTTTATTTCTACCATAATTTTTATTTTAAGGCAAATTTTTGAAAATTTTATAAATATCTCCGGCACCTACAGAAGAGATAAGTAATTTTTTTTCAGAATTTATTTTTGATTTTAAATAAGAAATCAAGCTATCTATATTTTCAAAATAATTTAAATTTAATTTTTTAGCTAAATCCTTTTCTGTTTTCAAATCTTTAATTTTTTCTACAAGATCTTTTTCTCTGGCACTAGGAAAAGTTTTAAAGATTATAAATTCAACTTTTTTATCTTTTTTTATTCTTCTAAAAGCTTTTAAAAATTCATTAAAAAGAAAATGGGTTCTAGTAAAAGTATGCGGTTGAAAAACAATAATTTTTCGAAAATTAGGAAATTTTTCTTTCAAACTTTTATAAAAACTTAAAATTTCATTAGGATGATGAGCATAATCATCAATAAAAATTAAATTTTTTTCTTTTTTAATTATTTCGAATCTTCTTTTTATTCCTTTATAATTTTTTAAAGATTTTAGAAAGAAAGAGTAGGGAAGAGAAAAAATTTCTCTAAAAGCATTTAAAAGTTGAAGATTTTTTTGAAAATGTTTTCCAGGAATAGGGAAGGGAAGTTTCTTTTTTAATTTTTTTGCTTTGATATGAATAACATCTTTCTGCAAAGGAAAGTCACGATGGGTAATAAGAATTTTTGGTTCTTTTAGATTTTTAATAAATTTTAAATAAGCTTCCTTATATTCTTTTTCATTTTTAAAATAATCGGGATGGTCAAAATCAACATTAGTGAGAATAATCATCCTCGGAAAATAATTTAAAAAAGCTGATCGATATTCATCTGCTTCAATAACAAAAAGAGGAAGTTTTTTTAAATTTTTTTTAATCCAATTTAAATCTTTTAGTTTTTCTAAATTTTCTTTCATAAACTTTATTTTTTTAAGAAAATTTTTACCAACTAAAGAATTACTTTTCCATTCAATAACTTCAGAACCTACAAGAACCGTTGGCTCTAAATTTAAATCTTTTAAAATTTTTCCTAAAACTGCTGTTGTAGAACTTTTTCCATGAGAGCCACAAATAGCAATACCAAAGGATTCATTAAAAATTTTTGCTAAAGCTTCAGGATAAGAATAAATAGTTAAGTTTAATTTTTTAGCATATTCAACTTCGGTGTTTTTAGAAGAGGGAAGAAGATAGGCTACTGAAGAAATAACTAAAGATAAGGGAAGCTCTTTTTCTAAATTTTTTTCATTAAAACCTTCATAATATCTAATTTTTTCTTTTTTTAAAACTCCATCAGTAAAGAATTTTTCTTCTGTATCCGAACCAACAACCTCGATTCCTAAATCTTTTAAAATTTTTGCTAAAGCACAAACACCAACACCTTTTATTCCTATAAGATAAACTTTTTTTAAATTTAAAATATCCATTAAAAAAATTTTAAAACTAATTTTGCATATGTTAAAATTTAAAAATGAAATGTTAGAAACCCAAATAGTTACTACCTCGATAACTTTAACTCATGTACTTCAAAACTTTTTAAAATTTCTTTTTACAGCTTTTTTTCTTGGTGTAAGTTTAATTTTTATTTATTTAGGTGCTTTGAAATATATTCTAACTAAAAGTCCCAAGATCGAGGAAGCAAACAAAATGATATTTTTTATAAGTTTAGGCCTTATTTTTTTAGTAATTTCTTATTTTGTCCCCAATCTTCTTATTAATTTAATTTCAAATCTTAGAGAAAAAGAAATAAATATTAAACCACTTCCTTCAGATGGGGTTATTTTAAAACCCACCGGAACATATAATCCAATTCCTATTCCACGCCCATCTTCTGACCAAGATGAATTTATTCCTAGCCCACACTA
>Ga0209821_100020_pt1 | contig 44368 bp, 38 predicted proteins | sample SSWtaG_3_FD_184118 | JGI IMG/M metagenome (GOLD analysis project Ga0209821, IMG submission 184118) | Hot spring microbial communities from Sandy's Spring West, USA to study Microbial Dark Matter (Phase II) - SSWTFFsm_matched (SPAdes)... | ecosystem: Environmental > Aquatic > Thermal springs > Hot... | reverse complement strand
AAAATAGGTCAAGAATTTTCATTTTTGGACCTCCTTTGGTGGGGTTTGGGGGTATTATAATTCTCTGCCCGCCAAAGCTTTTTAACAAGAGGTTTTGCCCCTTCCCTAATTTCTCACCCGACGTATTTTGGGTTTATAATAATTTTGATGTTTAGAATCCTGATTACAGATCCGATTTCTGAAAAGGGTATTGAGATACTTAGAAGGGAATCAGATTTTGAGGTGGATTACGAGCCAGACATTTCCTATCAGGAACTTTTGGAAGTTATAAAAGACTACGACTGCATAATCACAAGAAGCAGAACTCCAGTTACCGCAGAACTTTTGGAAAGGGCGGAAAACTTAAAAGTAATTGGTAGAGCTGGTGTAGGTGTGGATAACGTAGATATTGAGGAATCATCAAAAAGGGGCATTTTGGTCATTAATACCCCTGGTGCAAATACCATAGGCGCTACCGAGCTTACAATTGGTCATATGTTAAACGTTATAAGAAACTTTCATGTAGCTCACAACTCTATGCTGGAAGGAAGGTGGGATAGGAAGAAGTTTATGGGTACAGAGTTATACGGAAAAACCTTAGGAATAATAGGTTTGGGGAATATTGGCTCTCAGGTGGCAATTAGATGCAAAGCCTTTGGGATGAGAGTCTTTGCCTACGATCCTTACATTCCAAGGGAAAAAGCAGACAGACTTGGAGTAAAACTCTTTGACGATCTGAAGGAAATGTTAAAGCAGGTGGATGTTCTGACCATACACGCTCCGCTGACCCACGAGACAAAGCATATGATAACAAGAAGAGAATTTGAACTGATGAAGGATGGGGCTATACTGATCAACTGTGCCAGGGGTGGGATAGTAAAGGACGAGGATCTGATATGGGCTTTGGAAACTGGCAAGCTCGGAGGAGTGGGGCTGGACGTTTATTCGGTAGAACCACCACCTTATGAGTTTATAGAAAAGCTCAAAAAGTTTCCCAACGTGTCCCTCTCACCGCACATAGGAGCCAACACTTACGAATCCCAAGAGAACGTGGCGGTTATAATAGCCCAGCAGGTGGTTAAGGCCTTAAGGGGTCAAACGGTAGAGTATGCGGTAAATGCTCCCTTTCCAGACCTTTCCGTGCTTACTCTGATAAAACCCCATCTGGATCTGGCAGAGAGGATGGGTAAATTTTTAGTGCAGTGGGCTGAGGAAGGAATAAGGGAGGTGCATATAGAAGTTAGAGGGGATATAGCGGAGCATTTCCATCCTATAGCTTCTGCGGTTTTGATGGGAATACTCAAAGAAGTGGTAGATTTTCCCATAAATATAATAAATGCATCTTATGTAGCCAAGGATAGAGGTTTAAAGGTTGAGGAGCTAACATCTACAGAAACTGTAGATTTTAAGCACTACATAAAAGTAGTTGCAAAATCAGATGGATACGAAAAGGTAGTGGTTGGTACTGTGTTGGAGGGGAACATTCCGCGTATTGTGCAAATAGACAAATACAGGGTGGATGTGGAACCAGAGGGCATAATGCTTCTGTTTGAAAACAAGGACGTGCCCGGAGTGATAGGAAAGATAGGGACTCTGCTAGGAAAGGCAAATGTAAATATTGCCGGATTTAGGCTTGGAAGGGAAAAGAAAGGTGGCATAGCCCTTGGAATACTAAACTTGGACGATGAAGTGCCTGAAGAGGTAATAGAGGAGATAAGAAAACTCCCAGAGATTCTGCTTGTGAAACAAGTAAAGGTATAAGGTTTTTGTTTTCTTGGCGGAGAATTGGGGAAGGGGTAGATGTTTTAAAGACTTGACAATAACACACTAAATATTATTATTAATCCTACTATCAATTTGGAGGACAGAGATGTTTAGTGAGAACATTCTTTCCGCAAAGTCTTTGGAATACCTAAACAGAGCAAAGGAACTGGCAAGATCCCAGCAGGATACTAAGGTAGATACGGATCACCTTCTTATGGTTATGCTGGCGGACGAAAAGTCAGCTCTTAGAAAGTATCTTGAGAGGAGGGGAATAGAGCCTAAGGAGTTCTTAAAGAGGGTAGGGGAGTATTTAAACAGAGTTAAAGGGCAGGTTCAGAAGGTAGCGGAGCAAGAAGCTAAGCATCTAATAGACCTAAGAAGCAAGATAATGCAAATAAAGTCTGACATAGGACAGGTTCAGATAGAGCTGGAAAAGATAAGAAGAGCAAAGGAAGATGTTAAAAGGGAAATAGATAGAGCAAGAAGATATGGGGATTACTGGAGCGTTAGGGAGTTGGAGGTTGAATATGCAAGGCTTGAGAGGATAGAATCCCAGTACAGGGCTCAGTTAGATAGCGTGGAGAGAAGTTTGGTGGGGGTTTTTAAGCAAGAAGACGTAAGGGCTTTCTTAGAAAACAAGCTTTCTATAGATGGATTGGTTAAAAAGGCTTTGGAACAATCTCCTGTCTTGGAACAGCTAAAGGAGATCGGTTTATCTCCTGAAAGGTTCAAGGATCTTGTTTATCAGAGAGTTTTTGGAATAGCACCTGCTTTTGATTACTCTCAAAACTTGGTTAAAGTGATGGAAAGGGCTCAAGACTTGGCTGTGAGAGAAGGAAAAGCACAGGTGGAACCTTATCACATAGCTACAGCCTTGCTTGAGGTGGAAGAATCCATAGGTAGTAAATTATTAAAAGAAAGCTTAGGAGGTGAAAGGATGAAAGATGTAAGCCAAGAGCTAAAGGAAGAGGAAAGGTCTCCTCTGGAGAGGTTTGGCACAAATCTAACCCAGCTTGCAAAGGAAGGCAAACTGGATCCAGTTATAGGCAGAGAAAGGGAGATAAATCAGGTAATAGAGGTGCTTCTTAGGAAGTCTAAGAATAATCCTGTCTTAGTTGGTGATCCAGGCGTTGGTAAAACCGCCATAGTGGAGGGGTTGGCTCAAAGGATAGCAAACAAGGAGGTTCCCATCGAATTACAAGATAAAGAGGTTATAAGCATAGACATGGGCTCTTTGGTGGCAGGCTCCAAATACAGAGGTGAGTTTGAGGAGAGACTAAAAAGTCTTTTGGAGGAAGTAAAGCAAAAGTCTAACGTAATACTGTTCATAGACGAAATTCACACGGTGGTTGGGGCAGGGAAAGCTGAAGGCTCCTTGGATGCGGGGAACATGCTAAAGCCTGCCCTGGCAAGGGGAGAGATAAGGCTTATTGGTGCTACCACGGTAGATGAATACAGGAAGTACATAGAGAAAGACCCAGCTTTGGAAAGAAGATTTCAACCTATATACGTAGATGAGCCAACCGAAGAAGAAACCATAGAGATACTAAAAGGTCTGCGCCAAAGACTTGAGAATCACCACAAAGTGAAAATATCCGATGAAGCTATAGAGAGTGCAGTAAAACTCACCAAAAGGTTCGTCACGTTCAGAAAGCTTCCAGACAAAGCTATAGACGCCCTGGATCAAGCCTGTGCAAGGAAAAAGCTCTCGGTAGTCTCCGTTCCACCAGAGATCCAAGAGCTGGAAAGAAAAATAAAAGCTCTGGACGAAGAAATACAAAAGGCTTTCTTAGAAGGAAGTTACGAAAAGGAAGCTCAGCTGAAAATAAGGAAGATACAGTTAGAAAAGGAAAAGCAAGATCTTCTTTCCAAATTGGGAAGTATAGATCTTAAGATACAGGAAATCAAAAAGAGGATGGAAGAGCTAGACAGCGAAATCATCAAAGCTTCCGAAAGGGGAGACTATGAGAGGGAGGCAAACCTAAAGATAGAGAAGATAAAGCTTGAGAAGGAGCTGAAAGAGCTTGAAAGTGCCAAAAGCCAGCAATTGGTGGTAAGCTCCGAAGACGTTGCTCAGGTGGTTTCTGAATGGACTGGCATCCCCCTTTCTAAGCTAAAGGAAGAGGAAATGGAAAGGCTGTTAAAACTTGAAGAGGAGCTTCACAAAAGGGTTATAGACCAGGAACATGCGGTTAACGCGGTAGCTCAGGCAATAAGAAGAGCAAGGGCGGGACTGAAGGATCCAAAAAGGCCCATAGCCAGCTTTCTATTCTTGGGTCCTACTGGAGTAGGAAAGACCGAACTTTCAAAAGCACTGGCAGAGCTTCTCTTTGGAGAAGAGGATGCTCTCATTAGGCTTGACATGTCAGAGTTCAAAGAAGAGCACAGCGTAGCAAAGCTAATAGGCGCTCCCCCAGGTTATGTAGGTTACGAAGAAGGCGGAAAACTAACAGAAGCAGTAAGAAGAAAACCTTATTCTGTGCTTCTTTTAGACGAGATAGAAAAAGCCCATCCAAGGGTCTTTGACCTGTTCTTACAGGTGCTGGACGACGGAAGGCTAACAGATTCGCACGGAAGAACGGTAGATTTTAGAAACACAGTAATCATAATGACATCTAACATAGGTTCCCAGTATCTTCTTACTGATAAGATAGAGCAGGAGTTTGAAAAGGCAAAGGAAAAGGTCTTAGAAGAACTAAGATACTACTTCAGACCAGAGTTTCTAAACAGGATAGACGAGGTGATTGTCTTCAAACCTTTGACTATGAAGGAGTTACTTCAGATAATAGACCTGCTTATTGCAAACATCAACAAGCGCCTTGCAGAGAAGAATATAAAGATAGAGCTAACAGAAGAAGCAAAGAAGCATTTGGTTAAGCTTGGATACGAACCTACTTATGGTGCCAGACCTTTAAAGCGAACTCTTCAGAGGTATCTGGAAAATCCTTTAGCGGAGAAGATAATAAAAGGTGAGATAAAAGAAGGAGATTTGGTGCGTGTTAGTTTATTGAACGAAAAATTGGAATTTGAGAGAGTATAATATTTAACCATGCACGATGTGATCATAATCGGTGGTGGAGCGAGTGGTTTGGCGTGTGCTTTAACCTTAGTATCTGCAAGAGGTAGAGATTGGAGCTGGGCTGAAGATAGAAAGTATCTGGTTTTTGACACGGACCAATCGGATTTAAACAAGGCATACCTGAAGAACGTGCCCGGCTTGCCACCTATCTCGGGAAAAGAGCTTTTAAGTATAATGAGAAAACAGATAGAGGATTGGGGTGGTGTGGAGTTTTCTCAGGAGAGGGTAATAAAGATAAACAGGGAAGACGACGGAAACTACAAAGTTGTCACAGAGTCTGGTGCTCAATACAGCTCAACTTACTTAGTTTTGGCTTGTGGATTTAAAGAGTTCAGCATAGAGGGCTTGGGTTTGGAAGTTATAGAAAATCCCAAGTCCCCAAAGCCTGGTAGGGTTATGATAAAGCACAAAGATTATGAGGTTTTACCTAACTTGTTTGTGGTTGGAACTTTGGCTGGGCTTAGCTCTCATTTTGCTTCCTGTGCGGGCTCTGGTGTGGAGGTTGCGGTGGAAATTCTTTCCCGAATGGCGGGCAAAAGGATAGTAATCCACGACGTGCCGCAGGATTGAAAAAGATATTTCCCTTTCTCCTATCTTTCACCTTTCTTTCCCTTCTTTTCTACTTTTTGCCACCAAAGGAGATAATAAACTTTCTTGGGTTGATAACTCTAAAGGGCTTTCTTCTTGCAAGCTTTTTTTATGGGATGAGCCACATTACCAGGAGTATAAGATGGAAAATACTTCTTAAAGACATCTCCTTTTTTCAGTCCTTCTTCATAAACAGTGCGAACGTGTTTTTGAATAACTTACTGCCCGCAAGGACTGGAGAGCTCAGCTGGTTTTACTACTCAAGAAAACTTGGGATTAACCTTTCAACCTCTTTGGTAGTTTTTCTCTGGGGAAGGCTACTGGACCTCTTTGGACTTTTTATCCTTACCACTTTCTTTTATGCGCTTGAGAAGACAAGCCTCTACCTTGGATTTCTTCCGGTTTTTTTGTTTTCAATCTCCCTTTTTCTGCATGTTCCTTTAAGAAGATTTAAAGGGCTTGACGCTAACTTTTACAGTTCCCTTTTGGCTTGCGTTCTCTCTCTGATCTCTGCCCTTCTGAAGTTTTCCAGCCTTATGTTTTTGGTAGGTTTGGATCCTTCTGTTTTATTGTTTTTAAGTTTTTTAGGTGGTGAGCTAAGCACGGTTTTGCCTATTCACAGCTTTGGTGGCTTTGGCACCTACGAGCTTAGTTTTTCTTTGCCTCAAAAGCTCTTTGGAGAGAGCCTTAAGGAGCCTATAAAGCTTGCCCTTGTGTTTCACGCTTTTCTTCTTCTATCTTCTGCTCTTTATGGCATACCTTCCCTGATATTTCTACATCGTAAGACATCTAAGTTTTAAGCTCTACTTCGCAAACGTCCGTTGCGCCAAAGCTGTCTCTCTTGCAAGCTTCTATGGGAATAACTTTGTAAAAGCTTTTTAGGTATTCGGAGAAGTTGTCCAATATGTGCTTTGCCCAAAGGCTTGATGTGTACGTGTAGTGTTTTTTTATTAGCTCTCTTAGCTCTTCTTTCTCCGCTTCAGTAATAAGCCCCCTTGCTATCACGTAGGAGGTGTTTACCTTCTTTGGAAGCTCTGGATCAAGAATGTATGCGTATCCTCCGGTCATGCCCGCGCCAAGGTTGTATCCCACTGGACCAAGAACTACCACTATACCACCGGTCATGTATTCACAGCAGTGCATGCCAGCCCCTTCTACTACCGCAATAGCCCCGCTGTTTCTAACTCCAAAGCGCTCTCCAGCCTTTCCTGCGGCGAAAAGCTCTCCACCTGTCGCACCGTAAAGGCAGGTGTTTCCCATTATGACATGGTTTTGAGTATCCTCCACATCCGAAGGTTTAATAACTATTCTTCCCCCATACATGCCCTTACCCACATAGTCGTTAGCATCCCCCACAAGGGTTAAAGACATTCCCCTGTGGTTGAATGCACCAAAGCTCTGTCCTGCGGTGCCAAAGAAGGTAAGGTTTATAGTATCTTCCGGCAACCCCTCATCTCTGTATTTAACCGCTATGTAGTATGCAAGGCGGGTAGGTATGGACCTGTCTATGTTTCTTATTTTATATTCTTTTTGCACTTTCTCCCCCCTTTCTATGTATGGCAGTATTTCTTCCTCTATTTGCTGTGCCAATGGGCTTCTTCTTGGGTTGTCGTTTCTATCTACAAGACACTTCAAAGGCTTGTCCTTTGGATAGTCCTCTTTTAAAAACTCTTCAAGTTTAATCCTCATAGAGCCAGGCAGATGGTCAAAGGTTATCACCTCCAGCAAGTCCCTCCTTCCTATTATCTCATCCATGCTTCTAAAACCCATCTGCGCCAGTATTTCCCTCACTTCCCTTGCCACCGCTCTAAAATATGCCATAACATTTTCCACTTTTCCTTTAAACTTTTCCCTGTATTTTGGGTCTTGCGTTGCTACTCCGGTGGGACACTGATTCGTATGACAGAGCCTTGCCATCACGCAACCTTCCGCTATCATTGCAGCAGTCCCAAACCCAAATTCCTCTGCGCCAAGAAGGGCTGCAATTATTACATCTTTACCCGTTCTCATCCCACCGTCTACCCTAAGGCGCACCTTGTCTCTTAAGTTGTTCTCCATCAAAACCCTTTGAGTTTCAGCCAAACCTATTTCCCAATAGTTGCCCGCATTCTTTATTGAACTGTAAGGACTTGCACCCGTTCCTCCTTCCGCTCCACTTATCTGCACTATGTCTGCATAAGCCTTTACCACTCCTGCTGCCACCGTTCCCACTCCCGTTTCGGCCACAAGCTTGACGCACACCCTTGCCTCTGGGTTTGACTCCTTCAGGTCGTTTATAAGCTGGGCTAAGTCTTCTATGGAATAGATGTCGTGATGGGGTGGTGGAGATATTAGGGTAATGCCGGGTTGGGCGTGTCTTAGCTTGGCTATGTATTCGTTTACTTTGTGTCCCGGCAGTTGTCCCCCCTCTCCGGGCTTGGCACCCTGGGCTATCTTTATCTCAATGTCTTTGGCAGAAGCTAAGTAGGTGGGAGTTACACCAAACCTTCCGGATGCAACCTGCTTTATGGCTGAGTTTTTGATGGTCCAATACCTTTGTGGATCCTCTCCACCTTCTCCAGAGTTGCTCTTCATGCCAAGGCGGTTGCAGGCTTCCGCTAAAACCTCGTGAGCTTCTGGAGAAAGAGCTCCCAAGGACATGCCACCCGTTACGAACCTCTTTAGTATGCTCTCCTCTGGTTCCACTTCCTCTATCGGGAGTGGCTTTCCAGCCTTCTTGTAAGTTAGAAGATGCCTTATGAAGGTAGGTCTCTCTTGGTTTGCTATCCTTGAAAACTCCTTGTAGTCTTCGTAGTTCTTTGTTTCCAAAAACTTGTGCAAAGCCCTCACTACGAAAGGAGACCAAGCGTGCCACTCTCCACCCTTTCTAAACTTCATGTCCCCGCCATAATCCAGCTGTGGCTTATCTACTTCATATGCCAGATCATGTCTTCTAATTAAACCATCTTGGACTTCAAAGATCCCGTCTGCTTCTAAGGTTGCGGGTGTGCCCGGAAAGTATTCTTCCACAAAGTCCCTGTTTAAGCATACGGTGTCAAAGATCTTTGCCCCTTGGTAGGAGTTTAGAGTAGATATACCCATCTTGGACATTATCTTGAGAATTCCGTCTTCCAAAGCTTTTTTGTAGTTCAAAATAGCTTTCTCGTAGGGCAGGTCTATCTCTCCTGACTGACAGAGCTCTTTTATGGTTTGATAAGCCAAATATGGATAAATAGCAGAGGCTCCATAACCTACCAAGCAAGCCATATGGTGTGTATCCCTCGCTTCACCTGTTTCCACAACTATGGATATTTTGTTAGAAAGTTTTCTCTCTGATAACCACTTGAAAACTGCGGAAACCGCCAAAAGGCTTGGCACCGCAAGTCTGTATTTGTTTATGTTTGCGTCTGATAGGACTATAATTTCTGCACCTTCCCTTACCGCTTCCTCTACCCTTCTGCAAACAATCTCCACCCCCAGCCTAAGGTCGCATATGGCAATACCTTCATACATAGCGTCGTATATAAGGTCGGTTATACGCCTTTCGCCAGCCAGATCCTGAAGTTCCACTATACAGTAGCTTCTTTCCTTTGGATAGGTTATGGGAATCCAAGCTACTTTAAAGTGATTCTGCTCCATAAGGGTTCTAAACTGGTGGGGAAGAAGTATGGGACTGTCTATTTGGAGCCTCTTCGCATGCTCGGGCGTTTCTTTTAAGAAATTTCTCTTGTAGCCCAAGTTCATCCTCAGGGACATAACCGCTTTTTCTCTTATGGGGTCTATGGGTGGGTTTGTAACTTGGGCAAACCTCTGCTTGAAGTATCTAAAAAGCAGCACTGGCTTTTCTGAAAGGGGTGGTATGGGTGTGTCATCTCCCATTGAAAAGGTTAGCTCTTTTCCTTCTTTAGCCATATAAGCTAAAACGTTTTTTATCTCCTCTTGGGTATATCCAAAGGCTATCTGTTTTCTGATTAGTTCGTTGTCCTGACTTAGCTCAAAGGACTGGTCTTTTGCCAGCTCCTTCAGTCTTACGAGATATCTGTCTATCCATTCTCCGTAAGGCTTTTGTTTTGCCAATCTTTGAAGGATCTCTTCCGTTTTTTCCAGCTTGCCCTCCTTTGGATTTACCAAAAGTGTATCCCCTGGTCCAAGCCTTCCCTTTTCTTTTATCTTCTTCCCCTCCAAATCTACCATGCCCACCTCGGAGCCCAAAATAAGTATGTTGTCTTCTGTGAGAATATACCTTGAGGGTCTAAGGCCATTTCTGTCTAAGTGGGCTCCTATCACCTTCCCGTCTGTAAAGGCTATGGCTGCAGGTCCGTCCCAAGGCTTCATCAAAAGGGACTGATACTCAAAGAACCTTACGACCTCCTCCGAAAGCCAAGGCACGGACTCCCAAGCGGGAGGTATGAGCATGTTTATGGCATGCTCTGGAGAATATCCGGCCAACACCAAAAGTTCAAAAACCCTGTCCAAAGAAGCTGAATCGCTTTCCTGATGAGACACCAAAGGTCTTACAAGCTTTATTCTCTCACCGAAAAGCTCATGCTCCAGCTCGTGCTGCAGTGCCATCATCCAGTTTCTGTTTCCCAAAATCGTGTTTATCTCTCCGTTGTGTGCCAAATATCTAAAGGGCTGGGCTAAGTTCCAGTTGGGAAAAGTGTTTGTGGAGTATCTTTGGTGGAAAAGGCAAAACCAAGACTTTATTCTCTCGTCCAAAAGGTCCGGATAGAATATGTCCAACTGGGGAGCAACGAGCATTCCCTTATAGACCAGCGTTTTTGAGGACAAAGAGGCAAAGTATAGTTTGTCCTTTAATTTGCTGTCCGTTTCTATGATCCTTCTTAAAAGGTAAAGCTCAAGCTCTCTCAAAGTAGGTTCTACCCTTTCGCAGTCCAAAAGAAGGTGAAAGATTTTGGGCATAACCCTTAGGGCAGACTCTCCCACCGCCGAGCTATCTACGGGCACCTCTCTCCATCCTACCAGTCTAAAAGGGCTTTTTCTTATATGCTCTTCCACTTTGTCCTTTACGTCTTGGTATAAAAAAACTGCTCCAACGGCCAAGTTCTCTATGGAACTAAGGGGAAGGTTTTTTTCCTCTATGTAATCTCTGAAAAACTTCCTGGGGATCTCTATCATAACGCCTGCGCCGTCTCCCGTTTTGCCGTCCCCACCTACAGCACCTCTGTGGGTGAGGTTCTTTACCGCCTGCACACCCCACCTAACTATCTGGTGGCTTTGCTCTCCTTTAGTATGGCATACAAAACCTACTCCGCATGAATCATGTTCTAAAATTGCCATCTTACGCTCCTCAAAAAAAGAGTATAATATTTTAAGTTAAAATTTGAAATGGAAAAAGTGAAGTTTGGTGTGCTAACTATATCGGATAGAGCCAGCAAAGGAGAATACGAGGACATAAGCGGAAAGTATATTATAGAATACCTTCACGAAGTTGTAGCCACACCTTTTGAAACGGTCTATCGCATAGTTCCCGACGAAAGAGAGATAATAGAGGGCGCTCTAATTCACATGGCAGATGTGGAAAAGTGCTGCCTTATTCTTACCACTGGAGGAACGGGTCCTGCACCGAGGGACGTAACACCCGAGGCTACTGAAACTGTGTGTCAAAAGATGCTTCCGGGCTTTGGAGAGCTGATGAGGGCAGTATCTTTAAAGCAGGTGCCTACAGCCATCCTCTCAAGACAAACAGCTGGCATAAGAAACTCAACCCTGATCATTAACCTTCCCGGAAAACCCCAATCTATAAAGCTGTGCTTGGATGCGGTATTTCCTGCAGTGCCTTACTGCATAGACCTAATAGGTGGTCCATACATAGAAACAAAGGAAGAAAGATTAAAGGCTTTTAGACCTCAGAAGTAAAAAAGCATACCTCTTCTCCCAAACTTATCCCAAACCTTTCCTTTGCGTTCCCCATAGGAACAAAAAGTTCCATGTATCCAAAGCTTCCGCACACTGCGTTTATCTGCTCCCTTTCCCCTTCCAAAAAGTAGCTAACTACCTTTATTTTTTGCCCTCTAAATACAACATGAGAGTATTTACCGCAGGGTACGTTGGTTATGGCATTACCGTATCTGTCAAAGTGTATAACCTTACCCTCTATTTTGTTTTTGAACTCTTTTGCCTTCTCCCACTCAAGCAAAAACTCATATTCTATCCTTCTTCCTAACATTTGCAAAGGCACACCCTTTGACAGGTAACCGCACACGGGAGCAAAAACATCCCTGCCGTGAAAAGTTTGATTTATCCTTGGAAGAGTAAAGTTTTCAATAAGATAGCATTCGGGGGGCATAGCTATGTCCCTTAGCGCCAAGTCAAAAAGTCCGTTCATCGGTCCGACAAAGGTATAGGCACCGCACCTGACAGCTACAGCCTTTCTTTCTGAACCTACTCCCGGGTCCACCACCCCAAGGAATATACTCCCTTTGGGAAAGTATCTGTAGTGTGCCCTTAAAATGAGCGCACCTTCCATTACGTTAAAGGGTTCTACTTCGTGAGTTAGATCAACTATCTGACAGTAAGGGTTTATAGAAAGCAAAACTCCCTTTACCGCTCCCACAAAGCCGTCTTTTGTTCCAAAATCCGTAAGCAAAACTATCAGGCTCAACTGTTTATAACCTGCACCTTATCCCCTTCTTCTATGAAGGCAGAATGAAGTTCTCTAACAGCAAGCTCTCCGTATTTGGCTTCAATTAGACAGGATATTTTTATTTCAGAGGTAGATATTGCCATTATGTTTATGTTGTTTTTGTAAAGCACTTCAAACATCTTCGCAGCAGTTCCGTAGGAGCTTTTCATACCTATGCCCACAACGGATACTTTGGCTACATTGTCGTCCCTTTCTACCCCCTGAGCTCCTATCTCTTTGGCTACTTTCTTAACTATTTCCTCCGCCTTGTCCGCATCCGCCTTATTGACAGTAAAGGACATATCCGTGTAGCCTTGATGGGACACATTCTGCACTATCATATCCACCACTATGTGAGCATCCCCTAAGGCTTTGAATATACTGTAGGCTATACCAGGTCTATCCGGCACCCTCACTACGGTTATGCGGGATTCTTTTGTGTCTAAGGTTATAGCTCTAACTTCTACCTTCTCCATAACTTCATCCTCCGGCACTATCCATGTTCCCTCCTCTTCGGAAAAGGAACTCCTTACGTGTATTCTAACACCATACTTCATGGCAAGCTCAATGCTTCTTGCCTGCATAACCTTTGCTCCAAGGGAAGCCATCTCAAGCATCTCTTCGTAGGAGATGTAAGGTATTTTCCTTGGTTTGGGAACTATTCTTGGGTCTGCGGTAAAGACTCCGGGCACATCCGTGTATATCTCACAGTCTGAATTTAAGGCGTGGGCTAAGGCTACCGCCGAAAGGTCTGAGCCTCCCCTTCCTAAGGTTGTTATCTCCCAATCCTCCGTCACACCTTGAAAGCCCGCTACTACCACCGTGTATCCCTCTTCCAAAAGGTTTTTTATTCTCTGAACCCCTATTTTCTTTATCTTTGCCTTTGTATGGACCTTATCCGTTATTATGGGCACTTGCCATCCGCAAAGACTCACTGCAGGAACACCGAGCTTGTTAAGGGTTAGTGCAAAGAGGGCTATTGCCTGCTGTTCCCCCGTGCTTATGAGCATATCTACCTCCCGCTCCGAAGGAAACTTATCTATCTGTTTTGCCAAATTTATAAGCCTGTCTGTCTCTCCCGCCATAGCAGAGGATACCACCACAACTTTATAGCCTTCCTCTGTCTTTTTGAAGACCCTTCTTGCTGCGTTCTGTATTCTCTCCAGATTCCCTACGGAGGTGCCACCAAACTTCATAACAAGGGTTTTGCTCATGAAGCTTTTATTTTAACAAAGTCGCAAAAGGTTCTCACAGGACACACATCGCACCTTGGCTTTACTGGTCTGCAGATCGTCTGCCCAAAGGCTACCAAAAGCCTGTTAAAGTCCATCCAGTATTCTTTTGGCAATATCTGAGTTAGCGCCTTCTCTGTCTGCTCTGGAGTTTTTGTGTTTACGAGCTTCCAGCGGTTGCATATGCGATGCACGTGCGTATCCACACCTATGGCTGGCTTTCCGAAGGCTTCCACAAGGACTATGTTTGCTACCTTCCTTCCCACTCCTTTCAGCTTCAGAAGCCCCTCAAGGGTGTTAGGCACCTCACCGTTGAACTCTTCTTTAATTTGTAAAGCAATCTGCTTAAGGTATTTTGCCTTGTTTTTGTAAAAGCCCACAGGATACAGCAAGCCTTCAAGCTCCTTTTGGTCTATTTCCAAAAGATCATCCAAGCTCTTTACTCTTTCAAAAAGCCTTTTACAAACTTCGGCAGTTGTTTCGTCCTTTGTGCGAGTAGAAAGAAGGGTGCATATGAGAGATCTCAAAGGATCTCCTCTCTTTTGAGCCTTCAGCTTTTCTATAGGAGCATTAAGGTGGTCATATTCTCTGCGAAGAATTTGTATGACTTTTTTCAGCTCCTGAAGTTCCACCGGGGTTTATAATTATAAAGCTATGGCGGACAGAGAACTTGATATAAAAGGTGAGGTTTGCCCATTTACCTTCGTGAAAAGTAAGCTTGTTTTGGAGCAAATGGAGGTGGGTCAGGTTCTCAGAGTTATTTTAGACTATCCGCCATCCGTGGAAAACGTGCCAAAAAGCATGAAGGAAGAAGGACAAGAAGTGCTGGCAGTTAATAAGTTAGACAATGGCAGTTGGGAAATACTCATAAGGAAGGTTAAATGAGGTTTCTTTTTGTAGTAAGCAGTAATCCTTTTTCAAAAGACTACGCAACTATTTTAAAGCTAACAAAAGAATTGGTAAAAAAGGGAGAGGTTATCATCTTCTTTACGGGCAACGGTGCATACTATACAATAAGACCGGAAACGGAAGAGTTTAAAAAGCTCGGAGCAAGGCTTCTGTTTTGTTCTCATTCTGCCCACCAAAGGGGCATAAAAGAACCCCTTCCCTTCTTTGAAAGCAGTTCTACTTATAATCTCTCAAGAATAATGCTTGAGTGTGATAAAGTCCTATCTTTTAACTGATGGAAAAAAAGAATTTTTTAAACTTATCCCTTTCTGAGCTTGGTGTGGGAACCTATTTGGGAGATTTGGATGAAAAAACCTCACAAGGCTACAGGGAAGTTATACGTGAAGCTTTCAAAAGGGGAGTTAATGTGGTAGATACTGCCATAGTGTATAGGTATATGAAGAGCGAGAGGGACGTGGGTGCGGTAGTAAGTGAGTTCGGAAGGGAGAACTTTGTTATATCTACAAAGGGTGGTTATGTTCCTTACGACGTGGAACTTGGAGTAGATCCAAAGGATTATTTTTACGAGAACTTTATTAATACTGGCATTATAAACATTCAAGAGATGACTTCCCAAGGACACTACCTTGGAGCTAAGTTTATAGAGTGGTGTTTTAACAAAAGCTTGGAAAACATGCAAACAGATTACATAGATATATATTTTCTTCACAATCCCGAAGAGCAACTGAACTTTTTCTCAAGGGAGCAATTCCTAAAGAAGCTGGAAGAGTGTTTTTATTTCTTGGAAGAGATGGTAAGAGTTGGAAAGCTTAAATTTTACGGGCTTGCTACCTGGAGCGGTTTTAGAGTGTCCCCTTCCTCAAGACAGTATTTATCCTTGGCACAGATCGTCAAAGTTGCAGAAAAGGTAGCTGGAAAGGATCACCACATGAGGTTTATCCAACTTCCATACAACTTGGGAATGACAGAAGCATACACTTTAAAAAATCAAGAAATAAACGGAGAAAAACTTTCCACCCTTGAAGCTTGCGAAAGGTTAAACATTTACACTTACACGAGCGCATCCATCTATCAGGGTAGGGTGATAGGTCGTGTCCATCAAAAACTAAAGGAGTTTTTCCACTTAGAGAGGGATATCCATGTAGCCCTTCAGTTCGTAAGGAGCACTCCAGGAGTGGGCACCGCACTGGTAGGAATGAGCAAGCTATACCACTTAAATGAGAACCTTGAGCTGTTTGAAAGACCAAAGATTGACCAAAGCACGTTCCTAAAACTTTTCCAATAAATCTGATGGTTATACTGTAACTTATAAAAACCCTTCCAAAGCCTAAGAAATTCTTAACAATTTCTTAACAAAATTTTCCCCCTTTACCTTATGCTATAGCGAATCATGGGAGGAGAGACCTTTCTAAACCTCATAGAAAGCATGGATAGGTTTGCGGTGGGTATATTCCGTCAGTTTTTAATAAAGGAAGAAGGTGACAAAGTCTTAATCATCACCCCCAACGAAGAATACAAGAAGTGGGCCACTGCGTACTTAACCACAAAGCTAAAGGGTTTTGGAAAAAGTGTAATCGTTGAATGTGAAAAAGAAGCAAAAACTTCCCCTATTGCAAGTAAGCAAGTATGGAAAAACAATCTACTGGACAAATACACCTTTGATAACTTTGTGGTAGGACCTTCCAACGAGCTTGCTTACAAGGTATGCGTTGAGGTGTCAAAAAATCCAGGAAAACTGTTCAACCCAGTATTTTTGTATGGAAGATCTGGCTTAGGAAAGACGCACCTTTTGCATTCCATAGGCAACAGATTAAAACAGAGCTACAACGTTCTTTATACCTCTTTGATGGACTTTTCCGACGCTATGGTAAAGGCACTAAAGGAAAACAGGATTGAGGAATTTAGAGAGCGCTTTTTGAGTCTTGACATGCTCCTGCTGGACGACGTTCAGTTTTTGGTAGGAAAGGAGAGAACTCAGATAGAACTTTTTAGAATTTACGAAAAGCTACAAGCAGAAGAAAAGCAGATAATCTTGGTTAGCGACAGGCACCCGAAGGATCTAAAGGATGTATCCGAGAGGCTTATCAGCAGATTTGAAAGCGGGCTTATCATAGAGATAGGCTTGGATGAAGAAACCAAAAGGAGGATAGTGAAGCAAAAGCTGATCCTATACGGTTTGCCTTTGGACGAGACTACAGTAAATTACGTATTGGAAAATACAGGATACAACGTAAGAGAGATAGAAGGATTTATACAAACTCTTAAAGTGGCAGGATTTAAGCCCAAACCCAACAAGGAGAACGTAGAAAAGAAAGTAGAAACGGTAATAAATCTTGTGGCAAAAAGCTTTAAACTAAATCCAGAACTTTTGAAAAAGGAGACAAAAGAAAGAAAGGTCATAAATGCTAAGTACATTGCGATGTATTTTTGCAAGACTATGTTAAACCTTTCCTACGTTGAAATAAGTAATCTTTTTGGAAAAAAGGATCACACATCCGCGCTGTATGCCATAAAAAAAGTGGAGCAAAGACGCACAGAAGATAGGAAGTTTCAGTATATGATCTCCTTCCTTGAAAAAAGCCTAAAGAAAAGCTTAGGTTTATAATACTTTTCAGATGGATTTCCCCGAAATTCTCATCATACTGCTTGTTGCCATGGTGGTGCTTGGTCCTGAAAAAACCATAGAGTTAGCCACAAAGTTGGGAGAGTTTCTAAGAAAAATAAGAGAGACTTGGGACGAGCTCAGATATCAGATGTATATAGAGAGCTTAAACAAGAAGATTATGGAAGAGTCAGAACAAACCCAATCCTTAGAGGAACAACAGGAGAAAGGCGTTTTAGAATACATAGAGGAAGTTAAGGCTAAAGAGGTGGAGGAAAATGAGTCAGGAACTACCCAAAATGCCTCTGACGGAACATCTAAGGGAACTCAGGCAAAGACTGATTAAGTCTGTTGTTGCCTTCTTGGTTGCTTCTGGTGTTTCCTTTTACATAGCCCAGTATATATTTGAAATCTTAAAGCGACCTGTCAAAAAAGCTTATCCGCATGTGGAGCTTATAACTTTGTCTCCCACCGAACCGCTTTTTATAATTATTAAAATCTCCGTGGTCTTTGGTTTTATACTTTCTTCCCCCGTAATTCTCTATCAACTTTGGAAGTTTGTTGAGCCTGCCCTTTATCCCAACGAGAAGAGGATGGTCATTCCCATAACTTTGTTTTCTCTGATTCTTTTCATCTTGGGCGCAAGCTTTGCTTACTTTTTGGTGATGCCCATAGCTCTCAAGTTTTTAATTGGTATAGGCTTTTCCCAACTTCAGGCTACACCTTTTTTGTCTGTTAATCTCTACATATCCTTCTTGCTCAAGATGATCATCGGCTTTGGTATTGCCTTTCAGCTTCCCATAGTGCTTTTTTTACTGCAAAGAGTGGGCTTGGTTACAGATGCGCAGTTAAAGAGTTTTAGAAAATACTTTATAGTTTTGTCCTTTGTGGTTGGTGCCTTTATTGCACCTGATGCTACAACCCAAGTGCTCATGGCCATACCCCTTATACTGCTTTATGAAATTTCCCTCTTAATTGGCAAACTGGGTAAGAAAAGAAAGACAGGAGCCGCAATAGAGGTAGCAAAAGAAGATGTTTGAAAGGATAGCTATAGTAGGTGTTGGTTTTATGGGGGGAAGCTTTGCGCTCAGCGTAAAATCCGTTCTTCCTTGCCAGATCTTTGGAGTGGATATAAATCCGCAAGCTTTGGAAAGGGCAAAGGGTCTGAAGGTAATCCACGAAGGTTCTACAAACATAAAAGAGCTTAGATCTTTCAAGCCTAACCTGGTGGTATTGGCTACGCCTGTTAGGACCTTTGAAAGTATTGCAAAGAGCTTAAAAGAAGGGTGTCTCTCTGAAGAAACAATAATAACAGACCTGGGAAGTGTTAAAGGGTATTTAGTCTATACGATGGAGAGTATATTGGGAAGCAGGTTTGTAGGAGGACACCCTATAGCGGGCACTGAAAAGTCTGGAGTGGAAAACAGCGTAGATGGTCTTTTTAAGGGCAAAAGAACCATACTTACACCAACCCAAAGGACAGAAAGGGACGCTTTGGAAAAGGTAAAAAAGCTTTGGGAGCTGATAGGATCAAAAGTTGAGTTTATGGACCCCTTTTTGCACGACGTGGTTTTTGGAGCCGTCTCCCATCTTCCCCATGCGGTAGCCTTTGCCCTAATAGATACTCTGCTTTTGCTTACAAAAAGGACTGGTATAGACCTATTCCAGTATCCAGGCGCGGGCTTTAAGGACTTTACCCGCATCGCCGCTTCGGACCCCATAATGTGGAGGGACATCTTTTTGGAAAACAGAGAGAACATTCTTGAGGCTATTGACTGCTACAGCTCTTCTTTAAGAAGACTTAGGGAATTGATTTCAGAAAAAAAGGTGGAGGAATTGACCCAGTATTTGAAGGAAGCCAGAGAGAACAGGTTAAGAATAGAGTAGTAGGGTTTTAGCTTTTTGGCAAATTTCTTTTACTTCTTTTCTTATGTCTCCCTCGTTTGGTCTGTCCAAAAGCCGGTCAAACATATAATTTCTGTCCGTTTCTTCAAACTCTTCAAAATCTACACTTAAAAGCACCTGTTTTGCTTTTGAGTTTATGACTTTGGGAATGTCTTTACCCGCCAGCTCGCACCAAATTAATGCCCAAGCCCTTGCCAGAGCGATGGGATGATAGCCACCCCCACCAAGGTAAATTCCATCCCCCAAAGCTTCTCTAATTAGTTTAAAGGCCCTTAAAAATCCCCAGTTAGAAAGCTCAAACTTGGAAAGGTAATCTTCCTTCAGAGCATCGGTCCCCAACTGAAGCACATAAACCTCCGGTCTAAACACTTCCAAGACTATTTCTAAGCCTTTCTCTAAAGCATACAAAAACTCGCTGTCATTTAACCCCTTAGGCATAGGAAGGTTTAGGTTGTAGCCCTTTCCTTTACCTTCTCCTATCTCCTGCAAAAAGCCCCTACTAAAGGGAAAAGCATATTCGGGAGATTGGTGTATGGAAAAGATAAACACCTGGTCATCTTCATAAAATCCATCCTGCACACCATCGCAGTGATGCGCATCTAAGTCTATGTAAAGTATAGCTTTGAAACCTCTGTGTTTTAGGTAGTTTATGGCTATGGCTGGGTCGTTGATAAAGCAAAAGCCGTGTGCCCTGTTTGGATAGGCGTGATGCATACCACCCGCCGGATTAAAGGCTCTGTAGCCCTCTAAACAGAGCTGAACCGCCTGCACAGTAGAACCCGCAGCAAGCACTGAGCCTTTCCACATAGCGGGAGAAAGGGGATTTTCCAAAGTTCCTATGTTGTATTTTTCCCTTACTTCTTTACTGACCTTTCCGTTCTCGTCGGCCCAACGCAGAGTGTCAAGGTAATCCTTTGTGTGAAAAAGTCTTAGCTCTTCTAAGGAGGCTTCTCTACTTTCAACGTGCTGGCTGTCTTCTAAAAGTTCCATAGCCTTTAGAAACTCCAGAAGAAGGCTAACCCTCGGTATTCTGAGTGGATGGTTTGAAGTATACCTCAGGGACCTATAGGCATAGCTGGCAACGAGCTTAGCTCCTTTCATCACTTATGTATATTCTTCTGACAGGGAAAGGTATTTCTATCCCTTCTTCTTCGTAAGCTTTTTTAATTCTCTTTATAAATTGATGCCTTACGATAAACTGAGCGTCTGGGTCTAATACCCTAAGCACCACGTTGAAGTTTATACCTGAATCTCCAAAAGAAATGTACCTTATGAAAGGTTCAAAGTTTGGGTCCGCTCCCTCAATCTCCTTTTGAATTTCCCTTGCTATTTTTACAGTTACCTTTTCCACCTTTTCAAGGTCATCAAAATATGATACAGAAAGCGGTATGATTAAATTGCTTTCGGAAGTGGGCTTATGATAGTTTATAGCAATGGAGTTGACTAGCTTTGAGTTGGGAATAATCACTAAGTTGTTATCTCTCCTTCTTATGACGGTGTTCATCCAAGTAATGTCCTCAACATAGCCTTCTTCCCCGTTTTCCAGCTTTATAAAATCTCCCACCTCAATCTGTCTGCTGGCTATTATGTTTAGCCCTGAAAAAAAGTTGGAAAGGGTGCCTTGTATTGCAAGAGAGATAGCAAGACCACCTATGCCAAGGGTGGTTATAAAATGAACTACCGGAACTCCCAAAAAGGAAAGCAAAGATATTACACCCAAGATAACGATCAAAAACTTTGCTATTGCAAAAATTATGCCCGTCTGAGGAAATCTTATACTGGTCTTTGAAATGTAAAACCTCAAAAGCTCCGAGGTAAGATTGGCAAAAAACAAAGTAAGGGACAGAATGAGAAGGGACATAAACACCTTTTCCAAGAAAGCTCCATGAACTATTACAGAAGGAGGATAAAGTCTTAAGGTCAAGTAAAGGCTTATTAAAACTACCCAAAGCAAAGAAGGAAAGCGAATTATCTTAAGCACTATTTCCCAATAGTCCTGCGTTAGTTTTCTAAGCCATCCCAAAAGAAGTTTCCTTAGAATAAAGAGCAATGTCAAGGAAACAACAAAAGTAGCCAAGCTAAAAAGGAGCTCTTTATCTACCATCTGGGAACCTTCTTTCTAAAGACTCTAACTAATTTATAACCGACGAAGAACCCTCCTATGTGGGCAAACCAAGCTACCCCTCCCATATCCGCAAAGGGAAGCGTTAGAATACCGTTTGTTATCTGAATAATAACCCAAAGGCCAATGAAGACAATGGCAGGCACTTCCACAAAGGTAAGAAAGAAAAAGAAAGGCACAAGGGCCAATATCCTTGCGTGAGGGAAAAGATACAAGTAAGCTCCAAGCACTCCGCTTATAGCCCCACTTGCCCCCACCATAGGTACGTTTTCGCTACCGGTTAAAAAGCTAACAAAAGTCTGTATTAAACCTGCCCCAATTCCAGAAAGTATGTAAAATAAAAGATACTTAAGCTTTCCCAATTTGTCTTCCACGTTGTCGCCAAAGACCCAAAGGAACCACATGTTTCCTATTATGTGAAGCCAACTACCGTGTAAAAACATGTGGGTAAAGAGCTGATAAAACTTAAAAAAGACTTCTGAGGGTACCAAACCAAAGGTGTGGATAAAAATGTCAAAGTCCATTTCGTCTAAGCTTACCTGATAAAGCCACAAAATTGAGCAAACCATTATTATTGACAGATTAACTATGGGGAAACTTCTGCTTGGGTTTATGTCTTTTATGGGAAGCATCCAAAGTAAAATTATAATGTGTGGTTTTTCCTGCTAATTTTCTTCCTAGCTGGATGCACTATAGTTATAAGGGATAAGTCCGAGCGAAGCAAGATTGGAGAACATGATCAGGGAAGGTACCATACTCTTCGCGTATACTGTCCTACAAAGTTAGAGACCTTGGGATTTTACTGTTCTGGGTCAAGAGCTTACAGTAACCTAGTCCAGGCTGGTAGTAAGGTTAGAATTTACAGCTACCAAACTGGAAAGAGTATAACAATAGCTGTCTTTAGAAGGGAGGATGTAGATGGCGTTTGTGTGCCAGAAAGGTTTGAGTCTTTTCTTGGCAAAAGTCCCTTTAGAGCAAGGATAGAGGTTGAAAGGTGTGGAATTGATGGTATAACTGAGTGCCCTGCTATCATAAGAGGTTTAGCTAGCTGGTATGGACATCCTTACCATGGAAGAGAAAGCTCTTATGGAATAATCTTTGACAAAGAGGGTATGTATGCGGCCCACAGGGAACTGCCCCTTGGAACTTTGTTAAGGGTAAAGAATCTCAAGAACGGTAAAGAAGTGGTAGTAAAGGTTATAGACAGGGGTCCTTTCAAAGAGGGTAGGGTTTTAGACGTTTCTGAAGGCGCGGCTAAAAAATTAGATATGATAAGGGATGGAGAGGTGATGGTAGAAGCTGTAGTTCTGAGATGTGGAGATTAAACGCTCTCTACTATGTTTCTGAGTATTTCCCTCTCCAGCGGGGAGCTAACTTTGGGTAGTATGGTGTCTATCACAGCAGCCTTTGCAGATCCGTACCTTTCCAACCTTCTTGCACATCTTATCGTATCCCTAATAGAAAATACGAATTCCACGGGTTCTTCAGCCTTTTGGCTTTGGTAATCTCTGTAGGCTTTCCTTATGGCATTGGTAATCTTTAGAAGTTCAAAAATTAGCCATACCTGTTGTTCTCTTTTTGGAGTTTTAAGTTCCAGTCCTCTTTCCGTTTCTATGCCATTTACTACAGCATACCAAAGGTAGGTAAAATCTTCGTTGTTTAGGTCAGAAAGGGAAGAAAGATAGTCTTTTAGTATGATTGCTTCATCTGGGTAGAAAAAGCCCCTTTGGTCTTCAAAGGGTGGATAATCCACAAACATAACATCTGCCCTGGATTTTACATCCTGCGGAAGCTCAGAAACACCAAGATAGTGCTGAGGATTCATCCCACCAACAAGGATCACATCGCTACGAGCTTTTATAACTTCACCTGTGGGTAGTGTAAGATACCTCCTGTAATCAAACAGTGGATTAAATAGCTTTACCAGAGAAGGGGGTAAGGTATTTATCTCGTCTATGTATATAACCGCTCCTGGCGTTTGCAAAGCCTTCACAAGCTCAGAAAAGACCCTCTTTGTGCCCCTTTTCGGGTCAAACTCGTAGGTAAAAGTAAGGTCTTCTTTTTCCATCTTTGAGTGGCACGGGACGATGTAAAGAGGTCTGTTGGTAAGTGCGGAAAACACCTCCACCAGAAAGTTTTTACCCACTCCCGCATCACCTTCCAAAATAAGAATGCCTTCCCCAAAGCTAAGTTGGTCTTTTATCAAAGATACAAACCTTTCCAAGTTTTGCACGAACCAAGGTGTTTCCTCAAAGGACACAAAGAGCGGCACTCTGTAGAACTCATGAGAAAACAAACCATTTAAGTGTCTTAAATAGCTTCTTATCCACCTTGGCATGGACCTTAGGTCTTCTACAGGTATGAGATTTGAAAAACGCTTTGGCTCCAATACTATTCCATCTTCCCTCTCAAAGACGATTTTGGCAAAGACCTTTCCGTTGATAAAGAGCTTTTCCTCTGTTTTTAGTCTCCACAATAACTTTCTTCTCTGCCCGTCAAACTTTGGAAACTCTTCATTACCAAAAAGCACCTTGTCCTTTAGGTTTTCTATCCTGAACCTTTTTAGTCTGTATGAGATGATCTTCTCCTGAAGGACCTTTTGTAGAAGCTTTTCCCCTTCCAGTTGAAGTTCCTTTGGAAGCTTATCCAGAAGGATTCTGAAATCCTTAACTTCCTGATGGCTTTCCAATGTTTCTATGTCCGAGCCTTCTCTTTCCTGAAGAGATCGCTTCAATACTTCCACACCTTCTAATAGCATACTTTTTAAGCTCGTGTTTATTTGATCCTTTACTTTCGTTAGAATTTCTATCTCCTCTTTCCCTTCTGCGCTGTTTAGCCAATCCTCTACCTTTTTAAGGTCTTCTTTTGATAGCTCTTTCTTTCTTAGCTTTTGCTGCATATCTTCCAAAAACAGATCCAGCCTGCGCTTTCTTAAAAACTCTTCTCCTTGTAGTATTAACTCCCTTATGCGTCTGAGTGGAATATCTACAGAGTAGAGCTCTCTTAGACCTTTTAAACCATCTAACTGAGAAAGGCTTTTAGCTTTTTCCACACTGGAGACAAAATCCTTGTAAAGTTTTTCAGCTTGCTTTATAAGCTTCTCTTGTCTGTCTTTTGGGTAGATAAAGTCCAGTAGGTTTGAACCCAACTTTACCAACTGGTATAGTTTGCCTTCTTTTAAGTTAATCATCCTGCTTGTGTATACAGAGCCGTCCTTAGACACCTTTACCACCGAATAGCCAAAACCTTCTAAGGTCTGTAGGTATTGCCCGGAGCTCAGATCCACTATACCTAAGCTGTTTTCCTCGGCATCTGCAAGAAAGAGAAAGGTTTCCTGCTCATCACCGTCTAAAGCAGAAACTTTTATGGGAGTGTCCAACCTCAATACCTCTTGTTCTGTATTGACGTCCAAAACCACGATTTTATTACCTTCACCAAGTACCAGTTTTGAGCCAAAAAGGGAGATAGCCCTTTCGGGTTTGTAGGGCAGATTTTTTAAAAGATTGCCCCCCATGCTGTATATGGCACATCCTTCAGTGCCAGACACAAATATCTTCATAGAAGGTAAAATTTTTATGCCCTTGATCTCTCCAACTTCTGGGCAGGAAAAGGTGCTCCTAAAATCCACTGTTTGAAAGGACAGATCAGTTGCCACGTCTATGGTATAAACCTTGTTGCCTACCACTCCAAAGGCTAACACACCTCTTCTTATGTCCAACCCTGCAGAGGGTCTTATATTCTCCTGGGATAGTTTAAAGCTCTTCCACTTTATAGGATTTTCTGGATCTTCTATGCGATAGACCACCAAGTAGGGTGGTGCAAGCAAAGCTAAAAAGCCTTCTTTGAACAGTATTTCCGAAACAACCTGTGCAGGTGGGCGTGCCGGTAGTCTATGAAACCTACCCTTCCAGTCGTAAAACTGGAGAATGCCGTGTCTCCTTCCTACCAAAAGCCAGCGAGCGTCCTCGGAAACCCCTATGGTTTCTATCCAAAATTCCTCTACTTTTGTATCCGGATCTCGTTGAAGATCTTCTTCCACCCAAAGTTTTAGCACACCCTTTGAAGACTGTATTTCGTAGGTTTCTCTCCTCTGTTTTTCCTTACTACCAAAAAGCCTCTTGAGCATCTCCATTTAAAATGAGTTTAAGGCCTGCACCGCAAAGAAGTGTAAGTTTTTTATTATATCCTTATAAGGCAGTGTTATAAGTCCTCAAACTGCTTCTTTGAAGATGTATTTAGGCTTGGTATTATTCTTCACGGTCTCCTCATCTACTAAAACTTTCCTTAAACCTTTTTTTGATGGAACTTCAAACATGACATCCGTCATTATATCTTCCATTATGGCTCTTAGTCCGCGGGCACCTGTCTTTCTTTTTATGGATTCCTTCGCTATTTCCCTTAGAGCCCCTTCTGTTATCTCAAGCTCCACGCCTTCCATTTCAAAGAGCTTTTTATACTGCTTTACCAAAGCGTTCTTTGGCTCCACCAACACCCTAACCAAGTCCTCTTCTGTAAGCTCGTCAAGGACAGCAACAACAGGAAACCTTCCTACAAACTCAGGGATCATACCAAAGTGGATCAGGTCGTCGGGCTCTACGTAAGAAAGCACATTCCCCTCAAGGTTGTACTTACCTATGGCTGATTCAAAACCTACGGTAGATTTGCCAAGCCTGCGCTTTATTATGTCCTCCAGTCCCACAAAGGCACCACCGCATATAAATAGAATGTCCGTCGTATCCACCTGTATAAATTCCTGGTGTGGGTGCTTCCTTCCGCCTTGGGGGGGCACGTTTGCCACAGTCCCCTCCACGATCTTTAAGAGTGCCTGCTGCACACCCTCTCCCGAAACGTCCCTGGTTATGGAAGGGTTTATACCAGACTTTTTGGCTATCTTGTCTATCTCGTCTATATACACTATACCCTTCTGTGCCAGTTTAACATCATAATCGCAGTTTTGTAAAAGGCGTGTTAGCACGTTTTCCACATCCTCACCTACATATCCCGCTTCCGTAAGGCTCGTAGCATCCGCTATGGCAAAGGGAACGTTTAGGATCTTTGCCAGTGTTTTAGCAAGCAGAGTTTTTCCAGACCCAGTAGGACCTATCATAAGTATGTTGCTCTTTTCTATTTCTACATCATCCAGCTTCATGCCAAGCTCTTTCATCCTTATTCTTTTGTAATGGTTATAAACAGCCACTGAAAGAACCTTTTTAGCCCTCTCCTGACCTATCACATACTGGTCTAAGATGGCCTTTATCTCTTCAGGCTTTGGGATTTCCCTAATTTCAGTCATAACCAACTGGCTTTTTTGCTCCCTTATGATCGCATTGCAAGTATCCACGCACCTGTCACATATGTAAGTATCGTTGGGGCCCGCTATAAGCACAAGAACTTCACTTTGCGCCCTGCCACAAAAAGAACATCTATGCTCTTGGTTTTTATAAGCTTTACCCAAAACAAAACCCCCTAAGTCCTCTTTGCGATAACCTTATCAACTATGCCATATTCTAACGCCTCTTGGGCTGACATAAAGTAGTCCCTTTCCACATCCCTCTCTATCTTTTCTAAGGGCTGTCCTGTGTGGAGAGCGAGTATCTCATTTAGCATGTGCTTTATCCTCTTTATTTCCTCCGCATGGATTATTATGTCCGTCGCCTGACCGGTTATTCCACCTATGGGCTGATGGATCATTATCCTTGCGTGGGGAAGAGCGTACCTTTTACCTTTGGTCCCAGCGGCAAGGAGCACCGCGCCCATGGATGCAGCCTGTCCTATGCATATGGTTACCACATCGGGCTTTATGTATTGCATAGTATCGTATATAGCCATACCTGCGGTGACAGAACCCCCTGGACTGTTTATGTACATGTATATGTCCTTTTCTGGGTCCTGCGCCTCCAGGAAAAGAAGCTGGGCAACTATCAGGTTGGATACGTGGTCGTCTATTGGATATCCAAGCAGAACGATCCTATCCTGCAAAAGCCTTGAGTATATGTCATAGGCCCTTTCACCCCTTGGCGTTTGCTCTATAACTATAGGCACAAGTTGGTCAAGTATTTTCATTCTTCCTTTCCTCCTTATTTTCAACTTCCAACACCTCTACCTTTTGAATTATATCTTTAAGAGCTTTGTTTCTTAAGGCATCTTCCACTATGACACTTTCCAAACCTTTAGACTGTATGTCAGCTTTTATCTTATCCACCTCAACACCGTATACAGAAGCCAGCTTAGAATATTCATTTTCTATCTCTTCTGAAGAGACTTCCAAGCTTTTCACCTGGGCGTATTTATCCAAAATATACCTAAGTTTTATGTTTGCAACTGCTTGGGGTAACAACTCTTTTGCTATTCCTTGCACATCCACATATCTTGTATCTATGCCCAAGGATGCAAGCTCTTTTAGCCTTGTATCAACCAAAAAGCTTATTTCCCTCCTAAGGAGGGTCTGTGGAATATCAAACTGATGTATTTCTAGCAGTTTTTTGACAACAGCATCTTCCACCAATAACTTTTTATAGTCTTCAAGGCGATTCTTTATAAGATCCCTTATCTTTTCCTCCGCTTCTTTCCAAGTTTCTCCAAAGCCAAGTTCCTTTGCAAAGTCGTCGTTAGCTTCCGGAAGCACTTTCTCCTTTACCGCTTTTATCTGTATTTTAACCTTCGCCTTACCTACCACTTTTCCCTCTGTATCAAACAGATCCACGCTATCTACGGTTATCTCATCTCCCTCCTTTTTGTTCAACAGCTCCCTTTCTATTTCTTCCCTCAAAAACTTCTGCCCCACTATAACCGTGGTTTCCCCTTCTGAAGTCTCCCCGCTATCCAGATCCTGGACATTGTATTGAATAACCACCATGTCTCCCTCTCTGATTTCTCTGTCTACTGGTTCCCATACAGCGTGTTGGTTCCTTAGCTTGTTTATCTCCTCTTGAACCATCTCTTCTTTGAACTCAACTTTTGGCACTTCAACCTTCAAGCTTTCTATCTCTTCCAGCTTAAGTTCAAAGGAAGGTGGAACTTCAAAAACAACTCTGTAAGCTACCTTATTTTCCTTCTCGTTAAGCTCTACTTCTTCTAAGTATATGTCAGCCACCGGTTTGAGACTGCTCTCCTCTATTGCTTTTTGTAAGGTTGCGTCCGCCACCTTCTTTCCCACCTCCTCCCTTATATAGTCCTTATACTTTGCCTTTATAAGCCACAGCGGAGCCTTTCCCTTTCTAAATCCCTCCAGCTCTACGTTTTGAACAAGTTGGTTGAAAACACCTTCTAAACTTTCCTTTACAATCTGTCCTTCAACTTCAACCCTCAAACTCCTAAAGAGTCCTTCTCTTTCTTCCAAGCTAACTTTCATACAAACCTCCTTGAAGTAATGCGGGTGGAGGGAGTCGAACCCTCACGGGCTAAGCCCACAGGATCCTAAGTCCTGCGCGTCTGCCAATTCCGCCACACCCGCTTTAAGGTGTAAAATTATACCATGTTCATGTTCTTGGTTATTCTCTTGCTGGTGAGCCTCTCATGGGCTTCCGTAGTGGCAAGAATAGGTTCTGAAACGATAAAAAGGGATGAGGTCTATTCACTTTTCCAATCCTACTGGAGGGAGATCCTTCATCTTCCAATAGCAAGAGCTACAAAGTTTGACGTTCAAAACTTTTTGGTGGAGCTTGTAAGGGCAAAGATCATACAAAAAGAAGCTAAAAAGATGGGCATTACCATAGATGAAAGAGAGTTGGAAGAGTATATAGAAAGAAACATAGGCTCTAAGAACTTAAGCAGGGCGGCACGTGAATTTATAAAAACAGAACTGTTAATAGACAAGATCCTTGATAGATTGGGTGGTGGTGTGCAAGTAAATGAAAATCAGATAATAGCTTACTATTATTTAAACCTTAGGGACTTTAAAATGCCTGCTCAGGTTGGACTTGAACGCTTTGTAGCCGATACTCTTGACAGTGCCAACGAAGTCCATTATCGGCTTTCAAAAGGCATTGAGTTTCTGGAAGATATTAAGGGATTGAGAAAGGGTGAGATTATGTGGTATTCCATACAGGCTCTGCCCGAAGTGCTTCGCAAACAACTCAGTCCCTATCAGATCGGAACCCTTTCCAAGCCTATTCAAACTGAAGCAGGTTATGTAATATTTAGGGTTGCTGGTAGGAGGAACGAGGGTATTATACCTTTGGAGGAAGCTAAATCCATGGTTAGGGCTAAACTTATAAAGGAAAAAAGGCAGGAGGTTTTAAAGGAATGGTTGGAGAACACATTAAAAAAGTATCGTGTGGAATTTTACTTTTCGCAACTTTAGTAACATCTTCCTTTGCGGGAAGATTCTTTGATAGGGTTGTGGCGTCCGTTAATGGAGAGGCAATTTTGGAAAGCGATTTAAAGCTTGGAATGCTCTTTTACAACTCCGCAGACAAGCAAGAAGTTCTATCAAGGCTTTTGGATGTGTGGCTGATAAACCAGTTTGTGCAAGGGAGAGGGCTTAGCGTTCAAGAAGAGCTATTAGACCAAAGCATACTCAGATTGGCCCAGATTAACAACATGAGTTTGGAAGAGCTCCAAAAAGAGATGGAAACTGAAGGATTGACTCTTAAAGACTTAAGAGAGTTTCTAAGGCGGGAACTGATCTTCAGTCAGGGTATATACGCAATCCTAATAAAGGAGGTTGATGTTTCTTCTGTAGAGTTAGTTTTGGAAAAATACAAATCTGGAGAAGTGGTTGTGAAAAGGGTTGTGGATGTGCTCATTTTAGAAAGGGGGGATGGGCAGAAGGTGCTAAGCATACTGGAAAAGACAAGAGACTTTGAGGAGATAGCCAAACTTCTTGGGCTCAAGCCTGAAAGGTTGTCCGTTGAGAGGGGAATGTTGGTGGATAGCCTTGACAAAGAGGTTTGGAGCGCAAAGGTTGGAGATCTGGTCTTTGCAGAAGACAAAGATCACATATACATAGCAAGGGTTTCTGAGATCAGAGAAGAATACAAAGGCAAGTCTATTGAAGAGTTAAGGGAAGAGATCCTACTAAAAAAACTGGAGGAGAGAAAGAAAGAGCTAATAGAAAACCTCAGGAAAAGGAGCTTTATAAAGGTTGTGCAATGAACTGGGAGCTAATAGCCACAGGCTTTTACCTTGGAAGGTTCAAGTATGCACCCGGGACGGTGGGAACCCTTTTGGGTGTGTTTTTGGCATACCTCTTTGGCTTTAAGTGGTGGTTGGTCTTGCTTTTGGGTATTCCCCTTTACCTTTTGGCTGTAAAAAGTGCAGAGTATATGTTAGAGCTAACTAGGGAAAAAGATCCAGAAAGCGTGGTTATAGACGAGATAGTGGGCTATTTCTTTTCCTTCCTCTGGATTGAGCCCACTTTAAAAACTATCGTCCTTGCCTTTTTGATCTTCAGAGTTTTGGATATCTTTAAGCCCTTTCCCATAGATCTTTTTGAAAGACTGCCCAAAGGGCACGGAGTGGTAGCGGACGATGTCATTGCAGGATTGCTGACGGGTTTTATACTTTACTTAATACTTTAAGGAGGTTTAAAGAATGTGGAGGATTTTATATACAGGCCAAAGGCCACAGCACGAAAACATAGCCCTTGACCAAATTATGCTTGAGCTAAGATCCCGCGGAAGAATTCCAAATACCATAAGATTTTTGCAGTTTAAGCCAGAGTGCGTCCTCATAGGTTATCATCAGTCCGTAGAGCAAGAAGTTAGGCTTGAATACACCCAAAGGGAAGGTATAGAGGTAGGTAGAAGAATAACGGGCGGTGGTGCCATATACTTTGACGAGAGCCAAATAGGATGGGAAGTAATAGCAGACAGAAGAGACTTTGGAAACCTAAGCTTTGAGGAGATCACCGCAAAGATATGCAGTGCGGTGGCAAAGGGACTCCAAAAGCTTGGCATACCAGCCCAATTTAGACCAAGGAACGATATAGAGGTGGAGGGTAGAAAAATATCAGGCACCGGTGGAGTTTTTGAAGGCAATACCTTTCTTTATCAAGGAACTATTTTGATGGACTTTAATGTGGAGCGTATGCTAAAGTCTTTGCAAATACCGGTGGAGAAGCTTACTTCAAAGGGTATAAAGTCTGCAGAGGACAGAGTGGAGTGGATAAAAAGATACTTGGGAAGGCTTCCAGAAAAGGAGGAGGTCTTTTCTGCCATACTGGAAGGACTTTCAGAAAAACTGGGTATTGAGTTTGAGTGGGGAGAGCTAACGGAAGAGGAGAGGGAACTTTTAGAACAAAGAAAAGAATACTACAAAAGCCCAGATTGGGTTTATGAGGTTAAGAGGTCTTCTTCTGACCCGGAGTTTCTTTTTGGTATATACCGCTGTCTTGGGGGAACTTTTAGGGTCTCTGCAAAGGTGGATCCAGAGCGCAAGGTCCTGGAGCAGATCATCATAAACGGAGACTTCTTCGTAAATCCAAAAAGACTAATATATGACCTTGAGGCATACTTAAAGCACACCCACCTTTCGGATGTGGAAAGGAGAATCAGAGAGTTTTTCAAAAACAAGGAGTGGGAAAGCTTGAACCTTACGGTAGATGACATAGTGGAAGCAGTTTTGTTTCCACTGAGGAAGTTAGAGGGGACTGAACTGGGCTTGGAAAAAAAAACTTCAATCAAATAATAGGCAGCATAGGAGGGGGGCTTATAGAGAACATAAAAAACGCAAAGGTAATGCTTTTGCCTTACTGTGCCAAGCCCCGTTGGTGCGACTACAGACATTTGGATGACTGCGGAGAGTGCGGAGGATGCACCGTCGGAGATGCCTACAGGCTTGCCTATCAAAAGGGCATGATCCCAATTACCATAACTTCCTTTGAACTTCTGAGGGACACACTCAAGTGGTGTGCAGAGAACGGATACACTTACATAGGCCACTGCTGTTATGAGTTTTACGAAAAACGATACGAGATCTTCCAAAAGGCAAGCAAAGAGGGGGCAAAAGGGGTGCTCTTTGACATTGTGGGGACAACATGCTACAGCTTGGGAGTGGAGGAAGAGGAAAGGGCATATCACGGAGAATTTACCGTAGAGCTGGACCTGATAAAGGATGCCTTGGAAAGATCTTTGGCTATAAAGGAGGATCTGTCCCAAGTTCAAAGGAGGGAGAGCCAAAAATTTGATTTTTCCCCTTACTTTTCCGATTTTGTCCCACCCTACTACAAAAAGCCCAAAGCGGTTCCCTCACCCCAAGAAGACAGGACACGGACTGCGGTCCAAAAGGAAGTATTCTTAGGGGAAGCTACCATAAGTGGTAAGGCTGTTAGCTACATAGAGGCCTTTGAAGAGCTGGCAGAGTGGATAGAAAAGTCTCAAAGCCCCACCTTGGTGGTAGGACCCCTGCTCTTTTGGGACTGGCAAGAAGAGGAGCTAAGAAGAAAAGCTCAGGCGGTAAAAAAGCTCATCCAAAAGGTCAAAAAGCTTCAGGTAAAGGTCCTTCCAGATTATAGGCCCAAGCTAAAAAAGTACGATCCTTCTTTGGAGATGGACCCACCAAACCCCCACGAAACAGTCCTTTACGACAAAAACGATCTTACCATACTCATAGGAGTGCATTGCTACAGGACAGATTTTGTGATAAGACTTCTCAAAAAATACACGCCTACAAAAGTAGTAGCCCTCTGTGGCCTTTACGGACACCCAGAAGCAGACCTCTCCACAAGCTTTACAGATGAAGACAAGCTTAATAAACTATTAGACCTGTTGTGAAGTATATGGAAATTTTAAACAAATTCCCTTTACCCCTTTTGCTCATAGACCAAGATTACAACGTTGTTTGGATGAATGAAGAAGCCAAGCGGTTATATCCAAACCGCTGTGAAAAGTGCCACAAACTAACCCATAACTCAGAACTACCCTGCTTTGTTTACACCGAGCATCCGTGCCCTGTAAAGGAAATGAAAGATAAGGGAGTTGATAAATATGCTGTTGTCCATAGACACGTTGTGGAAGGCAGAGAGTCTTTGGTGCTCGTGATGGCTCAGCGCACTTCGGACAATCTGTTCTTAGAGCTACATTTGCCTTTGGATAAAGTTTTAACCGCTTTTGAAGTTGGAAAGCTAAGGCCGGAGCTTTTGATAAACTCTGGACCTTTGGCGTTTTTTGTATGGCAAAACAAAGAAGGTTGGCCTGTCAAGAGTGTTTCCAAAAGCGTGTATGAGCTTACCGAATATACCCAAGAGGAGTTTCTCAGTGGTGTTATAGACTATGCTAAGCTTATACACTCAGAAGATCTGCAAAGGGTTTCCGAAGAGGTAAGGCTTAACACAGAAAGCAAAAGCGACTATTGGACCCATCAACCTTACAGGATAATAACAAAAAGTGGGAAGGTAAAGTGGGTGCTGGACCACACAGTTAGCATAAAAGATAACAGTGGAAATTATCTCAGAATACTACGAAAAGGAACAACTCTTTCGCACCCTTGCGGAAGATAATCCCAACGGCGTTGTGCTATACGACTTTGAAGAAGATGAGGAAGAGATTCTGGACAAGGGTGCCATTGTAAGGCTTATCCATCCCAAAGACCGGGAAAAGGCACAAAAAATAAGGCAAGAGAGGCTATCTGGAGACAGGAGTTTAAAAGAATTTGATCTTAGGCTTATAACAAAAGGGGGAAAGGTGAAGTGGTTTAAGGTTACCAGCCATGTGATCAATTACAAAAACAGGGAATGCTCGCTTATTACTTTTGTGGATCTAACCAAGGAGAAGGAAAGGGAAAGGGAACTCTATCACCTTGCAACCACCGACAGGCTCACAAAGTTATTCAACAGGTATGCGGGGACCAATTTGTTTGAGAATTTGATCCATCAAGCGGAAAGGTATGGCTTGGTATTTTCTTTGATCTTTCTTGACATAGATAACTTCAAGAAAATAAACGACACCCTTGGGCACTTGATTGGCGACAGGGCGCTTGTGGATGTGGCAAAGACCATAAAAAAGAACCTAAGAAAGAGCGACATAGCCATAAGATGGGGTGGAGAGGAGTTTTTAGTTCTGCTTCCTAACACAAAGGACCCTTTACCCGTGGCGGAAAAGATAAGAGCAAAGATAAGCGAGCTAACATACGAAGGCTGGGGACCAATAACTGTATCTGCGGGTTGCGCGGTCTATTCTCCTGGTGATACCATAGACTCTATGATCAAAAGGGCAGATCAGGCCCTCTACAGGGCAAAGTCCCTTGGTAAAAATAGAGTAGTAATAGCTTGAAAAGTGTGGAACTTACACTATCTTAATCTCTTTAGGAGGTATAGAATGCAGTGGATGAAGAATGTATTCATCTGGATTTTAATAATCGGTTTTATGATACTGGCCTTTAACCTGTTTAGCTCGTCAGGTAAGGAGTCCGCAGTTAAAACTCCTATCAATACTGTGCTTGAATTGGCAGAAGAAGGTAAGCTAAAAGAGGTGAAGATAAAGGACAATACCTTAATAGGCATAACCACAGAAGGTCAGAGGGTTGAAACGGGCTTGCCACCTGGGACGGACATAGTTGGTAGGCTGATGGAGAAGGGCGTGAGAGTGGAGGTGGCAGTCCAAGAGCAGGGTGGCTGGTGGCTGACCTTCTTGGTCTCTTGGCTACCTATACTTCTTTTCATAGGCATATGGATTTACATGATGAAGCAGGTAAGCGGTGGGGGTGGTGGAGGAACAAGGGGGGCTTTCAGCTTCGGCAAAAGCCGGGCAAAGGTCTATATTGACGAAAAGCCCAAGGTGACGTTAAACGATGTGGCTGGGATGGATGAAGTGAAGGAGGAGGTAAAAGAGATCATAGAGTACCTAAAGGATCCTGTTAAGTTTCAAAGGCTTGGGGGAAGACCACCAAAAGGTGTGTTACTTTACGGAGAGCCGGGGGTAGGAAAGACCCTTTTGGCAAAGGCAATAGCGGGTGAGGCTCATGTGCCTTTTATATCTGTTTCCGGTTCAGACTTTGTGGAAATGTTCGTAGGAGTGGGTGCGGCAAGGGTGAGGGACCTGTTTGAAACTGCCAAAAAGCACGCTCCGTGCATTATCTTCATAGACGAGATAGACGCGGTGGGAAGGTCAAGGGGAGCTTTTAACTTGGGTGGAGGGCATGACGAGAGGGAACAGACTCTAAACCAGCTTTTGGTAGAGATGGATGGCTTTGACACTTCGGAAGGCATAATCGTTATAGCTGCCACCAACAGACCAGACATCTTAGACCCAGCCCTCTTAAGACCTGGAAGGTTTGACAGACAGATCTTCATTCCAAAGCCCGACGTAAAGGGAAGGTATGAAATACTAAAGGTGCATGCAAGAAATAAAAAGCTTGCTCCCAACGTGGACCTGGAGATTGTAGCAAGGGCCACACCTGGGTTTAACGGTGCAGACCTGGAAAATGTTTTAAACGAAGCTGCACTCCTTGCTGCAAGAAAAGGAAAAGAAGCCATAGAGATGGAGGACATAGAGGAGGCAATAGATAGAATCACGATGGGTCTGGAAAGAAAAGGCATGGTTATATCTCCAAAGGAGAAGGAAAAGATAGCCTATCACGAGGCAGGGCACGCCATAATGAGTTTGATGGTACCGGGTTCGGATGCCCTACATAAGGTTTCTATCATCCCAAGGGGAATGGCCCTTGGAGTTACCCAACAACTGCCCATAGACGACAAGCACATGTATGACAAACAGGACCTTATGGGAAGGCTTGTGGTTCTCTTTGGAGGAAGGGCGGCGGAAGAAGTTTTTTATGGAAAGGAGGGTATAACTACTGGTGCTGAAAATGACCTACAGAGGGCAACGGAGCTGGCTTACAGGATGGTTTCCATGTGGGGTATGAGCGAAAACGTAGGTCCGGTGGCGGTAAGAAGAGTAGTCAATCCCTTCTTGGGAGGCATGACCACATCCATAGACATAAGCGAAGAGCTAAGAAGAAACATAGACGAAGAGGTAAAGCGCATACTTACAGAGGCATACAACATGGCAAAGAGTATAATAGAAACTTACAAGGAACCTATTAGGGCTGTGGTTAAAAGACTGCTTGAAAAGGAGACCGTATCCTGCGAAGAGTTTGTGGAAGTAATGAAACTCTACGGCGTTGAAATAAAAAACGAGTGCAAGAAAGAGGAGTTTAAGAAAGAAGAAAGTAAGCAAGAAGAAAAAATTACAGTGTAAGAAGGAGGTGCGCTATGGGTATGACAATTACAGAAAAGATTATTGCAGAACATGCGGGTAAAAAAGAAGCAAAAGCTGGGGAGCTTGTAAATGTAAAGATTGACTTAGCTATGGCAAACGACGTGACCGCCCCCTTGGCCATAAAGATTTTAGAAAAGTACGGCATAGACAAGGTTTTTGACCCGGAAAGAATCGCTTTGGTTCTATCCCACTTTGTACCAGCAAAGGACATAAAGTCAGCCGAGCAGGCAAAGATCGTTAGAGATTTTGCCCAAAAGCACAACATAAAGTGGTTTTTCCAAGAAGGGGAGGGTATAGAGCACACGATCCTGCCCGAAGAGGGTTTAGTGGTTCCAGGAGATCTGGTGGTAGGGGCAGACTCTCACACCTGCACCTACGGTGCCCTTGGAGCCTTTTCCACTGGTATGGGTTCTACGGACATTGCTTATGCTATGGCAACAGGAGAAACTTGGCTCAGGGTTCCGCAGTCCATGAAGTTTATTTTCTACGGAAAGCCAGCACCCTGGGTAATGGGAAAGGACCTAATTCTGCACACCATTGGACAAATTGGGGTGGACGGAGCCCTCTACAAAGCTATGGAGTTTGAAGGGGAAGCCATAAGGAGCCTTTCTATGGATCAGCGATTTACCATTACCAACATGGCGGTAGAGGCTGGAGCAAAGAACGGCATAATAGCACCAGACGAAAAGACTATAGAGTATGTATCCCAAAGGGCTAAAAAGCCGTGGAAGGTCTATCAGAGTGACAAAGATGCAGAATACTCAGAAGTCTATGAGTGGGACGCTGGCAGGTTAGAACCTTTGGTAGCTTGGCCCTATCTTCCTTCCAACATCCATCCTGTTAGCGAATCCACTCATATATCCATAGACCAAGCCTTCATAGGCTCTTGCACCAACGGAAGAATAGAAGACCTAAGAGTAGCCGCAAAGATTCTCAAAGGAAGAAAGGTCCATCCCTACGTCAGATGCATAGTGATCCCTGCTTCCAAGAAAGTTTATATGCAAGCACTAAAGGAAGGTCTTATTGACGTTTTCTTGGAAGCGGGATGCGTGGTCTCTGTTTCTACGTGCGGTCCCTGCCTTGGGGGTCATATGGGGATATTGGCAGAAGGGGAAAGGTGTATATCCACCTCCAACAGGAACTTTCCAGGAAGGATGGGGCATCCAAAGAGCGAAGCATACCTTGCTAACCCTGCAGTGGTAGCAGCAAGTGCGGTGTTGGGAAGGATAGCCCATCCAGAAGAGTTGGTAAGCCTAAAAGAGCTGGAAGAGGCTCTGGCATGATGCCCTACGAGGAAGCGCTGGATATAGTCTTATCCTTCTGTCAAAACCTATCCACAGAGAAAGTTTTTATTCTGGATGCCCTGGGTAGAGTCTTGGCGGAAGATGTGGTATCTCAGGAGGATAAACCATCCTTTGACAACTCCGCAATGGATGGGTATGCAGTCAGATGGGAGGATATAAAAACGGCAACGGACAGATCTCCCGTATCCTTAAAGGTGATAGGAGAAATGTCCGCAGGAGGAGAAGAGTCTTTCGTGGTAGAAAGAGGAACTGCGGTAAAAATATTCACCGGCGCACCCATTCCGGAGGGAGCGGACACGGTGGTGCCAGTGGAATACACAGAAGCGAAAAATGGAGTGGTCTTTATAAAAACCTCTTTGAAAGAGGGAGCAAACATAAGGCGAAGAGGGGAGGAACTAAAAGCTGGTGATGTGGTGCTAAAGAAGGGAACCATAATAAGACACTACGAGGTAGGGATTTTGGCTTCTTTGAACAAGATAAACGTAGAAGTCTCAAGAAAGCCAAGGGTAGCCATTCTCTCCACAGGAGACGAGGTAAAGGACATAGGAGAGCCTATAAATAAACCATCCCAGATAAGAACATCCAACAACTACACCCTTCTGGCTGGTGTGTTTTCTGCTGGAGGTACTGCTTACCATCTTGGCATCGTTCAAGACGATCCAGAAAAACTCAAGTCTATTCTTTCTCAGATGGAGGACTACGATGTTTTTATAACCACCGGCGGAGTATCCATGGGTGAAAAGGACTACGTAAAAACCTTAGTCAGTGAGCTGGGAGTGGATGTAAAGTTTCATAAAGTCAGGATAAAACCAGCCAAACCAATACTTTTTGGCACATACAATGGTGGAAAAGGTCTTTTCTTTGGCATACCCGGAAACCCAGTATCCTGTGCTATTGCCTTTGATCTTTTAGTCAAGCCTGCCCTTCTAAAGATGCAAGGGGCAAAGGACCACCTTCCCAAAACTCTCAAGGCAAGGATAAAGAGAGATTTTTACAGAAGGGATGCAGAAAGAAGAGAGTTTGTTAGAGCAACCTATTGGTGGGAAGGTGGTAGTCTTGTCTGTGATTTCTCTCCAAAGCTTCAATCCCACATGCTAACCTCTTACGTTGGTGCCAACTGCTACCTTGTGGTGAAGGAAGGAGTTAAAGAGATAAAGGAAGGGGAAGAGGTAGAGCTAATACTACTCTAACTCTTCCGCTCCCTTATCTATGTACTCGTATTTTTCAGACATCTCCATAGCCTTTTCAAAGAGAGCCTTTTCTTCTTCCGCAACGGTAATAATTCTCTTCTTAGCTACTTCCACAACTTCGCCACCCAAAGACTCCCTTCTCGTTTTACCTTCCAAAACCGCATCTGCGATCTTTGAAGTTAAAAGCTTTATAGACTTGATAGCATCATCGTTTCCAGGAATTGGATAATCTATAAGGTCAGGATCGCAGTTAGAATCCGCAATGGCTACCACAGTGATGCCCATCTTCTTTGCTTCTAAAACCGCTATGTTTTCCCTTACCGTATCCACCACCCAAAGGATGTCCGGTGGCCTTTGCATGTTCAGTATGCCACCGTAGAGCTTGCGAAGCCTTTCCATTTTCCTTCTGAGAGCTCTAACCTCTTTTTTGGGCAACACGTCAAAGACTCCTTCCGCTTCCATCCTTTCTAAGGTTTGCAGTTTTAGAATGCTTTTTCGGACAGTTCTGAAGTTTGTAAGTAATCCTCCAACCCATCTTTCGTTTATGTAGTGCGCTCCACACCTTTCTGCCTCTTCTTTTATGATGTCCTTTGCCTGCTTTTTTGTGCCCACAAAAAGCACCTCTGCACCCTGGGCCACGCTATCCGCCACAAAGTGGTAAGCTTGCCTAAGATAGACTAAAGTTTTGTTTAGGTCTATTATGTGTATGCCTTGCCTGACTCCGTATAAAAAGGGAGCCATTTTGGGGTTCCATCTACCCTTGCTGTGTCCAAAATGGACACCTGCCTCCAAAAGCTCATTCATAGTAGCTACACTCATGCTCTACCTCCTTGGGTTTTGCCACCCTTTTCCATCACCCTTTCGGGCAACCCAAGCGGAAAAGGTGCGGTTTAGATAATATTATATATAACTTCTTCAACTTTTGCCATTGATTCCCTTAATTCCAAAACCGCCTCTCCTTTTTGAGGATTTTCTCTTTGTATTCTTCTATCTTTGCCTTTCTTACCTGAGGGTTGCTATAAAACCAAAGACCAAAGAGAAAAGATAATAAAACCATACCCAAAAGGGCAAAGGCTACAAATAATTTCATATCATTCACCCTGCTCCATAGTTTTCAAAGGGGGCAAAAGCCCCCAATAAGATCAGCGATGGAGCTGTTTGTGTTTTTTGAGCCATTCGTAGTTATAAGGGTCCCAATCTTCGGGCATGTGGGGGATTTTGTCAAAGTTGTGAGGAGGGGGTGGAGAGGGAATGAGCCATTCCAGAGAGGGAGATTCCCAAGGATTGTCGGGTGCCTTCTTTCCGAGCTTTGCAGATAGGATCAAGTTAAGAATTACTATACCCAAACCAATTGCAAGAATAAAAGCACCAAAAGTTTGCCAATGGTGAAGCACTATCCAACTTTCTATGGCTGGGTAATCTGCATACCTCCTTGGCATACCCTCAAGACCTACTACAAACTGAAGGAAGTAAAAGATGTTAGAACCTATCATAATCAACACGAGCCCAACTTTGCCCCAAAATTCACTATACATCTTGCCAGTTAGCTTGGGGAACCAATAGTGGAATCCACCAAAAACTGCGAGGGTTAGAGCCATACCTAAAACGTAATGGAAGTGAGCCACTACAAAGTGAGAGTCATGGATACCTATGTCAAAAGCTGGCAGACCTAAAGGTATTCCAGTAAGACCACCTATCAAGAACATGAATATGGCAGAAAGTGTATAAAGCATGGGTGTGGTAAAGCGGATGGATCCCTTGTAGAGGGTGCCTATCCAGTTGAAGATCTTAATACCAGTGGGCACGCCTATAAGCACTGTGGTGTAGGAGAACAGAATTCTTATCCAATCTGGCACACCGCTGGTAAACATGTGATGGATCCAAACCATAAAGCCAAGAATGGCTATACCCCATATAGCAAAGATCATGGAGGTCCTTCCAAATATTTCCCTCCTTGAGAAGGTAGCTATCATCTCCGAGATTAAACCGAAGGCTGGCAAAATCATAACATACACAACTGGGTGGGAGTAGAACCAGAATATGTTCTGATAGAGAAGTGGGTCTCCTCCTCTTGCGGGGTCAAAGAAGGCGGTGTGGAAATACTTGTCCAAAAGTAGCATGGTCACTGCACCTGCAAGGGCTGGCACACCAAGGATCTGTATCACGTTCATAGCCAAGAAGGAGTGAAGGAATAGGTTCATCTTTTTAAGGGTTATACCCGGAGCCCTCATGCTAAGGTTTGTAACTACCAAGTTTATGGCAGAAGCCAAAGAAGATGCTCCAAGAAGGTGTATGATCAAGGCGTAAAAAGCTACAGGACCTGCGTTATCGTTAAGAGAAAAGGGTGGATAACCAGTCCACATCATCCTTATTTGGCTTCCGGGCAGAAGGGTAAGAAGTGCCATAACGCTTGCAGCAAAAAATAGCCAATAGCTCAGAGCGTTCAGTCTTGGAAAAGCTACGTCTCTTGCACCTATCATGAGCGGAAGCAAGAAGTTACCGAAGGATCCCCATATACCCACAGCCCACCAAAACTGCATCAGAACCCCGTGCAAGGTTAGAAGTTGGTTGTAGTGATCCTCATCCACATACTGCAAACCAGGTTGGAAAAGCTCGAGCCTTATGCCCAAGGCGGATATGCCCGCGATCAAGAAAAATATAAGGCTGGTTATACCATACATTACTCCTATCTTTTTGTGGTCTGTGGTAAAGACCCACTCCTTCAGAGTGGCTCCAAACCACGGTTTGTGTACGCCTACTACCGCCATGGCTACACCTCCTTTATTTATTTAAGGATACTTGCTTGCTATCTATAGATCCGCCGTACCACTTTTCAAACTCTTCCTTTGGAACAACTTTTAGCACGGCAGCCATTTTTGAGTGCTTGGTCCCGCAGTATTCTCTGCAAAAGGCCCAATACTCTCCAGGTTGGTTGATCTTAAACCACATGTGAGTTATCCTTCCGGGAACTGCATCCTCAGTAACTTTGGCAGGCTGGACGTAGAAGGAATGAATTACATCCTGAGAGGTAAGAAGAACTTTTATAGGAACTCCTGCAGGTATGTAAGCCTTTGCCATGTCCGGTATTTTGTCAAAGGGTAAGTAAGATTTTGTCTCTGGATCTTCAATCATATTAAAGAAAGCATAAACCTGTTTTCCATTAGGGTATTCAAAGGACCAACCCCACATAAAACCCGTTACCTTTATTTCAAAAGCCCCTTCTGGAGCAGTTCTTTGGGATTTATAAAAGGCAAAGCTCTGAGTGGCAAGGTATATAACTATTATTACAGGGATTATGGTCCAAAGGACTTCAAGCATAGGGTTTTCATGAACGTGCTGTGCTTCTTCGTTGAAGCCTTTTTTATATCTGTACTTCACTAAAAAGTAAGCCCCTGGTATGAACACCACTAAGTATATGACCACGGATATAGCCAGCCATATGTAATACATTTTGTCCCACAATGGGGCTGGCTCTGCCAGAGGCTGGGCAAAGCTTAAGCCAAAAGCACTGAGTATACCTAAGGTGGTGCGCCTCATCTTAAAACCTCCTTTCTTGATTTATATAATAAAGCTAAACCAAAGGTTGCAAGCACTCCACTAATACCTAAACCAGCAAAAATAAGCATAGGGTCTATAACGTATTTACTCCTTGCGTTGTCGTATCTATAGCATGCGAGCAAAGCCAAGTCAATTATATTGTTAATCCTGGGTTGTTCCTTTTGAGCTTCTATGAATGCAAGTTTGAGGTCTTTTTCTGTAGGAAAAGCTCCATAAAGGTATCTGGTTATTTTGCCAGAAGGCGAAATAAAGATTATTGCAGAGGTGTGTATAAAGATTCTGTCCCTTGGTATGTAATAAAACTTGTAGCCTGTAGCTTCTGTTAGCTTTTTTATATCTTCCTTTGAGAGAAGACCCACGAGCCAATTTTCCGGCACTTGGCCTCCAAAGTTCTTATCTACGAAAGCTTTTAGAGTCTGTAGGTTATCCTTCTCGTCAAAGGAGAGAACTACAAACTTATAATCTCTGTATTTTTCTTTAGTGAGCTTTCTTACATTATTCACCGTAAGCGGACAGGCGGTTTCGCAAGTATAGTAAGCAAAGATCAGGGCTGTGGGTTTTTGGTTTATAAACTCTTTCAGACTTACATCTCCTGTTAGATTTTTAACCTTTGCGTCGGGTATCGTCTTACCCAAGTATAGCTCCTCTCTAATTTTCACAACTGATAGATCCTGCTCGCCATGGTTGGATATCCTGTAAGCCATAGTTAAAAGAGGAAGAAGCAGAAGAAGGATAAGTTTCATACCAAGCTCCCCACTAAGTAAGCACTGCTTGCTACCAAAAGCCACATAATATCTACAAAGTGCCAGTAAAGAACAGTGGCTCTAATGTAAGTGTGTCCTTTGTGATGTGATATTTGGTTTGTTAGTATTAGAGCTATAGCAACCAATTGCATGAATATACCCACGAATATGTGGGATGTGTGTATACCCGTAAGAGCATAGAAGCCTGTGCCATACATGTTTGAACTTATCGTAAAACCACCATGCCACAAATGGGTCCATTCGTAAATGTGCAGAACTGCAAACAAAAGACCAAGACCTATTGTTATCAAAAAGAACAGAGCGGATAAAGCTTTTTTACCAGATTCTATAGCCTTTTCTGCTACTATAGCTGTAGCACTGGATGTCCAGAGAATTAGAGTAAGTATAACCGGCATTACTAAGTTCATTTCCTTTGGAACCCACCCAGCCCACTTGTCCGCATGGGCTACCCTTGCCATGTAGAAAGCCGCAAACATTGTTCCGAATATGACCACCTCAGAGACTATAAAGAAGATCATAGCTGGGAAACCCAAACCTTCTTCGTGCCCCTTTTTGAAAAACTCATAGGCCCAACCGGCCAAAGACAGGACGAATAGCACCAGTGATATCCCTCCCAAAATTAGGGCAAGCATGGGCTTTTGCCACACAAAGTAAGACACAAAGGTTACAGGGATCAGAAGAATTGCCAGTCCCAGAGGTAAGGGCCAAAAGCTATACTCATGCTCTCCAAGGTGGTGGTGCACCTCGTGCTGTGCCATTTTTACTCCTCCTTTTGATTTAAATTTCCTAATATAAAAAACTTTCACATGGTGATAGTATGATTTAAATCATGAAATTTATTAGCATCAAAAAACTATTTTAAATCACATGCAAAGTCATTGCTATAAGGAGTATTCCTTCCTGTGGGAAGGCAAAACAGAAAGAATCACAGCTATAATCTTGGCTATTACTCTTCTCACGATGCTTTTGGAAATAATAGCTGGTATCTACTTCAATTCGGTTACTGTTCTTGCAGACGGTATCCATATGGGTATTCATGCGGTAGCCTACGGTGTGGCTCTACTCTCATACATCCTTTCCAAAAGATGGCTAAAAAAGGGGAAGTTCTCTTTTGGCACCTGGAAGATTGAGGTAATGGGAGCTTACACAAGTGCCATAATATTGGGAATATTTGCTATCCTTATACTTCAGGAAGCCGTGCTAAAAGTAATAAAACATGAGCCCATACAGTATAAACATGCCCTCTTTGTTGCCGCAGTAGGCTTGGTTGTAAACCTTGTGAGCATAATAATTTTGGAAAACAAAGAGCACGATATAAATGCAAAAGCCATTTATAAGCATATACTGGCGGATGCCATAACCTCCGTGTTTGCGATATTTTCCCTTTTGGGTGGGATGTACTTTGGTCTTTGGTTCCTTGATCCCTTATTTGGTTTGGTAGGTTTTGGACTTATAACCTTTTGGGCTTACAAACTGGCAAAAGAATGCGCCATAATCTTAACCGACGGAGAGATGGATAGCCCCTTAGTTAAAAGGATCGTGGATACAGTACAAAAGGACGGGAAGAGTTCAGTAAAGGATATACACAT